>OIXH01000589.1_pt1 | contig 44246 bp, 46 predicted proteins | sample 1587741 | NCBI WGS metagenome assembly OIXH01 (sample SAMEA3888916, study PRJEB22519) | human gut metagenome | biome: human gut; feature: human-associated habitat; material: faeces | place: Denmark | collected 2011 | reverse complement strand
CCGTCAGGTGACGCGGTACGCATTTTTATCGGATTTTACCTCCGCGGACACCGAAACGCAGGACGTGGACTGGATCCGGCGGCTGCATTTTAACGCCGTGCAGTTTTATGACTGGATGTACCGCCACGACATGCTGCTGCCGCCGCAGGAGCGGTATCTCGATCCCATGGGCAGGGAAACCGACCTTGCCGCGATCCGCGCGAAGATCGCCGCCTGCAAGGCTGCCGGGATCCGGCCCATTGCCTACGGCGCTGTCTATGCCGCTGCAAAGGAGCTGTTTGCAGAGCACCCGGAATGGGCCATGTATACCATGGACGGGCAGGCGATGACCTTCGCCGGGTGGCTCTATTACATGAATATCGTGCCAAGCTGCGGCTGGTCGGAGCATATTCTGGCAGAATTCCGAAAGGCTGTCGCCTTTGGCTTTTCCGGGATCCATATGGACACCTACGGCTTCCCCAAGCAGGTCTGGGATGCGGAGCGGCGCCCGGTCGAGCTGACCGATGCGCTTCCGAAGCTGATCGACCGGGCAGCGGAGGCAGTTCGAACGGAAGATCCCGCCGCCGGTGTGATCTTCAACGCCGTCAACAACTGGCCAATGGAGGCGGTAGCCGGAACAAGGCAGGATGCAGTCTACATTGAGGTCTGGCCGCCGAACGACCGCTATTGCGATCTGTATACGCTGATCCGGGAGGCGCGGTTGTGCTCCGGAAAGCAGGTGGTGCTCGCAGCGTATCTGCATCCGTTCCAGCAGGCGGACACGGACGGCGCGGAACGGGCGTTCCGCCTGTCCTGGGCCGCGATCAGCGCTGCCGGCGGCACACAGCTGGTGCTGGGCGAAAATAAAGCCGCCCTGCAGGACAGCTACTATGCAAACTACGCTTCTCTCCGAGCAGTCTTTTTGCCCGTCGTGCAGCGGTACTGCGATTTTCTGGTGCGCTATGCCGCGCTTTTGTATCTGGATGCCGGCATGGACATCGGCCGCACCGCGGCCGGTGGGATCAATGAGGATATTCAGTTCGAAGCGGAAGACTGCGTTTTTTCCACGGACGCGGAGGCTGGTACCGTCTGGAGCATGATCCGGGAAAGCGGGAACCGCCTGAACATTCAGCTTGTCAACCTGCGCGGGAACAACGCGCGCTGGAACGAGGCAAAGGCCGCGCCGCAGGCCGCGGAGAACATCCGGATCCATGTGCGGCTCGACCGGCCGGTCGCCGGTGCGTTTGCCGCTTCGCCGGACGGCGAAAGTCTGTGCGCGGAGCGTCTGCCGCTGACCTGCCGGCAGACACCGCAGGGCCGGATCTATACGGCTGAACTTGCGCGGTTGGACTATTGGGCTGCAGTCTGGTTTACGATGGGGGAAGAAGTATGCTGATATCCTATAATGCAGATCTGCTCCCGAAGGTGCGGATGCTGGGACAGATCCGGTATAACGAGCCGTGGATCCATTTTTCCCGCTGCATCAACGAATGGGTCCTGTATGTGATCCGGGACGGGAATCTGTATTTGCAGGAGGACGGCATTCGGTATCACCTGAGCGCGGGAGATTTCTTCCTGCTGGAGCCGGGCCTGCCGCATGAGGGCTTTCAAAAGGCCGCCTGCGACTATTATTACGCGCATTTCACGCATCCCGATATGCACCGGGCTGCAGACGACCGGCAGGCGATGGCGCTGCTGGCGGAAAAACGGCGGAAAAGTCTGGTCGGCTATAATCTGGATGCCTGTGATCCCACGGCTCCGGAGACCTGCCTGCCGAAGCAGTTTCATCTGACCGGCGGAGAATTCAAATCTCAGCTGCATACGGCAGTGGAGTGCTACGACAGCCGGGAGGACGACTATAAGCGCCGGGCGTCTGCCCTGCTGCACAGCTTTCTGCTTCAGACGGCGCACGAGCATCTGCTTGCCAAAAACAGCGCACAGGGACGGAAGATCCGAAAGTCCGACGTGATCGCGGAGCAGCTTCTGCGCTATCTGAATCAGAACTATACTAAACATCTGACCAGCCGGGAGATTGAGGAACTGTTCGAGGGAAACTTCGATTATCTGAACCGGGTGTTTTCCTCCCTGACCGGCTCGCCGGTGTTTGCCTACCTCAACATTTTGCGGATCAACAACGCAAAGCAGCTGATCTCCACGACCGATCTGCCGTTTTCGGAGATCGCGTATCTGGTCGGGATCGAGGATCGATACTATTTTTCCAAGCTGTTTCGAAAAATGACCGGCATGAGTCCGACGGAATACTACAAGGAGGTCAGAAGCTGATACGATGCAGGGGCGAAAAGAAGAAAATGCAATGTGTGCGGCATGGTGGAAGGAACGGGTATTTTACCAGATCTATCCGCGCAGCTTTCAGGATTCCAACGGCGACGGGATCGGGGATATCCCCGGGATCATCTCCCGGCTGGATTATCTGAAATGGCTGGGCGTCGGCGCGGTCTGGCTGTGCCCGGTGTATGATTCTCCGAATGCGGACATGGGATATGATATTCGTGATTACGAAAAAATCATGTCTGAATTTGGAACGATGGAGGATTTTGATACGCTTCTGCGGGAAATGCACAAGCGGGACATCAAGCTGGTGATGGATCTTGTTGTGAATCACTCCTCCGATGAACACCCATGGTTCGTGGAATCGCGAAAGAGCTTGGACAATCCCTGCCGGGACTACTATATCTGGCGCGACGGCAAAAACGGAAAGGAGCCGAACAACTGGTCGTCCTTCTTTACGCCGTCGGCATGGAGCTACGATGAGAAAACCGGCCAATGGTACCTGCATCTGTTCAGCGAGAAGCAGCCGGATCTGAACTGGGAGAATCCAAAGCTCCGGGAGGCGGTCTATGCCATGATGAATCGCTGGTTTGACCGCGGCGTAGACGGCTTTCGGATGGACGTGATCAGTTTAATTGCAAAAGCGCCCGGTCTGCCGGACGGGCAGGGGGACGGGTATGTGTTCTCACCGGAGCAGTTCGCATTCCAGCCGAAGCTGCACGAGTATCTGCGGGAAATGCGCCGCCGCTGCTTTGACGGGAGAAACTGCATGTGCGTGGGCGAAACGACCTTCGTAACGCCGGAGAATGCAGACTCCGTTGTCGGCGACGGCCGGGAGCTGGATCTGCTGTTTCAGTTTGATTTTATGGATCTCGACGGCTGTGGCGGCAAATGGAATGTGATCCCGTTCGACCTGAGAAAACTCAAGCAGCTTCTCGTGCGCTGGCAGGAGGCAATCGACTGGAACACCCTGTTCTGGGGCAACCACGATCAGCCGCGGGCCGTGTCGCGGTTTGGCTCCGACGCTTCGGAGGCGCTGCGCGTCCGGAGTGCGAAGATGCTGGCGGCGGCCATGTATCTGCTGCGCGGAACGCCGTTTTTGTATCAGGGCGAGGAGATCGGTATGACAAATTTCCCGTTCCGGGACGAGACGCAGCTCCGCGATGTGGAGAGCCTCAATCTGCTCGCGCAGGCCCGGAAGGACGGACGGGAAGCCTGGGCGTGGAACGGCATCCGCAAAAAAGGCCGCGACAACGCGCGTACGCCCATGCAGTGGGATGCTTCCGCCAACGCGGGCTTCACAGCCGGAACGCCGTGGATCGATGTGAATCCGAACTACCGGCAGATCAACGTGCACGAAGCGCAGGCAGACCCGGATTCGATCCTGCACTTCTACCGGAGGCTGCTGGCGCTGCGGCAGGGGCAAGGCCCTGTGGATACCGCCGGCATTGCGGCGCGGCTGGGAATGGACGAAGCGGCGGTAACCGACTGCCTGCAATACTGGCAGGAATCGGGGCTGTTTACCGAAAACCAGAACCCACAGCCCGCGAAGGAAGCACCAAAAGCCCCCGAAAATAACGAAAGCGCCATAGTGAAGACGACCGAAAACGGCATCACCACTATCCGCAGCCGGGGACATCTCTCCCCGGGGGAGATCAACACCATGCTGCGGGAGGACAAGCAGTTTGCGGCGCTGGCCGCCGAGCTGGAAGCCGCGCGGGGGAGTGTGCTTTCCCCTAGTGAGCGGGAGATTCTGGCGTATCTATTTGGTTCGCTGGAGCTGAGCCCCGAATACCTGCTGGTGGCAGCTGCCTACTGCCGGGAAAAGGGCAAAAAGAAGCTGAGCTATCTGGAAAAGATGGTGGCGGGTTGGCTGGAGGATGGCATAGATACCTATGAAAAGGCAGAGAGCCATATCCAGCGGCTGACCAAGCAGGAGGACGATGAGGGCCGCATCCGGCGGTTGTTCGGGCTGCCGGAGCGGGCGCTGACCGCCCGGGAAAAGGCCTGTGTGAACCGCTGGTTTGGGGAATACATGACCCCGGAAGCGCTGATGAAGCTGGCCTATGACCGCGCGGTGGAGGCCACGGGCAAGGTATCCTTCGCCTATATTGATAAAATTTTGGCCGCCTGGGCCGCCAAGGGCATTACCACGGTGGAGGCCGCCGAGGCCGAGCGCACCGCCGCCCAACGGGCCGCTGCGGGGGAATATTCCTTCGACATTGGGGAGGCCATGCGCATTATGGAGCAGAACACTGACGAGTAGGAGAATCAATCGAAATGGAAAACACCGCTTATCGTAACGCGATGGAGCTGCTGGCCCGGCGCCGCAGCCAGGCCGAAAAGGACGCCGCCCTGCGGCGGGAGGAGCTTTACCGGAGCCTGCCGCAGCTGCGGGAATACGATGGCAAAGCCGCCGCGCTGTGCCGCCAGATGACCACTGCGGTAATAAACGGCGAGCCGATAGAGGCATACCAAAAGGGGCTGGAGCAGGTGCAGCGGGATAAACTGCACACCCTGGCGGCATCCGGCATAGAGGAGGAGCTGCTGCGGCCACAGTACAGCTGCCCCCTGTGCCGGGATACCGGCTACACGGAGGGCCGACGCTGCCGCTGCCTGACCCAGCTGCTGCAAAAGGAAGCCATGGCCGCCCTGCCGGCCGGGGTGCTGGCGGGCTGCGAGGGCTTTGAGGGCTTTGACCTGAGCTACTACGGCGATGCGGCGGAGGCCGGCGGACGCTCCCCGCGGGAGACCATGAGAAATATCCTGAACCGGTGCCGCCGCTATGCCGCGGATTTTAGCGGAGGCAGCGGGAATCTGCTGTTTATGGGGCGGACGGGACTGGGCAAAACCTATCTTTCCGCCTGCATTGCCATGGAGGTGGCCGCCAAAGGATATGAGGTCCGCTACTACCCGGCGCAGGCGCTCATTGACCGGTTTGAACGAGTGCGCTTTAACCGGGAGGCCGGGGCGGATGACCTGACCGCCATGCGGGAGATCCTCTCCTGCGACCTGCTGATCCTGGACGACCTGGGGGCGGAATTTGCCACGGCGTACAGCCAATCGGTACTGTACCAGGTCATCAATGACCGGATGACCGAGGGACGGGCCACCATCATCAGCACCAACCTGGACCTGCCCGCCCTGAGCAAAGCCTACAATGAACGCATCCTTTCCCGGCTCATCGGCAGCTATACCATGCTGGGATTTGTCGGGCGGGATATCCGCCAGCAGAAGCTGGCCCGCCGCCGGGAGGGAAACGCATGAGCCAATTTGAACGGACGGCCCTGCTGCTGGGGGAGGACGCCATTAAAGCACTTTCCCGCAAAAAGGTGGCCATCTTTGGCCTGGGGGGCGTGGGCAGCTGGTGCTGCGAGGCCCTGGGCCGGGCCGGTGTGGGGCAGCTGGCCCTCATCGACCATGATACCGTGAGTGAAAGCAACCTGAACCGCCAGCTGGTGGCGCTGCATTCCACCATCGGGCAGCCAAAGGCCGCCGTGATGGCCGCCCGCCTGCGGGATATCAACCCCGATATCGAAATCACCGAATACCCCGTTTTTTATATGCCGGAAAACGCCGATCAGATCGACCTTTCCGGGTTTGACTGCATTGTGGATGCCATAGATACCGTAACGGCCAAGCTGCACCTGATCCAGACGGCCAAGGCGCTGGGGGTGCCGATCATCAGCAGCATGGGCACCGGCAACAAGCTGCGCCCCGACCTGCTGACGGCATGTGACATCAGCAAGACCACCACCTGCCCGCTGGCCCGGGTAATGCGCCGGGAGCTGCGTGCCCGCGGCATTGAGCATCTGCGGGTGGTGTATTCCACCGAACCGCCCAGAACGCCCAAAAATCGCACAGCCGCCCCCGCACCGGGGCAGCCCCGCCCCAAGGATACCCCCGGCAGCAGCCCATGGGTGCCCAGCAGCGCCGGGCTGCTGATCGCCGCCGAGGTGGTCGCCCGGCTTTTGGGGAACACGGCGTGGTAGAAACTAATTTGACGAAAGAGAGGTCAAGATGGAACGTTGGATTATCCCGTGCAACCCGAAGTACTATGATGTAATTGGTGCATTTAATAAGTTAGAGTGCCTTGATTGGAAGCAATCTGTCAAGTCAATTGATGTTGGTGACGAAGTGTTTATCTATGTCGGGGCACCTATTAAAGCAGTTAAATTCAGATGTAAAGTCACTAAAACAAACCTGCCTGAAATCGAAATAGATGACTCGGATTTTGTGGTGAACGGCGAACCTTACCAAACCTATGGCAATCATATGGAGTTGGCCTTGCTCGAAACATTTGACGATAACAAGTATTCACTGGAAATTCTACGATCAAAGGGATTAAAGAGCAACATTCAAGGCCCTCTGCGAGCGAACGGTTTGTTATAAATGTTCTCTCCGCCGAAGGCGAGAAGCACAGCAGAAAAGGAGCGTATTATGATCAAATACCATGACATAATCAATCACCTTGCAGACAATCCGCATGACATTGTTACCAAGCCCATTACCAACCGATCCGGAAAATGGTTTTATGCCTATGTGGAAAACGGGAGGGTTATTGTTACTGCTGCAAAAGAAAAAACGCCCCGGTGTTCCATCAGTAAGCCGAGAGTATTGCCGGAAAATGAAATTGTCGAAATATATGACCTGTATCTTAAAAGGAAGCAGGGACATCCCGTATCGGAGCAGGCCGGCGCTGTTACCATGAACCAAGTCTACTGGTATGGGATATTTAATGATATGGGACTTTGATTTTTCGCAAAAATACCCCCTCCTGCCTTGTGATCGCTCACCGGGCGGAGGGGGCTGCTGTTTATTTTTCCAGGGTGCCCTGGCTCTTTTTCTTGAGGTACTCGTTGATGAAGCCATCAAGATCGCCATCCATAACGGCGGTGATGTTGCCGGTCTCGTAGTTGGTGCGGTGATCCTTGACCATGGTGTAGGGCATAAACACATAGGAGCGGATCTGGCTGCCCCAGGCGATCTCCTTCTGCACGCCCTTAATGTCCTCGATCTTATCCAGGTGCTCGCGCTCCTTGATCTCCACCAGCTTGCTGCGCAGCATATTCATGGCGACCTCGCGGTTCTGGTGCTGGCTGCGCTCCACCTGGCAGGCCACCACGATGCCGGTGGGCAGGTGGGTCAGGCGCACGGCACTGGAGGTCTTATTGACCTTCTGCCCGCCCGCGCCGCTGGCCCGGTACACATCCATCTGGATGTCCTCCTCGCGGATCTCGATATTGACATCCTTGTCGATCTCCGGCATGACCTCCAGCGAGGCAAAGGAGGTCTGACGGCGGCCGCTGGCATCGAAGGGAGAAACACGCACCAGGCGGTGCACGCCGTTTTCGGATTTGAGGAAACCGTAGGCGTTCATTCCCTCGATGAGGATGGAGGCGCTTTTGATGCCCGCTTCGTCGCCGTCGAGGTAGTCCAGTATTTTATAGGAGTAGCCGTGGCGCTCCGCCCAGCGGGTGTACATGCGGTACAGCATCTGCGCCCAATCCTGTGCCTCGGTGCCGCCGGCCCCCGCGTGGAAAGTGAGGATGGCATTTTTGCTGTCATATTCCCCGGTGAGCAGGGTGGTCAGACGCACCTCCGCCATGCGGGTCTGCAGCTGCTCGGTATCGGCGGCGGCTTCCTCGTACACGCTTTCATCGCCGGCCTCCTCCGCCAGCTCGATAAGGGTGAGGGTATCCTCGTACAGCGATTGCAGCTTATTATAGGTTTCCACGCTGGCTTTGAGCTGGGAGGTGCGCTGGAGCACCTTCTGGCTGTTTTCCATGTCATCCCAAAAGCTGGGCTCCGCGGCCTTGCGCTCCAGCTCAGCGATCTCGATGCCCAGCTTATCAATGTTGAGAGATTGTTTTAATTCCCGGAGCTCCGGCTCCATGCCCTGGAGCTTCAGGCGCAGTTCTTCAAATTGCAGCATATTCTTTTAACCTTTCCTGTATATAGTCTTATGTTATTACAAATCGTATTATATCTACATCTTATTTACTCCCCGTATTTTATGATGCACTTATTCATTATCCGATTTATTTTATCATAATTATGGGCTCTTGTAAAATGATTCCCGGAAATTTGCCAAAAAAAGCATTAAAAATTCGATTTGTTCACCGAAAGTCCATTGAATTGCCCCCGGGGGTATACTATAATATTCGGTAGAGTTCCGATAAGGAGGACAATTTTTGTGAAATACACCGGTATCCCCTGCGCGGCCTGCGGCAAAAAGTTTACCGCGGAAGACGATGTGGTCGTCTGCCCGGAGTGCGGCACGCCCTACCACCGCGCCTGCTATAAAGAACTGGGCCACTGTGTTAATGAGGCCCGCCATGCCGAGGGCTATGTGTGGCAGCCGCCCAAGGCCGCTCCGGGGCCTTCTGTGCCGCTGGAGGAGCAGCCGCATGCCCCCCAGAACAAGACGGACGGCGAAGGCTATGTGATGTGCAGCCGCTGCGGCACCGTGAACCCTGCCGGACAGGAGCGCTGCGACCTGTGCGGCTACCCGCTGAAGGAGACCGGCGAACGCATCCCGGCTGGGGACCGCGAGACCGAGGACGGCGGGACCTTTGCGGAATATGTGCGCGACCAGTACAATGTGAACCCCAATGAAAAGCTGGGCGATGAGCTGACCGCCCGGGAGGTGGCCGCCTATGTGGGACCCAATGCCCTGAACTTCCTATACAAATTCCGGGCGATGCTGCAGCGCAAGACCGCTGTGAGCTTTAACCTGGGGGCGTTCCTGTTCACCGGGCTGTACTGCTTCTACCGCAAGATGTATGCCCTGGGCGGCATTCTGCTGGCCATAAAGGCCGCCTGCTATATCCCCTTTGCCATCAATTATATCCCCTACTTCCAGGAGCTGATGGCCGCGGGGGCCACCACCCTCAGCGAGTTTATGCACATCAATACCCTTTCCCCCTACTACCAGGCGCTGGTTTCCACCTCCGCCATTGTGCAGTACGGCGGGCTGGTGCTCAGTGTGCTTTGCTCCCTGTTCTTCAATTATTTCTACCTCAAGAAGATCACCCAGCAGGTCCGCATCCAGCGCTACCGCGGCCACGCAGCGGCCGGTACCCAGCAGTACTACCAGAACCTTTCCCGCATGGGCGGCACCAGTTGGCTGCTGGTATTCCTCATCGTCATCGGGCTGCTTTCGGTCTCTTCTGTCGTCACTTCCCTTTTTATGATATAAAATGATATAAAAAAGTGCGAAAATAAAGCAAAAACCGCAGGTCCGGGGTGTTGACTTGCGGTTTTTTTATTGGTATAATTCCTATGTTGTGCTAAATTTTCATGGCATGACTCCTTCCCCCTGCCCGGTGCAGGGGGCGAAAGTCCATAAGGAGGTGTAAAGTATGGCAAACCTGACCAAGAGCTATGAGACAGTATTCGTACTGAGCAACAAGCTGACCGAGGAAGCCACCGCCGAGCTGGTGAAGAAGTTTACCGATCTGATTGCTGCCAACGGCACCATCGATTCCATCGATGAGTGGGGCAAGCGCAGACTGGCCTACGAAATCGACTACGAGCAGGAAGGCTACTATGTTCTCGTCAACTTCACTGCTCCTCACGAGTTCCCTGCCGAGCTGGATCGTATCTACAAGATCACTGAAGGCGTGATCCGTTCTCTCATCATTGCAAAAGAGAACTAAGGAGATGATGTAATGTTTAACAAAGCCATTCTCATCGGTCGCCTGACCGCAGACCCGGAGCTGAAGCAGACCCAAAGCGGGATCTCTGTATGCAGCTTCAGCATCGCTGTGGACCGCCGTTTTTCCGGCCGGGACAGCGAGCGCAAGACTGACTTTATCAACATCACTTCCTGGCGTCAGCAGGCAGAATTCGTCTGCCGCTACTTCCACAAGGGCGATGTCATCGGGGTGGAGGGTTCTATCCAGACCCGCAACTACGAGGACAAAAACGGCAACAAGCGCACCGCCACCGAGATCGTGACCGATAATGTATTCTTTACCGGCGCACGCTCCAGCAATGCCGGTTCCGGCAATGGCGGCAGCTATAGCAATAACAGCTATGGCGATAACAGCTACACCGCCCCCGCCCCCGCGCAGCCCGCCTATACCAGCGGCGCTGCCAGCGACTTTGAGGAAGTGGAAAGCGATAACGACCTGCCCTTCTGATCCCAACGAAAACTGTTTCATCATTCTAATAAGGAGGTTTGAACCATGGCTATGGAGCGTACCGAAAGACCCGAGAGACCCATGAACCGCGACCGTCGTCCCCGCAGAAAGGTTTGTGCTTTCTGTGCCGATAAGATCGAGATGATCGATTATAAAGACACCCAGCGTCTGCGCCGCTACCTGTCCGAGCGTGGAAAGATCGTTCCCCGCCGCGTGACCGGTACCTGCGCCCGCCACCAGCGTCAGCTGACCACCGCGATCAAGCGTGCCCGTCATCTGGCCCTGCTGCCCTATGTCACCGACTAAGGCTGCCTGCGGTTAAAAGCACACGAACACCCTGCCCCTGCGGCGGGGTGTTTTTGCGTTCTGCCCCGCTTATGGGGACATGCTTGACTTTCACCCCCCCTTATGTATAATGAGATAAAGGAAAGATCTTCCTTGCCGCAGCTTTTTGCAAAAGCATGTTGCATTTTGCGGCGCTCGTTCGTTATACATAGTGTAAGCCTAACACCAATGACACCAACGGGAGGAAACCACATGAAAAAGCTGACCTGGATCCTGGCGCTGACCCTGTGCCTTGCCCTGCTGCTGACCGCCTGCGGCGAAAAGCCCGCCCCCACTCCCGATCCCGACCCCGATCCCGTGACCGATCCCGTCACCGACCCTGTGACCGACCCTGTGACCGACCCTGTGACCGACCCCGTCACCGAGCCGGACAATACTCCCATTGACCCCGATGTGAAGAAGTACTTTGAGTATTTCCAGAACCCCTATAATAACGCCGATATCTTTTTGCTGTATCCCGCCGCCAACCAAAAGGAAGCCGCCGGCAGCCGTGCCGCCTATGTGCTGGTAAAGCTGGCCGCTGAGGAAATGGCTGCCGGAAAAGAAGTGACCTACTCCTACCCCAAGGCGGAATATGACCGGGCCGCCATGGAATACCTGGGTGAGCCCATCACCCAGTATGAAACCCGTAATACCACCCTGACGCAGGATGGAAATGTGGAATCTACCGGCTGGGGCATGATCATCCCCAACTTTATGGTACTGACCCACCTGGAGCAGCTGGGGGAAAACCACTACAAGGGGGTTTTCTCCGTCTACGGCAACGGCTATGGGCAGGGCGGCGATCCGGCTGAAGCCTACGAGGACTGCTGCAATCGGTTAATGCATGGCAACATTCTGCCCACCGATTACCTGATGGGCACCCGCACGCTGGAGTGGGAGGAATGGGAAAGCTCGCTGCTGGGTTTGCAGCTGCGGTATCTCTCCTGCGAATTCACCCCCGCCAACTAAAACAAAACGCGCCCGCCATACGGCGGGCGTTTTTGCGCTTATTTTATCACATCGCAGCACTTCATCGGCAGCATTTTTTGCAGGTCACCGGGGGAAAGCTGCACCTGATAGCCGATCTTCCCCGCACTGACATAGATGCTCTCGCAGTCTGCGGCGCTCTCGTGCAGCACGGTGGGGAACGGTTTTTTCATACCGATGGGGCTGCACCCGCCGTGGATATAGCCGGTAAGGGGCAGCAGCTCCTTCTGCGGCAGCATGGCGATGCTTTTCTCCCCCACCGCCTTGGCGGCTTTTTTCAGGTCCAGCTCCTCCGCCACGGGAATAACAAAGACATAGTGCCCGCCGGAGGCGCCGGTGGTCACCAGTGTCTTAAAGACCCGCTCCGGCGGCTCCCCGAGGGCGGCGGCCACCTCTACCCCGCTTACCGCCCCGGTGGCAAGGTAATCGTGCGGGGTGTAGGGCAGCTTTTTCTGCTCCAAAAGGCGCATTACATTGGTTTTTTCGGTTTTATCCTTTGCCATAACTATTTCTCCCCCAAAATGCCGGCTGCCGCCGGTCTCAAATCATCGGTTATTGTCTTCCTCCCGCTGCTTTTTGATCTTCTCCTGCCAGCACTTGTAGCACATGGCCACATAGCTTTCGTTGCCGCCCAAAAAGACCTGCTCGCCCTCGGTGACGATGCGCCCGCCCGCAATACGGGCATTGACGGTTGCCTTGTGCCCGCAGGCGCATACCGTCTTTATCTCGGTCAGGGAGTCTGCGACCTCAAAAAGGCGGCGGCTGCCCGGGAACAGGTGGGTCAGAAAGTCGGTGCGCAGGCCAAAGCAGATAACCGGCATATCCCGCTCATCCACCAGCGTGCGCAGCTGGTCGATCTGCTCCGGCGTGAAGAACTGGCACTCATCGGCAATGATGACATCCATACCGGGGTGCTGATCAAATTTTTCGATGATATTATCCTCCGGCAGGATGATATCCGCCTTTTTTGCCAAGCCGATGCGGGATTTGATGATATCGGCGCCGTCACGGGTATCCACCGAGGGCTTGATGAGCCAGACGGTCATGCCCAGCTCCTCGTAGTTGAACTTGGTAATGAGCGCCTGGGCGGATTTGGAGCTGCCCATCGCCCCGTATTTGAAATACAGCTTTGCCATTTTCGCGTCCTCCTCCGTTTTGGTGCCGGCCACCGGCTCCCCCATCCCCCACCTCTACCCCGGGCAGGGGATCTCTGTCTCCATTATAGCACAAGCCGAAAAAAAGCACCATCCCGTAGGGGACAGCGCTTTTACTAAAATTTCGGCTTATTCCTTGACAAGCTCCTTGACGGAGGCCGCCAGACCCGCCATGCCCTGGATCTCGCTGGGAATGATGATCTTGGTCGCCTGGCCGTCGGCCGCCTTCATAAAGCTCTCGTAGGCCTTCAGCGTCAGCACTTCCCGGCTGGGGCAGGCCTCGTTCAGCAGGCGAATGGCGTCGGCCTGCGCCTTCTGTACCAGCATAATGGACTCGGCTTCGCCCTGGCCCTCGCGGATCTTCTTTTCCTTCTCGGCTTCCGCCAGCAGAATGGCAGCCTGCTTTTCGGCCTCGGCGTTCAGGATCTGGCTTTCCTTCTTACCTTCGGCAATCAGGATCTGGCTGCGCTTTTCACCCTCGGCGCGCAGGATCGCCTCACGGCGCTCACGCTCGGCACGCATCTGCTTCTCCATGGCGTCCTGGATATCACGCGGCGGCACGATGTTCTTGAGCTCCACACGATTCACCTTGATGCCCCACTTATCGGTGGCCTGGTCCAGCGCGGCGGTAATGCGGCTGTTGATGACATCGCGGGAGGTCAGGGTGTGGTCCAGCTCCATATCACCGATGATATTACGCAGGGTGGTGGCGGTCAGGCTCTCGATAGCGAGAATAGGCCGCTCCACGCCGTAGGTATACAGCTTGGCATCGGTCACCTGGTAGAATACGATGGTATCGATCTGCATGGTGACATTATCCTTGGTGATAACCGGTTGGGGTGCAAAGTCCATCACCTGCTCCTTCAGCGAGATGCGCTTCGCCACACGGTCCACCAGCGGCACCTTAAAGTGCAGGCCAGTCTCCCAGGTGGTGTAGTAGGTACCCAGGCGCTCAATGACGAACTCGGTCGCCTGCGGAACCACGCGGATATTGGTAACCAACAGGATAATGATGAGCACGAGCAGAATAATAATGATTGGCATATAAATTAGTCCTCCTTTTCTCTGATGGGGGAAACCATCAGTTTAACACCTGCGATTGCTTTTACCTTTACCTTTACGCCCTCCGGCAGCTTGCTGCCATCGGTGGTGCGGGCGCTCCAGTCCATGCCCTCCACCTTGATGCGTCCGGTGCCCGCCTCATCATCGATGGGTTCTACCACCTGCCCGATGGCGCCGATGACGCTATCGGCATTGGTAGGGGTCTTTTTCACCCGCAGCACCTTTTTTACAAACTTGCGGGTAAAGGCCAGCGTTACCCCGGAAATCACCACAAATACAACAATCTGCACCGGGATGGAACCACCCAGGATTGCCGCGATGGCCGCGGCCACCGCCCCCAGGCAGAACCAGATGCTCACCATCTGTACCGTGGCGGCTTCTATGATGAGCATGACCAGCGCCACAGCCAGCCAGATGAGCGGCTGGGCATAGGCCGCCAGAAAAACTTGGATCCCATTCATCGGCAGCGCTCCTTTCTCTCGCCTTCGGCTCCCTTCGCCTTTGGCAGTTTCATTATATCATATTGCGGTATCTCCCCGCAAGATGCCGTGTATCATTCCCCTTCAAACTGTACGCGGATAAAGCGGTACACATCCTCCGGTTCCCGGGCCACGGCGGCACAATCCAGACCCTCCATGCTGCCCTCCTCGGCAAAGCCAAATCCATAGGTCAGCGGTACAAAGGCCACCCCGGCTTCCATGGCGCCCTCGCCGTCATAGCGGCTGTCGCCGAAGAGTACCACATCTGCGGTTCCCGGCCAGTCCAGCAGCCGCATCGCCTCCCGGATGGTATCCGCCTTGGTGGGACAGACCTCGCTGCGGCCCACCAGCGCGTCAAATTCCGGCGCCAGGTCATAGACCTCCAGCGTAGCCGCCACCATGCGGTCCATCTTCAGGGAGGTCACCGCGCATTTGCCGCCCTTTTCCCTGATCAGTGCCAGTGACTCCCGGATATAGGGGTACAGCCGCGACTTCGCGATACAGTTTTCCTCGGTATAGATGCGCCGGTAGATCTCCGCCCAAGCCTTGGCCGTCCGGGGCTCCAGCCCGTAATAGGTCTCCATCGACCACTCCAGCGGCGGCCCGATGAACTTCTCCAGCGTTTTCTGCGGCAGGGGCTCCGCCCCCACCTCCCGCTCCATCCTGCGCAGCGCCTCCAGAATGCCCGGTGAGGTATCCACCAGCGTGCCGTCCAAATCAAATAGAAACAGTCGGTAACTCATTTTTTGCTCTCCACTCGCTTATTTTTCGGGCCGCGGCACTCGGCCGTTCTCTGCAAGCCGCAGGCATACAGCCCGCAGGGCACCCCGTCCCTCTGGGACGGGGTAGAGGGCGGCTCCGCCGCCCCCTCGCCCGGCCTGCGGCCGGGCGGCCCTGCGGGCTGGCGCACTTGGCAGGTACCCGCGCCCTGCCAGCTAAACCATCGGCGGCTCCTCTGCCGAAGAACCGCCGGTTTTCGCCTTTTCAGCGCACTTTTTTCAGAATTTTCGGCCTGAACCAGTTGCGGTAGGCCAGGGTGATGTTCTTCACCGCGCCATCGTAAATGACAAAAAAAACATTGGCAAAGGCCAGCAGCACCAGCACCGAGTACTTGCCAAAATCCCCGAATTCCTCCAAAATCTCGGTGATGCCGAATACATTGACGATGACCCAGTAGGCCGCCACCACCGCCGCGTTAAAGATCACCAGCCGCACCACCCAGCTCAGCGCCTTGGGGCGGATCTTGGCAAAGGTCTCCTGCAAAATGGGATAGTACCCAAAAAACGCGATAAACAGCAGCGCCGCTTCCTTGATGGGCACTACAAAAACAGATAAAAGCGAAACCGCCGCAAAGACGATCAGCGCCGTGGAAAGCCCGTTTTCCTCCCGCACGGCAATCAGCACCAGTCCGGCCAGCGCCGGCAGTGCGTAGTAGGAAAATGGGATCATCCCCGTGGCAAACATCAACGCGATGCACATGCCGGTAGCAATACCGCCCAGCGCCACCTGTCCACTCTTTTTCTGCATCAGCAGCCACCTCCCATGCATTGGCAGCAGGCATTTGCACAGTACAGCGAAGCGCACACCTCACACATACTGGTGCCGCCCGCCTGGGCATAGCCCCGCTGCTGTTGGGTCAGCTGGTTCAGCGCCTGGCGGTACTCCATGTTGTTGGGCTCCATGGCGCACGCGGTGTTCAGGTAGGTCACGGCATTATCCAGCCAGCCCTTGCGGTAGTTTACTATTCCCTTCAGGTAGTTCCATTCGGCGGTACGGGCGCTGGCGGAAATCCCATCCAACAGCTCCTCGGCATCGCCCAGCCGGTTCAGGTTGATGAGCCTGCGAATATCCGCGAACTGAGAGGAACCACCGTAGCTCTGCTGGTACCCGCCGTAATTCCGCTGGTAGCCGCCATAGCTCTGCTGATATCCCCCGCCGTAGCTTTGCTGTCCGTAGCCGCTGCCGCCGCTTTTGCGCTGCCGCTGGATCTCATCGTACGCCTCGTTGATCTCCTTCATCTTCTCGGTCGCAAGGTCGGAAAGCGGGTTATTCACATAGTTATCCGGGTGATATTTCCGGGCCAGCCGGCGGTAGGCGTCCTTCACCTCATCGTCGGTCGCGTTCGGACTTACTCCCAGCACCTTGTAGGGATCTGTCATTTTTCTCGTTTCCTCCTTTGCTTTGGGGGCAGTTGCAGTTCTTCCACCGTCTGGGGCAGTCCCAGCCGGATGATATTCTCCAGTATGGGCCCAAAGTGCCGCAGCTCCAGCAGGTCCAGCGCGGCCCCCATCTCCCCGATGGTCAACAGCAGGCTGGCTCTGGCGTGGCGCTTCAGCGCCTCCGGTTCATCCTCACACTGTAAAAAGGGGTTAAAATCCCCGTGCTTTTTATCTTTTTCCCAGTCGTCCAGCGCATCCGCCATGTAAATATACCGTCCCAGCAGATACCCCAGCCGCTCCAGCACCCGGCGCTCGCCCGGCTCCTCACTCAGCAGGCTCAGCATCGCCGCTGTCATTTTGGCGGTCGGCTCGCACAGCTCGTCCAGGTTGGTATCCCCGGCGGCCTCCAGCGCTCGCTGGCGGTCCATCTCCCCGGCAAATACCGCATCCACTGTGGGGGTTTTTTCCGCCACCCGGCGGTACTGCCGCCGCAGCATGGCCCGCAGCAGCCGGCCGCCGCACCGGACAAGGAATCCCCCATCGGCAATGGTATCCTCCGCCTTATACCACAGGCTCAGAATGGCCATATCCGCCGCTCGGTTCAGCGCCTCGTTTTCCTCGCAGTGCCGGCAGCGCCGCAGCGGGTTCACCCCGCAGCTTCTCCGGCGGAATTCGGGCACTTCCTCCCGCAGGGCCATCTCCAGCGTGGCGTAAAAGGTAAAGTCATAGCTCAGCGTCAGCCGGGCCAGCGGCCCAAAGCGCCGCCCCAGGGTACGGCACAGCCCGCAGTAGATGCCCCGGTAGGCTTCCCATTCGCACAGGCGCAGCTGCGGCGTGCAGGTCTTTACATATCCGAACATCCCGCCGCCTCCCCGCTGTACTTTTCCCCTTTATCATACCGCAGTATGATAAAGATTGCTTGAACAATATGTAAATATAAAAGCAGTATAGCAGATTTTTGGCCGCAAGACAATCTCCCCCGCCCCCCGCGAAAGCAAAAAAGTCCGGATTTCTCCGAACTTTTTCTCATTTCTTTCGCAAAGCAGGGCAAGACCTCTCCGCGCCTATTTTTGCCGCAGAAGTCAGTTGCCGCACTCGATACTGATCTTGGTAAACAGGTCCAGAATATCGTCCACACTCATGTGCTTCTTTTCCTCCCCGGCGGCATCCAGCACCAGGTGGCCCTTATCCATCATCAGCAGGCGGCTGCCGTACTCCACGGCATAGCGCAGGTTGTGGGTCACCATTATGGCGGTCAAGCCCTTTTCCCGCACCACACGGTCGGTCAGCGCCATAATAGTATCCGCCGTTTTGGGGTCCAGCGCGGCGGTGTGCTCATCCAGGATGAGAAAATCAATGGGCGTCATGGTGGCCATCAGCAGGGCCACGGCCTGCCGCTGCCCGCCGGAAAGCGCCCCCATCTTAATATCCATCTTGTCCTCCAGCCCCAGCCCCAGGGAAGCCAGCTGCTCCCGGTAGCTTTCCCGCCGGGCGTGGTTCGCGCCCCGGCTCAGGTCATAGGCCTTGCCTTTGTTATCCGCCAGCGAGAGATTCTCGAACATGGTCAGGTTGGGACTGGTACCCAGGGCGGGGTTCTGGTACACCCGGCCAAAGCGGCGGTACCGCACAAATTCCTTCTTGTGCAGCATGCTTTCGCCGTCAATGATGACATCGCCGCCCTGGATTGGAATGCTGCCGCAGATGATATTCAGCAGGGAGGTCTTGCCGCTGCCGTTGCTGCCCACGATGGAAACAAACTCGCCCGCTTCCACCGAAAGGTTAAAGTCCCGGAACAGGCAGGCCTCAGTGATCTCGCCGGGGTTATATATTTTGGTGATATTTTTAAGCTCCAGCACGGTCGGCGCCTCCTTTCCGGCCGCTCAGGTTCCCGGTGATAAGAATGACCAGGAACAGCGCCGCGGTGATAAATTTCAGCATATTGCCGGGCAGCCCCAGCAGGATCGCGATTTGGATGCAGGCCTTATACAGGATGCTGCCGATGACCACGGCGGCCGTTCCCTTCACAAAGCTCATGCGGCGGAACAGCGTGGTACCGATGATGACCGCCGCCAAACCGAATACCATTTGTCCGGTGCCCATCGTCGCGCTGAAGGAGCGTCCCTCCTGGCAGACAATGCACCCGGAAAGCGCCACCAAAGCGTTCGCGATCACCAGACCGAGAATTTTCATGCGGCCCTTATCCACGGCCAGGGTGGTCACCAGGGTATCGTTATCGCCCACCGCCCGCAGCAGCAGGCCGTTCTTGGTGGAAAAATACCACTCCAGCACCAGCCCGATGAGCACCACCAGCACCAGCGAAACAATGAGCTTGCGGTATAAGAGCGGCACGCTGCCCAGCTGCGCCATCACCGGGGCGGAGGTGTAAATGGTATCAATGGCCCGCTCCACCATCAGGTTGGAGCCGGCGATCTGCAAATTGATGGAATACAGCGCCGTCATGGTGATGATACCGGCCAGCAGGTCCCTCACCTTGGCCCGGACATGGATCAGCCCCGTACAAAGCCCCGCCAGCGCCCCGATCACAAGGGCAATGGGCAGCGTCAGCCAGGCATTCACCCCGTGGGTCAGCAGCACGGCGGTCACGGCAGCCCCCAGCGGAAAGCTGCCGTCCACCGTCAAATCCGGGAAATCCAGAATCTTATAGGTGATGAAGATGCCATAGGATAAAATGGCGTAGATGAGGCCCTGGGTCAGGGTCCCGGCGCAGGTCTCCAGTATCACATTCAGCATGGTGTACTCCTTGCGGTCAAATCAAAAATTCAAAGCAAACATCAGGCGTTGGCGTCAATGGCACAGCCGGCCAGCTCCTCCGGCAGGGTCAGGCCCATCTCGGTCAGGGCAGTGTAGTTCACATACAGTCCGTACTCGCTGATGGTCTCATAGGGCATCTCCTCACAGGTGGCCTCGCCCTTCAGCACCTTGGCAGCCATTTGGCCGGTCTGGCGGCCCAGCTCATAGTAATCAATGCCGATGGAGGCCACACAGCCCTTCTTCACCTGCTCTATCTCGCTGCCGTAAACGGGGATGCTCTTGGCGTTGGTCTTTTCCAGAATGGCCGGCAGCACACCCACCACATTGTTATCGGTCAGGTTGCTCATGCAGTCCACACCGCGGGCCAGCAGGGTATCGCAGGCCTGCACCACCTCGGATTGCGCGGTCACGCCCACCGCTTCGATGGTAAAGCCGTAGGCCGGGGCCTTTTCCTCGTACTCGGCAATGGCGGAAACGGAGTTCGGCTCGCTGGTGGTATACAGAATACCGATGGTCTTGGCCTCAGGCTGCAGCGCGCGGATCAGCTCCAGCTGGCCCTCCACGGCCAATTTATCGCTGGTGCCGGTCACATTGCCGGTATCCAGCTTGGCCTGTACCGGGTCGGTAATGGCGGTAAAAATGACCGGGATGTCTTTATTCTCAGCGGCGGCGTAGCAGGCCGTGGCGCTGGGGGTGGCAATGCCGCACATCAGGGCCACATTGTTGGCGCTAAAGCTCTCGGCGATCTGCTTGGTGATGTTATCATCAAACCCGGCGTTCTGGTAGTCGATGGTATAGTCGGTGCCTTCCACCAGGCCGGCGTCCTTCAGCCCCTGCAGAAAGCCCTCCCGGCAGTTATCCAGGCTTTCGTGCTCGCCGTACTGGCTGATGCCGATGACCGGGGTTTTTTTCTCGCCGCAGGCGGCAAAGCAGAATACGAACATTACGGCAAAAATAAGGGCAAAAACTTTTTTCAGGTTGGTTTTCATGGGGTTATCTCCTTTTCATGGTCAGTAGTGATTTTATTGATTTCGTTTTTCCAGGGGCGGGCACCATCGCCGTCCCGGCAGTATTCTCTCTTTCATCGCGCTCGCTCCTTTCCCGGTAAAATAAAAAATCCCATCCCAAGAAAAACTCTTGGGACAGGACTGAAAATCAGCTCTGCGGTACCACCCGTCATTGATGCTTTGCAGCATCCGCTCTGTTCCTACACACATGATGTAAGCCGGGATGGATAACGGGGCCGGTTTCCCGTCGGCTGCTACTGGCGCATGCTCTGCGTGTTCGGCCGCCCTCACGAGTCCATTCGCCGCTCCTCCCGTTACCGCGCTTGCACCCTCCGCGGCTCGCTATCAACGAAAACTGACCGGTTACTCTTCTCGATCACAGGTTTTTTATTTGTGGCTATTATAGGCCATGCCACCTCATTTGTCAATACAAAATTTTGCAAGTTTTCATTCAATTTTAAGGTTCATTCTTTCCTCCATATACCTCAAAGGTATGTCCGGAAGCCGGCAAACTCCCTCCTGCGGCAATCCATCCCGCCAAAAAAGCATTGCGGGTAGCGGCAAACAATTCATTGGCAATTGTGTTGTATTCCGCACTGTCCAGATACTCACCAAATGCCTTTTCAAAATTATTATCCATCATCATTTATCTCTCCCACTTTTTACATTCTATCACAGATTTGACGAAAATACAATCTAATTTAAGTATTTAATCATATTAGGTTGGATAAACTATTATCAAAAACCTCTAAAATAATAGGCAGAGGTGGTGTATATGGATAAGCATTATAATGACTATGTGCAAATTGGGCTGAACATCATGCGCTACCGTAAAGAAGCGGGGTACACCCAACTGCAACTTGCCGAAATGACTGGTTACAGTCATCAACATATTCAACGGGTAGAAACCGCCAGCAGCAAACCAACGGTCGGCCTGCTGCTGGATGTTTCTCAAGCTCTCCATGTTCCCATCGAGCGCCTTTTAGAAATCAGACCTGTCAAATAATCGGAGAACCCTGCATGGGTTCTCTTTTTTACTTTTACTCCTCATGCTGATAGCTCGCCGTCTTTTTGCCTTTGGCGGCTGCATCGTACATCCCGTTGGCCGCCAGCGCCACAATGACCGCGTTCAGCAGGCACAGGGTCACCCCCTGCACCGTCACCGGCTGTCCGCCAAAGATCTCCGCCCCGATCAGCAGCACCACGGCGATAACATAGGCCACCAGCTGGCTGCTCCATTTGCCCAGCGGCGTCCCTTTCAAAAACTGCGTGATGAGGGTCACCATCATCACCGCGCCGGCATAGCCGCCCAGTGCCTCCCAGGTTACAAATTCACTCATACTCATGCTCCTTTCTCCAGCTCCTCTATGCGGCGGCAGGCAGCGGCATAGTCCCGCTCGTGCTCCGCAAATTTTTTCTCCAGTTCATATTGCCGTTCTATCACGGAATTGTGTTGGTTCACCTTCTTTTCCAGCTGCTCCAGCCGGTAGGCGATAAGGGCGGTGGCCCGGCGGTTGGCAAAATAGGTGCCGCTCAGGCTGCCCACCAGCGCCAGCCCCGCCACTATGATCTCCTGATCCATGTTCACACCTCCCAGTCTATCTTATGCGCCCAGCACAAAGGCCGGTGCAATGCCCAGGTCGGCATTCGGGGCCTCGTAGTAGGCAGTGCCGTCCTTGTTCACATGGCAAAAGCCGGCCCACCCCGCCGCCGGGCTGCGGCACCAATCCCGGGCCGTAGCTGTGGTGCGGTTGTGGCGCATTTTGGCTGGGCTGCCGCCGGCTGCATAGTAGGCATACTGCTGCTGGAAGCTCTGCTCTCCCTCATTGGCCATGGTGCGGGCCCCGTAGTACTCCCACTCCGAGAGCAGGAACAGCCACTCCTGGGTGGCTGTCACCGCGGCGGCTTCCATGGAATTGCCGGTGTTATCGGTGTATTTGGTGCAGGGCTTCATCACCGCCCGCAGTTCCTCCGGCAGCAGGGCCAGCAGCGTCCCCTCCTTGGGGGCAAGCACATCGCTGCTGTCGCTGCCCAGGATCTCCTGCCGCATATGGCAGCCCTGCCAGCCGCCTTCACTGGTGGCGGTGGTGTTCATGGTAAAGGCCCCGGCCAGGTCGCTGAAGCTGCCGTGGCGTCTATCCACCAGGGCCACCGGGGTCGCCCCCAGGCGCGCCAGCTGGAAGTGGATTCGGCCGCTGCCCTCCAGGGCGGCATTGTGGTCAAAGCCCAGGATGATGGCCCCAATGGTCAGATCGGTGACGGTGAGCAGGCCGGCCGTGCCGCTGATGGTCAGCTCTTTCACATCCCCCGGCGACCACAGCCGGGCAGCTATCCCGGCCGCTGCCGCCGCGGCGATCTCGGCCCAGGAATTTTCCGCCAGGGTGGTGGAATACAGCGGCAGGGAAAGACTTCTCTGCCCCGGGACAGCCAGCGTGCCAAAGCCCTTTTTGGCCCCCAACACAGCGGTAAAGCTCCAGCGGCCCCGGCGGGGCAGCTTCATGGCGCAAAGGCCGTTGGCATCGGCGGTGGCGGTCAGGGTAAGGCTGCCCAGGGCGGCCGTGACGACTGCCCCGGCCCCGGTGGTGACTGTCACCGGGCAGTGGGGTCTCCCCAGCCAGATGGGGCTGGCATAGACGGTGCTCATGCGGCGGCCCCCTTTCGGTTTTTTGTGTTGTGTTTCATCGGTTTCCTCTCTCCGGCCTCGTGGCCGGGTCGTTTGATTTTGCCGGATGGGACGGCTCCCCCCTGCCGCGGCAGGCCGTTCCCCCGGCTGAAGCTGTGCCAAAAGCCCGGTTGACAAGGCGGCGGCCAAAGTCCGTTTGGCTTTTGATTCGGCACTTCATCGGTTTTCTCTCTCCGGCATTCCGCCGGTCATTTGGTTTTCGCCGGGCGGGACGGCTCCCCCCTGCCGCGGCAGGCCGTTCCCCCGGCTGGGACTGTGCCAAAGGCTCATGTTCATGTGGATTAAAGACACTTGACAAGGGCAGCTTTTTGCGGTATGATAGAGATGGAAATCGCTTGAACAAGCGAAAAATCATACAAAACAGAGCGTTTTGGGAAAGATCCCACTTTCCATTGTAACTCATGTTTTGCGTGATTTCAAGTGTTTTCTCACGATTTGTGAGTTTTTGTAGATTTAGCCAAAATGAGGAGAGAAAATATGGATATTATGCTGCAAAGAATTCTATCCCTGATCCCGGACCGACATGGGGCGGATGCGGAATTTGCCCGGTCGCTTGGCTACAAAAGCGGCAATGTGGTGGCCGACTGGCGGGCCGGACGGAGCGGCTCCTACCGGGGAAAGCTGCGGGAGATCGCTGAAAAATACAATGTGACAGTGGACTGGCTGTGCGGCAATTCGCCGCAAATAGAAAAGCCCGCCCTCCCGGCGGAGGACGGACTGGGTGGGGAGAGCCTGGGGGCGCTGCTGGCCCGGCTGACCCCGGCGGAAAAGCAGCGGGTAAGGGACTTTGCGGCGGGGCTGCTGGCCGCCCGGAATGGTTGACCGGCGGCAGTTTTCTTCTCGGTTTCTCTCCTGGGATAAGGGGCTGCTGGCTGCTTTCCACGGTTTTATTGTAGCAGATGATGAGTCCCATAATCCGGACTGAAATTCCATGCGCGCGTACATATACACGCATGTAGCGCGCGGGTACGGGCGGGTGCACGCGCGTGCGCGAGAGGAAAAATGTAAAAAGTTTTGGCGCCGGCCTTTTTCGAAAGGCCGGTCGCTCGCCGCAGCGAGCGAAATACCATTCGTGCATTAGCTCAAAAATATCAGCTAGATATTTTTGAGGAAAGCATCCCACACAGACTGGTCCTTTGCGCAGGCTTTGTGCTCCCCAGTGCACCAAAAAGAAAAAGACGCCCAAAGGCGTCTTTTTCTTTTTGGTGCGGAAGATGGGACTTGAACCCACACGTCATGGACACACGCACCTCAAACGTGCCTGTCTGCCGATTCCAGCACTTCCGCATAGCGCTTTATTATTATACCATCTTATTCCCTGTTGTCAAGACGGTTTCTCGTCAAACTCCATCAAAAATAAGGATAAAATTTAGGGGGCAAAGGGGGTTGACATTCCGGAATCATTACGAGGTGTTTTAGGGCCTTGCCTGCCGGAGGCACGGTTTTCCACACCCATTTAGTGGGATATTGTCCTCAAAGGCCCTTGATCGTCACAATTTTGACACAAATTTGGGCTTTTCCACCCCGCAAATGTGGAAAACCCGGTGGAAAGTGTGAAATACTTTCCGTATAGCGGCCTTTACAAATCGGAGGCGCGGTGTTGCATTTTTGCCCCAAAAACGATATACTGAAAAGCGAAAAATCACCCCGCAAGGAGGCCGCCATGCCCACACTTACCGATCCTGCTGTCATCAAGGAGCTGCTGCAGCGCCATGGGTTTTCCTTTTCCCGCGCGCTGGGGCAGAATTTTATCATCAACCCCGGCGTATGCCCCAAAATGGCGGAGCTGGGCGGCGCTGCCCCCGGCGTGGGGGTGCTGGAGATCGGACCGGGCTTTGGCGTGCTGACGGCAGAGCTGTGCCGCCGGGCGGAAAAGGTGGTGGCGATCGAGCTGGATGACCGGCTGCCGCCCATCCTGGCGGAAACGCTGGCGGAATTTAAGAATGTGACCATAGTGCAGGGGGATGCGATGGTGCTGGACCTGCCGGCGCTCATTGCGGAGCACTTTGCCGGGATGCCGGTGGTGGTGTGCGCCAACCTGCCCTACTATATCACCTCGCCCATCATCATGCGGCTGCTGGAGGGGCCACTGCCCATTCGCTCGCTGACGGTGATGGTGCAAAAGGAGGCCGCGGTGCGCATTACGGCGGCGCCGGGCACCCGGGAATGCGGGGCTATCAGCGCGGCGGTGTGGTATTACAGCACGCCGAAGCTGCTGTTCCCGGTCTCACGGGGGTCTTTTCTGCCGGCCCCGGCGGTGGATAGCGCGGTGATCCGGCTGGACCTGCCGCAGGAGCTGCCGGAGGACCTGCCGCCGCGGGAGGACTTCTTTGCAGTGGTGCGGGCCGGGTTTGGCCAGCGGCGCAAAACGATGCTCAATTCCCTTTCCGCCGGGCTGCGGTGGGAGAAAGACGCCACCCGTGCACTGCTGACGGCGGCGGGTATTGCCGAAAATGCCCGGGCGGAGCAGGTGACGCTGGAGCAGTGGAAGGCGCTGACGCGGGCGTACTTTTCTATGAAGAAAAGCAGGTAAAAGACCTATTTAAGCCAAGATAGTGGTCGCCTGACGGCGGGGCGAGGCCTTTTACAAGGCTTGGTGAGCACCGCTGCCGCGGGGGGCAGGTTGGCAGTCGCCTTCGGCGTCGCGGAGTCACCGGAGGGTGACAGCCTGTACGGCTCACCGCCGGGGTCCTACTTTTCTATGAAGAAAAGGAGCAAAAGTGTTTTTAAGCCAAATTGGTAGTCGCCTTCGGCGTCGCGGAGATTTTGTAGGGTGCAAAGCCAGTACGCCTACCCGGCGGGGGCCTACTTTTGTTCGTGCAAAAGTAGGCAAAACACGCTTGGGGCTGTGCCCCAAGGCCCCCTTGCCGCTAAGCTGCGGCTGGATACGAACGATGTAAACATCGTCCGTACGGCGCCGCAGATACGCTCTCAAGGTGCCTGCGGCGCATTTTATTTTGGATACAGCAGAGACCGAATTAAAATAAACACCTTATAAGCGTCGTCTAGCCCCAGATCCGGGAGGCTGTAGGCCTTCCGGTCGGGGCGTACCGACGCGTTGGGTCTTTAGGGCGGAGCCCTAAATGACTTTTGGTTACTTTTCTTCACAGAAAAGTAACCCCCCGCCGGGCAGGCGTGCAGTTTATGCCTTTGCAAAAGGCTCCGCCCCGCCGACAGGCGAGATGATACTTTGGCATAATTTGTGCCATCAATCCTCCGGTTCACTCCGCTCACCACCTCCCTTTACACAAGGGAGCCTGTGGGCTGGGGTGAGATGGGTTTGGCCGGGAAAAGAAAAAAACTCCCCGTATGGGGAGCTTTTTCTATGTACGCTTATTCTTCCTGCGGTTCCCCCTTGGGGTGGTTCACCAGGTAGGAGAGGGTCAGCAGGCTATCGCCCAGGTGGACATTTACCGAGGGATATTCCTCATATTTCAGCTTAAAATCGTAGCTGGAGAAATTCCAGAAGGACCGGATACCGGATTCCACCAGTGTTTCCGCCATCTGTTCGGCGGCATCCCGGGGAATACACACCACCGCCATGTGCGGGCCGCGCTGACGGCAAAATTCCGGCAGGGTGGCAATATCCTGCACTGTCAGGCCATTGGGAAGCACCTGACCGATCTTCTCCGGGGATTTATCGAAGGCCCCGATCAGTTCAAAGCCGCGGTCCCGGAACAGGTCGTCCTCCCGGATAAGGCTCTGGCCGCGGGTGCCGCAGCCGATGAGAATGGCCGGGATCTTTTTTTCGACGCCCAGGATAGCGCCGATCTCTTTATACAATAGCTCCACATTGTAGCCATAGCCCTGCTGGCCAAAGCCACCGAAGCAGTTTAGGTCCTGACGGATCTGACTGGCGGTGACCTTCATCTGCGCGGCCAGCTCCTTGGAGGAGATACGGGTCACGCCGCTGTGCAGCAGCATCCCCAAATAGCGGTAGTACCGCGGCAGGCGCCGGATCACCGAAATGGAAACCGTTTTTTCGTTCATGCTCGCTCACCTCGTATTATCCTGCGGCACGGTGGGGCATACGCGGGGTGCCGCTTTACCTATATGATACCGCTTTTTCGGCCGTTCGTCAACTTTTTATCTAATTTTGGGGAGGCACCTGCTTATGCACAATTGCAAACATTTCGTGAAAATTTCTCACTTTCGTTTCTTTTTGCGGTGGGATTTGTTATAATGAAAATAGAAGTACCCGCTCCTGGGCGGAGCGCTATGCAAAAATAACATAAAGGAGCGTTGACCCAGTTGGTGACTACCCGCAAGCCACAAAAACTGCATCCTACCGTGCTGGTATTGGTGACCGACCAGCTTAGCTGTGACCGTTTGATCCTGGCCGGGAGAGCCCTAGCCGATGAACACCAGTGCGTACTGGAGGTACAGAATATCGCGCGGTTTGGCAATGTGCCGGACCCCGCCGCTATAGAGCACCTGTACCGCACCAGCCTGAATGCCGGCGCCCGCATGACCGTGCATTACAGTGAAGACCCTGAACGCAGCCTGGTGCAGCTGCTGGCGGAGAGTCTGCCCCACTATGTGGTGACCGGTATGCCCGGCGGCGGCAGCGACCTGCTGCCCCGGCTGTGGACTCGCTTTGAGTACCTGACCTTTTACACCGTGGACCCTGCCGGCGATGCGCAGGAGGTGACCGCGGTGGACCGCGCGCTGGTGTAAGTGCAATAAAACCGAGGAGGACAAAAGAGGTATGGAGAAGAGAACCTTTACCCTGGATTCCAGCGATGGCAAAAGCAAGCTTTCGGGCTTTTTATTCCTGCCGGAAGGACACCACCGCGCTGTGGTACAGATCTGCCACGGCATGTGCGAGTACATCCTGCGGTACGAGGAGCTGGCCCAGCACCTGACCGACGCCGGTTATGCCGTTTGCGGTATTGATCACCTGGGGCACGGCTCCACCGCCCGTCTGAACAATGAAATGCTGGGCTACTTTGGCGAAAAAGGCGCCTGGAACAACCTGGTGGAGGATCAGGAGATCGAGCGGAAGGCCATAAGCGCCCACTTTGCCGGGCTGCCCTACTTCCTGCTGGGACACAGCATGGGCTCCTTTGTGGCGCGGCTGTACGCCGCCCGCTACGGCAAAAACCTCCAGGCGCTGCTTATCAGCGGCACCGCCGGGAAGAACCCCGCCGCCGGTCCCGGCAAGGCGCTGGTTGCCTTGATTTCGCTGTTCGGCGGCAAGAAGGGGACCTCCAAGCTGCTGTATATGCTGACCACCGGCAACAACAATAAACAGACCGAGCAAAAGACCTTGGTGGACTGGATCTGCCACGACGAGGAGGTCTGCCGCAAGTATATCAAGGACCCCTGGTGCAGCTTTATCTTTACCAATAGCGGCTACGGCGAGCTGCTGGAACTGGTGGACCGCTGCAACCGTCCCGAATGGTATGCCGCCATCCCCAAGGACCTGCCCGTGTGGCTGTACGCCGGGGATGAGGACGCCGTAGGCAATAACGGCAAGGGCGTCACCGAGGTGTACGAGGGCCTGAAGGCCCAGGGACTAAAGGATGTCACCATCACCCTGTACCACGGTGCCCGCCATGAGGTGCACAATGAGGCACTGAAGGAGGAGCTGTTCCGGGATATCATTGATTACCTGGACAGCCACATGCCCAAGGCCGAATGACCCACCGAAAAGTACAAATCCCCGTCTTTTGGCGGGGATTTTTGTTTCATGAAACATTTTGCTTTCACTTGACAAGAGCTCATATGCTTTTGGGAGCACACAAAAGGCGGCACAGCCACCAGTACTGCGCCGCCTTTTGCGGGATGATCTATCGGAAAAGTGTGTGGTATGTATGGGTTACGCCTCTACCTTGTTTTTCTCCGCATGCATGATGGGCAGCCACTCGGTAAACGCAATGATAAGCGAAACAAAGATACAGATAGGACTGAGCACGATGCAGTTGATAAATTCCTTACGAGCTTCGATGTACGCCTGGGTATGCATAATGATATCCTCCTCATAAACCTCTCGGGGTTTTGGTTTGATACCATTATACGGCTGTCCAACGCTAATTTTTCGGAAAAAAACTCTCCCACATAAATCTTAGCGAATAATTTATCTTTCTGTCCCGGCACAGCATGGTATAATGGGTTGGAACATTATAAATGGATAGGAGGTGAACGGCATAATCCCCAAAAAAGAATGGGCGCGGGACACCCTGCGGATGCTGCTTCTATTGGGGGCGGCGGTGGCCGTATGCAGCGTGCTTTCCCGCGTGCACGATGACAACAACCCCTTTGCCGTTCTCATCTTTGTGCTGGCTGTCGCCATAGTGGCACTGGTCACCAACGGCTATGTGTGGGGTGTTCTGGCCTCGGTCATCGGGGTGTTCTGCGTCAATTACATGTTCACCTACCCCTTTTGGAGCTTTGATATGAGCATCACGGGTTACCCGCTCACCTTCGTGGTCATGCTGGTGGTCTCGGTGGTCATCAGCACCCTTACCACTCGGGTAAAGCAAACCGAACGCCTGCGGTATGAGATCGAAAGCGAAAAGCTGCGGGCGGATCTTTTGCGGGCTCTCTCCCATGATCTGCGCACACCGCTCGCCTCCATTGAGGGTGCCGACAGCCTGCTGCTGGAGCAGCCCGACCTGAGCGAAGCGGAGCGCCGTACCCTGCTGGAGCAGATCCGTCAGGAGACCCGGTGGCTGACCCGCATCACCGAAAATATGCTCTCGGTCACCCGTATGGCCGGGGAACAGGTAAGCCTGCACCGCACCGATGAGGTGGTGGAGGAGATTGTGGACAGCGCCGTGATGAAGCTGCGGCGCAGCCGCAATGCCCTGCCGGTCACGGTCATCCGCCCGCAGGAGATCCTGACCGCCCCGATGGATGCCACCCTGATGGAGCAGGTCATTCTGAACCTTTTGGAAAACGCGGTGAACCACGCCGAGGGCGCTACCCGCATCCGGGTGGAGATCGCCGGGCAGGGGAATACCGTGATGATCGCTGTGGAGGATGACGGCGCGGGCTTCCCTCCAGAGCTGCTCCCCCAGCTTTTTGACCGCAAGCTGCTGCCGCAGCCGCGCTCCTGCGCTGATGGCCGCCGGGGACTGGGACTGGGGCTCACACTATGCAGCGCCATCATAAAAGCACACGGCGGCCGCATGACCGCCGAAAACCGCCCCGAGGGTGGAGCGCGGGTATGCCTGTGGCTGCCTGCCGGAACCGAAGATGAGGAGGAAACCGAAGGATGAAACACTGTGATAAGATCATGATCGTAGAGGATGACGCCGGCATCCGGCACTACCTGCAAAGCACCTTGAGCAACGCGGGCTATGATACCGTCGCCGTGGGGGATGGCCGCTCGGCGCTGGCGTTGGCTGCCTCCCACTGTCCCGATTGCGTCCTGCTGGACCTGGGCCTGCCCGATATGGATGGCATTGGCATCATTCAAAGCATCCGCAAATGGAGCAGTGTTCCCATCATTGTCATTTCTGCCCGCATGACCGAGGACGACAAGGCCGGCGCACTGGATCTTGGTGCGGATGATTACCTCACCAAGCCCTTTGGCACCGTGGAACTGCTGGCGCGCATCCGCACGGCGCTGCGCCACACCCGCAAGGCCTGCGGCGGCGAGGAGCTGCGGGAGGGCCAGTACATCGTGGGGGATCTTGTCATTGACTACAATAAGCACCGGGCCTACCTGGGCGGCGAGGACGCCGGCCTGACCCCCAGTGAGTTTAAGATCCTGGCGCTGCTGGGCCGCTATGCCGGGCGGGTGCTTACCTACCAGCAGATGCTGCGGGAGCTGTGGGGCCCCGCGGCCAACCCCCGGGATAACAAGCTGCTGCGGGTCCATATGGCCAACCTCCGCCGCAAGCTGGAGAAAAATCCCGAAGAACCCCGGTACCTCTTTACCGAGGTGGGCGTGGGCTACCGCCTGGCGGAGGGGGAAGGCACCGAACCGCTGGAGTCAGATTCCACCGAGGAAACCGAAGAATAAAAAAATTCCCCTGTCCACCCGCGTGGGTCTGGACAGGGGATTTTACCTTTGCTTGACAAGGACACACACGCTTTTCGGAGTTTTTGCGCGGGAGAAATGGCGTCCGAGGAAGCGCGGAGCGGCAGGCAGACTGGCGCCTGTCAACGCGACGCACAAAGTCGGACGGTATTTATATCCGCAAAAGCCGTATCTGCTCTTGCCAAGCGAAGGTATATTCATCACAGGGGCGGGAAGAATTCATTCTCCCGCCGTTTTGCGCAGGTCTGCTCCAGCATGGCACGGTGGGAGCAAAACGCCGCGTCGGCGAAATATTTGGCCCCGGTGGGGCATCCCTTTACACAGGCCTGGCACTTGATGCAGATGCCGCTGCAAACGGTCGGCTCCTCCTTTGGGATCGACCCCATCGGGCATCGGGCGGCGCACAGCCCGCACCGGGCGCATTTCAGGGGGTCGGTCAGCGGCTTCGCCTTCAAAAAGCGCGCTGGTTCCCCATCCAGTCCCAGCGGGGTGTAGTAGGGCCCAATCGGCTCCCGGCCGGGCACCGCTGCCGGAATGGGCCGTTCCCGTTCCCGCAGCGTATGCGCCGCGTTCCGGGCAAAGGCCTCCGCCGCGGCAATATCCTCGGCATCCGGCCGGCCATGGGCCAGCGCCGGCGCAAAGGCATGCTCGCCCACCATTGCCGCCGCAGCCGCCGGGCAAAAGCCGTTCCCGGAAAGCACCTCGCACAGCTCCTTCAGGGCGTCATCATAGCCGCGGTTGCCGTACAGCACCACCGCCACGGCCGCTGCGCTCCCGCCGGTAAAGTGCCCCCGCAAAAAGGGCAGCAACACATTGGGCAGCCGCCCCGCGTAGGTCGGGCTCCCCCAGAATATCAGATCTCCTTCGCCAAAGGCATAGTTTTGTTCCCGTGCCGGGGGCAGGGTGTAGTCCAGCTCCCGCACCGGCAGGGCCAGCGCTTCCCCGGCCGCTTCGGCCATCGCCCGCAGCGCCCGCCGGGTACTGCCGCAGGCGCTAAAGTACACCGCCCACACGCTTTCAAAACGCATAAATTTCCCTCACTCGGCAAAAAGCGCCGCGTCCATTTCCCGCAGGTCGGGGGCAATCAGCGGGGTAAATTCCATCTTCTCCAGAATATCCCGCCGCAGGTCCACCCCGGGGGCGATCTCGCACAGCAGCAGGCCCTCCGGCGTCAGGCGGAACACCGCGCGCTCGGTGATATACAGCACCTGCTGGGTCCCCTTTTGGTTGGAGTACTCCCCGGAAAAGGTGATATGCCCCACCGCCTGCCGGAACTTGCGGATATTGCCGTCCTTTATGATGCGCAGCCGGCCGCCTTCCAGCCGGATCTCGCTTTCCCCGGCGGTAAAGCTGCCCATAAAGCACACCTTCTTCGCTCCCTGCGAGATATTGATGAACCCGCCGGGCCCGGGGATCTTCTCCCCAAAGCGGCTGACATTCACATTGCCCTCCCGGTCAAATTCAGCCCCGCCCAGGCACGCCACATCAATGCCGCCGCCATCATACAGGTCAAAGATATCCGGCTGCTTTATCATGGCATCGGCATTGTAGGCGGCGCCGGTCAGCAGGCCGCCCTGCGGCGCCCCGCCGATCGTCCCGGATTCAATGCTGAGCGTCACCCGCTCCAGCCGTTTTTCCTCGGTCAGTACATTGGTGATGAGGGTAGGCACCCCGATCCCGAAATTAACAAAGTCACCGTCCTTTATTTCCGCGGCGGCCCGGCGGGCCATCACCTTTTTGATGTCCGGCGGCACCGGCGGCAGCCCCTCCAGCGGGATGCGCACCCTCCCGGTAAAGGCCTCCACCCAGCGCTCCTCGGTGACAAACTGCTGCCGGGAGTTCTCCTCCCGCCCTACCACGATGTAATCCACCAGGCAGCCAGGCACCACCACATCCTTGGCGTTCATGGTGTGGGCAGGAACCAGTTGATCCACCTGGGCCAGCACCAGTCCGCCGCTGTTATGGGCGGCGGCGGCCATCTCGTACTGCTCCAGCAGGAAGGCCTCCTTTTCCATGCTGATGTTCCCATCGGCATCGGCAGTGCTGCCCTTGATGATGCAGGCATCCAGCGGGAACGCCGGGAAAAAGAGCTGCTCCTGCCCGGCCAGCTCCACCAGCTGCACCACTTCCTCGCCGCTTTCCCAGGCCTTTTGGTTCATGCGGCAGCCATCCCGCCGCGGGTCCACAAAGGTCCTGAGCCCCACTGAGGTCAGCACCCCCGGCTTTTTCCCGGCGATGGCTCGCATCATGTGGGACATGACCCCCTGCGGAGCCATAAACAGCGCAAAATCCCCTGCGCTGATGTGGGGGTAAATGGCATTGGCCAGGCTGAGATTGCTGCACAAAAGCCGGGAGAGCATCCCCCGGTGCGCAAAATGATTGATGCCCCGGCGGCGGCCATCGCCGCCCAAGCCCGCCACATTCACCAGCCGCAGGTCACGGGGGTGGCCCTCCCGCAGGAAGCGCTCCTCCATCTCACACAGGATATCCTCCGCCAGCGAAAAGCCGATAAAGCCATCCACCGCCACCGTCATGCCGTCCCCAATCAGGGCGGCAGCCCCGGCGGCCGAGATCACCTTTGCCATGCTCTCTCCCCTCTCATTCCCCGGTAAATACCCGGGGCCGTTTTTCCAGGAAGGCCGTCATGCCCTCTTTGCGGTCCCGGCTTTCGCCGCATTCGCCAAAGAGGCTCCGTTCCCATTCCAGCGCTTCCTCCAGCAGCATTTCCCGTCCGCCGTTCACGCTCCGCTTGGCGCGGGTCACAGCGTAGGGGCTGTTCCGGGCGATCTCCTCCGCCAGGTTCAGTGTTTCCTCCAGCAGGCTGCCGGCAGTAAAGACCCCATTTACCAGACCCCATTCCCGGGCCGTTTCGGCGGTAATTTCCCGCCCGGTAAAGATCATCTCCTTGGCCCGCGTTTCACCGATAAGCCGGGGCAGCCGCTGGGTGCCGCCCGCCCCGCATATGGTGCCCAGGGTCACCTCCGGCACCGCAAAGCTCGCCGCCATGGAGGCCAGCCGCAGGTCACACGCCAGCGCCAGCTCACAGCCGCCGCCCAGCGCCATGCCGTTCACCGCGGCCAGCACCGGCATCGGCAGCTCCTCCAGGTTGGTGTTCAGGCGGCTGCCCAGCAGCGCCCAGTCATATAGCTCCCGGCCATCCATGGCCGCCATCTCCCGTATATCCGCCCCGGCGCAGAAGAACCTCCCCTCCCCGGTGAGCACCAGGGCCTGGGGGGCGCGGCGGCGCACCTCATCCAGCAGGGCTTCCAGCTCCGCCATGGTGCGGCGGTTCAGCACAAAGGGCTTACCCTCCCCCGTCATCGTCAGCAGGGCCAGCTCGGGGCTGGGCATGGTCAGTATCGTTTTCATGGGTTTTCTCCTTCTTCTCTCAGCCCAGCCAGATACAGATGGGCAGCGCGATGAGGAAGGTACACAGCACCGGGATCACCGCGCAGGTCACAAAGTTATACTTATAGCTGGCCTTGTGGGTGGTGTGGCAGATGCCGAACACAGAAACAATGGAGCCGTTCCACGGCATGGAATCCAGCCCCCCGGAGCCGAGCGAGCACAGCCGGTGGATAAATTCCAGGCTGTACCCCTGCCCCGCGTAGCGCAGGAAGATCTCCTTCAGCGAGGTATACATCAGCGTCAGCCCGCCGGAGGAGGAGCCGAGGATGCAGGCGAAAATATTGCTGCCCACGGCGGCCACCACATAGGGGTTCGCGGTGGAAGCCTCCAGCAGCTCCACCGCCCAGGCATAGAAAGGGGTGATCTTCGCCACCGCACCAAAGCCCACAATGGTAGCCGTGTTGATGATGACCGTCACGGAGCTGCCCGCCGCCTGGTTCATGGTGGAGAGCATCTCTCCCCACGGAATGCTGCGCCAGAAAAGCCCCAGCGACAGCACAATGCCGATGAGCAGGCAGGCCACAATGCCGATCTCCGTCACATTAAAAAGCACGATAACAGCCGTCAGCGGGATAAAGCTGACCACGGTGCCGGGAGTGGGCCCCTCATGCTGGCGCACACCGCCCTGCGGTGGGGTAAAGTGCTCACCCCGTCCCTTTGCCTTCTTTGCCTGGCGGTTCATGTACCACACAATCAGCACCGCCATGACGACCGAAGCCGCCAAGCCGGGGATCAGCCCGGCGTAGGAGGGGGTGCCCAGGCTCTGCATCGAAACGATGTTGCAGATCTGCGGTGAAAAGGGCCCGGTCATCGCAAAGGTCCACATGCCGCCGCACACAATACCCGGCAGCAGGTAGGTGGGCAGGTCCGCCTCCTCAAAGAGCTTGAGCGCGATGGGATAGATGGCGAAGATGATGACAAAGCTGTTGATGCCGCCGTAGCTCAGCAGCGCCGCCGAAATCAAGCACGCCACCATGCAGTTTTTGGCGCCGAACCACCGCACCACCGTTTCGCCGATCTTCGCCGCCGCCCCGCTGATCTGGTACAGGCTGCCCAGGATGTTCCCCAGCAGGAAGATCATAAAGTAGGAAACAAAGAAGGAGCCGACGCCCTGTACATAGGTGCCGGTCACCGAATCCAGCACCGGCAGCCCGCTCATCACTGTTACCAGCAGCGCCGCCAGCGGCCCCACTATAATGGGCGAGACCCGCCGGAAGATGAGTACGGTCATGCCGCACAGTGCCAGCAGGATGCCCAGTCCGCTTAATATCACTTCATTCATGGAGGTGTACTCCTCTCTTTTCGGTCATTTTTTCCGCTTCTCTATGTGCAGAAAAGGAGGACAATGGGGCTGGCATTGTCCTCCTCTCCGCGAAGGGGAACATGAAAATGAAGAGAAAATCAATCAGAACTTCGCGTGGAAGCGCTCCTCGTATACCTTGATGAGCCCCTCCCGGAAATCGGGATGCGCGATCTTGATGAGCTCTCTGGCTCGCTCACGCAGGGTCTTGCCCTTCAGCTGAGCAATGCCGTACTCGGTCACCACATAGTTCACATCGTAGCGGCTGGTGGTCACGGCCGCGCCCTCATCAATGAGCGGAACGATCTTAGAGATGGTGCCCTTGGCGGCGGTGCTGGGCATGGCCATAATGGTACGGCCGCCCCGGCTCATATTGGCGCCGCGGACAAAGTCCACCTGGCCGCCCACGCCGCTGATCTGCCGCAGACCCACGCAGGTGGAAACCACCTGGCCCATCAGGTCTACCTGCACGCAGGAGTTGATGGAAACAAGGTTATCGTTCTGGCAGATGACACGGGGATCATTGACATAGTCCACCGGCATCATGGCCACCTCGGGGTTGTTATCCACATAGTCATACAGGCGGCGGGTGCCCATCAGGAAGGTCGCCACGCTCTTGCCTTTATGAATATTTTTCTTCGCGTTGGTGATGACGCCGGCCTCTACCAGCTCTACCACGCCGTCGCTGAACATCTCGGAATGGATACCCAGGTCCTTCTTGTCCTTCAGGAACAGGAGCACCGCGTCGGGAATGGCGCCGATGCCCAGCTGCAGGCAGTCGCCGTCCTTCACCAGGGAGGCAATATTCTCGCCGATGGCGCGCTCCACATCGCCGATATGGGGCGGGGCCAGCTCGATGAGGTCGGTCTCCTGCTCCACGATGTAATCCAGCTTGCTGACATGGATGAAGCTATCGCCCATGGTGCGGGGCATCTTGGGGTTGATCTGCGCGATCAGCAGGTCGGCGCACTCGGCGGCGGGCTTGGTATAGTCGCAGGAAACGCCAAAGCTGCAGTAGCCGTGCTCATCGGGGGTGCTCAGGTGCAGCAGCACTACATTGGGGTGCAGGTTGGTGCGGAACAGCTCCGGAATCTCGCTGAAGAACACGGGGGTAAAGTCTCCCCGGCCCTCCTCTATGGCCTTACGGGTGCTGCCGCCCAGGAACAGGCTGTTGTGGCGGAAGTGCTTGGAATTTTCGGGCAGGCAGTATTCGGCCTTGCCCATGGCCACCATGTGCACCACTTCCACATTCTCGTACTGCTCGGCATTGGCTACCATCGCGTCGGTCAGCAGGATGGGTTCGCCGGTGGCGTGGGTCACTACTACCCGGTCGCCGGATTTGATATGCTTTACCGCTTCCTCGGCGGTGGTCAGCTTCTGTTGATACAGAGTTCTCCAATCTTGCATTTGTTACACCTCGTTTTCTTTTTTTATCGCTTCGCAGGCCGCATCAAACTGCTCCCTGCTGTTAATGACAAATTTGTGTTTGATGGCCTTCAGGTGGGCATGGCCCGCGCACACGGCGGTACAGCCGCACACCACCAGGATGTACTCCTGCCCGCCCTCTCCGGCGGGCTCTATCTTCCATTCGGGGTGCCGCTGTTGCAGTTCCTTTACCGCGGCCACCCGGTCATAGCGTGGGTTGCAGCCCCCACAGTACTTTATGCCTATTCTCACGCTTCACCGGCGTGACGCCGCCGCAGCAGCTCCATGGCGTCCTGCCACAGCTCATCGCTTACGGTGGTATCCAGCACCACCTGCCGCAGCTCCGGTATCGCCTCCAGAATAGGCGGGGCCACCAGTTCTTCGGCCGTTACCACCGCGGAGGGACAGTTGCTGCATTGCCCCAGCATACGGAAGTACAAAACGCCGTCCTCCACCCGCACCACCTTTATGTCGCCATCGTGGGTGCGCAGGGCGGGGCGTACTTTTTCATCCAGAACCTGTTCGATCCGTTCCAGCATGGTTTACATCTCTCCTTGGGTCTTTGGTTTTCCCCACAAAGGGGGCGGGGCAGAGCCGGGGCACAGCGCCCTGTGCCCTGCCCCGCGGGGAGATAAAGGGGTTATTCTATGAGGAGGTTATTCTTCAATATGGGCGATGGCCTTGGCCAGCTCCTTCTTGGCGTTCAGGTTGCCCTGGCGGCTTATCATGATGCGCTGAGCCTGGGGAGAACCGGCGCCGTGCATGGATTCGGTGCGGTAGCCAACGGCCGCGGTGCCCAGGGCCAGGTTTTCGATGAGACGCAGGATCTTCATGCGGTTTTCGGTGGTGACGGCAGCCACGCCGCGCAGGTACTTATCGATGTACGGACCGATCTTCTCATCGCGCAGGTCCTTCTCGGAGGGAGCGGTGACCATCAGACCGCCGGCGATATCCTCGGCCAGGCGGACGATCTCATAGGGGAAGCGGGTCACATTCTGCTTGCAGACATTGGCCAGCAGCAGGTCAATGATGTAGTTGCCGCTCTCGGTCTTGTGGCCCTCGGCGGAGCAGGCGATACCGCAGCAGTACAGGGTCTCATTCAGGTGGGTCATCTCGATGAGCTTATCCTTGATGTGGCTGGCCTTGGCAGCGCCGTTGTAGTCAGCGGCAACCGCAGCAGCACCAATCAGAACATCGCCTACGCCGACCTTGCAGCCGCCGTAGCTCTGGCGGTGGTAACCGGCAAAGCGCTCCACCAGCATCCCGGCAAATTCATGCTCGCCGCACAGGAAGATACGGTCATTGGGTACAAATACATCGTCAAAGATGGTCAGTGCTTCTACACCGCCGAACTCGGCGTTACCGACATCCAGGGTGGAGCCCTCCAGCTTACGGGTGTCGCAGCTCTGGCGACCGATGATCATGAACAGACCGGGGGTATCCAGCGGAACGGCAAAGGAAACCGCATAGTCCTTATCATCGGGACCCATGGACTGGGTGGGCATTACGATGACCTCGTGGGAGTTGCAGATACCGGTCTGGTGGGCCTTGGCGCCGCGAACAACGATACCGTCGGGACGGCGCTCCACAATACGCAGGAACATATCAGGATCTACCTGTGCATGGGGCGCCAGGGAACGGTCTCCCTTGGGGTCGGTCATGGCGCCGTCAACGGTCAGGTCGTTCTCGGCGGCATACTTCATGAACTTCACAAAGTTCTCATGGTAGTTGGTGCCGTGGGCCTTGTCGCACTCATAGGTGGTGGAGAACAGGGCGTTGAAAGCATCCATACCCACGCAGCGCTGGAAGCAGGCGGCGGTCTTCTGGCCGCACAGGCGCTGCATCTTTACCTTCTTGATGAGGTCCTCGGTGCTCTGGTGGATGTGGGTGAAGCGGTTGACGCGGGTGCCGGTGTAGGGGGAAACCACAGTCATCAGGTCCTCATACTCGGGCATCTGGGCCAGGTCGTAGGTCATACGGACGGAGTTGAGAGAAGGACGCAGAATGGGGCTTTCGGTGGGATTGCTGTACTTCTCACCGAACATATAGATCTCCATTTTGATCTTCTTAATGCTTTCGATATACTGTTCGCCTGTCATCAGTGCCATTTTCGTTACTTCCTTTCTTTCTTTGGATTCATCGTTAGTCGGCTCTGTTTATGTGCAATTAGTACAGCTCGGTGTAGATCTTGATGAGGCGGTCACGGTCCAGCTCCACAAAGTTATTGGCCATCAGGCGGCCCTGGTTCGCTATTACGCTGTCCGCAAATTCCTCGATCTGCTCACGGCTCATGCCGTACTCGTGCAGGGCCTTCTTCTGGATGAGGTTATTCAGCAGCTTCTCCAGCTCCTCATAAACATCCTCTACCTTGCAGCCCAGGATATCGGCGATGAACTGATTGAGCTTTTCGATCTCGCCATCCTGGCGGATCTCCATGTAATTCTTCATTACGCCGGTAAACATGGCATAGTTGCTCTCGCCGTGCGCCACATGGAAGGTCGCACCCAGGGGATAGCTCATGGCATGAACGGCGGCGCAGCCCGCATTGCCAAAGGCGATGCCTGCGTACAGAGAGGCCATCAGGAAGTCCTCCAGCAGCGGCATCCGGGCCTCGGGGCCGTCCGCAGCGATCTTCTTGTAGCCGTGCAGAATCATATCAATGGCCTTGTAGCCAAACATCCGGGTCATCTCGTTGCCCTTGGGGGAAAGGCTGGATTCCACGGCATGGATCAGGGCATCGATGGAGCTGGTAGCGAAGAAGCGGAAGGGCAGGCCGTTCAGCAGCTCAGGCACCAGCACGGCGCTGTCGGCATACATCTCATCCACCGCCAGGCCCTTCTTGGTGCCGCGGCTGTTCAGCGCCAGGATGGCGATGTTGGTCACCTCGCTGCCGGTGCCGCAGGTGGTGGGCACCAGTACCAGCTCCTTATCCTTCACGATCTCGGTCTTGCCATCGTAGAGATTCAGGATGGGGGAAACAGTTTTCAGTGCAAAAAGCTTGGAAATATCAATGACGGTACCGCCGCCGATGGCGATAACACGCTTATGGTCGCCTTTAATGTCCTTATACATGGCCTCTGCCATGTCATCGGAGGGCTCGCCAGCGCCGTATTTCTCCTGATACAGCACATCGCAGCCGAGGTTCAGCTTGCCAAAGAAGGGCTGGTAGATATATTCGTTGGTGATCACCAGGTCACCCGCGCCGATTTTGAATTCCGCAGCGAATTCTTCAGCGGTCTTAAACTTATAGATGGTCGGTTTAATAGAAAGCATTTTCATGGCGGTTTACCTCCCTTTTCTTTTCTCTTTGGGGCGGCGCGCTTTCGCGGAAAAGATGGAACTGACCTTGGGATCATCAGTTCCATCTTTCCCTTGCCCGCCGGGAGATGAGTGCGCGCCGCAGTGGGCTATCTCATCTCCCGCGGGTGGGGCATTTTTCCTTGCGGGGTAATTTCTTTAATGATCAGCAGCAGCCTTTTTTGTCCTCAGGCTTAAAGACCAGCTCCTCCGGAGAGGGGCCGCCGGGGGTCTTCTTGCGGTTCTTCAGGTTGATCACAGCCTCGGAGCCGTCAACAACAGCCCAGACGATGATACCGACCAGCAGAGCCCAGCCGGGGGTGAAGTAGGTCAGAGCACCCGCGATAACGCAGGCAACGCCGCGGTCATTGGCGGTGGTGCACATACGGATACCGATGTTGCCGCAGGCGAAGGCCTGAACACCCATGGTGATGCCGAAGAAGATGGCAAACGCGGGCTTAATGAGGGTAACCAGCGGCAGGATGAGAACGGAGATTACGGTAGCTGCACGGAAGGTACATACACCATCCCAGTAGGTGTGCATGGTCTTGTAGCCTCTCTTGTAGCGCTCGGTGATGGTCAAAAGACCGGAAGCCCACAGCGGGCCGCACATGGGAACCCAGGGAGCAAAGAGGGACATGATGGCGTTACGCAGGAAGCTGACCAGATTGGAACGGCTGGCATCGAAGATAACCTTCTCATCAGGACGGTAAGAGGTTGCCTCGGCAACAACTTCCTTCGCCAGTACAAAGTCGGAGAAGGCGATGATGTAGGTCGCCAGCGCGGAGGGGATCGCCGCCAGGAAGAAGCTCCAGGCCGGGAAGCCCAGACCAAAGATGGTGAAGTGCTCCAGAACATAGCCGAAGCTCAGGGGGGTGAAGCCCCACTGGATCTGAGGCAGCGGGATCTCGTGCAGCAGCACGGGAGCCAGAATGATGGCGAACAGCTGGGCAGGTACTACGCCCTGGTTACGCACTACATTCCAGAAGCGGCTCTTGGTCGCCTTGCGGGCAAAGGTGGGGTTAAACAGGAAGAAGTAGGACATCAGGACAGCGATGGCAACGGTCCAGGGGGCCTTGGGCATACGGGCGGAGAATACATTTACCGCGGCCGTTACGCCGGCGCCCAATACAATACCGGCCTTGATGCCCATGGGTACGGCATCTACCAGCTTACGGCCGATACCCGTAGCACCCATGATGAGGAAGCTGAGAGCAACCAGCATCTGCAGGGCTATCATCGCGTAAATACGGTCTACTTGTCCGGTGGCGTAGTTGGGCAGGTCCCACTGCTGCAGGAACTTCAGGGTCAGGGGCAGCGCGGGGGTGATCCAGCCGGGAACTACGGGGTCGCCCAGCAGAGAGGGCAGGTAGTAGCAGATCGCGTTCAGAACACCGAAGGTCAGGGCCATCAGGAATACGCCGTTCTCATCAAAGCCAAGGGCAGCGATATTCGCGGGGTCATCCAGACCAAAGGTGGTCATGGTGGTGGTAACACCAGCGCCCAGACAGGCAACGCCCAGGAACATGGCGGCGGCCATCTCGGTCCAGGACCACTCGTGGTGGATCAGGGGGAGACGGATCTTGAAGGGGCCTACTTTGATACCGGGCTGCTCTTCACCGTAAGCGCGCTTTTTCAGCGGGAACTTACCGGTCATAAAGCCTTCCGGTACCTCCACTTTTTTGGTTTCGGTCATTTCGGTCATGTGAAGTTTCCTCCTCGTCACAGTTTTTTGTGGTAACTCCTCTGCCGGCGGGCTGCTCCCCTGTCCCAATCAGGCGGCTGCCATCCGGCTGTTTCACAGTAAAGCGGGCCTTTCTCCAGGGGCGCGGCACAGCGGCCACCCGCTTTCATTTTCGATTATATCCGGCCAATTTCGGCTTGTAAACCGCCCCGGAGCAAGTTTGGCAGGGGTGTATTTTTGAGGAGAATTCCTTTGTTCACTTTTATTTTTGGCATATTTGCGGTTTTGGGCGTTTTTGCTACATTTTTTGCATTTTTTGCAGAAAAATCGGGAGTTCGTGTTGTGCATCTGCAACAGTCACTCCCGATTTTCAAAAAATTTTGTTCCGTTTTTCCGCTTGATTCCTTGCTTTTCTGACTATTCGTTAAAAATTTTTGAACAAATCAAGAGGTGTTGCATTTTTGCGCATCATTGCGTTTTTGCAACTATTCCCTCCCCTGCTCTATCTTTTTGCGCTTGCGCACAAAGGTGGAAGCATCCATGCCCAGGCTGCGGGCGGCGTCCCTTACATTGCCGTAGCGGCTGTACGCCCGCCGGATGTAGCTGATCTCCAGCTGCTCCACCAGCTTGTGCAGGTTCACCTGCTCAAAGTACTCTTCGCTCTCCTTCTGGCTGATGGTGATGTTATCGGTAATGGGCAGCTCCTCCGGCTGGATGACATTGTTCTTGGAAATAATCATCATGCGCTCCACCACATTGTGCAGCTCCCGGATATTGCCGGGCCAGTTGTAGCTCTGCATGCAGATGATGGTCTCCGGGGCGAAGCGCTTTTTCTGGTGATATTTCTTATTCATTTCGGCGGCATAGGCCGTCACAATGTAGGGAATATCCTCCCGGCGCTCCCGCAGCGGCGGTACATTGATGGGCAGCACGCTCAGGGCATAGTACAGGTCCTCCCGGAACTTCTTTTCCCGCACCAGGGCCAGCAGGTCAGCGCTGGTGGAAGCGATAATTCTCAGGTCACAGGGCTTATCGGCGCCGTAGCCCAGCGGCTTTACCTGCCGCCGCTTGATGGCCGAAAGCAGCCGGGTCTGGCTTTCGTGGTTCAGCTGCTCCACCTCATCCAGAAAGACCACCCCGCGGTTGGCCTGCTCCAGCAGGCCGGTCTTGCCCTGTGGGTATTCCGGTGAGACCCCCGGTCCCAGCCCGAACAGCTCGGCCACCATGGTGTCATCCGGCAGGGAGGCACAGGGTATGGTGATAAAGTGTTCCTTGCGTCGCTTGCTTTTGCTGTAGATGTACTCCGAAAGGGCGCCCTTGCCCACGCCCACCTCGCCCTGCAGCAGCACCGGCACCTCCATCTGGGCGGCGCGGTTCAGCAGGCTAATGACATTCTGCATGCTCTTATCGTGGAAAATAAGGCTGGATGGATTGCGGTCCTGGCGGCTGCGGGCAGCCTCCAGCTCGGCGGAATAGAGCCGGTTGCGCTCCTCGCTCTGCTCCAGCTGCTCCTTCAGGGAGTACAGCTCGGTCACATCCCGGACATTGGTAACCACCATGACGATGTTGCTTTCGGAATCGAAAACCGGGGTGCTGGTGATGATGGCCCGCTTGCCGGTTTTGAACTGCTGCTCCATCGTCACCGATTCCCGGCGTTCCAGCGCCAGCAATGTGCCGGAACCCGAAATGACCCGGCTGGCCACCAGCTCCGCCATGCTGCGGCCCACCATCTCCTCCTTGCGCAGGCCGCTGATGGTCTCGTAGCTTTTATTCAGGGTCAGGGTGATGGCGTTGCCATCGGTGATGTAAAAGCCATCGTAGGAAGATTCAAAAATAACCTCGAACCAATTGCCCTGCCGCCCAAAAAAGGGATCCCCTGCCCCGTTTTCCGGTACGCGCAGTACTGTTGGCTGCCGTTTGGCCATGCCGTTCCCTCCTATCTGTTTTTCCGTCATCTAGCGGAACCTCCTGTATTCGCTGTTTTTCTGGTATCTGCTGTATTTCCTTCGCCCGGTACCCGCACTCCCACAGGCCGGGCAGGAAGGCGGGCGCGCCCTCCGCTTTTGTCGTGCTGACCCTGACGGGCAGCCCTCCCCG
>OIXH01000586.1_pt1 | contig 44350 bp, 26 predicted proteins | sample 1587741 | NCBI WGS metagenome assembly OIXH01 (sample SAMEA3888916, study PRJEB22519) | human gut metagenome | biome: human gut; feature: human-associated habitat; material: faeces | place: Denmark | collected 2011 | reverse complement strand
ACTGGTTTCTTTACAAGATGTTTTTCCATCTGGCTGTGCAGTTTTCAAGGTACATAGCCGCTTTCGCGGTGGTGGATTGAAGTGGACTCGAACCACCGACCTCCCGCTTATCAGGCGGGTGCTCTAACCGACTGAGCTATCAATCCGAACAAAAAGTATTATAACGCATCCGGCAATCTCTGTCAATACTTTTTTGACAAATTTTTCGGCAGGGGGAAAAGGCCGGAAGAAAAAAGCCGCTTTCAGGCGAAAAGGGCTCAGACTGTAGACAAAAAGCTATTCTCCCCCGAAGGGGGGAGAATAGCCCTTTCTGCAAATGAAAGAATAGATGAATTTCTTGATTTTGCTATTCAAGCCAAGTTTGCTTATGTCAACAAGCTGGGCAGCTTTCAGGCGAAAACGGCTGAAAGCGGCAAAACATGCGGAAAGATTACTCGCCGTAGGTGATGGTCACGTTGTCCTTTACGAATTTGGAGAGGCGATGGATGCCCAGCAGGTCGCTGACGGCCTCGACGATCATCACGATGCCGATGGCCATCATCAGCATATCGCCGTAGAGCGCCGGATAGATGACGATGGTGATTGCCAGCACGAGCGTCACGACGGCGGAAATCAGCATCAAAAACCAGCGCTCAAAGCCGTAGTTCTTGAGGGTGAACGCGCGCTTGACGCCGCAGATGCTGCTGACCATAATCAGCAGGCCGAGGACGATGAACAGGAATTTCGAGAGGAAATTCGGATTGACCAGCGAGAACACGCCGAACGCCGTGGCGCAGATGCCGATGAGCAGCTCGAAGGAATAGGCGACCGTGCCGCGCGAAAAGATGAAGGAAAGGACGTTAAACAGGCCGTAAATCGTGATGCCCGCGCCGACGAGCATACACAGAAGCTGGGTCACGTGGGCAGGCGCAAAGAGCATGATGCAGCCCAGCACCAGATCGACGACGGCAGTCAGCGTGAAGCTCATTTTAATTTCCTTGGCCGCGCTGCGAAGCGGAAAATCATTGTTGTTTTTCTTCATGGAAAAAACCTCCCAATCATGTCGCTGAAGCGAGCGGCGCGGGCGGGGGAGCAGCCCCGCGCGCCTTCGCCTGTTGAGTTCGACGTTTTTCGGAAAAATCCTATCCGAAGCGAAATTTATATTCTGCGCGAACCGGGCATTTCGTCTTATTATAGGCAGAACCGGCGGGCGCGTCAAGCCAATCCGGCTGACCGACAGCCAAGAAACCGATAAGAAAAGCTCCGCGCATTGACAGCGCAGGAAGCAGACGATATAATAAACTCGAAAACATAGTGTCATCTCGCCGAAAGACGAGGGACGACGGTGGAGGAAGAAAGCCATGCAGATCAAGTCTGCGAAGAAAAAGGTGCAGAGCCTGCGCATCATTATTGTGGGCTGCGGCAAGGTCGGCCATACGCTGACCGAGCAGCTTGTGCGCGAAGGGCACGATATCACCATTGTGGATACAAACGAGCGCGTAGTGCGCGACACGACGGATGTGTTCGACGTGATGGGGATTCAGGGCAACGGCGCGAGCCTCAGCGTGCTGAAGGAAGCAGGGCTTGAGGAGGCCGATCTGGTGATTGCCGTCACCGGTTCGGATGAGCTGAACCTGCTCTGCTGCACGATTGCCAAAAAGGCGGGCGGCGAGCTGGCGGCGATTGCGCGCGTGCGCAACCCGGATTACAGCGAGGAGCTGTCGTATCTGCGCCAGCAGCTCGGCCTTTCAATGATTATCAACCCGGAGCTGGAGGCCGCGCAGGAAATCGCGCGCCTGCTCTCCCGCCCGCAGGCGCTGACGGTCAGCGCGTTTGCGAAGGGACACGCGGAACTGGTGCGCTTCAAGATCCCCAAGGGAAGCATCCTGCACGGCCGCCGCGTGATGCAGCTCGACGACATCTTCCATTTCGGCTATCTGGTCTGCGCGGTGGAAAACGAGGGGCATGTCGTCATCCCCGACGGCTCGACGATGCTGCACGAGGGCAACGACATCACGATTCTCGCCTCCTCCCGCGAGGCGCACCACATCTTTGAAAGCATCGGGATGTATCAGAACTCGGTGAAGAGCTGCATGATTATCGGCGGCGGCAAATCTTCCTATTATTTGGCCAAGCAGTTGATCGAACAGAAGATGGAGGTCAAGATCATCGAATCGAACAAGGAGCGCTGCGACGTGCTGAGCACGCTCCTGCCCGAGGCGCTGGTCATCTGCGGCGACGGCGGCGACGAGGAGCTGCTCAAGGAGGAGGGCATCGACTCGGCGGAGGCGTTTGTGCCGCTGACGGGTCTGGACGAGGAGAACATCCTGCTGACGCTCTTCGCCAAGCGCGTGCCGGGGCTGAAGACGATCACCAAAATCAACCGCATCACGTTCAACGACGTGATCGACGGGCTGGAGCTGGGCAGCGTCATCTACCCCAAATACATCACGTCCGAGGCGATCATCGCCTATGTGCGCGCGCGCCAGAATTCCATCGGCAGCAACGTCGAGACGCTTTACCACATCTTCGACAACCGGGTGGAGGCGATTGAGTTCCGCATCGGCGCGGATGCGCCGGTCATCGGCGTGCCGATTATGAACCTCAAGCTCAAGGACAGCCTGCTGATCGCCTGCATCAACCGCGGTGGCAAAATCATCTTCCCACGCGGCCAGGATACCATCGAGCCGGATGACACCGTCATCATCGTGACGACCCACTCCGGCTTCGGCGATATCAGCGACATTCTGCGCTGAGGGGCGGAAGGAAAGAGAAGATGAATACAAAAAGCATACGCTTTATTCTCGGCTGGATTCTCAACATCGAGGCGCTGCTGATGCTTCTGCCCGTGGCGACCGCCGTGGTCTATCGCGAGGAGGAAGGCATCGCCTACGCGCTGGTGATGGCGGTCTGCGCGGCCGTCGGCGCGCTGATGACGTATAAAAAGCCGAACAACCCGAGCTTTTACGCCAAGGAGGGCTTTGTCTGCACCGCGCTGGGCTGGATTTTGATGAGTGCGTTCGGCTGCGTGCCGTTCATGCTCACGGGGGAGATCCCATCCTTCGTCGACGCGATGTTTGAAATGGTCTCCGGCTTTACGACGACCGGCGCAAGCGTTGTGCTCAACGTGGAGGAGCTGAGCCACTGCACCAACATGTGGCGCTGTTTCTCCCACTGGATCGGCGGCATGGGCATTCTGGTGTTTTTGCTGGCGGTTCTGCCGCTGGTCGGCGGCAGCAACATGCAGCTGATGAAGGCGGAAAGCCCCGGCCCGTCGGTCGGCAAGCTGGTGCCGAAGGTGCGGTTCACGGCGCGGATTCTCTATGTGCTCTACGTCGCGCTGACGGTTTTGCAGGTGCTGGTGATGCTGCTGGGCGGCATGACGTTTTACGAGGCGCTCTGCACCTCCTTCGGCACGGCGGGCACGGGCGGCTTCGGCATTTACGGCGACTCGATTGCGGGCTTCTCGCCGTTTCTGCAATGGGCGATCACCATATTTATGATTGCCTTCGGCGTGAATTTCAACGTCTATTTCCTGCTGTATATGAGGCGGCCGAAGGACGCGCTGCACTGCGAGGAGATGCACTGGTATCTGGGGATTATCGTCGCGGCGGCGCTGATGATCTGCGCCAACGCCTACGACGTCGCCATGACGCTGGAGGGCAACCTGCGCCAGTCGTTCTTTCAGGTGGCCTCCATCATCACGACGACGGGCTTCGCCACGACGGATTTCAACCTCTGGCCGGGCTTTTCGCATGGGATTCTCGTGGTGCTGATGTTCGTGGGCGCCTGCGCGGGCAGCACGGGCGGCGGCTTCAAGGTCTCCCGAATCGTGATCGGGTTCAAATCCGTGCTGGCGTATCTGGGCGCGTTTCTGCATCCGCGCGTGGTGCGCAAGGTCAAGTTTGAGGATAAGGACGTGGACGGGGAAACGATGCGCGCGATCAGCGTCTATTTCACCGCGGCGATCAGCCTGTTCACGATTTCGGTGCTGCTGGTGGCGCTGGATGGGTTCGACCTGGTGACGACGTTCTCCGCGGTTGCGGCGACGTTCAACAACGTCGGCCCCGGCTTGGGCGTGGCGGGACCGACGAGCAACTTTGCCGCGTTCAGCGATTTTTCCAAAGTGGTGATGACGATGGATATGCTGCTCGGGCGGCTTGAGGTCTTCCCGATGCTGATGCTGTTCTATCCGCCGCTGTGGAAGGAAAGCATCGGCGAGGCGCGCATCCGCCGCAACCGCAGTCCGTTTCACTGAGGAAACACGAGGGAGGCTTGCACGATGAAATGGGGAATTCTTTCCACCGGGACAATCGCCAAAAACTTTGCGCAGACCGCAAAACAGATGCCGGATGTGCAGGTGCAGGCGGTCGCGTCCCGCAGCGCCGGGAGCGCCAAGGCGTTTGCCGAGGCGTTCGCCATCCCGACGGCGCACGACAGTTATGAAGCGCTGGCGAACGACCCGAATGTGGATATCGTCTATGTCGCCACGCCGCACAGCCGTCACTACGAGGATATGAAGCTGCTCATCGGCGCGGGCAAGCATGTCCTCTGCGAAAAGAGCTTCACCACCGACGCGGAGCAGGCGAAGGAAATCTTTGCGCTGGCGAAGAAAAAGAACGTCTTTGTGATGGAAGCGTTTTGGACGAAGTTCATTCCGCTGTACCGGCAGATCGAGGACATCCTCCAAAGCGGGCGGATCGGCGAGATCCGCGCGGTGACGGCGCAGTATGGCTACACCACCGCGCGGGAAGCGCGCAAGTTCGATCCGGCGCTGGCCGGAGGGACGCTGCTGGATATCGGCGTATACGCCATCGGTTTCGCCTGCATGATGCTGGGCTATGCGTTTGACGACGTGCACAGCCATCTGGTGATGAACGACGCCGGCACGGATGCGCTCGACGCGATTGCCCTGCGGAAGGGCAAAGCGGTGGCGCAGCTGACGACGGTGATCGGCGCGAACATGCCGGTCTTCGGCGCGGTGTATGGCACGAAGGGGCATATCGACATTCCGGAGTTCAAAAATCCCACGCGCGCCGTGCTGCATATTGACGGACAGCCGCCGGTGGAAATCGAGCAGCCCTTTGAAATCAACGGGTTTGAGTATGAGATCCGCGAGGCGCAGGCCTGCGCCGGGGCGGGAAAAGGGCAGAGCGAGCGCATGACGGGCGAACAGACCGTCGCCGTGATGCGGATCATGGATGAAATCCGCCGCCAGAACGGGCTGAGGTTCCCGTTTGAAAAGCAAAGCGCGCGTTGAGCGGTTCGAAAAGAATAAGAAAAACGAAAAATCAAAAAATCGAAAAGCGCCGATTTCCGTGGAGAGCGGAGACCGGCGCTTTTCATTGTGGAAGGGAAATAAATGAGGAAGGGGAAGAAAAAAGGAAGATACTTGAGCCTTCGCCGTGATGTGGAGGGGGGAGAAAGAGAGCGAAGACCCGTAAAGGCGGATGGGAATCAACCTTTACGAGAAGCATTATAACGCCGGAATGTGGCAGAAATATGATGAAAAACGAAATTCAGCGAAAATCTCCGCTCCAAAATTGCGCGAAAGGGCGCGGATTGCGCCGCGCAAAAGCCCGCAGTTGCCCTTTTGCGGCCGTTGTGATACACTTACAGGGAGAAAGAGGGAAGGAGGCGCGGCATGCTCAAGAAACTGCACGGCCGAAAGCTGGCCGTCTGCCTGATTGGCGGCGCGATGTACGCGCTTTTTTCCGCCTTTGGCTGGCAGGCCGAGCACGGCGGGGTCATCTGGGCGGGAGGCGCGCTGCTGGTCGCGGCGCTGCTCGCCTGGCCGATTGCGGCGCTGCTCGCCGTGCTGCTGGAGCGCGGCTATACGCGCACGCTGAGGCGGGAAAAAACATTCCGCGCGGGTCGGGCGTTCGCGTTCATACTGGCCTGCTATGTGCCGATGTTCTGCGTCGCGTTCCCCGGTTCGTTCGCTTACGATGTGCCGTATCAACTGCGGCAGGTGGTCACGGGCGCGTATTCGACACATCATCCGCTGCTGCACACGCTGGCGCTGGGCGGGCTGCTGCAGCTTGGCCGCGCGCTGGGCGATATCAACCTCGGCGCGGCGCTGTATACCGCGCTGCAAATGGCGCTGCTGGCGGGGTGCTTTGCGCTGACCTGCGGCTCGATTGCGCGGCAGTCCGGCGCGCGGGCGGCGAAGCGCGCGGCGGTCTTTTTCGCGCTCTATCCGCTGAACATGGTGATGGCGGTGAACGCGACGAAGGACGTGCTGTTCGGCGGCTTTTTTGCGCTGACGCTGGCGCTTCTGAACGAGATTCAGGAAAAGCCGTCGCGCGGGCTGGCGCTGAAAATCGCGGCCTGCGGCGCGCTGGCGGTGATGCTGCGCAACAACATGGCGTATGCCGCGCTGGTGTGGTTGGCGATCCTGACGATCGGCCTGCGCAAAGCGGAGAAAAGCGCGGCGCTGGCTATGCTGCTGGCGCTGGCTGTCGGCCTTTGCGGAAACGCGGCGCTGAAGCACGCGACCCGCGCGGAGAGCGGCGACATGAGCGAAATGCTCTCCTGGCCGATTCAGCAGCTTGCCCGCGCGCGGCTGTATGACGAGGAGCGGCTGACCGACGCGGAAAAGGAGGCCATCGACGAGCTGATGCCCGGCGAGGCATGGGCATGCTACGACCCGACGATTTCCGACCCGGTGAAATTTGAATTCGACACGCAGGCGTTCCGCGCGGACGTGAAGAAATATGTCGGCGTATGGCTTTCCGTCGGGAAAAAGTGCGCGGGGACATATCTGGACGCGACCATGGCGCTGACCTATCCGTTTTTCTACCCATACCGCGAATACCGCGTTTCGGGGTATTATGTGCAGATGGGCATGTCCGACGCATACGATGCAGGCTGGTGCAATTTTGATCCGCCGGAAAGCCGAAGCCTGTTCCCGCGGGCGCTGGCGTCGCTTTCGTGGCGCTTCGGCGCGAAGGGCGCAATGCAGATTCCCGTCGTCGGCTGGCTGTTCAACATGGGCGTGATCGTCTGGACGATGCTGTTTTTCGCCCTGCGGGAGATGTATTGGGGGCGGTGGCGGCGGTTCGGCACGGCGCTGCTGCCGGTGCTGCTCTGGGGCACGTTCCTGCTCGGGCCGGTCATGGCCGGACGGTATATCTATCCGTTTGTCTGCGCGCTGCCCGTGCTGGCGGCGCGGCCGGGGCGGAGCGTGAAGGAGGCGGAGAGGCATGGGTGACATGCAACTGAAACCCGAGCTTGTGCAAGAGCTTTGCGCGTTTGCGAGGGAGCGGAAAATCCAAAAGCTGATGATCTTCGGGTCGCGGGCGCGGGGAGACAATCGCCCCAAGAGCGACATTGATTTGGCCGTTCAGGGCGGCGATGTGGCGGGGTTTACGGACGACGTGAACGAGAAGGCACGGACGCTGCTGTTTTTTGACGTGGTTGATCTGGAGCGGCCGCTGCCCGAGACGTTCCGCGCGGAAATTGTGAAGGATGGCGTGGTGCTGTATGAAGAAATACGATAATTATGTGTCGAATCTGGACGTGCTGAAACGCGCTGACGAACAGAAACTGGATAATGAATTTATCATCAGCGGGATTAAGGATAAATTCTGCCTGCAATTCGAGCTGGGCTGGAAGCTGCTCAAGGAGCTTTTGACCTATGAAGGGCGCGCTGAGGCGGCGACGGGCTCTCCGAGGGAAATCATCAAAGCGGCGTATACGGTTTATGATTTCATGGATGAGACGGTTTGGCTGGACATGCTTCGGGATCGCAACACGAGCACGCATATTTACGACGGCGAGGAAGTCAGGCGGCTGGCGCAGCGCGTGATTGACCGGTATATTCCCGCGTTTGAGCGGATGCGGCACGCGATTGACGCGCGATATGCCGACGTTTTGGATGAACTGTAAAGCCCTGAGGGCGCGTAATTCGAGGAGGTTATCGCCATGAGACTGGATAAATACCTGAAGGTTTCGAGGATCATCAAGCGGCGCACGGTGGCCAAGGAGGCCGGCGAGGGCGGCCGTGTGAGCATCAACGGCAAGGTTGCCAAGCCCTCTGCGGAGGTGAAGGAGGGCGACGTGATTGAAATCCGCTTCGGCGAAAAGCTGGCGCGGCTTCGCGTGCTCTCCGTCGCGGAGACGGTGCGCAAGAACGAGGCCTCGGCCATGTACGAGATGCTCGAAGGGGAGGAAATGTGATGAATGCGGCGGTGATTGTCGCGGCCGGACGCGGCACGCGCATGGGGCTGGAGCGAAACAAGGTGCTCGCGCCGCTCTGCGGCGAGCCGGTCATCGCGCGGACGGTTCGCGTGTTCGAGCGGACGGGCTGGTTTGACGGCGGGATCGTCGTCGTCACGGGCGCCTGCGATCTTTGCGAAATGAAGCGGATTCTCGCCGACGCAGGGCTGCACGCGCAGGTCGTCCTCGGCGGCGCGGACAGGCAGGAGAGCGTATGCCGCGGGCTGGCGGCGACGAACCCCGAAGCCCGATACGTCGCGATTCACGACGGCGCGCGCCCGCTGGTGACGGCGGAGGTCATCGCGCGGACGCTGGAAAGCGCGAAAAAATACGGCAGCGGCGTGGCGGCGGTGCCGCTCAAGGACACGGTGAAGCGCGTGAACGAAGGCGGCGTTGTGGTCGATACCCCGCCGCGCGACGCGCTGCGCGCCGTTCAGACGCCGCAGACGTTCGAGGCGGAGCTGATCCGCAGGGCGCACGCGGCATATGCGCTCGGCGAACGCGCGACGGACGACGCGGCGCTGGCGGAGCGCATGGGCGTTAAGGTTCGCCTGACGGAAGGCGATGTGGAAAACATCAAGCTGACCACGCCGGAGGATATGCTGCTGGCGCGGCAGGTGATTTTGAGGCGGGAAGGCCAAAAGGAGGAAAAGCCCATGGTGCGGATCGGTCATGGCTACGACGTGCATCGGCTGACGGAGGATCGCAAGCTGATTCTCTGCGGGGTAGAGATTCCCTATACGCTGGGGCTTTTGGGGCACAGCGACGCGGACGTGGCGCTGCACGCGCTGATGGACGCGCTGCTCGGCGCGGCGGCGCTGGGCGACATCGGCCGCCACTTTCCGGATACCGACCCGGCGTACAAGGGCGCGGATTCCGGCAAGCTGCTTGATCATGTTGTGGCGCTGCTGGAGGAGAAGGGCTATGCCGTCGGCAATGTGGATGTGACGATCATTTGTCAGCGCCCGAAGCTCAAGGATTATATCGAGCAGATGCGCCAAAACGTGGCGCGCCACCTCAAGGTGGACACGGACTGCGTGAACATCAAGGCGACGACGACCGAGAAGCTGGGCTTTGAGGGCGAGGGGCTGGGCATTTCCAGCCACGCGGTCGCGTGTATTGAAAAAGCATAACGCACATGGCGAAAAAATCGAGAAACCAAAAAACGAAATATAAAAAGCGAAACCCCGCCGCAGCGCTGCTTGACGGCCTGCTGACGCTGCTGGATCGCGTTTTGGAAGGCTTTGCGGCGGCGGTCGTGGCGGTTCTGCGCGGAATCGGCTGGCTGATGGCGGGGCTGCTGCGCGGGCTGCTCTGGCTGGTCAAGCGCCTGCTTTTGCTGCTCGCGTGGCCGCTGGGCAGGCTCTGGCGGCTGATGACGGGCAGGCGCAACCGCGCGCAGCGCTGCCTGCGGCTGACGGGCTTTGAATTTGAGGAATACGTGGCGCAGGTGCTCCGGGACAACGGCTTTCGGCACGTCGAGGTGACGGTGGAGTGCGGCGATCAGGGCGTGGACATCCTCGCCGTGCGCGGCGGCAAGACCTACGCCATCCAGTGCAAGAATTACGCGGGGGCGGTGGGCAACGCCGCCGTGCAGGAGGCCTACGCGGGCGCGGAATACTACGGCTGCGACGTTCCGGCGGTCGTCTGCCCGACGATGTTCACGGCTTCCGCACGGGAGCTGGCCGAATCGACCGGCGTGGAGCTGTGGGACGGCGAACGGCTCTCGCACATGATGCGCGTCAGCGGGCGAAGGCCGCATCACGACCCGAGGCGGGACGACGAGCTATAATCAGGCTTGACAAATCACGCTTTTTTTAGTATCATAACGGTGCGAATCGCGTTGAAGGGGTTGGCAGCCCGGAGCGGCGCGCACAAAACGAACAATCAAAAGTGGGCATGCTTTTTACACATGTCAACAAGGGTGGAACCGCGGAAGAATGTCTTTCGTCCCTTGAATCCAAGCGGCGGCGCGGATTCGGGGCGGCGTCTTCGCGGTTTTTTATTTGGCTCCGAAAGACGAGAGAAAGAAGGGTTTTTCCATGGCAAAGGTGCAAAACGACACGATGGATAAGCTCGTCGCCCTGTGCAAGGGCCGCGGCTTCGTGTTCCCCGGCTCCGAAATCTACGGCGGACTGGCCAACTCGTGGGATTACGGCCCGCTGGGCGTTGAGTTCAAGAACAACGTCAAGCGCGCGTGGTGGAAGAAGTTCGTGCAGGAGAGCAAGTACAACGTCGGCATCGACTGCGCGATTCTGATGAACCGTCAGGTTTGGGTGGCGAGCGGCCACGTCGGCAACTTCAACGACCCGCTGATGGATTGCAAGGCCTGCAAGGCGCGCTTCCGCGCGGATAAGCTGATCGAGGACTGGGCGAAGGCCAACGGTCAGGAGATCGAGGCGGACGGCTGGACGAACGAGCAGCTCGAAAGCTTCATCGAGGAGAAGCAGATTCCCTGCCCGACCTGCGGCAAGCACGATTTCACCGGCATCCGCAAGTTCAACATGATGTTCAAGACCCATCAGGGCGTGACCGAGGACGCGAGCAACGAGATCTATCTGCGCCCGGAGACCGCGCAGGGCATCTTCGTCAACTTCCCGAACGTCGCCCGCACGACCCGCCGCAAGCTGCCGTTCGGCGTCTGCCAGGTCGGCAAGAGCTTCCGCAACGAGATCACGCCGGGCAACTTCATCTTCCGCATCCGCGAGTTCGAGCAGATGGAGCTGGAGTTCTTCTGCATGCCGGGCACGGATCTGGAGTGGTTCAGCTACTGGCGCACCTACTGCCACGAGTGGCTCAAGGGCCTGGGCATCAAGGACGAGCACCTGCGCCTGCGCGACCACAAGCCGGAGGAGCTGGCGCATTACTCCAAGGCGACGACGGACTTTGAATACCTCTTCCCGTTCGGCTGGGGCGAGCTCTGGGGCGTGGCCGACCGCACGGATTTCGACCTGAAGGCGCACCAGACGACCTCCGGCAAGAGCATGGAATACCTCAACCCGACCACGGGCGAGAAGATCATTCCGTATGTCATCGAGCCGTCCCTCGGCGCGGATCGCGCGGCGCTGGCCTTCCTTTGCGAGGCCTACGAGGAGCAGGCGCTGGAGGGCGGCGACACCCGCGTCGTCATGCACTTCCATCCGGCGCTCGCGCCGTACAAGTGCGCCGTGCTGCCGCTGCAAAAGAACAAGTGCGGCGAGAAGGCCGGCGAAATCCATGACATGCTGAGCAAGCATTTCATGGTGGATTACGACGAGACCGGCTCCATCGGCAAGCGCTATCGCCGTCAGGACGAGATCGGCACGCCGATGTGCATCACCGTCGATTTCGACACGCTGGAGACCGGCGTTGTCACCGTGCGCGACCGCGACACCATGGAGCAGGATCACGTGCACGTGGACGAGCTGGTGGCCTACATCCAGAAGAAAATTGAATATTAAACCCGGATATTCAGGAAGCTGTCAGGCTAACGATACCGGCATTTCAAGAATAAAACTAAGTATTTGTACCCGAAGGATTCCAAAGGGCGAGCGGAAAGCCCTTTGGTGGGGCGATGGGGCAAAACCCCATATCCCAAAATGCTTAGATATCTGTTTTTTGAAATGTTCGGTTTAAGCTTGACAGCTTTCTTTTATCCTTTGGGAATTGCGCGCTTTGCGCGTGTGAGGCTTGTATTTGCCGCCGGAGCATGATAAAATAATCATGTATGACTATAAACGCAGTTTGCCCGAGCGGCAGTTAAAGGAGCAATCATTTTGGCAACAACAGTTGGGCTGATCTCTCTGGGATGCAGCAAAAATCGCGTCGATTCCGAGCAGATGCTCGCGGTGCTCAAGGAGCACGGCTATCAGATCGTTTCCGACCCGTCGCGGGCGGAGGTCATCATCGTCAACACCTGCGGCTTCATCCAGTCCGCGAAGGAAGAAGCCATCTCCACGCTGTTTGAAATGGCGGGCTACAAGCAGACGGGCTGCTGCCGCCTGCTGGTGGCGACGGGCTGCTTCGCGCAGCGCTACCCGGAGGCCATCCGCGAGGAAATGCCCGAGGTGGACGTGATTATGGGCGTGAACGACTATCAAAAGCTCGATCAGGCTATTCAGGAGGCCGCAAAGGGCGGCCGCCCCGTTTACACCGACGACGACGGAAAGTTCCACGAATTTGGCCGCGTGCTGACCACGCCGAAATACAGCGCCTACATCCGCATCGGCGAGGGATGCGACAACTGGTGCTCGTATTGCGCGATCCCGATGATCCGCGGCGGCTACCGCAGCCGCCCGAAGGCGGATATCCTGGCCGAGGTCAGGACGCTGGCGGCGCAGGGCGTCAAGGAATTTACGCTCATCGCGCAGGACACGACGCGCTACGGCACGGACGACGGCGGCGAGAGCCAGCTGCCGCAGTTGATCGAGGAAATCGCCGCGATTCCCGGCGTGGACTGGCTGCGCGCGCTGTACTGCTATCCCGAGCGCGTGGACGAGCGCCTGCTGGATACGATGAAGCGCCTGCCGAACGTCTGCGATTACCTCGATCTGCCGATGCAGCACATCAGCCAGCATATCCTGAATGATATGAACCGCACGGACACCAGCGCGCATATCCGCGAGGTCTGCCGCATGTTCAAGGAGCGCGGCATGATGCTGCGCACGACGCTGATGGTCGGCTTCCCCGGCGAAACGGAGGAAGATTTTGACGAGCTGATGGATTTCGTGAAGGAAATCAAGTTCGACCGCATGGGCGCGTTCATGTTCTGCCCGGAGGACGGCACGCGCGCGGCGGAAATGCCCGACCAGATTCCCGAAGAGGTGAAGCAGGAGCGCTATGACCGGCTGATGACGCTCCAGCACGGCGTTTCGCTGGCGCAGAACAAGGCGCGCGTGGGCACGACCTGCCGCGTTCTGGTGGAAAAAAAGCGCGGCAGCCGCTATGTCGGCCGCAGCGAATACGAAGCGCCGGAGACGGACGGCAGCATCTTCTTCGGCTCGGAGGAGCCGTGCGAGATCGGTTCGTTTGTGAACGTGAAGATCACGGCCGCGAAGGCGTATGACCTGATGGGTGAGCGCGTATGAAAAAGTTTGTGGAGACGCTGAAACAGACGGGGCGGGCGATTCGCGCGATGAATCTGCCCAACAAGCTGACGCTGCTGCGTGTTGCGATGGTGCCGCTGTATTTGGTGCTGCTGTGGTTCTTTGACAACGACAAGTCGATGCAGATTTGGCCGCTGCTGGTGTTTGTCGCCGCTTCGCTGACGGATATGCTCGACGGGCGCATCGCGCGCTCGCGCAACCTGATTACGAATTTCGGCAAGTTCATGGATCCGATTGCCGACAAGCTGCTGACGCATACCGCGTTCATCATGCTGACGGCCATCGGGCGGCTGAACGTCGCGGCCTGCATCATCTTCATCGCGCGGGAGTTTGTCGTCTCCGGCCTGCGGCTGTGCGCCGTGGAGCAGGGGCACGTCATTGCGGCGGGCATGAGCGGCAAGATCAAGACTGTGCTGCAAATGATGCTGGTGGTCGTGCTGACGATCACGGGCGAGGGCATTCTGCCGGGGCTGCTGACGCTGGCTGCGTCGGTGATGACGCTGTACTCGATGTGTGAATACGTTTGGCAGAACCGTTCGGTTCTGGGTGGAGCAAAATGATTGCAGAAATTGTGGCCATCGGCACGGAGCTGCTGATGGGGCAGATTGCGGACAGCGACGCGCAGATGCTCTCGCGCGAATTGCAGAGCCTCGGCATCGCGGTGTACCACCATCAGGTGGTGGGCGACAACCCGCAGCGGATGCGCGAGGCGCTGGCGCTGGCGCTTTCCAGAAGCGATTTGGTCATCACGACGGGCGGCCTCGGGCCGACGCAGGACGACCTGAGCAAGGAAATCGCCGCCGAGCTGCTGGGGCTTCCGATGGAATTTGACCCCGAAAGCTGGGACGCAATCGGCCGGTATTTCGAAAAAATCGGGCGCGTCTGCCCGATGAACAACCGCAAGCAGGCCATGTTCGCCAAGGGCTGCACGATTCTGCCCAACGCATGCGGAACCGCGCCCGGCTGCATGATCGAAAAGGACGGCAAAATCGTCGTTCAGCTCCCCGGCCCGCCGCACGAGATGGCGGATATGTTCGGCCGGCAGGTTTACGGCAGGCTGGCGAAAAAGACCGGCGGCTGCATCGCCTCGCGGTTCATCCGCATTTACGGCATGGGCGAATCGCAGGTGGCGCAGACGTGCGCGAGGTGGATTGAAAACGCCGAGGGCGTGACCGTCGCGCCGTATTGCGCGCTGGGCGAGTGTCAGCTCCGCGTGACGGCGCGCGGCAGGGACGAGGACGAGGCGCTGCGGCAGGTCGAGCCCGTGGTGGACGCGATCTGCGGCGTGCTGGGCGACTGCGTTTACGACGTGACCGAGACGAGCGAGGGCTCCATGCAGGAGGCGGCGGGGCGCGCGCTGGTGGCGCGGCGGCTGACCGTTTCGACGGCGGAGAGCTGCACGGGCGGCATGGTCGCGGCGAGCCTGGTGGATTATCCCGGCATTTCTGAATGTCTGTATGAAGCGCATGTGACCTACGCCAACGAGGCGAAGGTGAAATACTGCGGCGTGAAGCCGGAGACGCTGGCGGCGTTCGGCGCGGTCAGCGAGCAGACGGCGTTTGAAATGGCGAGCGGCCTGCGCGAAAGAAGCGGCGCGGACATCGCCGTGGCGACGACCGGCATCGCAGGGCCGGGCGGCGGGACGAAGGAAAAGCCCGTCGGGCTGGTGTATGTCGCCTGCGCGGACAGGCACGGCGTGACGGTCGAGCGGCTGCAGCTCGGCGGCGACCGCGCGCGGGTGCGCAGGCTGGCGACGCTCAAGGCGCTGGACATGGTGCGCCGCGCGGCGATAAGAGGGTAAAAACAGGAGGGGCAATATGGCAAGCGATAAGGGCAAAAAATCCGCAAAGACGGTCACGGCGATTCCGGCGAACGACGACGGCACCGAAAAAAAGCGCGCGCTGGATATCGCGCTGGCCGGCATTGAAAAGCAATTCGGCAAGGGCGCGGTCATCCGCATGGGCGAGCGCGCCGTGCGCGATATTCAGGTGATTCCGACGGGCTGTCTGGATTTGGATATGGCGCTGGGCGTGGGCGGCGTGCCGCGCGGCCGCGTGGTGGAGATCTACGGCCCGGAATCCTCCGGCAAGACGACCGTCGCGCTGCACATCGTCGCGGAGGCGCAGAAGATGGGCGGCGTGGCCGCGTTCATCGACGCGGAGCACGCGCTCGACCCCGTCTATGCGCGCAAGCTGGGCGTGGACGTCGATCAGCTGTACGTCTCTCAGCCGGACACCGGCGAGCAGGCGCTGGAAATCTGCGAGGCGCTGGTTCGCTCCGGCGCGATTGACGTCGTGGTCATCGACTCGGTGGCGGCGCTCGTGCCGAAGGCCGAAATCGACGGCGAGATGGGCGATTCGTTCGTCGGCCTGCAGGCGCGCCTGATGAGCCAGGCGCTGCGCAAGCTGACCGGCATCATCAACAAGACGAACTCGACCTGCATCTTCATCAACCAGCTTCGCGAGAAGGTCGGCGTGATGTACGGTAATCCGGAGACGACGCCGGGCGGCCGCGCGCTCAAGTTCTATGCGTCCGTGCGCATCGACATCCGCCGCGGCGAGCAGCTCAAGGACGGCACAACCGTCGTCGGCAACCGCACGAAGGCGAAGATCGTCAAGAACAAGGTCGCGCCGCCGTTCAGAACCGCGGAGTTCGATATTCTCTACGGCGAGGGCATCAGCAAGGAAGGCAGCCTGCTGGACAGCGCGGTTGCGCTGGATATCATCCACAAATCCGGCGCGTGGTTCTCCTACGGTGACCAGCGCATCGGTCAGGGCCGCGAGAACACCCGCAAGTTCCTCAAGGAGAACGCGGAAATCGCCGCGGAAATCGACAAGCTCGTTCGCGCCGAGCTGATGGGCAAGGATGCGCCCGTCGTGCAGAGCGCGGCGGATGACGACGAGAGGCCGACGGACGACGGCATGGACGATCTGCCGAACCTCGACGACGAGGAATAAAAAACTCCTTCAGTCAGCTTCGCTGACAGCTCCCTCGAAGAGGGAGCACAGACTGTAGACAAAAAGCTATTCTCCCCCCGAGGGGGGAGAATAGCCCTTTCCGCAAACAAAAGAATAGCTGAATTTCTTGATTTTGCTATTCAAGCCAAGTTTGCTTATGTCAACAAGTTGCCCGCCTTGAAATCAAGGCGGGTTTTATGCTATACTATATACGATTTTGACAGACTTTGAAACGACGCGACGAACAGGAAGGATACCATGAAGCAGGAAAAGCTGGAAGACCGATTGCAGATGCGCAGGCTGACGGTGGACGATACCGCGCAGTATAACGCGCTGCTCCGTTATGCGTTTCAGGTGACGGACAGCGAGCTGGCCTCGCTGGGCTGGAACCAGAAGGAAATGGAGCGCAGCAAAAAACCCGTGCTCAAAAAGACGGAGTCGTTCGGTTGGTTTGACGGGGAAAAGCTGGCTTCGCAGATCAGCGTCTACCCGATGCAGGTCAATCTGTTCGGCACGATGTACAACATGGGCGGCGTGACCGGCGTGGCGACCTATCCGGAATACATGGGGCACGGGCTGATGGCGCACCTGATGAAAAAAGCGCTTGATAACATGCGCGAAAACCACCAGTGCGTGTCGATGCTCTTCCCGTACCTGATTCCGTATTACCGCAAAAAGGGCTGGGAAATCGTTTCGGATAAGATGACCTACACCATCAAGGATACGCAGCTGCCCAAGCACCGCAAGGTCGGCGGTATGGTCGAGCGCGTGGACATCGACAGCGAGGATGTGCACCGGGTGCACGACGCATTCTCCGCGATGCGCCACGGCGCGCTCAAGCGCAACGAGCTGGAGTGGGAGGAATACTGGCGGTGGGAGGCAGACGACGTGCTCGTCGCCGTGTATTACGACGCAAACGAGAAGCCGACCGGCTACCTCGTCTACTACATCGCCAACGATGTGTTCCGCATCAAGGAGCTGGTGTACGTCAATCAGGAGGCGCGCCACGGCCTGTGGAACTATATCTCCGCGCACTTTTCGATGATCGAAAAGGTGGTCGGCAACAACTACACCAACGAGCCGATGGCGTTCCTGCTGGAGGACAGCGAAATTCAGGAGGAGATCGAGCCATATATCATGGCGCGCATCGTCGATTTCGAGGAGTTTATCCGGCAGTATCCGTTTGATATCATCTCCATCCACGACGACCTGCATTTCATCATCGACGACCCGATCATGGAATGCAACTGCGGCGATTTCTCCCTGCGCTGGGACGCGGCGGGCAACACCATTCTGGAGCGCGGCGGCACGCGCGGCGAAACCGTCCGCTGCGACATTCAGACGCTGACGGCCATGTTCTACGGCTACAAGCGGCCGACCTACCTCAAGCGCGTCGAGCGGCTGCAGGCCAATGACACCGCCGTGCGCATTTTGGAGGATATCATCCCCATCGAGCAGCCGTATTTCTCGGATTATTTCTAAGAGTGAGGCGTTACAACCATGCAAAACGAAGCGGTCGCGCTTCTTCGCTGCCCGATCTGTTCGGGCAGTTTTCATCAGGAGGGCAAAAGCCTGCTCTGCGGCAAGCGCCATTGCTACGACATCGCCAGGCAGGGGCACGTCAATTTCGCGCCGAACGCCAAGCCGTCCTTTTACAAAAAGGAGCTGTTTGAGAGCCGCGCGAGGGCGTTTGAGGCGGGCATTTTTGCGCCGGTTGCCGCCGCCGTCGGCGAGGCGCTGGAAAAATATGTGCGCGCCGAGCGCCCCGTTGTGGCGGACGCGGGATGCGGCGAGGGATATTATCTGCGGAGCGTCTGCCCGGAACGGGACATGATCCGAATCGGGTTTGATCTGTCGAAGGAGGCCGTTCTGCTGGCGGCGAAGGGCGACAGGCGCTCGACGTATTTCGTCGGCGATTTGGCCAACATACCATTGGCGGACGGCTGCTGCGACGCGGTGCTCGACGTGTTTACGCCGGCAAACTACGCGCAGTTCGGGCGCATCCTCAAAAAAGACGGCGTGCTCATCAAGCTCGCGCCGAGGCCGGGCTATCTGCGCCAGCTCCGCGAGGCGGCGGGCGGCCGATTGGCGGCCTACGACGGCGCGCCCGTTTCGGATTACGCGCACGCGCATCTGAACGTGCTGGAACAGAGGACGATCACCTATACGATGCCGGTCAGCGGGGCGCTGGCGCTGCATCTGGCGAAAATGACCCCGATGCTCGCCAACATCGACGCGGAGAGCCTTGACCTGAGCGGCGTGACGGAGATCACCGTTGACGAGACGATGATCGTCGGCACCATCAAACGGGAGGAAGAATTGTGAAGACGTTTTTTATGAATGACTACGGCGAGGGCGCGCACCCGATTGTGATGCAGCGGCTCCTTGAAACCAACATGGAGCACACCTGCGGCTACGGGCTGGATGATTACAGCCTGCGCGCGGCGGACGTGATCCGCGAGAAATGCGGCCAGCCGGGGGCGGCGGTGCACATCATGGTCGGCGGCACATCGGCCAACAGCATCGCGATTGCGGCGTTCCTGCGCCCATATGAGGCGGCAATCTGCGCGCCGACGGGGCACATCAACGTGCACGAAACCGGCGCGGTGGAGGCGACGGGGCACAAGGTGCTCCCCTGCGCGGCGAAGGACGGCAAGGTGACGCCGGAGGGCGTGGAGGCCGTCTGCGCGCTGCATACGGACGAGCACATGGTCGCGCCGCGGCTGCTCTACGTCAGCCAGCCGACGGAAATCGGCACCGTCTACCATCTGGACGAGCTGAAGGCGCTGCGCAGGGTCTGCGACGCGCACGGGCTGATCCTCTTTGTGGACGGCGCGCGGCTGGGGAGCGGGCTGACCAGCCCGGAATGTGACGTGACGCTCCGGGATCTGGCGGCGCTGGCGGATTGCTTCTACATCGGCGGCACAAAGAACGGCCTGCTCTTCGGCGAGGCGATGGTGATCGTCAACCCGGCGCTGCAAAAGGATTTCCGCTTTATGATCAAGCACAACGGCGGCATGATCGCCAAGGGGCGGCTCGGCGGCGTGATGTTTTTGGCGGCGCTGGAGCACGACGATTATTTCGCATGGGCCAGACACGCCAACGAGATGGCCGATATCATCCGCGCGGGCATGGAGCGCGCGGGGATTCCCTTCTTCCAGCGGACGACGACCAACCAGATTTTCGCCGTGCTGACGGAGGAGCAGAACGCCGCGCTGGCGCTGGATTTCGCTTATGAGCGCTGGGCAACGCTGGATGACGGGCGCGTGGCCGTCCGCTTTGTGACAAGCTGGGCGACGACGGCGGAGGATTGCGAGAAGCTCGTCTCCGCGCTGGAGGCGATGGCCTGATGGCGCGCGAGGGGCGGTCTCATGTGCGCAAGAGGAAAAAGGGCTGTCTGGTTGGCTGCCTGACGAATCTGCTGCTCGTGCTCGGCGTGGCGGCGCTGCTGTTTGTCGGCGCGCATGTGCTGGGCTTTGTGAAGAGCGACCCGCAGACGGGCGCGCCGACGCTCCGCTTTGACAATCTGCCGGAAATCAAGCTCGGCGACTTTGATCTGAGCAAAATCGAGCTGCCGGACGTTTCGAAGCTGACGGAGAAGCTGCCCAAGTGGGCATACGGCGTGAACCCCAACGGGCTGACGATCAAGACGCTGCGCGCGGGCGACGGCGAGGCGGTTTTTGTCTGCGCGGACGGATACACCATGCTCGTCGGCGCGGGCAGCGGAACGGGCGCGGCGCTCTGCGGCCAGCTTCTGCTTTGCGGCGTGAACCACCTGAGCGCGGCGGTTGCGATGGGCTCGGAGGATGAACAGCTCGGCGCGATGAAGCTGGCGCTGGGGCTGACGCGGCCGGATTATCTCTTTGTGCCGCCGACGCAGACGAAGGGCAAGGCCTACGCGCAGATGATCGACGCGGCGGAAAAGCGGGGGACGCAGATCGTCTCCGCGACGCAGAACATGGCCTTTACCCTCGGGCGGGCGCGCGTGACATTCATCGGCCCGGCGCGGACGCAGCATACGGACAGCCGCGACGACGGGCTGACGCTGCGCATCGACTACGGGGAGACGAGCGCCGTGGTGACGGGCTGCATCACCGCGAGCGGCGAAAAGGAGATCGTCGCCTCCGGCGCGGCGGTCAAGTGCGACGCGCTGATCGCCTCGTGCGGGGGCAGCGAAGCGGCAACCTGCACCGAATGGGTGGAGGCAGCCAAGCCGGGCGTTGCGTTTGTCACGGGGAAAAACCCCGCCAACAGCGTGCGCATTCGGCTGCAAAAGGCCGGGGCGACGGTTTATGCCGCAAAGGAAAACGGCGTGATGACGCTCTATTCGGACGGACAGAAGATCACGGTTCAGCCGTAAACATGCGAAAGACCCTGCCGGGCGGCGTCCAATGCCCGACAGGGTCTTTCTGTTAAGAAACAGGGAGAAAATAGGGGGAGGAGTGATCCTCGCTCGATTGGGTTGCGCTCAAGCGGGGCGCACACCTGGCAGGTGCGTCAAGCCTGCTAGGCTGCGGAGAGGCGCGTCAAACCTCATCCGCCATTTTGTTCAGGGAGGTGTTAGTTATCTCTAACAACAAGGCCATTATACAGGATATTGAGCGGCTTGTCAAGAGAAAAATTGAAAGTATTCCGCTGGGAATTGTATAGAATTGGCGGCATTATATATGAGATGGGATAAAAGGAAAATTTATCATTTTTATTAGATCTAAAACGTTTCCTTTGTGCATTTGTAAGTTGAAAAAAAACAAGGAAGAGTGGTAGAATAAAATAGAGAAGAAATCGGTATATATCTCCCCCTATGGGAAGTATATGCGGCTTTCAATGGAAAGATGAAAAAAAGATCGGCGAAAGGGGCATGTCGATATGAAAAATAAAAGAAGAATTTTTGCATGGATGCTGTGCCTGGTGTTGCTGGGCGCAGCGTCTCCGATGCGCGTGAACGCGGAGGATGAGCAGCAGAGCGAAGGAATCGTTTTGTATGAAGAAGGCGGAAAGCCCGAATACACCGAAGCTGAAGCGGAATCTGAAGTTTACAGCGAGACGGAAACGCCGATTGAGACGGAAGAGGCTGAAGAAGAGCCGGAAGCGACGGAAGAACCGGAAGTCGTGGAAGAGCCGGAAGCGACGGAGGAATCGGAAGCGACGGAGGAGCCGGAAGATGCGGCGACGCCCGAACCTACGGCAACGGTTGAGCCGACGGCAACGCCTGAACCTACGGCGACGGTTGAGCCGACAGTGACGCCCGAACCCACGTCCACGCCTGAGCCGGAGGAGCAAATCGAAACAATCGACTGGGCGCAGCTCAGACTGGACGGAAACGGCGATTCGGCGCGGCTGGTGATCGGCGTGAACAACGCGGACGGCGTGCGGCTGGAGCCGTTTGCGGTAGCCATCGGCGGCGACACGGACGCGTGGCAGGCGGATGATTTCTGGATGGACGGCGCTTCCCTCAGTTGGGAAAACGGCGAAATCGTTCTGTGGGTCTACGACGGCGTGGCGCAGGGCGGCGAGGTGCTTTGCGGCGGCCGTCGGCTGACGCTGACGCTGAGCCGAAACGGCGATGCGGAAACGATGCTCACCCTTGCGGCGCTGGACGGCGACGGCAACGAGCTGGATCTGCGCAACAGCGGCGACGGCAGAATCAAATTGCAGGCGCATTGGGATGCGAAGGTCGTCCGGCAGCCGGTGCAGATTGAGACGGAACTGATCAGCAACGAAAGCGAAGGACTGGCTTATGGCGACACGCTGGAAATGACTGCCGTGGTCAACGTCCAGCCGACGGATGCGAAGTGGTCGATCCGCTGGCAGTACAGCCAGGACGGCGAACACTTTGAAGACGTTGAAGGCGCAAACGAGATGCGCTATGCGGTAAAGCTCGACAAAATCAACGCGCAATATTACTGGCGCTTTGTGGTATCGGTTGAAGACTGAGCGACATGTTTTTGGAGGACAGGATGGAAAGGATGAACCATCTGAAAAGGGTTATGGCTTGGGTGATGACGGCCGCGATGCTCGTCAGCTCTTGCCCGACGACGGCGATTGCCGAAGAAGTGGTCAGCCAGGTGCAGAAGCCGGTTGCGCAGACCCTCAGAAGCGGCGAAACGTATGGCTCTTTGAAGGAAGCCTATGAAGCCGAGTTTGAAACGACGACGGACGAAACGCACAAGTCTTTCGAAGAACTCGTTCGGGATGTCGAAAAGAATGGAAAAGATACCTTGATTTACGCGAACCTGCGTCCGGCGCAGAACGCGGCGCAGTGGAAGACGGGCGAGGTCGTCCCCTTTACATTGAGCATGACCTTCCAGCTCGCCACGAACCTGACCGAATACAGGGCGTTTGACCTGAATTCGATGACGTTCGACGAGTACATTCGATATCGTCCGTTCGATTCCTACGACGATATCAAGCTGCAAATCAGCGCGCCCGGCAATCTGCGGATTTCCGCGACCGATAACGGAGGTTGGACGGATACCCTGAACGTTGACAGCGTCCAAAGCGTCGTTCCTGCGGACGGAAGCAACGCCGTGACGCTGAATTATACGTTCTTTGGCCGCATGATCGATAACGGTGTACATGCCGACGGCGATCGCATCACGCCGACGGTTTCACTCTCCGCGTCGATCACGCCGAAGATGCACTACTATGACAAAAACGGCGAAGAGAAAGTTTACGCCGGTACGCCGATTGACTATCGGGCAACGATCCACACGAACGCCTTCCAGAATGCGGCAGAAGCAAAGACGTGGGATGTGCAGAACGAGGCCGTGACGTACACGGTAAACGGCGACGAGGTAACCTTCACCTATCAGGTGCGCACGGGCGCGCTGGGAACGCAGGGCGAGATTCTGCGCCAGAACAGCGACTACGTGGATCATGGCGTACTCGATCTTTCCAGCTATACGCTCCAGGAAACGATTCAGCCGGTTGCGGGAAAGAATGGCGCGAAGGTCTATCCGAAGCAGGCCACAGTGACACTTGGAGACAGCGCCTACACCTGCGATATTGTGGAAAACGGGGATGGCACGCGCAGCCTCGTAATGCCCGCAAACGGAGGAAACACGATCCACAACACGGCGGCGCTGGACGGCGATAATACCGTTCATCCGTCGGTCTATGCGTACAACAATTACACGGTCAACCTGATCTATGACAGGGCGGACTTTGAGCTGGACTGCGACGACGAACGGCTGGCTGACGCTGCCTTTAAGGGCTTGGGCGTCACGCTGGATTCGACGCTGAACTACACGGTTTACGGCGACAGCGATGAAAAGAAGGCCGACAGCAGCAAAACGCTGTATTATCATTTCGTGCGTCAGGGCGGCTACATCCTGCCGGAACAGTATGTGAAGCTGGCGGCAGATGTAGCGGACAGAACGGCCTATTCGGGCAGCGATGCGGTCTTTGCGATTTATAAGGCCAGCGAAGTGCGCAACGAAAAGGGCGAGCTGGTGCTTGGCGAGAACGCGAAGCTTTCCGACCGGATCGGCGCGTTTGAGACGAGCCGGGAACTGCCCGAAGGCGACTACTATGTGGTGCGCACGGGGATGGAAGCGGGCTATACCAACGTCAAGCCGGGCGACCAGACGATCAAAATCGGCGAGGCGTCCTATCCGTATCAGCTTGTGACGGTGACGGCCGGAACGAAAGAAAACGCGGTGGAAGCCGAGTTCGAGGATTACAACGCGCAGAACGGTCAGTTTATCCTCGAAAAGATGTTCTATGCGCCGGACGGCAAGCAGAATACAAACTCCAGCCTTTCCGCGGAGTTTACGCTGACCGGGCAGAACGGCCGCACCTACACGGTGAAGGTCGAAAACGGAAAACCGACCACGGTTTATCTGCCCGCGGATACCTATACGATGAAAGAAACGGGCGTATCTGACGGCTTTGCCAAGGCGGCCGACAGGATTGTCGTCATCGAGGCGGGCAGTCAGACGCGGATGACGGACGACAACGCCGTGAAGAACTATTCGACGGATGGTCTGCTGAACCTGAAAGCCTATCTGCGCGAGTATGAGCGGGGCGACAATCTGGAAGCGGATCAAAGCCATTACACGGTGACCATCACGCGCGACGGCGAGACGGAGCCGGTGAAGCAGACGACGCTGGATGAGGCGGAATCCGTCTATCTGCCGAGATTCGACGGGGACGGGAACCTCATCACCTACCGCGTGAAGGTGGAGAGCAACGAACAGACGGACGGTCTGTTTTACGCGAGCAGGAAGAACGGCGAGGAGGAGAAGCCCGAAGCGGAGATTGAGATCACCTTTACGGACGACGCGAGAATCCAGAACGCCGACTATTTCTTCATCAAGCAGCAGGAGCTAACCATCACGAAGCGGCTTGTCGATGTGAGCGGCCTGAACAAAGAACAAACGTGGACGATCACGGTTCAGGCTGCCTGCGAAGCGGGCGACGCGCTGCCGAGCCAGACGGTTGAACTGAAGACCAACGGCGAACAGAACGAGGCAAGCCAGACCCTTTCGCTGCGCGGCTGGGACGAAAACGGCCATGTGGTGACCTATACCGTCAGCGAAGAGGAGGCGGAAGGCTATGCGGTGACGTACAGCGAGGAGAGCGTGACGCTGGTCGACGGTACGGACAAGACGATCACCGTCACCAATACGCGTCAGGTCGGCAAGACGACCTTCACCAAAGAAGGCAGCGACAACGCGACACTGCCCGGCGCGGTTTATGCCGTGCTGACCCGGAAAGCGGATGGCACAACCTATCTGGTCGGGCGGACGCTGACGGACGGCGTGCTGACGGAAAGGACGCCGGCCATTGTGGATGAAGAGAGGCGCTTGACCCAGCCCGAAAATGTGGCGGACGCGTATCGCTTCACGACGGACGCGGACGGCAGAATCGAACTGGTGCTCCCGGTGGAGGAAGGAACTTCCTATTATTTGCAGGAGCTGGAAGCACCGGAGAACTACTATTTGAATACGGAACTCGTTTGGCTGACGGTTGCGGCGGGCGACGACAGCCAGAAGGCCGGACAGGTTGACCAGCGGAAGTATCAGCTTGAGGTGACCAAAGTTTTCCCGAACGAGGTGGCGAACGGCAGCTTTGCGACGTTTACCCTGTACGACGAGAGCAAGCAGCAGGTCGGTAAGCCGGTCACGGTGCGCAAGCCGGATCAGGCGGTCGGCGTGTTCACCATCCCGGCTTACGGCACGTACTATGTCAGGGAAACGGCGGTTTCCGGCGACATGATGCTCAACGACAGCGTCTTTGGGCCGCTGACGTATAGCGAGACGTATCGGGCGGACAATCAGACTGTTGTCAACACGGCGAATGTCGGCAGCCTGACGGTTGAGCTGCGCGACGAGAAGAAGGAAAAGCTGGGCACGCAGCCCGCGGCCATCGATTATGTGAACGCGGCGGATCTGGCGAAGTTCACGGTCTCGGTGGGCGCGTCGAACCTCGCGGAGGACAGCTATGCCTATCGGGCGCTGCTGAAAACCGGCTTTGTGTTCGACGAAACGACGAACACGCTGGTTTACATGGGCGAAAAGGGCGAAAGCCAGGCGTTTAAGCTGTCCAGCCTGCCGATTTACGGCGATCCGAACGACAAAACCACGGCGCTGACGTACACGGTGAAGCAGGAGCAGGCGGCGCAGAGATATTTCAAGGCGGAAGACGGGCAGCGGTTCAAGCTGGACGAAAATGCCAGCCAGACGCTGACGTTTGAAAATGAGCCGAAGGCCGCTCTCAACGTCAGCCTGAACTACCAGAAGGAATATGAGCTGGAGCGCGGCAACGCGCCGGAGTATCCGCTGACGGGCGCGACGATGACGCTCTATGAAGTGAAGGACGGCACGCTTGAACAGGTTGAGTCGATCAACATGACGAACCCGACTGCGACGATCTCCGATCTGCACGGCCTCAAGCACTATGTGCTCGTGGAAACGAAAGTTCCGGACGGATACTGCGCCTATGCCAAAAATTCGGATCATGCGCACAGCGAAAACGCGACGTACAACAGAGAGCCGCGCGATTATCAGGATGTGCTGAAGAACTTCAAATATGTTGAATTGACGGGCGAAGAGACCGATAATCAGAACGACAGTCAGAGCAGCATCACCAATTACAAGGACTATGTGCAGCTGAAGCTGAACAAGAGCGGCTACACGGTTCGGTTTGCGGACGGCGCGGCGACGGAAGGCGTTGTCGTCGGCGAGCCGCAGCCGCTGGATTACTGCCAGTTTGAGGTTTACGCCATCCGCACGAGCGACATGGAGGAAGAACAGCGCAAACTGCTGACCCGCAACAGCGCGTTTATAGCGCCGCAGGCGGGACAGAAGGTGGAAAAAGGCACATATACTGGCCCGGAAGCGGACCTGGAAGCTATTTTCACCGACGAACCGCAGAAGAGCAAACTGATTACTGACGGAATCACCTATGAAACCGGCGCGAGCGGCGTGGGCACGGGCGCGTTCATGACGGACGCTTTTGAGCTGGACGACGTCGTCGACGAATATACCTTCCTGTTCCGGGAGGTGAAGATCAACCACGCAGGCGGCTATCAGAAGGTCTACGGCGGCGTGTGGTCTGCTGCGGCGACAGAGGTCAATGCCGTGACGAAAGTGAAAGCATACAACGAGGCCGATGTGGTGAGCGGCGGGGGGGACCGAGTTCAAGGGTCTGTTCCAAGTGAAGCTGGATAAGGAATACTGGCCGTCCACCGAAGCGAAGGACAACAACCTGGTCGGCGAGCTTAAGCCGCTGGCGGGCGTGACCTTTGAACTCCTGCTTGCGCGCAAAAACGCGAACGGCCTGTTGGAGGCCGTCATCGGCGACGGCGCGTTCAGCACAGAATTTGTCACAGGCTGCGAGAGCGGCATGAGCGCGGGCTACGGCGTGAGCATCACCGTTTCGCTGGAGACGCTCTATACGAAAAACGGCGGCGCGGACAATCCGGATAACCCGGTGAAGCTGGGCGTGGATGAAAACGGACAACCCTTCTACGAGGCCGATTTTATCCTCCGCGAGAAGGATTACCCGATTAACATGGTTTATATGCAGGAGCGGTATGCCCTGCATGTGAAGGCTGTCAAGAATGCGCAGGGTGCGGATTACGTGACGGTTGTAGACGATTATCTGAACAAAAACGGACAGCACAACGCCATCAAGAACATCCTCGGCGAGATGACCTATCTGACGGTCGCCAAGTATGTGGACGGCGAGCGCTATTACGGCGGAGAGGGAAGCACGGATGCGGTTTACACCATCACGGATGCAAAAGGCGAGGTGTATACCCATGTCAGGCTGAACAACGCGAACCATTATGAGACGACGGTGCAGCTGCCGCGCCAGACGACGTTCACGATTGAAGAGACAACCGCGCCGGAAATCGAAGGCGTGCAGACCGACAAGAGCGGTTTTGTGTTTGACGGCGAGAAGGTGAACGGCACGTCGCCCAACCGACTGACGTTCACCACGCGCGAGTACAAGAGCCAGATTGCCGTCTGCTCCACGAATACGCGTTTCCATTCGCTGACCGTCATCAAGCTGGACGCGGATGGAAAGCGGGTCAAGGGCGCGCCGATTCAGATTGGTTATTCCGATGGCAAGAGCGCGGTTCTGAGCAGCAACGGAAACGCGCTGGCGAACACGCGACAGACCACGAACGAAAAGGGCGAGGTCATTTTCAGCCTGCCGATCTGGGATTATCGCACGAGCGAGGCGGGCAATTATCCGAAGGCCAAGTACGCGATTGCCGAGGCGCTGGATGAAACGCCGGTGGCTGAATACTGGAACCCGAACGCAGTGGTCAACCGGTATTTCAAGCTGCTCAACGGCGGAAAGCTGACGATCGCGGGCGCGGACGTTCAGGCTGACAAACCGATTACGGTTTACAACCCGGCGACGACGAGCGTTACCCTTCACAAGGTCAGCGATCGGAGCGGCGATACGGCGGATACGGCGGATTTGAAGCCGATTGCGGCGCATTTTGCCCTGTATTTCTGCCCGTTCAAATCGCAGAACGAGTTCGAGGGCAAATTGAACTATCCGCAGATCGGCTATGTGTATCTGCCGCGTATGGGCACAACGGACGCCGAAACGGGCGAAATCACGTTTGACGGCCTGTATTCCGGCTGGTATAAGCTGGTCGAGACGATTCCGCAGGGACAGGTGAACGCGGGGCAGCTGTTTACGACGTGGTTCCGCGTCATCTGCGACGAGGATTACAAGCATCTGGACAAGAGCGGGAAGAGCAAGAGCTACACGAGCGAAGTTCAGCTCCTCGCTTCCGCAACGCTCAAAAATCGGAGCGACGCGGGCCGTCAGGACGCGAACAACAGCGTGACGATCACCGATCACACCATCAATGTGACCAACACGCCGCGCGCGTATCTGGAAATCACCAAGACGTTTGAGCCTTCTAAGACGCAGAGCATCCCGAAAAGCGTCGCCTTCTATGTCTATAAGAAGGGGACGACGGAAGCGGCCGAGCTGGAAATGCGCGTCGTCGATGCCCATGGAACCGAAAGCTGGCAGAAGGTGGCGCGGCAGCCGATTACGCTCGGCGGCTTCACCGAGACTGAACGGAGGCAGTCCGTCGTCGTGCGGCTCGATCCGGGCGAATACACCGTTGTGGAAAGCACGGACGAAAGCTCGGGCTACTGGTTCGCCAAGTCCGCGGCCTATCGGAATGGAAACCCGGAGACGACGCCGGTTTACAACGGCACGACCGTCGCGGACGGCCGGATCACCAGCAGCCGGAACGTGACCGTCACGCGTTACAACGCGATGGACGTTCAGCACCAGATGAAGGTTGACTTTGTCAACGCCGGCACGCTGATGGCGGGTCAGATTGAGAAGACCAAAAAGCTGAGCGAAAGCGAAACGCCGACTGCGCTGGAAAACTGCTTCTTCTCGCTGTATACGCTGGACAAGCAGAATAATAAGCGCTATTATGCGGGGCGTGAAAACGGCAAGCCGTTTGGCGACTGGACGGGCACGCGTGAAAATGCGGCGCGCTTCAAATCCGGCGCGGACGGCATGGTGCAGCTGAATAAAGTTTATGCGCCGGAAGACGCGATGACGGACGGCACGTCGTACACCTATTACGTCGAAGAGATTTCCGCGCCGAATTACAGCTATCAGCTGGCGTATGACGCGAAGATTGATTTGGCGGCGGGCAGCGCGGCCAAGACGGTTTCGATGGTGAATACGCGCGGCGTATCCATTCAGGTTCGCGTGTTCGGCAGCGTGAGAATCAACCGCGACGATGATACGCCGGTTGTCGAAGGCGCTGTGCTTCACATCATGAAGAAAGACGCGGAAGGCAAACTGCACGAGGTTCTGCTTAGCGACGACGGACAGCCGTATCTGTACCAGAAGGTGACCTCCGACGCAAACGGCGACGTGCTGTTCCCGTATCTGCCGAGGCTCGAAGAGGGCGAGGCGTATGTCGTCTTTGAGCAGCCGGACGCGGGCGCGATCGGCGACGATCCCGACAAGCCGTACCTGAACCCGGTGAGCCGGGGCTACAAGGCCTATTACGATTTCAAAAAGACGGACGCGAACCACAGCATGGACGAGCAAGATGTTTCCAAGCTTGACGGCGCGGCGGGCTATTATACCGTCGTCACAGGCAAAGAGCTGATGGCCAATCCGAACGAGCTGTTCAGCACGCTGCACTTCAACGCATATAACGAGCCGAAGGGCAGACTGGTGATCCTCAAGCGCGACTATGAAAACAAGAGCGCGCTGGTCGTCGGCGCGAAGTTCAGCGCGGCGGAGACGGACGGCACGGACGAGACGCACAGCTATGCGTTTGCGAACCTCGAACCGACCGCCGCAGACAGGACGGAAGCGCCGCAGACGCTTAAAATCGGCGAAAAGACGTATACGCTTGCGAAGGACAGAACGTATTACACGGACGGGGAGTATCGGTATACCTACGTCATCACGTCGTATGTTGAGCGCGGCAATTACGCTTTCGCGGAAACGACGACTCCGGCGGGCTATATCGAAACCGAGGCTTTGCAGTCCGCAGGCATGCCGTGGCACACGGAGGCAGAAGCGGAGCTGACGAACGAAGGCGGCTTTGCCGCGGCGGCGTTCGCCAACATCCCGAACCGCAATCCGTATCTGGACAAGACCGTTTCGGCGGTCAACGGCGAGGCCGACGGAAAGCTGGGCAACCTGCAAAACACGCAGGCGGACGGAAGCTGGCAGACGGTGACCTTTGAAATCCGGAAGACGACGAGCGACAGCGGCGCGGCGGACGCGAACGACGCAATCCGCTACCCGATGAGCAGGTTCGTGATTACGGACAACAAGGTCGAATATCAGACGGTGGACGCGCACGGCAATAAGAGCGACTGGCTCGACGGCGACGCGGAAACCGTGCAGACGCAGCACTTTGTGGAAAGCGTGACCGTCGGCAAGATGAGCTTTGCGCAGCTGGAGGAGGTCTATGGCACGGCGGCGGAAGGCGACAGAATCTATGCGGATGTTTACGGCCTGATCGGCACGCAGGAGACGCTGATTCGGTCGAACATCGACGTGACCGGCAGCCGCGCGGACGTTTCCCTGAAAGCGGAAGACGGCGGCTGCATCTACACGGGCTTCAAGATCGCGTATCATATGCAGGGCGGCCGGAATATCCCTGCGGGCCTCAGGCAGGATACGCCGATTGTGGTGACGATGCGCTTCCATCAGGAATCCGGCGAAGCAATCGACCGCGTTTGCGGTGTGCGCAATACGGCGGGCCTCAACCTGGCCTATGCCATCGGCGCGAAGTCGCCGGAGAGCGTCAGCAAGACCTATACGGATGCGGCGAACTGCGATGCGGATTCGTCGATCGGCCTGCCGAAAGCCAGAATCACCAAACAGGTGCAGCGCGCGGAGATTGTGCAGAACCCGAACACGGGCGACTATGTCGTGACCGTGGAAGCGGAAGCCACCAACCCCAAGAGCGACAGCCTGACAGTGAGCGCGGGTTCCGGCGCGCATTATACGATTGTCTTTGAGAATATCAGCGGTCAGGCGGAGAACCTGCCCGCAATCGAGGCGCCGATTCTGGTCGATACGCTGCCGCGTCAGGCCATGGCCGTGAAGGCGGAAGCGACGAGCGACAACGCCGCGCTGAAGCTGACGACGACGGTATCCCAGGACGGCTACACGGTTGTGGTTCGGGGCGACGGCCGGCTGGAAGCGGGCCAGAAGATCACCCTGACGGTGGACGCGCTGTTCGTCGGCGAACGCATTCTGGAGCAGATTATCGCGCACAACACGGGCATGGATGCCAACATCGCCTATGCGATGAGCGGCGTGCAGACCGTGAAGAACACGAAGAACCCCTTCGGCGTGCCGTTTGTCGATGATGCGGGCAACGAGATCACCGGCATGGTGAAGCAGCAGCCCGGCGACAGCCAGAGCGGCGAACTGCCCGGCTTTGAAGGCCAGCACGGCATTTCGGCGAAGGCTGAGCACAGGTCGGCGGAGCCTTCCGCGCTGACGATTTCCAAGTATGTGGCGGGCACGATTACCGGCAAGAACAAATTTGTCAGCGGGTCGAACGTGGCCGTGACCGGCGCGAAGACCGAAAAGGACAACGAAATCAACCGGATCTATTACAGAATTCTGGTGGAGAACCCGTCGCTCTCGCCGGCAGCCAACGTCGCCGTGATGGACGAACTGCCGCACACGGACGACTGGCGAAACGACAGCAGCACCAGAGATTCCAAATGGAATGTGGCGCTGGAGAGCACGGCCATCAGCGTGACCAAATACGCGGCGGACGGAAGCTCCACGGAACTCAAACCCGGCGAAGATTACACGGTCTACTTCACGCAGAAGAAGATCACGTCTCAGAACCGGAATACCTATAACGACTATTTTGGCGCCGACAACATCAGAAAAAGCTGGGCGACGCGCATGGCCCCGGCAGATGTCCACGGCTTTGCCGTGATGCTGACCCAGCCGCTGGCGGGCAAGGAGCGCGTGCTGATTGAATACACCTGCTCTGCGCCTGAGGTGACGGATTCTTCCGTTTACTTCACGACGGCAAACAACATTGCGCGGCTCAGCTATGACCAGCACAGCGGCGTGGCGAGCGACGTGGCGCGCGTGGCGATCATCCCGGAGAAAGTATGGCTGGGCAACCGCGTCTGGATCGACTTCAACGGCGACGGCATTCAGTCCGAAGACCTGTCGGTCGAACCGAATTACGTGTACACGGGCGAAGGCAAGCAGCTGACCATGCAGCTCAGCCAGCGGTATAACCGTTACCGCCCGACGACGCAGACGCAGACGATCACCGACGGCAGCTATCAGTTTGACGAGCTGTTTGCGGCGGTGAAGCTTGCCAGCCTGAAAAACGATCCGAATGATTCGGCCGGGGACGTTGTGGCGACCAACCTGTCCGGTTCGGAACGCTATACGTATCAGCTTACGCTGAGCGGCATTCCGGAAAGCTTCAGGGTCACAAGGAAGGGCGTGAACAACCCGATCGCCTCCGATAAGGACAGCGATTTCGTGGCCGATGGAAACGGCAGCGCGGCGACCAAGTGGTTCTATCTGCCGGTGCCCACCGAAGAGATGGTGAAGAACGACCAGCTAGGTTATCCGCAGGTGGACGTCGGCCTCGTGCCGGTGCGCGACCTTGAAATCACCAAGAAGGCGGACAACGACGCGAATGTTTCCGATGCGGTGTTCGCGATTTACGGCCCGTATACGACGGAGGAACTCGACAATCTGACCGCGGTTTCGGCGGCGAAGAAGGTCGGCGAGATGACGTCGAGCGGCAATGTGTACAGCTTTGTCAGCACGCAGAGCGCGTATCTGACTTATGCGGACAGCTATCTGGTTGTTGAAACGAGCGCTCCCGCGCCGTATCTGAGCACGGGCGCGACGTTCAGCGGAGAGGGCATTGCGGTGCACGGCGAGGTAGAAATCGGCGGCGAAAAGCACAGCTGCTTCGTGCTGGAAGGCATGAACACGCTGCCCGGCGACTTTAAGGCCGACAGCCGAAAGACCTATCGCGTGAGCGCGACTGATCTGTACAGCGCGGCGGGCACGTATATGCTCACGGCGCAGAAGAAGGTCTTTGCGGAGGGAACGCAGGTTGAGCTGGAGCGGTATGCCAACCTCTTCCGCATCCGGGTCACCAGTCCGGATGACCCGAACCTGACCAAACGCGTTGCGGCGGGCGGAAACGTCACAGTCGAGGAGAACGCGGTCTTTGTGCAGGCGGATGAAAACGGAAAATTCGACCTGACGATGAACTACGCGACCATTCCGGAGACGGGCTGGACACAGCGCGACTGGGAAGGCATGACGTACACCTATCAGATTGAAGAGGTGGATACGCCCGCTTTCGACGGCGTGACCTACGACAAGACGAAGTACACTGTGACCGTGACGCTTGAAGACGACGGACAGGGCCATCTGACCCCGAAAGCGGAGATCTCCGGCGGCGAGGACGGAAGCATCGTTTTGAAGAACGAACTGGCGCGCCGCGATCTGACGATTTCCAAGACGACGGCGGGCAACGCGGTTTTGAGCGACGACGCGTTTACCGTGAAAATCAGACTCAGCCGCAATGATATTGTGCCGGTGGATGGCGATTATCCGATGATGGATGGCGCGGCGGAGACGAAGCTGACCGTGAAGAACGGCGAAGCGACGCTGAAGATCCGCAACGGCCAGACGGTGACGATCAAAGATATTCCGGTTGGCACGGCCTACACCGTCGAGGAGACGGACGAGCGGGCGCAGGGCTACAACATCGACGCAAGCGCCTATACGTCCGGCGGAAGCGGTGTGATAGCCACGGACAAGGAAGCCAAGGTTGAACTGAAAAACGTCCGCAACGTCGGTTCGCTTGAGATCCGCAAGAAGATCGAAGGCAAAGATCCGATCAGCGAGCGCGAGTTCAGCTTTACTGCGGCGATCACCTATCCGGCTGGCGTGGATTTGGAGGACGTGGACAATCTGCCGAAGATTCCAATGGGCAGCCAAATGACCGTTGAAGACCGCACGGTGACGATTAAGGACATCCGGATCGCTGTTTCGCAGACGAAACCCGACGCCAACGTGACGATTGACAACATCCTCTATGGCGCAAGCTACACGGTAACCGAAAACGACGGCTTCGCGGAGTGGGGCTATGCGGCCTATTACGATGAGGACATGAAGTTTGGCGAGTCTACGCTGGACAGGGTTGTGAACGCCGAAAAACAGACGGCGCTGTTTACCAACGTGCGCAGCGCGGGCAAGCTGAAAATCGGCAAGACCGCGACGGGCACGGGCGTGGGCAAGGGCCTGGCGGCGAATACGGAAACGTATAACGTCACCCTGACGCTGGAAAACGCGAAGGTGTCGCTGAACGGCCACGTCGGCCGCTCGAATATGCCGAGCGAGGGCGAAAAGACCACGTATCCGGTGAAGCAGGAGCAGGTCGGCCAGGAGGTGACGCTGATGCTGAGCCTGCATAACGGCGAGGTCGTGACCTTTGATGACCTGCCGGAAGGGACGAGTTACGCCGTTGTCGAGGACGAACAGCCGTATCGCAACATGGGCTTTACCGTCAGCTATGCGGACGGGAACAGCAGCACGACCGAAAAGAACAAGGGAAAGATTTCGAAAGAAACGGCCTCCTCAGTTCAGATCACCAACGTGCGCGACACGCACAGCGTGAGCATCACGAAGAACGTGCTTGGCCAAATGGCCAACGAGGGCGATGCGTTTGACTTTAACGTCAGAATCGAAAAGAAGGACGATGCGCTGTCCGATGAGGCGGTTTACCGCGAGTACACCTACACGGTGAACGGCCAAACGGCAACGATCGATTTCAGACGGAGGGACGTACAGACTATCTCCTTGAAGAAGGGCGAGACGGCGGTGATCGATGACGTTCCGGACGGCGCGGATATCATCGTGACGGAAGCGATGAGCGAGAAGCACGAAGACGAGGGCTACACGCTCAAAACGACCCAAACGGAGAAAAACGAAAAGCCGAATATCATCGGCTACACGTTCACCAACGAGCGCTATATCGGATCGATTGAGATTACGAAAGCGCTTGCGGGAACGGGGAGCGATAAGGGCTACGGCAAGACGTTCACCTTTGACGTGAAGCTGTGGAATGAACGCAACCTCGACCTGCTGAACGCGCAGACGAGCACCATGCCCAGCGGCGTGGACGGTCTGACAAAGACGAACGAGCAGCGCGACGGGCACGACGTTTACGCCGGAACGGTGAGCATCACCATGGGCGCGGACGGACAGCCGGTGAGCGCAAGTATCACCAACATCCCGGCGCATACGTGCCATGAGATTGTCGAACACGACTATACGGACGACGGCTACACGACCCAGACGCCGCAGAACGCCTTTGGCATCATCGACGTGGTGAACGAAGCGGGCCGCGAAGAGGCCATGACGTTCACGAATACGCGCGAGAGCGGCACGCTTGCGCTGAGCAAGGCGCTCAAGGGCAACGCGACGGACGGCGAAAAGGCGTTCACGTTCCGCGTGAAGCTCGAAAACGCGCGGTTCGACACGGCAACTCAGCGCGACGCGTATGACGTGGTCATCCGCGAAGCGAACAAGGCGGATGTGCAGACGACCGTTGCGCGCAATGCGAACGGCGAATATGTGCTGACGCTCAAGGGCGGCCAGACGGCAACGCTGCTTGACGTGCTCTACGGCACGACGGCGACGGTGGCCGAGGACGACTACACCGCGGAAGGCTATGAAGCGGTGAGCGGGCAGACGGCGGCGGTCAACAGCCAGACGCCGGATGCGGCGGTTGCGTTCACCAACGAGCGCAACGTCGGCGTGTTGAGCGTAACCAAGAACGCGGTCGGCAACGCGGTGAAGTTCGAGAAAAACGGCAGAGCCGTATTCAGCTTCTCGGCCACGCTGACCTATGCGGATTGGATCGATCTTACGCAGACGAACAACCTGCCCACGGTGGATGGCAAGACCCCGAAGAACATGACCGTGGATGCGAAGAACCATACGGTGACGCTCAGTCTCTCCATCCCGGTGACGGAGGCGGCGCGCGTCGGCAGCCTGAATGTGGAAAACATCCTCAAGGGCACGCGGTACGCGGTGCGCGAGGTGTTTGACGCGCAGGACGGCTATTATCTCACGGTTTCGACGCAGAACGGCCGGGTGAACGGCAGCGAAGTGACCGGAACCATCGCGGATGCGCTGACCGGCGACGCAGTCTTCACCAACACGCGCAATGTCGGCGCGCTGGAAATCACCAAGAAGCTGGAGGGCACGGGCTATAACGACCGCGTGGCCGTAAGCAACGCGGTGCGCACGAGCTTCGGCTTCACGGTGCGGCTCTGGCGCGAGGATGGCGTCCGGCTGACGGGCGACAACCGGCCGACGCTGAACGGAAAGGCGCTGACGCTTGAAACCCGGACGGAAAACGGCTTCACCTACGACGAAGCGCATGTCACCGTGGATATGGCGGACGGCGCGGCGGCGACGGGCGAGGAGCGCGGTGTGACCATCGGCAATATCCTCGTGGATACCCATTACACGGTGATCGAGGATGAAAACGGCTATCAGACCGAGGGCTATGTCGTCCGTCAGGGCGAACAGGGCGGCGTGATGACCGACGCGGGCGATACGCTTCGCTTCGTGAACACGCGCGACACCGGAAGCCTTGAAATCGTCAAGAACCTGGACGGCAGAACGGCGGAATTCGGGCGCGAGTTTGAATTTACCGTTACCTTGAGCCGAAACGACAATATCGCTTTGGCAGGCACGTATCTCACGCAGAGCGGCCGCACGGTTGCCTTTGAGGACAACGCGGCGGGCGGCGTGACGGCGCGGGTTCGCGTTGCGGGCGGCGGATCGTTCACGATTCTGGGCATTCCGTCCGGCACGAGCTACACGGTCTCCGAAGCGGATTACACGGCGGATCGCTACACGACCACGAGCACCGGCGCTGTCGGCGTGGTGGAAACGGCGGCGGTACGCGCAACCTTCCTCAACACGCGAGCCAATCCGGGTTACGGCGCGCTGACCGTCACCAAGACGGTTGAAGCCATCGGCGGCGCGGAGATTCCCGATACGCAGTTCGTCTTTGACATCGCCTTGACGCTTGAGGACGGCGAGGACTTTACCGGAACGCTGCGCACGACCAGGACGAGCGGCGAAACGGGCAGACTGTACTTTAACGGCGGCGCGGCGAGCATCCGCTTGAGCCACGGCGAGAGCGTCACGCTCAGCGGCATTCCGCTTGGCACGAGCTACACCGTCACTGAGCGCGCGGCGCAGGATATGCGCGTAAGCTCTACGGGCAGCGAAGGCGCGATCAAAGGAACCGGGCATATGGCGGCGTTTGTCAACACGATGACGCAGGCGTACACCGACCTGATTGTGCGCAAGGCGTGGAACGACGCGAATGACGCGCAGAAGCTGCGTCCGCAGAGCGTGACGGTCGATGTGACGAGAAACGGACAGACGATCACCACGCTGACGCTGAACGCGGCGAACCGCTGGACGCAGACGCTTACGCAGCTGCCGATGGTTGACGACAACGGCGAGGCGTATGACTACGACGTTGTGGAAAACGATGTGCCGGAGGGCTATACGGCCAGCGTCGTGACGCGCGGAACGACCTTCACGGTCATCAACACGCACCGCATTGACGACGGCTTTGTCCCGGTTGACCCGGAGAACAGACGTCGCGGCGGATTGACCATTCTTGACGACCTCGGCGTGCCTCTGGGCGGCGGTATCAACATGAACGAGGGCGACTGCTTCAACTAAAAGCGGCGTCCCCGCTTCCCTGATACGCAGGCCATCAAGAAGGAGACTTTGCCATGAAAAAACTCATTTTAGCGCTCTGCCTGCTGCTCATGGTTTCCGTGAGTGCGGCAGGGGAAGAGGTGCAGACCGAAACCGCGCCGACCGTCGCTGAAATCGCGCTGACGATGCGTCCGGAGAGCGAAGAGCCTACGCACCTGACCGTCGGCAACTCGACGAAGGTCAGCGGAAGCTTTTTCACCACGCAGTTTGGCAACAACACCAGCGACATCGACGTGCGCTGCATGCTCCACGGCTACAACCCCATCGTATGGATGAACCAGCTTGAATTCACGACCGATCCGATGGTCGTGGATTCGCTGGAATCCGCTGATACGAGAGCGGGCAGAACCTACACCATCCGCATTGTGGACGGTCTGACCTACAACGATGGCGTCACCCCGGTGACGGCGAAGGATTACGTGTTTTCCTATCTGCTGCTGACCTCGCCGCAGTTTGCGGCCCTCGGCGCAAACACGGGCGCTTATGCGCACGTTGTGGGCTATGAGGCGTTTAGCGCGGGAGAGACGGACGTGTTTTCCGGCGTACGGCTCATCGACGAGCGGACGTTCAGCGTGACGGTCAAGGCGCAGTATGAACCGTATTTCTACGAGCTGTCGTATCTGTCCGTCTATCCGTATCCAATCGGCGTGATTGCGCCCGGATGCGAGGTGCGCGACGACGGAGAGGGCGCGTATATCGCCAATATCGACGAAACGGCAGTCGAGCCGGTCTTTACGGCGGAGCTGCTGCAAAGCACGGTGCTGGACGCGGAAAACGGGTATCTGTCCCACCCGTATCTGACCTGTGGGCCGTATAAGCTGGTCAGCTATGACCGCGAAAGCGGCACGGTGGAATTCGCGATCAACGAATTTTACGTCGGCAACTATGAGGGCGTGCGTCCCGTGATTGACACGGTGACGCTCGTCCCGGTGCTGCCGCAGGACATGAAGGAGAAGCTGGAAAGCGGCGAAGTCGACCTGCTGAATAAAGTGGTCGATGGCGACGTGGTCAACAGCATGCGCCCGATGCTCAGCGAAGGCTATTCGCTGCTGAACTATGCGCGTCTGGGATATGGCTTCTGCGCCTTTGCCTGCGAGCAGGGGCCGCAGCAGTTCAAGGCGGTGCGGCAGGCGATTGACTACTGCTTTGACGCGGACAGCTTTGTGCGCGACGCGCTCAAGGGCTATGGCGTGACGGTCAACGGCTATTACGGCCTTGGCCAGTGGATGACGCTGGCGGCGATGGGCACCATCCGCCCGGAAGGCATTACCCCGGAGGAAGAAGAAGTCTGGGATGCGCTGAACCTCGACGAGCTGAATCCCTATACGCTTGATCTGGGCAAGGCGAAAGCGCTGCTGGAGGAAGACGGCTGGACGCTGAACGAAAACGGAGAGCCGTTTGACGAAACGCGCGACGCCGTGCGCTGCAAGGATGTGGACGGCGAGTTGATGCGCCTGTCGCTCGACTTTGCGCAGGTGAAGGACAACGATTTCGCACAGCTGGTCGTCGATCAGTTCAGCGAAACGCTGCCGCAGGTCGGTATCGAGTTGGTTGTGCATGAGGTCAGCTTTAACGAAATGCTCAGCGATTATTACCGTGAGGACGGCGAGCGGCTGTACGACATGAATTTCATGGCGACGAATTTCGTTTCCACGTTTGATCCGTTCATGACGTTCACCGATGATCCCGACTTTGTGGGCGCGATGAACACGAGCGGCATGACCGATGAGCAGCTTATCGACATGACTTGGGACATGCACAAGACTGAGCCATACGACGTGCTGACCTACGAGCAGAAGTGGATCGAGTTCCAGAAGTATTACAACGAGCTTCTGCCGACGATGCCGATTTATTCCAACGTTTACTTTGATTTCCACACGAATTGGCTGCAAAACTACTACGCCGGTTCGGAGATCAACTGGCCGGAAGCGGTGCTTTACGCCTATATCGCCGAGCCGGTTGAAACGGTGCCGGACGAGGTGCAGAGCGGTTTGGACCTTGACGACGACATGAAGATCGACGGCGGGAACGACTTCGGCGACGATGATTTTGAGATCATCGAGTAACCGCTCAAACACAGGTATATCAAACGAACCCCTTCCATGGCCGGGCGGCCGCGGAAGGGGTTCAATGTTTTGGGGAAAAAGAGACGGAGCGAATTACACCAGATGAAGCACCTGAAAGAACAGGATATACGCCAGCCCATAGTATGCGATGACGGCAACCAAATCGTTGACGGTCGTAATCAGCGGGCCGGAAGCCACGGCGGGATCGACGTGAATCTTTTTGAAGAACATCGGCACGGCGGTGCCCACAAGGCTGGAAAGCACCATGGAGAGCACCAGCGCCGCGCCCGCGCACCCGGAGATGCACAGGGCATAGAACAGCGTTTTGCCCTTGAGCAGCCAGACGTACAGCCCGATGAACACGAGCGCCAGAAGGCCGAGCAGCAGGCCACTGAAAAAGCCGACGCGCATTTCCTTGAGCACGAGGTCGAACTTTTGCCTGCCCGTCAGTTTTTCATCCATCAGCACGCGGATGGTGACGGCCAGCGACTGGGTGCCGACGTTGCCCGCCATATCCAGAATGAGGGATTGGAAGCAGACAATCAGCGCGACCTGCGAAACAACGGACTCGAACAGCCCGACGACGGAAGACACGCCCATGCCGAGAAAGAGCAGGATAATCAGCCACGGCAGACGCTTTTTGAGGCTGGTTTTCAGCGGCTCATGCAGATCCTCCTCGCCGGTCAGGCCGCCCAGCTTGGCGTAATCGTCGCCCATCGCGTCGTCCACGGCTTCGACGATGTCATCCGTGGTGATGACGCCGATGACGCGGCGCTTTTCGCCCAGCACCGGGATGGAGGCTTCGGCGTAGCTGCGCAGGCGATCCAGACACGCCTCGATCTGCTCATGCGCCAGAACGGCCGGGAAATGGCGGCTGATGAGCGAATCCAGCGCGGTATCCTCGCGCGCGACGATCAAATCCTTGAGGGCGATGGCGCCGTAAAACGAGCCGTCGTCGTCGCTGACGAAGAGGGTGGAGATGTTGTCGTTTTCCTCGGCCTGTGCAACCAGCGCGCGCATGGCCTGTTTGACGGAAAGATGGCGGCTGATGGAGACGAAGTTGGTGCTCATCGCGCTGCCGATTTCGTCCGGCTGATAGGAGCAGATGAGGCGGATGTCGTGCTGCGATTCGGGATCGAGCTTCTCCATCAGGGCGCTGCGCAGCTCGGGGGAGACGGTTTCCAGCGCGTCAACCGCGTCGTCGGCGTCCATGGCCTCGACGATATCGGCGGCCTGCTCCTGCGGCAGTTCGCGGAGGTACTTGCCCGCGTCGCTGACATAGGCGAAGACGTCGCCCAGCCGCTCGACGCCGAGCAGGCGATACAGCCGCGCGCGCTGGCGAATGTCGAGCAGCTCGAGCGCGGCGGCGATGTCGCACTCGTGCGCGTCATGCAGCACGGCAGCGAGCTGCTCGTCGGTCTGGCCGCCGGAGCGAAGCAGGCGCGCCAGCTCGCTGACGCGTGTAGACATGGAAAGAGATTCTGCCCTTTTTTCTTCCATAGCGATCCCTTATTTCTTCATGTATTTGTGAATCTGGTCGAGCACGAGCTGCGTGCCGTCCGCGTCCGGCAGGGCGGCGAGGCGCTGACGCAGCAGCTCGCGATCCGCCCAAAGCGCGTCGATGGCGGGCGGCAGGGATTCGGCGGTCAGCTCGCTCTGCGGCATGACGTGCGCCAGACCGCGCGCCTTGAGCGAATTGGCGTTGAGCACCTGATCGCCGCGCCCGCTGTGGTAGGGGATCAGCAGCGCGGGCTTGCACAGCGCCATCAGCTCGGAGAGCGAATTGCTGCCCGCGCGGGAGAGCATGATATCCGCGCAGGCGAACGCATCCGGCAGCTCGTCGGAGAGGTATTCAAACTGCTTGTAGCCCGGCGTGTTTTCAAGCGACGCATCCAGATTGCCCTTGCCGCAGACATGGAGCACGTCGAACCGCTTGGTCAGCGCCGGAAGCGCCTCGCGGAGCACCGCATTGACCGTCTGCGCGCCCAGCGAGCCGCCGATCATCATTAAAACGGGCTTTTGGCCGTCAAAGCCGGCCAGCCTGAGGCCGCGCGCGCGGTCGCCGGAGAAAATCTGCGCGCGAAGCGGCGTACCCGTCAGAACGCCCTTCGGGGCGAGCAGCTTTGCGCACTCCGGGAACGTCGTGCAGACGGATTTGGCGAACGGCTTGCACAGCTTGTTGGCCAGCCCCGGCGTGATATCGCTTTCGTGCATCACCACCGGCACGCCGCAGATGGCCGCGCCGAAGACGACCGGAACGCTGACAAAGCCGCCCTTGGAGAACACGACATTCGGCTTCAGCCTGCCGATGACGCCGATGCTCTGGAACGCGCCCGCGATGACGCGGAAGGGATCGGTGAAGTTTTTCCAATCGAAATAGCGGCGCAGCTTGCCGGAGCTGACCGCGTGATAGGTCACGCCCTGCATCGGCTCAATCAGCGTGCGCTCGATGCCGTTCTTTGTGCCGATATAGTGAATATCCCAGCCCTCCTCGAGCAGATGGGGGATGAGCGCCTGATTGGGGGAAACATGGCCGGCCGTGCCGCCGCCGGTTAAAACAATGCGTTTCACGCAAAGACCTCCCTGAGTTGATTTGGCTATATTATAGCAAGCAAAAAGCGGAGGGTCAAGGGGAAGGCGCGGCGTGAAAACTGCGTTAAAAAAGTGTTCAGTTGGTGTAGCGTTGCCGTAAAGCGGATGGAAATTTGTCACAAGCGGACGAATTTTTATAAAGATAACAAGTTGGTGCGGAAATTCGATGCGAAATGTGTTATAATCGGGCTGTTCAATACTGTCAAACGGGAGAATCTCATCGACATTATGAAGGGGTATTCAAGCATGAACGAGAACATCGAGTCGTCCCAGAAATTCCCGATGCGGCCTGTCGCGCCGCTGGGCGTCATCGCCATGAACGGCTGCGAGGAAATGGGCCGCAGGGTCAACGAGTATCTGATGAACTGGCAGGTGGACGCGACCTCCGACCAGAAGCTCCACAGCTTCTACGGCTCGGATAAGAACGGCTTCCTGCTGGAGGCGCATTGCCCGCGCTTCGGCACCGGCGAGGGCAAGGGCATGATCAAGGATACCGTTCGCGGCTATGATCTGTTCATCATCTGCGACGTGGGCGCGTATCAGTGTACCTACAAGCTCTATGGCCGCGAGATTCCGATGACGCCGGACGAGCACTACGCCGATCTCAAGCGCATCATCGCGGCGGTCAGCGGCAAGGCTTACCGCATCAACGTCATCATGCCGATGCTCTACGAAGGCCGCCAGCATCGCCGCACCTCCCGCGAGTCCATGGACTGCGCCGTGATGCTCCAGGAGCTGGTCGCGATGGGCGTTTCCAACATCATCACCTTCGACGCGCACGATCCGCGCGTGCAGAACGCCATCCCGCTGAGCGGCTTTGAAAGCATCATGCCGACCTACCAGATGCTCAAGGCCATGTGCCATACCTACGATGATCTGCGCATCGACAAGCATCACATGATGGTCATTTCCCCGGACGAGGGCGCGCTCAACCGCAACATCTATTACAGCTCCGCGATGGGCGTGGACATGGGCATGTTCTACAAGCGCCGCGATTACACCCGCGTGGTCAACGGCCGCAACCCGATCATCGCGCACGAGTATCTGGGCGACAGCGTGGAGGGCAAGGATGTGTTCGTGGCCGACGACATCATCGCTTCCGGCGACTCCATCCTCGATCTGGCGTATAACCTCAAGCGGCGCAAGGCCAAGCGCGTGTTCGCGGGCGCGACGTTCGCGTTCTTCACCAGCGGCCTGGAGGCGTTTGATAAGGCGTATGCCGAGGGCATGATCGACCACGTGTTCGCTACGAACCTGACCTATACCCCCAAAGAGGTGCTCGAACGCCCGTGGTTCAGCCAGGCGGACATGAGCAAATACATGGCGTTCGTCATCGCGACGCTCAACCACGATCAGTCCCTGAGCTACCTGCTCAACCCGTGGAACCGCATCGAGAAGCTGCTGACGAAGTACCGCGCCGATCATCCCGTCGAGGATTGAGAGATTCCCCGCACACAAGCATAAATGAAATCCGCATCAGCGTCACGCCGATGCGGATTTTTTTGTTGCGCTAATCATTGAGCAAAAAGCGAATGTTGCACAAAGCGCGGGCGCGCAATGCGCGCCCCTACGGGCACGGCGGCGTAATGCGCAGTTACTTTTTTTCCGCAACATTGTAGGGGCGCGCATCGCGCGCCCGTTATTGGAATTTGTG
>OIXH01000580.1_pt1 | contig 44524 bp, 35 predicted proteins | sample 1587741 | NCBI WGS metagenome assembly OIXH01 (sample SAMEA3888916, study PRJEB22519) | human gut metagenome | biome: human gut; feature: human-associated habitat; material: faeces | place: Denmark | collected 2011 | reverse complement strand
TAAACCGCAACTCGGCGGTTTAATGCGAGCATCGGTAGGCGGACGAAGTCCGCGCGTTAGGCGAGCAGTCCCCTCGTCAAAGACGATTTAATATGATTTACACATTTATATCGCACAAGTGCGAGGCGGCTGTGCACCTCCGTGTTCGCTGTTTCACAGCTCAACTACCGCAGTTTGCATTACCACCTTTCCGAAGGTGGAGACACGATAGAGCGCTCGAGGCGGAGGCGGCGAGCGCAATAGGGTGGGCTGTGACCGGACTTGCGGAGCAAGTGCGTATGCGTCACATCAAGCGATTTTTCCGTAACAAGTAAAGTCAATAATACACCTAAGTTGTGCTGAATAACCGCAGGCGAACTGCTCGTCAAACTATAATTTGTGGCAATATATTAGGGGCGGATAGTATCTCCCTATTTTAAATTTTTATTTTGAGATTCCTTGTTATTATACATACGGAGTCTCTTTTTTATTGCCAAAAATTATCGGCGGCATGTTCCGGCACTTCTTATGTATTATAATAAAATTGCGGAAACGAAAAAGACCGCATTGAATTTGCAGATTCTAAAAAACTATAATTTATTGAGAGGAGACTTAAAGATGCCAAACTTAACAACTCCGATTCCGAACAAGATTACCGGAGACGCATCGGAGGATTTAAAGGCTATACAGAAGTGGGGAACCGCTCTGATAGACGAACTAACTTATATTTTCAATAATCTGGACGCAGGCAACGTCAGCGAGGCGGCAAGCGTTAAGGCAGAAAACATCGATACAAACACGGCAAAAATTCAGAATGCCCAAATCGGAATTCTGACAGCGGACAAGCTGAAGGCGGGAACTGTTGACACAAATCTCGTGACAGTCAGCAGCGAGAGCGGAAACCTTAATATAAGCGGAAACAGTATAGTCATAAGCGACAATAATGTTGACAGATTCAAGGCGGAATATAATCCACTGACCGGTATATTCAGCTTTATTCTCTGCAACAGTGAGGGGCAGCCGACAGTTTATATAAACAGCCTGGGTAACGCAGTGTTCAGCGGAAAGATTGATTCATCAGAGATTTACTCAAGCACGATTGTCGGAACCGACAGCGTGTCATATGACGAAAAGGCAGGCGGAGTCTTTGCCGAAATCGACACGACAGGAATAAAGATAATGCAGGATAAAAACAACAGCAGACAGCAAAAAATCGGTATGTCGGTCGGTGATGACGGAACTGCATATATGGTACTCGGCGCAGGAGACGGAAGTGGACAGGAGATAATAAACGGCGTTGTATATTCAAACGGCAGCTTTTTGATACAGAAGAACTCAAGCTTCGCTTCGCTCGGCATAGCCGGCGGACAGGCAGTAGTATCGTTTATGGATAACGGCGAGCTGTGGCTAAGAGGCGGAAGAGTTCTGATAAACGGACGTGACGTCTTAAGCGAAATTGACAGTCTTAAGGCAAAATTGGAGGGTAATGTATGAAGAACGACAGATACAGTGGAAAGATAAAGGCCGAGTTCTTCGGCAAGATTCTGGAGTGCTTCAGGATATACAGAGAGCACAAGCAGGCATTTGACAGGAGAATTATTGAAAACAACCGATGGTACAAAAGCCGGTATATGTCAAATCCAGATGACGTAATTCCTGAGCCTACAACTCCGTACTTGTTCAACGTTATTGCAAACAAGCACGCAGACGCGATGGATAACTATCCGGAACCGAATATTTTAGAACGCAGTGAAAACGATGGCGCTGTTGCTGAAAAGCTGACAAAGATTATACCAATGCAGCTGGATATTTGTGATTTCAAGCGTACATACAGCCGCGCATGGTGGTATAAGCTCAAAAACGGCGCGTCATGCTACGGTGTGTTCTATAATCCCAAAAGTGAAAATATAGACATCAAGCGTATAGATTTGCTTAATCTGTTCTGGGAACCGGGGATAATTGATATTCAAGACAGCAAATTTGTTTTTTTGACTGCGCTGATAGATAATGATGAGCTTAAAGAGGCTTATCCACACATGGCGGACAGGTTTACCGGCGGCAGCTCAATGGAAATACTGAGCTATGACGACATGCAGAACACCACTCAGCGGGATATTCTGCGTGACAAGAGCCTGATAGTCGATTGCTATTACAAAAAAGTGCGTGACGGCAGACAGACGGTTGAACTGATAAAGTTTTATGACGGCGCGATTCTGGAGGCATCGGAGGATATGGGTGACAGCGGTCTTTACGACCACGGAATGTATCCGTTTGTGTTAGATGTGCTGTACCCCGACGAGGACAGCCCGGTCGGATTCGGGTTTGTGGATCTCGTGAAAAATCCGCAGCTGTATATTGATAAGCTCGACAGTCTTATAAGCCGAAACGCTTTGATTTCCGGAAAAACAAGGTTTATGATTAAGGATAACGGAGGACTGAATGAGTATGAGCTCACTGATTTGAGCAAGGATATAATACACGTTGCAGGCTCGGTCGGTGATGAGAATATCCGCGAACTTCAGGCAAAGCCTATGCACGCATTTATTATTCAGCACCGTCAGAACAAGATTGACGAGATGAAAGAGATTGCCGGCAACCGCGATTTTCAGCAGGGAGACACTCATGGCGGAGTGACCGCATATTCGGCAATCATTGCGCTTCAGCAGGCAGGCGAAAAGCTTGCGCGTGATATGCTTGTTACCGGGTATGACGCATATAAGGACGTCGTATACTTCTGTATTGAGCTTATGAGACAGTTCTACGACGAGCCGAGGTCGTACAGAATAGACGGAGACGATGGCAGGAGCGAGTACGTGACATTCCAAAACAGCGAGCTTGCAAACGGCTATCACAGAGCGGAGTTCGATATAGCGGTAAGCGCCGAAAAGAATAATCCGTACAGCCGTATAACTCAGAATCAGACTTTGACGGAGTTGTGGCAGATGGGCATATTTGACCCGTCACGAACCGACGCCGCAATAGTGCTGCTCGAGGCAATGCACTTAGACGGCAAGGAAAAGCTTATTGAAGGGCTGAGAGCTTTAAAGCAGCAGTATGAGAAAAATCAAAACTTAAACCAAATACAGAAGGAATCATCGGCAGACGGAATTCAGCATCAAAAGACCGGCGAAGCCTCCGGGCTTAAATCAGAAAGTCAGGGCAAAATACATAAGGCAACAGAGGTATCATAATTATGGGGGAGAGTAAAGCTCCCCCCATAAATCAAATCAAAACCTGACCGTATGTCACAAGCGTGTCGTTTTCATTCAGGAAGATAGGAGAATACTTCGGGTTTTCAGATGTGAGACAGTATTTGCCGTGTATACGGTCAAGGCGCTTGCAGTATGCTTCGCCCCGCAGATTGAATATGCCGATTTCGCCTATCTCAACTGTTGGCTTGTATTTTAAGAATACAATTTCACCATCGCAGATAAGAGGCTCCATACTGTCGCCGGAAATTCTGATACCTATATCGGCCTCCGGCGGCGCGTCAAGCTCCATGACCTCGGCATCACTGTCGGATATATAGTTGCCGAGTCCGGCTGCCGCAGGCTGAAGGAATACTTGTATAGGACGCTTGCGGCTGTTGAACTTCAGCACACGTCTTTCAAGGTCACGGTTATACTCAAATTCAAGACAGTTATACACCGCCTCAAATGCGTCCGGATTGTCATATATCCTTCGCAGCTTTAAAACAGCCTTATCGAGCTCCGGTGCGGCAATATGTACGCCTTTTGATTTTGAAGAATTAAAGTACCCCTGTATATCTTCAATGCCGTATATACGGCACATTTCCAGAAAGGTTTTTATATCAGGCTCCGCCTTGCCCGTCTCCCAGGCGCTGAATGTGGATTGCTTTATATTCAGCTTTTCATATATTTCTCTCTGAGACATGTCGGCGGTTAAACGAGCCTGTTTCAATTTCCGGCTTATATCTTCATTTGCCATAATTTAAACACCTCCATACATACTATAACATAATACATACTAAAAAGCAAGAAAAATATCGAAAAAAATGTTTTATTTTCTCTTGACAAATAAAAAATTTGTTATATAATGTTTGTGTTACCAAAAAAAATGTTGGGATTTGGGGAAGTCGGTAAGAATTTGAAAAAACCGGCCGTATGAACTGATATAAAGCAGATTTACGGAGAAGCAGTAATTATCTTAAATTAATTCAGAAAGGAATGAAATTATGACCCATCCCGACATTTTAAATGTTGAACGCTATGGCTGCATCAAAAGAGACGGACGCAGAGACAGGCCTATCGGTGTGTGTCTGTTCTGCGGAAGTGATATTTTCAGAGACGGAGAGAAGCACATAAAGAGTTTTGACGGTGTTTTCTGCAACAGTGAGTGCTGCCACAGCTATTACGAAATCGCCGATGTAGAGTAGTATATTAAATTTTGAAAGGAGAAAGATAAAAAATGAAGCTGAAAGACAAAGATCAAGTAAAAAAATGGCTCAGAAACCTGACGCTTATCAAGAGAGAAATGAGACTGAAGATTGATTTTTACAATACGCTTATAGACGATTTTACACGGTTAAGCGTTTCGGACGAAAGGCTGAGAGAGTTAAAGCCCGAGTTCAATACATATCTGACAGCGGCGTCAAATATTGAATTCTACCGCAGTGAAATAGACAAGTGCCGGAATAAGTATAATAATATCTTAAACGACTGGAACAGGCTGTCAGAGCTGCTTGACAGTGATGAAGTCATGGTTGTTACGGCTAAGTATCTCAAAGGCATAACATGGGACGCTATGGAGTTCAGTGTTTTTTTCAGCCGCAGGCAGTGTTTCAGGATTATGGACAGAGCAGTTGAGAAGCTGGTCGGTCAGACGGTGGGGGAATGGTAAAGTGGCGGTGAAAAAAAGTGAAACAGATACCGGAAAGGCGATGCTAAGCCAAGATGAAAAACAAAAAAACGCCGCCAAACCCGAAGATGTAATTGATGAAGCGGCAAAGCAGATAGAGAGATTATGCGAGACCCGCGAGCAGGGAGATGAAATCGGACAGGCTTATGCGGCGCTTGATAAGATGTATGAGCTTCTCGGCTGCGGCGACAAGCGTATTGAGCTGTCCGCAGCCAAGGAGATATTAAGTCTCCTCGGTGTTCCGGACAGCGTGAGCGAGGACAGTAAAATCACAAAGCTTGATGTAGAGATAAAAATTGTATAGGCGGAGGTGAATACCGACAAATGACAGAAAAGCTGAATTTGGAAATTACAAGAACTCAGTTTGAGTTTATTAACGCAGACGCTGACGAGGTATTGTTCGGCGGCGCCGCAGGCGGAGGAAAGTCATACGGTCAGCTGGTTGACGCCTTGCTGTATGCTGTTAAATATCCCGCAAGTCATCAGCTGATATTGCGCCGAACCTTTCCTGAGCTTGAACATTCGCTTATCATGAACTCTCTGCTTATTTATCCCACATCTGTCGCAAAATATCAGGTCAGCGCAAGAAAATGGGTCTTTAAAAACGGTTCTGTGATTGAGTTCGGCTACTGCGCCGCGGAAAGTGATGTGCTGCGCTATCAGGGGGCGGAATATGACGTTGTGCGCTTTGACGAACTGACTCACTTCACTGAAAACCAGTATACGTATCTTCTCTCGCGTGTGAGGGGTACCAACGATTATCCCAAGCAGATAAAGTCAAGCACAAATCCTGGCGGAGTAGGACATAACTGGGTTAAGCAGAGATTTATCGAAGGCGCAGAGCCGGGAGAAGTGCATACGACAAAGTACGGAACAAAAAGATTATTTATCCCGTCTTTTGTACAGGATAATAAGTTCCTTATGGCTGCCGACGAAGCGTATATAAAGCGTTTGAATCAGCTGCCGGAGAACGAGAGGAGAGCCTTGCTCTACGGCGAATGGGATATATTCGACGGTCAGGTGTTCACCGAGTGGAAGAATAATATAAAGGGTTACCGTACACGTATTAATACGCATGTTATTGAACCCTTTAAGATACCAAAGGAGTGGCGGCGGTTCAGAGCGTTTGACTTCGGATATTCAAAGCCGTTTGCCGTGTCATGGTATGCAGTGGATTATGACGGAAGAGCTTATAATTACCGCGAGCTTTACGGCTGTACCGGAAAGCCTGATGTCGGCGTGAGGTGGACGGCACAGAAAATAGCTGACAAGATTATTGAGCTTGAAAAGGACGAGATTGATGCCGGCTGCAAAATAACCGGCGTGGCGGATCCCGCCATCTGGAACGCGACCGGTTCAAGCGAGGGCAGTATTGCCGAGATGATGGAGCGGCGCGGAGTGTTTTTCGAGAAGGGAAAGAACGACAGAATTGCCGGAAAGATGCAGGTTCACTATCGGCTGTCAATTGATTCTGACGGACTGCCGATGATATATTTCTTTAAGGATAAATGCCCGAATATAATCAGAACCCTGCCCGAGCTCAGATATGACGATGTAAACCCCGAGGACGTTAATACCAAACAGGAGGATCATCTGTACGATGCGCTCAAGTATTTTCTGATGTGCAACCCAATCACCCCGGCTCCGCCTGCAAATAACGGGACAAAAGACGAGTATTCACCGCTTGACTTGGGTGAGGAAGAAATAAATACAAGGTTTATAGTATAAAATTTATTATATTAAATACTTGTAATATTTTATTATTAGTGTTATTATATGGTATACAAGTTATATATTTGAGTTATGATATTTCAGAGAGTGATTTTGGAGTAAGAATTCATGAAGATTTTAGGTATTGATTTCGGCGACAGCCGGACGGGATTTGCAATATCGGACGAGCTTGGCTTCGGCGCCTCTACGCTTGATAATTTCAAGTCGCACAGTATAATCAAGGTCGCGGATTATGCGGCTCAACTTGCAGAAGAGTTGGGCGCGGAAAAGATTGTTCTGGGATTTCCGAAGAACATGAACGGAACCGTCGGTGAGCGGGGCGAAAAGACTCAAAGACTTAAAGAGGAGCTTTCAAAGCGCACGGATATTCCGGTTATACTTTGGGACGAGAGGCTGACCACGGTGTCGGCGCATAATCTTATGAACGTCACCAATGTCAGGGGCAAGAAACGCAAGGAATCGGTTGACAGCATTTCGGCGGCCTTTATACTTCAATCATATCTTGATAGCATTAAATAATGTTAATACTATATTTGCAATAAATAAACACAGGAGGATTATAATTATGGCAGACAACAGGAAAAACGACGAGACTTTGAATGAAAATAATGTTCTGGAGCTTATTGACGAGGACGGCAACACCGTACCGTTTGAACATCTGGACACTGTCAGAATAAACAATAATGATTATATTATTTGTATTCCGTATGACGATGACCAGGAGGAAGTCACAGAGATTGCGATGTTTAAGATAGACAAGGATGTCAGCAGCGAGGACTGCTTGTCTCAGGTTGTTGACGAAGCGCTTGCGGAAAAGATTTATGAAGAGTTTAAAAAGCGCAACGCCGATAAGTTCGATTTTGAAGATTAATATTAATAACCGGCACCCATGCGGTGCCGGTTTTACATGTCGGAGATAATATTGATAACCCTGCGCTCTTTGTCGAGCGCATATTTTGTTGTATAGCCCGTTCCGCTTGAAGCGTTCTGGATATATACAACAAGCGTCATGCAGTTGTCAACCATGAATCTGTTGCGTTTTTGCATACAGCCCGGTAAATAGCTTTCGGATATGTATAAGATTTCATCGGCTGCGTCTAAAATTGCACTGTATTGGTTCTTCTGATAATCAGTCCATTTCAAGTCCTGATTCCTGCACGGCAATGCAAGAATAAGCCTGACGTCATTATGCTTCTCTCTCAGATTTATAACCTCTTGAGCCGCCAGTGTGTCAAAGCCCAAAGCGCCGCCGGCGATAAAGGTGTTTATACCGCTTTTATGGAGCTTGTCAAGCAATATGGGAAGATTACGGACGATAACGTCTATATCCTCGTTTCTTATTATCCTGTGTCCGCTGAAGCAGCACGATTTCTGCGGGTCAATGAAGCCGGCAGAATTATATACATTTGTTGTGTTTATTCGGGAGTTCATTTTCATCACCTTATACAGTATAACATTGTTCGGATTTTAACACAAGGGTTTACAAGATATTTTTTCGGGTGTATAATTCGACATGGATTTTAATATATTTTATAGTATATACAATAAAAATTAATACAGTAATAAGGTTGGTGAGTTCTTTTGAAGATTTTAAAGCAAGTTGCAATAATTTTCGGCATATGCTTACTCGGTCAGATGGCAGCAGAGCTGATACCTGTTCCGTTCCCGGGGAGCGTTATGAGCATGGTGTTTTTGTTCATATTATTCTTGCTGAACTGGCTCAAGCCGCATAAGCTGAGTGAGGTCAACGGGTTCCTTTTGGAGAACATGGCGTTTTTCTTTATCCCGTCCGGTGTTGGGATTATCACTCAGTATGAGGTTATAAAGCACAGTGTGGTTCAGATTTTAATAATCTGCGTTGTGTCAACGGTTGTGACCTTTGCGGTGACAGCGTATACGGTTAAGCTTGTAATGGGTATTCAAAGTAGAGTAAGAATCAAAAGAGGAGGTGCGGAGCAGTGAGTGAGTTTATAAATACAATAACAGCAAATCCGCTGTTCGGCGTGACGATAAGCGCGTTTGCTTACATATTCGGCGTTACTGTTAACCGAAAGCTGAAAACGCCGCTTGCCAATCCGATTTTGATTGCCGATATTTTAATTATCGCATTTTTGCTGGTGTTTAAGATCCCGTATGAGAATTACAGCAACGGCGGCGGGTTTATAGAGCTGTTTTTAGCTCCGGCGACTGCGGCGCTTGCCGTGAAAATTCATCAGCAGATTAAGGAGCTCAAAGAGAACTGGCTTCCGCTTCTTGCCGGAACTGCCGCCGGCTCGCTCGCGTCAATCCTGTGTGTGCTTACGCTTTGCCGTGTGTTTAACCTTGACGAAACGCTGACGATATCGTTGTTTCCCAAGTCGGTTACGACAGCTATAGCCGTGCCGATATGTCAGAGCTACGGCGGTATTCCTTCAGTTACGGTTATGGCATTGGTGTTTACCGGTATTTTCGGAGCGATGTTCTCGCCGCTGCTTATTAAGCTATTCAGGATAAACAATTCGGTTGCCGCCGGAACGGCAATCGGTACGGCATCACATGCGCTTGGCACGACAAAGGCTCTTGAGATCGGAGACGTTGAGGGCGCAATGAGCGGTATCGCCATAGGTATGGCAGGACTTATTACCACGATTTATTCGATATTTATTCTGTAGATATGATTAAATAATTAAGGCTGCTGCGTTACTCACCGCAGCAGCCTATTGTGTTATAGTATAAATTATAGTTTGACTTAATAAAGCCTAGCCCAGTTCCGCCCGCCAGACCCGGGCGGGTAACATCTTCCCCTCCGGGGAAGCCGTTATTAGGGGCGCTGCCCCTAAAACCCCGTAGTCAGGGGTATTAGGGGATGAAATCCCCTAAATCGCGTCTCCTGTAAGGAGACACGATAGAGCGCTCGGGGCGGAGGCGGCGAGCGCAACTGGGTGGGCGAACTACTCGTCAAACTATAGTTTATCGCAGCAGCCCCTGTCTTATTAAATAAAGCTTAAAATCAAAACAGAAAGTCCTACGACGGCAGAGGCGGAGCCAAGCCAGATAAGACCGCCGATTATAACGTCCTTACGTGATTTCGGACGTTTTTGCGAGGTAGTATATATCTTTTCATCGGATTCGCCGCTGCAAATATCAGTCTCTCCGCTGCACAAGAGAAAATTATTGATTATACGTTCTGCCTCAAGTACAATACTGCTGCCTGAGCCGGTTGGTTTGGATTTATCATTATTCCTGTCGCGCAGAATAAAGATAGCCTGTTCGATGCTGTCTGATTTTATATCGTTTATTATAACGACCTGTCTTTTGTTCTTGAATACCATATAAATCACCGCTTTGCAAAAGAGTTATATGGTCATTATTTACAGAACAGAATAATTTATACATAAAAAACCTCAAAGTCTGCGCTTTAATCTTAAAATTAATTTTCAAAAAACTATTGACCGTCTGTTAATTTTGTGTTACAATTATCGGGTCATGTTAAATCGGGGCTTTAGCGGTGCCTTATAACCCTCAATCCGCTATAGAGGGGATGAAAACTTGTCGTGAGGGATAAACTTGTTTGGTCTGCCTCGCATAAGTGGTGTTGACGATTTGGTCTTACGCAATCGGAACCTGTGAACCTCGTCAGGGCGGGAACGCAGCAGCGATAAGCAGTCATTTCGATGTGCCGTGAGGGTGCTAAATCTGAGCTAACTGTGTGAGTAACGCTTGTAGGTTTGTTTCGAAGGCAAGCACATGGCTTTTTTTATTAATTGTTTAGAATATAATGTAGTAGTTGTTTAGAATATAATGTAGGAAGTGTGGAATATGTCCGAGAAGTACCGGGCTTTATACAGAAAGTGGCGGCCGATGACGTTTGATGATGTTGTGGGTCAGCGCCATATCACGGACACCCTAAAGCATGAAATTGCCATCGGCAGGATCGGTCATGCTTATTTGTTCTGCGGTACGAGAGGCACCGGAAAAACGACAACGGCAAAGATATTTTCAAGAGCCGTGAACTGTGAAAATCCAAACAACGGCGAGCCGTGCAATCAGTGTGAAACCTGCCGCGGTATAGCAGAGGGGCGTATTCTTGACGTGTACGAGATGGACGCGGCAAGCAACAACGGCGTTGATAATATCCGTGATTTGCGTGATGAGGTTGCGTACTCTCCTGTCGGTTGTAAATATAAGGTATATATAATAGACGAGGCGCATATGCTGACGACTCAGGCGTTCAACGCCCTGCTGAAAACCCTTGAAGAACCGCCTGAACACGCTTTGTTCATCATGGCAACAACAGAGCCGCAGAAGATACCGCAGACGATTTTATCAAGATGTCAGAGGTATGACTTTAAGCGTATCGGTACAGACGATATTGCCGCAAGGCTGAAGAAGGTTGCAAAGACCGAAGAGATTAATGCCACAGAGGACGCGGTTGAGCTTATTGCTGAGCTTGGCGATGGCTCGATGCGTGACGCGCTCAGTATTCTTGAACGCTGTGCTTCGTTCGGCGGAGATGAGCTCCGCACGGCGAATGTGTCCGAGATTGTGGGAATTGTCGACCAGACAACGCTTTTTGATATTTCCGACTGTGTGGCCGAGGGAAATGCTGGCGGCGCAGTCCAAAGGCTTGATAATCTCTTAAACATGGGCAAGGACGTACTTAATTTCTTCGAGGAATGTATCGAGCATTTCCGTTCACTGCTTTTGTGCAGAGAGTGTGAAAATCCGGAGACGGTTCTCGAAAAGAGTGCTTCGGCAATTGAAAGATATAAGGAATGTGCTCAGAGGTTTACTGCAACGCGGCTAATTTATTCTATTACCGTGCTCAGTGAATATCACAGCCGCGCAAAGTCGATGACAACACAGAATATTGCCGCAGAGGTTGCTCTGATAAAGCTGTGCAATCCGTCGTACAGCTCGGATATTGACGCACTTTGCGCAAGAATTGAGAAGCTGGAGCAGAAGCTGAGCGGCTTTTCCGGTGCTGCGCCGCTGCAAAAAGCGGCTGTGAATACGGGAAAGAAAGCGCAAATGCCGCAAAGTCAGCAAAATCAGACGGACGATGCACCGCCATGGGACACAGAACCGGCAGATGATAACGCTGAGCAGTTAAAGACTGCTGAATCCAACACAGAAAACGAGCAAAGCAGTCAGGCTTCAGAGACAGAAAAACCTCCGGTTCAGCCGGCAGGCAGCGGAGGCGGTGCGTGGGAGCTTTGGCCTGAGGCGCTTGAAGCGATTAAAAACAACAGCAAGAAGCTCTATATGTACTTATACAAGAGTGAGGTAGAGCAAAGCGGCGATTGTATTGATATCGAGGTATCGCTCAAAAATGTGTTTGACAAGGTTTCTACTGCCGGCGGGCTTGAATACCTTTCAAATCTGTTTTCGGAGATTGCGGGCAGACCGGTGCGCGCAAGGGTGTTTATGAAGGGCGATAAGCCGAACTCTGAGCGGACGGAGGAAGCCTCGATTATGGATATAGTAAAAAAGAAAGAAGAATTTGGTGACATTATAAATATAAAAGGAGAGTAAAAACGATGGCAAAAGGTTTTCCTAAGGGCGTCGGCGGTATGGGCAACATGAACCAGATGCTTAAGCAGGCGCAGAAGATGCAGGAACAAATGGTAAAGATGCAGGAGGAAATGGAGTCAAAAAGCTTCACGGCAGAAGTCGGCGGCGGTGCCGTTTCGGCAACTGTAAGCGGCAAGAAGGAGCTTATGGAGATTAACCTTAAGGATGAGGTTGTTGACCCTGATGATATAGAAATGCTTCAGGATTTGATAGTTGCCGCTGTAAACGAGGCAATGCGCAAGGCTGACAAGGACAGCGAAGCACAGATGGGCGCGCTTACCGGCGGTCTTAATATACCGGGATTGTTTTAAATTAGACAAATTTGTTTCAGAGGGAGCGGTCTTTGTGACGCTCCCTTTTGTCATTGTTTGGCGGATTTTCCGAATTGATAAATCTTAGTAAATAATTTGTGAAATTTGTATAAACTTTACTGAATTATTAATCCAAAAAAGCAGTAGAATATATGTAATTTTCCAAGTTGTTTTTTGTCGGTTTTGATGATATAGTATAAATGGTGTGATTTGGATTATTTTAAGGTTTGGAGGTTCCTTTATGGATATTGCATTGCAAATTCTTGCCCTTTTTGGGGGATTGGGAATGTTTTTGTTCGGTATGAATACTATGAGTACGGGACTTGAACGTGCAGCGGGGGACAAGCTGCGGCAGATTATGCAAAAAGTGACCGGAAACTTATTTAAATCAGTTATTCTGGGCGCTATTGTTGCCGCTTTAACTCAGTCATCGTCTGCTACGACTGTAATGGTTGTGGGATTTGTAAATGCCGGAATTCTTTCGCTTGCTCAAGCGGCCGGAATCATCATGGGCGCCAATATCGGTACAACTATTACCGCATGGATTTTGAGCCTTAACGATCTGCCCGGAGATGTCTGGTATCTCACTATCATAAAGCCGACCACGCTTGCGCCTGCCGCTATGATTGTCGGCGCTGGTCTTTTGTTCTTCTGCAAGCAGAAGAAAATTAAAACAATCGGTGAATTTCTCGTAGGTCTCGGACTTATTTTCAAGGGCATGGAATATATGTCAGACTCGATGGAGGTTGTGTTTAACACTGTTCCGTCGCTTCAGAATCTGTTTGCGGGGCAGAGCAATCCTATCACCGGACTTCTTCTCGGAACAGGCGTTACTGCTGTTATTCAGTCAAGCGCTGCGTCTGTGGCTATGCTTCAGGCGGTTGCTTCGAGTACGACAGTCGTATTTGCCACTGCGTTTCCGATTATTATGGGTCAGAACATCGGTACATGCGTAACAGCGCTTTTATCCGCAATCGGCGCCAGCAAGAACGCAAAGCGCGCCGCTATGATGCACCTGTACTTTAATATAATAGGCACTATGATTTTCTTTATAGCGATATATGTTATTCAGCTTACCATTGGCTTGCCGTTCTGGAACAACAGCGTCAGCGCAACGGATATATCTATATTCCACTCGGTGTTTAATATCACGGCAACCCTGATGCTGCTCCCGTTTGCCAAGGGTCTTGTGTGGCTTGCCACAAAGACAATCAGGGATTCAAAGAAGGAAGAAGAGGAGAATCCGTTTGCTCTTCTCGACGATCGTTTCCTCAATACTCCGGCTATCGCCGTAGAGAACACACGAACCGTTATGTCGAATATGTGCGGTGTTGCTAAGGAAAACGTCATGTTCTGCCGTAAGATGCTTAAATCAAAGGATATTAAGTATTCCGAAAGAATGATAGAGAATGAGGAGCTTCTTGACGCGTATGAGATTAAGCTCACCGCTTACCTTACAAAGGTTTCTGAGCTTCAGCTCAGTCCTGCCGATAATGAAAAGGCTGCGGCATACTTCCATGTTGTCAATAATATCGAACGTATCGGCGATTATTGTGACAATATCCGCGAGAGCATAGAAAAGCTCATAAACGACAAGTCGAAGTTCTCCGATGACGCGGAGCATGGACTTAACGTATTGTTCAATGCGGTAGACAATATCATGGAGATTACATTCCAGGCGTTTACATGGGACGATATGGAACTCGTCCGCAAGATAGAGCCGCTTGAAGAGGTTGTTGACGGTATTCAGGAGAAGCTTGAAAAGGCGCATATGAAGCGTCTTAAGGTTCACGAGTGCTCGGTTGAAGCCGGTGTTACTTTCCTTGAGATAATAAGCAATGTTGAGAGAATATCGGACCATTGCTCAAATATAGGCGTGGCAATTCTTCAGGCGCGCGCCGACAGTGCAGCTCTGGACAGACACGAATACCTGCGTCAGCTCCATTCGCAAATGTCCGGACAGTTTAAAGAGGATTATGAATACTATAAGCAAAAATATGCTGTATAATTAAATATATGATATAAATTCAAATATGGAGGAATGTGAAATGGGTATAAAGATTATGTCAGTCAGTGACAAGGAGTTTGAAAAATACGGCAGAGTCATTGATGGTCTTGATTGCTGCGAGCTTTTGAAAACTCTTGCCGAGACCACACCGGCACCGCAGGACAGTGTGATTTATGTTCCGAGCGATAAGAAGCTTGAATCGCTTGCGGTTATGGAGGTGCTCCGCGACAATGTTTACGGCGGTATGCCTATTCAAATCGGCTACTGCAACGGAACGAACTCAAAGCTCAACTGCCTTGAGTATCACCGTGACAGTGAGATTGATATTGCCGCAGACGATGTCGTTCTGCTTGTCGGAAGCGAGCAGGACGCACACGGCGACAGCTATGACACAAGCAATGTGGAGGCGTTCTTCTGCCCTAAGGGTACTGCGGTGGAGCTGTATGCTACTACGCTTCATTATGCGCCGTGCAGCGGCAAAAAAGGCGATTCCTTCAGAGTGATTATTGTTCTGCCTAAGGGAACAAACGAGGAAATGCCGAAGCTCAATATAACAAACAAAGAGGACAAGAGATTGTTTGCGAGAAACAAGTGGCTGATTGCTCATCCCGAAGCGCCGGAGGCGTCAAATGGAGCAGTTGTCACACTGACCGGCGATAATATAGATATTTACGCCTAAAATAATTTGCGTTTGAGGTTCTGGGAGGGGAAAAAGAGCTATGTATTGCGAAAACTGCGGAACGCAGATGAAACCGGATACTGATGTTTGTCCGGGCTGCGGAAGCATAAACAGAAACGAAAAATATGACACGGCTGAAATGCCGAAGGTAAGTTCAAATAATGCCAATAACGGATATGCGAATAATCAGAATATTCAGGGCGGTACATATCTGAATAACGGCTATAATCCGTATAACAATATGGCGAACATGTACGGCGGAGCGCCGTATGGCGGCGGCGAAACGGTTTCCGTTCTGCGCTGGATAGGCAGAATGCTTATATCGTGGATTCCGTTTGTCGGAGGTATTATCAACCTGATTATGCTAATTGTCTGGGCGTGCAGCGACAGATTTGAGAGAACATCAAAGAACTGGGCAATTGCCCGGATAGTGATAATTCTCGTCCAAATTCTTATAAGCGTTATATTTGGCATATTCCTGTACACGCTTATTCTCGAGTTGCTAAGCGACCCGACTTTTCAGCGCGATTTGCAGATGTTTTTCAGCAGCATTTAATTAATAATTATTAAATACATAAAAAGGCGGCGGAGGATTTAAAACAAAAACTTCGCCGCCCTAATAAATTAACTTGTGAAATGTTAAAAAATACTTGCAATTTGTTTGTGTTTATGTTATTATATCAAATGTTGGCTTGTTAAATACGGAGACGTATCGAAGTGGTCATAACGAGCACGATTGGAAATCGTGTTGCCGTGATGAGCGGCACGTGGGTTCAAATCCCACCGTCTCCGCCAATTAAACAAAAACCGTCGCATTTGCGGCGGTTTTGTTTTGTCTTACACTATTTTTACGCGTTTTCTCAAAAAAGCGGGCTGAGTCATTGAATGTGACCCAGCCCGCTTGTTAATTGGGAAGAAATCTTTAGTGCGCCGTGCGGCACAAATTGATTTTGTTATTTAAGCTCATCTATACTGCCAAGATTGTATATATTCGTGAACCCTTGCTCAAGAGCGATATCCATTGCCCTTGCTGCACGAAGGCCGGCGCTGCAGTACACGATTATTGTGCTGTCGCCTGATTGGCTTTGCAGCCATTCGCCGAAGGTGTCAATCGGTACGTTTATCGAACCGTCAATGCTGTATTCAGAGAACTCCTCGGCAGATCTTACATCGACCAATAACGCTCCGTCTGCCGCCATTGCCTTTGCGGCTTCGCCTTTGATGTTTGACTGTCTTGCGTCAGTAAGGCTGATTTCAGCTTTGCTTGCGTATGCGTCTCCGATGAGCAGAATTTTGCCGTCTGAATATTCAAGGGCGTTTATGTCAAAATCACAGACCTTTTTGGCAGTGCTGCATTTTGAACATGATGTCATTGTTATGAGTGTTCCCGAGTCACAGCCTAAGTAAAGCTGATCGTTTATGACGATTATATCGTTTATTTTGATTTCGTCAGGTACGCCTGTGTCCTTTTCGGCAAAGGTGTCGGGCGTTGCACTGCCCCACACGCTTCCCATTGCGCTGGTGATTATATCGGTTCTGCCGCTGTCGTTGTCACGAACAAGAGCGGTGAGCATGTCTTTCCAGTTCGTCAGCTTTTTGAAGGTGACATTTTTGCCGTACTCTTCGTTATAGCTTATTTCAGACGCTGCGCCGCTGTATTTGTTTACAGCAGTAATTTTATCGCCCAGAATGCTTATCGTAACCGAATCATTTTCAGCAGTCAGCGGTTCGGCAGTGAGAGCCATTGTCGATGTCGATGCTCCGCCTATGTTATATTTCAGATCAATGTAGTCAAGGTTGCCGCAGTATTTGCCGGTGGTGTTCAGCTTGACAAATATACCTCTGTTTCCGCTGAATCCTGATTTTACCACAATGCTGTTATCTATATACACATCCCATGTTTTGTCCGCCGTCAGGGTTACCGAGCCGATACTGTTTTCTGATGTGAGCAGGCTTTCGATACTGCTTTTGCCTGCGTTTGCAACATCAACACCTGTTGTGTCAACCGCGAAGAATTCAGCGGTTGCAGTTCCTGCATCGTTCCTGATTGCGGCTCTGAGCTGAAGCACAAGCAGGTTATCCATCAGGCGTTCGCCGAAGTAGAAGATGTCGCCGTCTTTGGTGTTTTCTATCATCTTGCCGCCGCTTGCGTTTGAATTATCAGCCGAATTGGCAGATGATACCCAGGACTTGCTGTAATCCTCAAACTCCACCTTCTGAGCGTAGTTAGTGTCCGGCAGAGTAATCGGCGTCGGAGACGGCGAAGCTGTCGGAGGAGGAGTTGCTTCCGTAACCGATTTGTCAGCCTCGAACAGAACTGCATACAGATTTTTGTTCGAACCGCCGCCGTATACATATACCGGCGTGCCGCCCTTTACGTTTGCCTGAACGGTGCATATATTATTATCTCCGTATTGCTGAACAGTCTTGCCGTCCTGCTCTATAACCATAAATCTGTCCGGACTTGCCTTGAATATTGCTGTAACAACTCCGTCGCAGTCAGGAGTGAAGAACACCTTGCGCGCGGTTGTGTCGCCCTTTCCGCCTTTCAGACTTCTGGTAAAGGTATATGTTCTGCCGTTATACGTATAGCTGCCGCCCTTATCCGTGTTCCAGCCGCCGTATCCGTCCATGCCGTAGCCGCTTGACAGGTTTGTGCCCTCGGCGCTGTCAAAGAATGAATCAAACATTGAATCGCTGAAGTTATATACAGTAAGGGCTTTTACAACCGGCTGATGATAAGTTATCCTTGCCGCGTTTTCAAGCGGTTTAAGACTGTCGGTGCTTTCCCAGGTGAATACGCTTATGTTGTCGCCTTCCTCAAAGCCGCTCATAATATAATCTCCCGGCTGACTGAATTGCTGAATACTCTGATTTTTGAGAATTCCGCTGCCGTCATACGCTGCGGCAGCAAGTATACCGGAGCCTTGCTGTGTTGTAATCTTAACCTCACCGCCTGACAGACATTGTACGTCTGTGTTGCTGTCAATGTAGTCAAGCTTCATGAAGTCAAGGTTTGACTTGTTTGTCTGGACATAAATTGTACCGCAGCCGTTTTCGTCAAGAGTCATTTTGCTGAGCTCGCTTCTGTTTATGTCGGCTTTAACCTCTGCCCAGTTCGTCCATGCCCCGGTCTTAGGAGCTGGCGCTGTTGCGATAATCCAGTCATCGTTTGGCATCAGGGAAACTTTGATTGTGCTTTCGGCGTCCTTTTGCGATACTCTGAAGGTTATACCGGTGAGCTTTGAAAGCTTAACGCCGTCAAACCTGAGCCAATAGCTGCTTGTGCTTCCGGCGTTCAGTCCGCCGCTTGCGCCGGCCTTTTCGTCGGACAGGTTTGAACCGCCGCCGTCGTCAGCGCTCTCGCCCTCTATTTGCAGGTTGGCATATACTGTGATAGAACCGCATTTTTGGTTTTGATAGTCGTTCGCGGTTATCCTGTATACGCCGTTTTCATAAATCGTAAGCACTCCGGTATTCGTATCAATTTCGGGAGCTTTTCTTGACGAGCCGTCCAGTCTTTCGGCAGTCCAGACAAGAGCGCTGTCAATCCTTATGCCGTTGTTTAATGCCTGCATCTCTATTGCTGCGGGGTTATCCTTAGTGATTGTGCCGCTTATTGTGGTTTCGGCCGCTGTGTATGTTCCGATTCCGTTTTTCGAGTAATCGATTTTGTTATTCGTAATGATGTTAGGATTTACAGAAGATACTGTGTATTCTTCGGATAATTCAATCTGGGGAACAGCCGCCATTCCTTCGAGCGCCGTTTTTAATTTCAGCGGTATGTTTTCCTCAAGCAGCTCGGCTTCAATAAAGCTGCGCGTCTCTGTGTATATTGTGCTGAGTTCGTTCCAATTCTCTGTCGTATACGCAGCCTCAGGATACTTATTATATGCCTCGTCCAGCTGACTTAAATATTCGGCAGTCTTTTCGGCTGCAATTCTGTCTTTGGTCTGTGTCACAACCGGGAATGAGGCGGTGACCGAATCGCTGCCGGTTTTTGAGGCAGTTACCGTTATAGTTGCAGTACCCTCGGCGCTGCCTGCCTTAACTGTGCCGTTTTCATCAACAACCGCAACGCTTGGATTGGAACTGGTGTATGAAAGGCTTATGCCGTTTGCCGCAAAGTCGGTAATTACCTTATCGTTCTTAAGTGCAGCGCTCACTCCGGGGTCAATGGCGTTTGCCGGTTCGTTCGGCAGAGCTCCGGAAGTGTCCTTGGCAATGTAGAGCTTGAGGCCTGACGGTATTGCGTATACATTTTTAAGACTTTCATCAATTTTCCCGCTTACGTTAAAGGTTATTGTTTGTGCGTTTAGGTCGTCTGAACTGCCGCCGACTTTTGCTGTGTATTCGCCGTTTACAACATAGTTTGACTGAGTTGCTTCGTCAAAGAAATATACATCTGAAATATCCAGACTGAAGGTTACCGTTTTGGTCTGTCCGGGGTCAAGCTCCACTCTATCAAATCCCTTGAGCTGCTTAAGCGGAAGCTTCTTTCCGTCAGCACCCGGAACCGAGATATAGAGCTGCGCTACCTCGGTACCCTTTACCGTGCCTGTGTTTGTGACGTCCGCCGTTATTGTGACAATGTCGTTGGCGTCCGCGCTTTGCTTGTCGGTTTTTATGTTTGAATATTCAAAGGTCGTATAGCTTGTGCCGTAGCCGAACGGATAAACCGGTGCGCCGATGTAGTATTGATAGGTTCTGCCGGGATAGTCCTGATCCGCGTGGGACAGTTCATAATCGGTGAAGTTATAGTCTATACCGTCAATCTTTTGCTTTTCTGAACCGATAGGCATTTTGTCGAGATCAGCTTTTGTGTACCAGGTGGTTGAGAGCTTGCCTGAGGGATTAACAACGCCGGTTAAAACCTTGCCGAGGGCTTCGCCCTGCGTTTGACCGTTGTATGACGTCCACAGCATTGCCGCACAATTGTCCTTAAAGGCTTCAACGTTTACCTGACCGACTGTCTGAAGTACAACGATTGTCTTGTCGGGATAAGCACTGCAAATCTGCTCAACATGTGACTGTGACTGGGGCAGATCAATTGACTTTCTGTCGTTGGATTCGCTTGAGTCTGCCGTGGTTGTGCCGCCGTAGGCTATTATATAGTCCGCCTTGTCGAGAGAGCTTTTGTAGTTTTCAACCGAGAATTCCGCGCTTGCGCTTATGCTGATATACATATCCGCAGTTGAAGTATATCCTCCGGTTGCTCCGTTATAAACTCCGGTGTTTATCTGATAATCATCTGAACCCGATGTCGGGGCTATCTGGACATTTGCCGCATTCTGGGACGCGGTTTCATATCCGATTTGAACAGTTACGTTAGGCATTCCCGGCAGAGATGACGCTTCAATCTGAATATCTGTTACGTCATTAAAATTTACGCTTGGTATTACCGCCATGCCCGATTTGGTTATATCCGTGAGTTCGCTGCCGCTTTTTGTCATACCTATTACATTGGTGGCATTTGATAAATTAAGCGCGGTTTTGCTTCCGTTGCTTTTTACAAGCGTTATGCTCTTTATATTAAACAGCGGTGTGCTGTCGTTCACCTGACCTATCAGGGTTACTTGCGCATTTGAATTCAGCGCTTTAATCTGCTCGGAGATTCCGTCATAAGGAGTAGTCGTTTTTGTCGGCTCTCCGGAATAGTCGCCGAGTACAACCTCGTTTGCGTGATCTCCTACGACTGCGATGTTTGAAACGCTGTTTTTAAGCGGCAGTGTGCTGTTTTTGTTCTCCAAAAGCACCCATGATTCTTCGGCTGCCTGTTCGGCCTTTGCAACGTGTTCGTCTGTTTCCAATACGCTTGAAGTGATATCCTGGTATTTGGCGCCGGCGTCAAACTCGCCTGTTTTCATACGCTGAAGAAACAGCTCATATACCGCAATATCCAGAAGATCCTCGCTTATAAGACCCTGCTGTACCGCCGAGGCGGTCTGAGCCGTTCCTGTACCGCCGCTGTTACAGTCAAGGCTCGAACCCGCCTGATAAGCCTTTGCAACTGTCATCGGCGCAGTTATGTTCTCAAGTTTCTCGTCCGGATACAGCTTCTGCCTGAGCGGCTGTCTGCCGTAGAGATTGTCCCATGCTCCGCAGTCGCCTACTACAAAGCCGCTGAAGCTGTATGTACGTCTCAATAAATCATTAAGCAGATACGAGTTCGCACTTGACGCAATGTAGTCTATCTTCTGTCCATTCAGTGCTGAAAGTATCTCACCGTTTCTGTATAGCGTGGTTCCATTGTATGAACTCATTACAGCGCCGGGATTGTAATTTTCGGTTATATCCCTGAAGGCTCTTGAATAATACTCGCGCATAGTGCTTTCGTTCATGACAGAGGTTCCGGTCTGTCTCTCGCCCTCACAGTTGTTTGCAGCATAGTGCTTGAGAGTTGCTATTGTCTTTTGATACTTTTCGTCCGTACCCTGCATTCCTTCGATTGCCTTTCCGCCGATTTCAGATGTGAGGTACGGGTCCTCGCCGTAGGTTTCTTCGTTTCTGCCCCACCTTGGGTCGCGTGCCATATTGATTGTCGGATTCCAGTAGTTGAGGTCATAACGGTTGTTCTTGCCCCTTGCCTCGGTTGACGTGATATCCATTACCTCAAACATCAGCTGTTTGTCCCAGGTGTTCGACATAGCCAGGCTTGTCGGAAAGCTGGTCGCCTTTCCTTGTCTTGCAACGCCGTGCAGACCCTCGCGCCAGTAGTAATAAGAATGAACGCCGAGACGGCTTATTGCCGGGGCGGTTTTCGCACCCGTCTGTGCAGCCTTTTCTTCAAGCGTCATACGCGCAACCAGGTCTGCCGCTCTCTCCTCAAAGGAAAGTGATGTGTCCTGATACGGAAGAGTTTCCGCCAGCTCAACCGATTCTGCCGCGTCTGCGTTTTCCGCTGTGACAGTCAGCAGCTCTTCCGACGGGGTTTCCGCTGCGCTTGCGATAAATGACGGTATGCTTGACATCAGAACCATAGCCGCCGTAAATGCCGATAGAGTTTTACGCATTTTCATATTGAGTTTCCTCCTTGTAATATTAAAAAAGTTTTTTATTAATTCTCTATACTTGCAATATAGCACTTTTGGTGGTATAATGATAGTCACAATGTGTGGATTACAAGACAAAATGTATACAATGCGGAGGACGAAAAAATGCTTCCTGTTTATGAAATAAGAAAAAGTGACCTTACAGTCAAACATAACAATTATGAGTTGACTTTTCCTGAACATATGCACAAATATATAGAAATTGTATATGTGTATAAGGGTGTTCAGCACGTCAAAATAGACGATTGTGAATATGCGGTTACCGAAGGCTGCGCCGCTGCGGTCTTTCCCGATACGGTTCATTCATTCTTCTGCTTAGACAAAAAGGAGTCGGAGGTTCTGATTCTGATGTGCGAGCCGAAGCTTTTCGGTAAGCTGTTTCCGAGCCTGGAAAAGTTCAGCCCCGAAACGCCGTTTATTGAAACGGATCTTATACCGGACGAACTCAGGACGGCGTTTAACTGTATCAGCCCGGATAATTCGTTTGAGATTAAGTTCTCATGGACATGTGTCATAATGTCATATATATTGGATATATTGAACCTAAGGCAGCAGTCTGCGATGCCTGTCAGTGATATAACATATAAGATAATCAAATATGTTGAGGAAAACTTTACCGAACAGATAACGCGCACATCGCTTGCAGAGCATTTTAATGTGAGCGAATGTTATATCTCAAGAATATTTACACAAAAGTTCAAGATGAACCTGAGGAGCTATCTTGGATTGATACGGGCGGAGTATGCGGCTAATCTTATACGCACAACCAACGAGACCTTTACGGTAATCAGTCAGCTTGCGGGATTTGAAAGCCAGCGTACCTTTAACAGAGTATTCAGGGCGGTGTACGGCAGCACGCCGCAGGAGTATAAGAATAATATTAATCGGTTTATAAAATAAAGTATAGTTTTTAGTAAATAAATGTAAAAAATGGACTGTTGCGTTAATATTTGCAACAGTCCTTGTTTGTTAGTATAAATTATAGTTTAATTGACTCCACCTGTTTCAGGTGGAAATGCAAACTGCGGTAGGGCGGCTTGCCGCCACGATAGGTGCGCAGTCGCCTCATGCTTGCATGATATTTTATGTATCATATAAAATGACCTCTAAGCGAGGTCAGACGCCTTCGCGCCTAACGTGCTTGCTTCGCAAGCCTGCCGTAGCTTGAAATATCGCCTTTTTCAAAGGCGATCGCATTAAACCGCCGAGTTGCGGTTTAGTCAAATAAACTATAGTTTATAGTCCTGAATCTTTAATTTGTTTGTCGTGAGTATTTGTATTACATTAAAAATCATAAAATTAAAATATAATTTATGTAAAATTTTAAGGTTGGTTTAAGGAACATGGATTATAGTCTATAATACAGAAACGTGACAGCAAGGAAGGTGTGCATATTATGGCTATTGAAGTTTTTAACAGATATGAGAAGAAGCATTTTCTGAACCACAGTACATATTTAAAGGTGTCTGAAGAGCTTGAGAAGCATATGGAGCTTGACCCGTACAGTGAGGTTGGAAAAGGGTATACGATAAGCAATATTTATTATGACACAGACGAGAATCTTCTTGTGAGAAGATCCCTGTCAAAGCCGGAGTACAAGGAAAAGCTGAGGCTCAGAGGCTACGGTGTTCCTGAAAGTGACGGCAAGGTCTATCTTGAAATAAAGAAGAAATTCAGAGGGCTTGTGAACAAACGGCGCACTACGCTATATCTTCAGGAGGCTTATGAATTCTTAGAGACCGGAAAAGCACCGAATCCTAAGGATTATATGAATGTTCAGGTTCTTAGAGAAATTGAATATTTTTTAAGTCTGTATAATTTGAAACCGGCGGCGTATGTAGCGTACGACAGAGTTGCATACTTCGAGAAGGATAATCCCGATTTGAGAATTTCGTTTGATACAAGAATACGCACAAGACGCTATGACTTAAGTCTTGAAAATGGGGATTACGGTGATTTGCTTTTAGGCAAAAACGGTGACCGGGAATTATGGCTTATGGAAATAAAGACATCGCGTGCAATGCCGGTCTGGCTGACCGATATTCTTGCAGAGTACAGTATTTTTCCCTGTAGCTTTTCAAAATACGGCTATGACTTTAAAAAAACAATCGGCGCCAATACCTGCCTTATTAATAAAATTAATGAATGTGCAAACGGAGTTTTGCAAAGCATTGACTATAAAAAGAGGGGACTGGTAGCTGCCTGTTAAAAAATGTAAAAAATTTTTAAAAACTACTTGACTTTTACATAACAAGTAGTATATAATGCAAAGGAGAGATAACATGGAAGCGATTACAGACTTCTTTAATCAATCGGTGACAAACGGAACAACGATTTCGGTCATTTCTGCATGTGCCACTTTGGTATGTGCGATTTTTTTGGGACTGGTTATTGCGTGTACATATATTTATACAGCAGATGAGAATGTTCCAAACAGGAATTTGGTTTTGTCACTGGTCTTGGTACCGGCAGTTATGGGTATGGTTATTCTGCTGATAGGTAATAATCTTATCAGAGTATTAAGCCTCGGCGGTACGGTATCGCTCATCAGATACAGAAGTGTTCCGGGTGACCCGAAGGATATTGCGTATATATTACTGTGCGCCGCCGCGGGACTGGCATCAGGTACAGGCTTTTATCTGTATGGTATTTCAGGCGTGATTATTCTGTGCGCAATGATGTTTATTCTGAGCAAAATTAAGTTTGCAAGGAATGTTTCGGCTCAGAAGATACTGAAGGTTCTTATACCGGAGGATTTGGACTTTGAGGGACTGTTTGATGATTTGTTCCATGATTATACCAAGGCGAGTGCTTTGAGCAAGGTTCGCACAACTGATTTGGGGTCGCTGTACGAAGTGATTTATAAAATCAGAATGAAGGAAGATGTCAGCGAAAAGGATTTTATTGATGCGATCAGATGCAGAAACGGAAATCTCAGCGTTACTCTTTCCTTGGCTCCGACAGAGTATGGAGCCTAAATAAATATTTGTTAATACCTTTATGGTATTAAAGTTTTTCATATAATCCATTCACCTATGGGAAGCCCGATGCATTTGCATCGGGCTTTCTGTTTTACTGCGGCTTTGAGTGTTGATTTAACGCAGGCAGTGTGATATAATATCAAATATTCCAGAATTCAGGCAGGTGTGAAGAATCATGAACGGAAAATCGGGGTTTGTTCATTTGCATACACATACGGCGTACAGCCTTCTTGACGGACAGGGTACGGTCAGGAAGGTTCTTGACCGTGCAAAAGAGCTCGGTATGGATTCTATGGCAATCACTGACCACGGTAATATGTACGGCGTTATTGAGTTCTATGAGTACGCAAAACAGATAGGTATAAAGCCCATTTTGGGCTGCGAGGTTTATGTTGCGGCGAGAACCCGTTTTGATAAGGTGTATGAGATGGATTCCGAGAGATACCACCTGATTTTGCTTGCTATGAATGAGACCGGGTATAAAAATCTCATGAAGATTGTGTCGTTCGGATTTATTGACGGGTTTTATTACAAGCCGAGAGTCGATATGGAGCTGCTCCAAAAGTACAACGAGGGGATTATCGCTTTAAGCGGGTGTATGTTCGGCGTTCTGTCAAGAAAAATCCTTGCCGGAAACTATGATGCAGCTGTGAAATCGGCACAGGAATTTATTAATATATTCGGCCGTGAGCGTTACTTTGTGGAACTTCAGGACCACGGACTGTATGATCAGAAGCGGCTTAACGCAGGACTGATAAAGCTTGCCCGTGAGTTGGAGCTTGGATTGGTCTGTACAAATGATATTCACTATGTGACCCGTGACGACGCTGAGTATCAGGATGTACTCATGTGCGTTCAGATGGGAAAGACCGTTGATGACGACGACAGAATGAAAATGGAGTCCTCTGAGCTTTATGTCAAGTCTGAAGAGGAAATGCGTGATCTTTTCTCGTATGTTCCGGAGGCGCTTGAGAATACCGTTAAAATTGCCGACAGATGCAATCTGGAAATCGAGTTCGGTAAGCTGCATCTTCCTGAGTTTGAAGTCCCGTCCGGCTTGACGCCGTATGAGTATTTAAGGCGGCTTTGTATTGACGGCTTTAAGATGCGTTATCCCGCTGAGCCGCTTGATGAAAACAAAGACGGAGGTGTATACAAGCGCCTTTGCTATGAACTTGACACGATAAAGCAAATGGGATATGTTGATTACTTTTTGATTGTACGCGACTTTATCCGCTATGCGAAGGATAACGGAATAATGGTCGGTCCCGGCAGAGGAAGCGCTGCCGGCAGCGTTGTTTCCTACTGTCTTGAGATAACGAATGTTGACCCGATTAAGTACGATTTGATTTTTGAGAGGTTCTTAAATCCTGAACGTGTAAGCATGCCGGATATCGATGTTGACTTTTGCTATGAGCGCAGGCAGGAGGTCATAGATTATGTCAACCGAAAATATGGAACCGACAGAGTGTGTCAGATTATTACATTCGGAACAATGGCGGCAAGGCAGGCGATACGTGACGTAGGCCGTGCGCTTAATATGTCGTATGCCGCAGTCGATGAGGTTGCGAAGCAAATCCCGTTTTCGCTCCATATGACGCTCGATAAGGCTATGGTGCTTAATCTTAAGCTGAAGTCAATGTACGACCAGAACCCGGACGTGAAGAAGCTGATTGACACGGCGAGAGAGCTTGAAGGACTACCGAGACATGCGTCAACACACGCTGCGGGTGTGGTTATAACCAAGGAGCCGGTATGGAACTATGTGCCGCTTCAGAAAAACGATGATGTGATTACCACACAGTTCCCGATGACCACGATTGAGCGGCTTGGCTTGCTTAAAATGGACTTCCTCGGTCTCAGAACCCTGACTGTAATTCGTGACGCGGTCGATATGGCAGAGAAGTCGCATAACATAAAGATAGATATAAACAACCTCGACATGGACGACAAGACAGTATATGCTATGATTTCAAAAGGCGACAGCGACGGAGTGTTCCAGCTTGAAAGCGCCGGTATGAAACGGTTTATGACCGAGCTCAAGCCGTCCGACCTTGAGGACATAATAGCCGGTATCTCACTTTACCGTCCGGGACCGATGGATTCTATACCGATGTACGTTGCGAATAAGAACAACCCGAAGCTTGTCACCTACAAGCATCCGTCTCTTGAACCTATTCTGAACGTGACCTACGGCTGTATAGTGTATCAGGAGCAGGTAATGCAGATAGTCCGTGAGCTCGGCGGTTATTCGCTCGGCAGAGCCGACCTTGTGCGCCGTGCAATGTCAAAAAAGAAAGCCGATGTAATGGCAGAGGAAAAGCATAACTTTGTTTACGGCATTGACGACGGAGATACTCATGTTGACGGTGCGATAAAGCGAGGAATAGACGAGGAGACTGCCAATTCGATATTTGACGAGATGATGGACTTTGCCTCGTATGCCTTTAACAAATCGCATGCTGCGGCATACGCAGTGGTAGCGTATCAGACGGCATGGCTAAAGTGCCATTATCCGGCGGAATTCTTTGCCGCGCTGCTTAATTCGTTTATAGACAGCGCCGAGCGCATAGCAAAGTATATCGTTATAGTGAAAAAGGCAGGTATAAATGTTATTCCGCCGGACGTCAACAAGAGCGGCGCAAAGTTTACTGTGTCAGACGGCAGTATTGTGTTCGGCCTCGGCGCAGTGAAGAACGTCGGCGGAGGCGTAGTTGAAGAGATAGTAAGCGAGCGGAGCCGGAACGGTGAATTTGTTTCGTTCACGGATTTCTGCACACGGACGTCCGGTAAAAAGGTGAACAAAAGAGTTATTGAAAACCTGATACGAAGCGGCAGCTTTGACAGCCTCGGACTTAAACGCAGCGTACTTCTGAGCGAGTATGAGCTGCTGATTGAAAAGATTACGGCAAATGCAAAGAATGAGGTTCCCGGTCAGATGTCGATGTTTGACTTGGTTGATGCTGACGAAATCGGCAGCGCAGGCTTTGCCAAGCATACCGAGGATAATTTTCAGGACAAGCCCGAATTCCCGGTCGAGCAGCTTCTTGCTATGGAAAAGGAAAGCATAGGTATGTATGTTTCGGGACATCCGCTTGAAAAGTGGAGTGAAATGCAGTTCTCGGCAGGTATAACAAATGCGCTGTCAGTCATTGAAGATGAGGAGCATGTATATGAAGCCGGTGCGCAGGTTTCAATGCTGGGAATAATAACCTCTGTGCGTTCAAGAACGACAAGAAATAACGAGTTGATGAAGTATATTGTGCTTGAGGATCTGACGGCGAGTATAGAATGTATCGTGTTCCCGTCCGGAGTAAGGCAGTATGACGATTTGCTTAAAAAAGACACAAAGGTGTTTATACACGGCGACCTTGATATAACTGACGACAATCCGCCGAAGGTAAGGGTACATTCGGTGCAGAAGCTGAGCGAGCCGACCAAGGCGCGCAAAAGGACGGACAGCCGTTTGTATGTCAGAATGAAGTCGGGCGATAAGCAGGGGATTAATATTTTGAAGCAGATACTTGCCGGAGCAAAGGGCAGTATGGACGTTGTGGTTTACTATGAGGATACGAAACAGCAGATTCTTGCGCCGGATAATATGAAGGTGAATCAGAATGACGAGAGGATAGAGACGCTTAAAGGCATATTCGGCTCAGACAATGTTAAGATTGTAAGCAAAGGGTGATAAAAAATGAAAACAACGAAATCAGAAGTGCTAAGAATTTTACAGGAGCATGGCGGCGAGCCTGTTTCGGGCGAGGCGCTTGCGAACGAAATCGGCGTCAGCCGGAACTCCGTCTGGAAGGCGGTTACTTCGCTCAAAAATGAGGGGTATAACATAGACGGAAAACAAAAACGCGGATATGTTTTAAGCGAGAGCAATGTGCTATCTCAAACCGAAATCAGTCGTTATTTAACGGATAAGTCGCTCGGTGACAAAATAGTCGTGTATGATGAGATAGACTCAACAAACAATGCCGCCAAGAAATATGCGTTAAAGAGCGAAAGCCGTGATGTTTTTGACAGGGTGTTTGCCGCAAACTGCCAGATCGCAGGCCGAGGCAGGCTTGGCAGGAGCTTTTATTCACCGCCGAAATCGGGACTGTATATCAGCTTTCTGCTGCATCCCCGGCTTTTGGCCGAGAGCGCTGTTATGCTCACAACGGCAGCGTCGGTTGCGGTGTGCAAAGCTATAGAAGTGACAGCGAACGTAAGCCCGGAAATAAAGTGGGTCAATGACATTTATATTAATAACAAAAAGGTGTGCGGTATTCTGACCGAGGCGGTGACAGACTTTGAAAGCGGAGCTGTTGAGAGCGTTGTTATCGGTATCGGAATAAATATCTCAACCGAAGAATTCCCTGAGGATGTGGGGAGTGTTGCCGGGAGCATAGGCGGCGGCAGTGCGTTTCAGGCTAACATAAGAAGCCGCCTTGCAGCTGAGGTTATAAATCAGGTGAATTCTGTCATATGCGGTGATATTCTGAGCAGAGGCGATTACGGTTATATAAAAGAGTATAAAGAACGCTCAATGGTTCTCGGCAGGGATATAATAATTCTGAATACAAACGAGACAGCGCATGCCGTTGATGTTGACGACAGGGGCGGACTTGTGGTTAAGACACAGGACGGCACAAGAAAGGTGCTGAGCACCGGAGAGATAAGTATTCGGGTGAGAGAATAATCTTGTTTATTTCGGGGGAATATTGTTTAATGAAGAGTTTAAAGAGTTTAAATAAAAATGTTGAAAAAGAATATTTAGAGTGTGAGCGGCTGCTGATATTTGCCGGACTGATGGGCGCGGCAGGCTTCCTTGGCGCATATACATATAATCTTCGGGGCGGAGTGTTCTGCAACGCACAGACAGCCAATTTTGTGCTGCTTGCAATGGAAATCGGAAAAGGGAACTGGGGCGGAGCCGCATATCTGATTATTCCGATAAGCGCCTACTTCCTCGGAGCGGTAATCTCGGAGGCTATTCCGATAAGCGTCAGAAAGACCGGCTTTATGCGCTGGGACACCATACTTGTCGGTATTGAGGTCATAGTGACCTTTTTGCTTGGCTTTCTGCCGGAATCCGCACCGTATCAAATAACGCAGGTTGCGGTCAACTTTATATGCTCAATGCAGTACAACACATTCCGTCAGGCGGAGGGGACGCCTATGGCTACAACCTTCTGCACCAATCATTTAAGACAGGTGGGAATTCATTTGGTTAAGTGGAGACGGAAAGGGGATGACGGTTCGCTCAGAAGGAGCCTTAAGCATCTCTATATGCTCGGCTTTTTCATCGGAGGCGGAATAATATCCACTATACTGTGCCATTTGTTTTTGGGAAAGGCAATTTGGGGCGCAAGTATTATTCTTATTGTGCTGTTTATTGACCTTTTGCATGCGGATCTGACGATTGAAAGGAACTTACTGAGCAAAGCGCCTATGGGACATTAAGAAGCAAGAAAACAGTTGACATTTATACAGTTTACGTTTAAAATATTAAATAAGTGAAAATTTGCCGAAAAGGAGCAGGTTGTTATGAGCATAAAACGACTTTTTGTTGAAAAGAAAAAAGGATTTGACATTGAAGCCCGCGCGATGAAGCAGGATCTTATTGAGAACCTGGGACTAAGCAAGCTGACGGGCGTTCGGGTAATTAACCGTTATGACATTGACGGAATTACCGATGCAGAACTGCAGCAGGTGCTGCCGAGCGTTTACGCAGAGCCGCAGGTTGACAATGTTACCTTTGAAGATATAGAAATTCCGGAAGAAGATAAGTTCTTTGCAATGGAGTATCTGCCGGGTCAGTTTGACCAGAGAGCTGACAGTGCGGCGCAGTGTACCCAGATTATGACCGGCGGTGAAAAACCGATTGTCAGAACCGCAAAGATTATTATTTTGTCAGGCGATATTTCTGATGCAGACTTAAAGGCTGTCGAGCATTATACCGTTAACCCGGTCGAATCACGTCTTGCGTCAATGGACAAGCCTGAAACGCTGAACGATAAGCTTGAAGATCCTGCCGATGTCGCAGTGATTGACGGCTTTATCGATATGGACGACAGTCAGCTTGAAATTATGATTAAGGATTTGGGTCTTGCAATGGACGAGGACGATATTAAGTTCTGCCGCGGCTATTTCAGAGATACCGAAAAGCGCAATCCATCTCTGACCGAAATCAGAATGATTGACACATATTGGTCGGATCACTGCCGTCATACAACCTTCGGCACTAAGCTGAACAATATAAAAATCAGAAATGAGTTTATAAAGGGCGTATACAATGACTATCTTGAGTCAAGAAAATTCGTGTACGGCGAAAAGCAGAAGAATATCTGCCTTATGGACGTTGCCACAATCGCCGTTAAGGAGCTCAAAAAGCGCGGTGTATTAAAGGCTCTGGACGAGAGCGAAGAAATAAACGCCTGCTCGATTGAGGTCGAAGTCGAAATGACTGACGGCACAAAAGAGACATGGCTTGTTATGTTCAAGAACGAGACGCACAACCACCCGACAGAAATCGAGCCGTTCGGCGGCGCTGCAACCTGTCTCGGCGGTGCTATACGTGATCCGCTGTCAGGACGTTCGTATGTATATCAGGCAATGCGCGTAACCGGCGCAGGCGACCCCAGAAAGACTCTTGCAGAGACAATGGAGGGCAAGCTGCCGCAGCGCAAGCTCGTTCTCGGCGCAGCTCAGGGCTACAGCTCATACGGCAACCAGATAGGACTGGCTACCGGCGGCGTAACCGAGATTTATGACGAGGGCTATGTCGCAAAGCGTATGGAAATCGGCGCGGTTATTGCGGCAACACCGAAGGAGAACGTAATCCGCGAGGTTCCCGAGCCGGGAGACGTTGTTATTCTTTTGGGCGGCATGACCGGACGTGACGGCTGCGGCGGTGCGACAGGCTCGTCAAAGGCTCATGACAGCTCATCACTTGAAACATGCGGAGCCGAGGTTCAGAAGGGTAATCCGCCGGTTGAGCGAAAGCTCCAGAGACTGTTCAGAAAGAAAGAGGTTACAACCCTCATCAGAAGATGCAACGACTTCGGCGCGGGCGGTGTATCGGTTGCGATAGGCGAGCTTGCGGACGGTCTTGAAATCAATCTTGACAAGGTTCCGAAGAAGTATGAGGGACTTGACGGAACAGAGCTTGCCATCTCGGAATCTCAGGAGAGAATGGCGGTTGTTGTACGCGCAAAGGACGCTGAAAAGTTCATCAGCGAGGCTGATAAGGAGAACCTTGAAGCGGTTATCGTTGCCGAGGTCACAGAGTCGCCCAGACTGGTTATGAATTGGAGAGGCAAGACAATCTGTGACATCTCACGTGAGTTCCTCAACACGAACGGCGCAGAAAAGAACGCAGACGTTGAGATAACGACCGATGATTTTTCGACTGATGTGCTTGAATTCAAGCCTGAGGGTGAGACATACAGAGAAAAGATTATGGACATGATGAGCAACTTGAATGTTTGCTCGCAAAAGGGTCTGGTTGAGAGATTTGACAGCACCATCGGCGGCAACTCGGTATTTATGCCGTATGGAGGTAAGTATCAGCTTACGCCGCAGCAGAACATGGTTGCAAAAATCCCGGTTCTCGGCAAGGAGACCAACACAGCAACGGTAATGTCCTACGGCTATAACCCGAAGCTTTCAAAATTCAATCCGTTCATGGGCGCGGTCTATGCAGTGGTTGACTCTGTTGCAAAGGCAGTGTGTGCCGGTGCGGACTATAAGGATATTTATCTGACCTTCCAGGAGTATTTTGAGAAGCTCGGAACCGATCCGAAGCGCTGGGGCAAGCCGTTGGCTGCGCTTCTCGGCGGATATTATGTGCAGGAAAAGCTTTCACTTGCGGCAATCGGCGGTAAGGATTCGATGTCCGGTTCGTTCAACGATATAGATGTTCCGCCTACACTCACTTCGTTTGCAGTAGCGCCTCTTGACGCAAGCCGTGCGGTATCAAGTGAGTTCAAGAGTGAGAATAACCTGGTGTTCTGGCTGAGACCCAAGTATGACGAAAACGGACTTCCTGACTTTGACAGCCTGAAGCAGCTCTATGATATGCTGTATATGATGATGTCAGATACAAAGATTGGTCTTATTAAGTCCGCGTATGCCGTAGGCTTCGGCGGTGTTATGGAAGCTGTCTGCAAGATGGCAATGGGCAACAAGCTGGGCTTTGAATTCACGGATTGCTGTGACAAGTCTGAATTGTTCAAGGCATGGTACGGCAGTATCATAATTGAGGTAGACGGGGTTAAAGCCACCGGTTCGCTCGGCGATAATATTGACACGGTTAAGCTCGGTCATACCTCGGGTGACGGAATAATCAGGATTTGCGGTGAGGAAATCGCTGTTGACGATATAATCAAGACTTGGGAGAAGCCTCTTGAAGGCGTATACCCAACAAATGCAAACTATGACGATGTCGGTATGAAGAAGTTTGACTGGAGCGAGAGAAACGTATCCGCACCGGCAATCAAGGCGGCAAAGCCGAGAGTATTTATACCGGCGTTCCCGGGTACGAACTGTGAGTACGATTCCGCAAGAGTGTTTGAGAGAGCCGGAGCTGTGGCTGATGTTCAGATTTTCAGAAACCTTAAGCAGTCGCATGTTGAGGAGTCAATCGAGAGATTTGTGAAGTCTGTAAACGAAGCGCAGATTATTATGATCCCAGGCGGCTTCAGCGGCGGTGACGAGCCTGATGGTTCGGGCAAGTTCATCAAGGCAGCGTTTGAAAACGAAAAGCTCAAGGAAGCGGTTATGGAGCTTTTAAACAACAGAGACGGTCTTGTCCTCGGTATCTGCAACGGATTCCAGGCATTGATTAAGCTCGGCCTCGTTCCGTACGGCGAGATAAGAAAGGTGGACGATACCTGTCCGACTTTGACGTTTAACACAATAGGCCGCCACGTTTCACAGATTGTATCAACCCGTGTTTCGTCTGTCAAGTCACCATGGATGTCAGGTGTTGAACTGGGCGATATCCATCAGATTGCGGTATCTCACGGCGAAGGAAGATTTGTAGCAAGCCCCGAAGTAATTGCCGAAATGGAAAAGAACGGTCAGATTGCAACACAGTATGTTGATTTAAGCGGTAATCCGACCTATGATATGCCGTATAACCCGAATGGTTCGTATTATGCGATAGAGGGTATCACAAGTCCGGACGGCAGAGTTCTCGGAAAGATGGGACATTCGGAGCGTATAGGCGACAACGTATACAAGAATATAACCGGAAATATAGACCAGAAGCTGTTTGAAAGCGGAGTAAAATACTTTAAATAAAAATATGTCATATATAAAAGCTGCTGAATATTTAAAATCAAAAATAAAATCCGTGCCGGACACCGCTGTGGTGCTCGGCACGGGCATGGGTGACATAGCCGAAAGCTTATCCGACAAAATCATAATCCCGTACAGTGATATACCGTGCTTCCCGAATACGGACGGAACATGGCACAAGTGCAGAGCAGTTGCGGGAAAAATCAATGATACCGACGTGATTTTCATGCAGGGCAGGCTTCACTATTACGAAGGCTTTTCGATGCAGGAGGTCGTGTTCCCCATAAGAATGTTAAATGCGATGGGAGTGAAAAATATTATCCTCACCAACGCAAGCGGAGCTGTCAACGAGAGCTTTGCGCCGGGAGATGTTGTGCTGATTGACGACCATATCAAGCTCGGAATGGATTCCCCGGTCAGGGGCAGAAATGATGAGAGCCTGGGCGGCAGGTTTTTCGACATGTGCAGCGCATACGATCCGGAATTTAAAGCAACAGCGTTAAAGTCAGCAGAAGAGCTTGGTATCAGTCTGCACAGAGGGGTTTACGGTTACATGACCGGCCCGCAGTTTGAAACTCCGGCAGAGATAAGAATGCTCAAAATAATCGGTGCGGATCTGGTCGGAATGTCAACCGTTCCCGAGGTCATTGCAGGCGTTCACTGCGGACTTCGTATACTCGGCTTGTCGGGCGTTACCAATATGGCGGCAGGAATTGACGGCGGCGGAATGAATGACAGCGTTATGCAAAGCGCCGAAGCGGTTCTTAAATCAAAAATGCAAAAACTGCTGTTTGACATTGTCCCGAAATTAGCAGATTAAACCGCCAAAAAGCCTTTTTAACAAAATACACGAGGGTTATGCTCCGTCTTTATTAAGGCGGAGTTTTATTTTGGCTTAATTGTCAACCTTTGTGAAAATATAAGTTGACAAAAATATATTTCAATGGTATACTCGATTCATCGGCGGAAATATTTATCTGCTGCAAATTGTATATCTATTACGGAGGTTGAAATGTCTGAAATCACAGAAAGCAAATCAAAAATGAATATTCGTCTTATGGTAATGTGCGCTGTTTTTGCGGCACTTACGGCAATCGGTGCGTTTATTAAGGTTCCGGTGCCTGTTGTGCCGTTTACGCTGCAATTTTTCTTCACAACTCTTGCGGGGCTTCTGCTTGGCAGGAAGTACGGCTCTTTGAGTATTTTGTTATATATTATTATCGGTCTTATCGGAATTCCCGTGTTTACCGAGGGTGGCGGAATATCATATGTGTTTAAGCCGACCTTTGGTTACATTATCGGTTTTTGCCTCGGAACGTATGTGACGGGTGTAATAGCCGAAACCAAAAACGGAGCGGCTTTGTCGCTTAAGTGGCTGCTTGGCGCTTCGTTCTCGGGACTTGCTGTTGTTTACATATGCGGAATGGTATATTGCTATATTATAAGCAATTTCGTGATAGGCTCGCCCATAGCGATTAAACCGCTGATTATATACTGTTTTGTTCTTGCAGTTCCGGGAGATATTGTATTATGTGTGCTTGCATCGGTTGTCGCAAAGCGCATAATACCTGTTTTGAAAAGGAGAGGAATGACATGGTAGAAGAATTGAAGAACAAGGTGTTATCCGGAGGAGAAATAACGAAAGCCGATGCGCTTGAGCTGTCAAATGCGCCTCTTGACGACCTGTGCAGAGCGGCAGATGAAATACGCAGACGCTTCTGCGGTAATTCGTTTGATATGTGTACCATTATCAATGCCAAAAGCGGAAGATGCAGCGAAAACTGCAAATACTGCGCGCAGTCATCCGCTTATTGTACCAATATCGAGGAATATCCGCTGCTTGACGCCGGAACGGTTGTGAGTGCGGCAAGGTACAATGCGGAGCATGGAGTTATGAGGTTTTCGCTTGTTGCTTCAGGCAAGCGGCTTTCGGATGCAGAGGTCGATAAGGTGTGCGGTATTGTCCGCAGGATAAAGGAGTCGTGTGATATATCTGTTTGCGTCTCGCTCGGACTGTTAAACGAAGCGCAGTTTGTCCGGCTGAAAGAGGCGGGTGTAAGCCGGGTGCATAACAATCTCGAAACCTCGCGCAGGTATTTCCCGAGTGTTTGCACCACTCATACATATGATGAGAAAATTGACGCAATAAAAGCGGCTCAAAGAGCAGGTCTTTCAGTTTGCAGCGGAGGCATTGCAGGTCTTGGCGAGAGTATGGAGGACAGGATAGATATGGCGCTTGAGATACGCGGCTTAGGAATACATTCCATGCCCGTCAATATGCTCAACCCGATTAAGGGAACACCGTATGAGAACAATCAAAGGCTAAGCAGCGACGATATGCGCCGTATATGTGCAGTGTTCAGATTTATAAATCCGTCTGCCGCAATACGTCTTGCGGGCGGAAGAATACTTCTGGGCGACAGGGGCGAAGAATGTTTTAAGTCCGGTGCAAACGCCGCAATCACAGGCGATATGCTGACAACTACCGGGGCGACTATAGCGGCGGATAAAGCTTTGATAAGCAAGCTTGGGTTTAAGGCGGTGCTTTTGGATGAGTAAGCTGAAAAAAGGTATTTTTGTTGCCGGAACGGGTACAGACATCGGCAAGACGTATGTTACCGCGCTTATTGTGAAAAAGCTCGCACAGCACGGTCTGAATGCCGGGTATTATAAAGCCGCTCTGAGCGGAGCCGAGGAGAGAAACGGCAAATTCATTCCGGGCGACGCCGAATACGTCAGGACTGTTTCAGGGATAAATCAGGACTTGAGCCAAATGGTTTCGTATGTTTATAAGAACGCTGTTTCTCCGCACTTGGCGGCAAAGATCGAAGGCAATCCCGTACGGCTTGAAAAGGTAGTGAGTGATTATAAGGCGGTGCAAAACGATTATGACTATGTTACTGTTGAAGGCAGCGGCGGTATAGTTTGTCCCATACGCATTGACGATGATGAACAGATTATGCTTGAGGATATTGTCAGGGTGCTGAACCTTCCGGTGCTTATCATCGCTGACGGAGGTCTGGGAACGATAAATTCCGTTGTGCTGACATGCGAATATATCAAGCGCAGAGGAATACCGATTAAAGGCATCATACTGAATAACTTCGACAGTAAAAGCGTGATGCACAGAGATAATAAAGCCATGATTGAGCAGCTGACCGGGATTTGCGTTGTAGGAGAAGTAGAGTGCGGAGGTGACGATATAAATATCGGTGCTGATGAACTGGCTGCGCTTTATGACTGAGCGGAAGTGACAAATTGAGGTGATACTATGAGTGAATTAAATATGATGGGTGAATTACAGAAAGAGGACTTAAAGTATATCTGGCATCCATGCTCGCAGATGAAGGATTATGAGGAGCTTGCGCCGATAATAATCGACCATGGAAAAGGCGTGTATTTGTATGACAAAAACGGCAAGGAATACATCGACATAGTAAGCTCGTGGTGGTGTAATCTGCTCGGTCACTGTAATCCTGAAATAAATCAGAGCATTAAAAACCAGCTTGATAATCTTGAACATGTTATTTTCGCCAATTTCTCGCATGAACCGGCGATAGAACTTTGCAGAAAGCTTTCGGAAATAATACCCAAAGGGCTTAAAAAGTTTAACTTTTCGGATAACGGCTCTGCGGCGGTGGAGTGTTCTCTGAAAATGGCGTTTCAGTACCAGTATCAGACAGGCAATACCAAAAGGACGAAGTTCATGTGTCTGACCGAGGGTTATCACGGCGAAACGATAGGCGCATTGTCTGTCGGAAGTATGGACTTGTATGCAAAGATATACAAGCCGATGCTTATGGATACGGTTCATATCGAGGCGCCGGACTGTTACCGCTGTCCTTACGGAAGGTGCAGGGATAACTGTTCGTGCGAGTGCTTTGAGCATGCCGAAAAGGCATTTGAAAAATATGCCGAGTATACGGCGGCAATGATTGTTGAGCCGCTTGTGCAGGGCAGTGCAGGCATGAGGATTTATCCTCCGCTGTATTTGAAAAAGCTACGCAGACTGTGTGATGAATACGGAGTTTTGCTCATTGCCGACGAAATCGCAACAGGCTTTGGCCGCACGGGAAAGATGTTTGCGTTCGACCATGCCGGGGTCAGTCCTGATATAATGTGCGTGTCAAAGGGTCTGACAGGCGGATATATGCCCATGGCGATAACCATAACGACCGATGAGATTTACAATGCGTTTTACGCCGACTACAACGAGGGTAAAGCGTTTATGCACAGTCATACATACAGCGGCAACCCGCTCGGCTGTAGTGCGGCACTCGCTGTGCAGAAGATTCTGCGTGAGGATAATATCCTTGAGAAAGCGTCAAATAATGCGGTGTATCTTCATGACAAGCTTATGTCGGCGCTCGACGGGCATAAAAACGTCGGTGAGATACGGCATATAGGACTGATAAACGCTATCGAGCTTGTGACTGACAAAGAGACAAAGACCGGTTTTGATTCAAAGCTTCGTATGGGATATGAGATTTACAAAAAGGCTCTTGAAAAAGGCTTGATACTCAGACCGCTCGGCAACGTACTCTACTTCAATCCGCCGCTGATAATTAAGAAGGATGAAATTGACAAGGCGGTTGGTATATGCACAGAGGCAGTGCGTGAAGTTTTAAAAGATTAGAAGTTTATACGGCATAAATTTTGTAGAAAACGCCGACTTGCACTTAATGGCAAATTATGATATAATAATATTAATCGAGTGGCGAAAGCGTAAATCCGGATTTGGGTTTACGCTTTTCTTATCGGTTAGGTTATGGCAGCTTCCCTGGAAAAGTCTCCGAATATTTTTTCAGGAGGATAAAATGGAAACAGAAAATTTGGTTAATGATACTACAAATGCGAGTGACACAAAAAAGGCAAAATCAACAGACAAAATGAGAACTATGCCTGTGAGCAAGCTGATGCTGTCTATGGGTATACCGATGATAATTTCAATGGTATTGCAGGCGTTTTATAATATTGTCGACAGCGCGTTTGTTTCTAACATCAGCGGAGTAGGCGAGGCGGCGCTTAACGCCATCACATTGGCGTTTCCGGTTCAGATGCTGATGATTGCGCTTGGTATAGGCACAGGTGTCGGAACCAATGCGCTTTTGTCCAAAAGCCTCGGTCAGGGCGATAAGGAAAAGGCAGCTAAGCTTGCCGAAGAAGGAAACTGCGTTATAGTCGGAAGATGCGCCGACTATATTTAAGAGACAGACAAGACTGCGTTAATGTCTTTATCCACGGCAATACGCCGCAAAAGATTGAGAGAATTGTTAAGCTGTATAATGTATCAGAAGCCGAAGCTAAAAAGCTGATTAAAGATACAGATAAAAAGCGCGCTATAAATTATAACTACTGCACGGATCGGAAGTGGGGCAGACTTAAGAATTACTCTTTGGCTCTCAACAGCAGTGAACTCGGCATTGACAAGTGTATTGAACTGATTTCGGCATTATAATATTGTAACTATAACTATAATTATATGGGCTGCTGCGTTAATCGTAGCAGCTTTAGTTTTGCAACAAATTATTATTTTAATTGCATAAACCTTTTGAGAAAAGGTTTAAAATCTAAATTGATAAATCGCAATTCTGCGGTCTAATGCGAGCATCGGTAGGCGGACGAAGTCCGCACGTTAGGCGAGCAGTCCCCTCGTCGAAGACGATTTAATATGATTACACATTCATATCGCACAAGTGCGAGGCGGCTGCGCACCTCCGTGTTCGCTGTTTCACAGCTCACCTACCGCAGTTTGCATTACCACCTGATGCAGGTGGATCCACAGTATCCATAGAAAAGGCGCAACTGGGCGGGCGAATTGGGTGCATAAGCTATAATTTCATTAAAAAATATTTTTCCAAAATTCGGACACATTTGTTATTATGTCGAAATATATTGTATTATAGAAGTATTTTCGAAATGGCGGTTGAAAACTTCTTGTCTATATGTTAAAATTAATGTTAATGGCTGATTTATTTGCAGTCATTAAACCTTGGAGGATTGTTTATGGAGATTTATTTTGACAACAGTGCCACAACAAAGCCCTATGATGAAGTTGCGGCGGCTGTGTTCGATACTATGAAGAATAATTACGGCAATCCGTCATCTCTGCACAAACTTGGTATTGAGGCGGAGCGTGCCGTAAAACAAGCAAAAGAACGAGTTGCAGCTGCACTGAAGGTTTCGCCGGGTGAAATATTCTTTACCTCCGGCGGTACGGAGTCGGACAACATTGCCATCTTAGGTGTTGCAAAGGCGAGCAGGGGAAGGCATATTATTTCAACCCCGCTTGAACACCCTGCCGTTTTAAACACTTTGTCCGAGCTTGAAAGCCGTGGCTATCATGTTGATTATGCCCCGGTCGGCAAAGACGGAAAGGTGATACTGAGCGAGTTTAAAAAACTCATTCGCCCCGATACGATTTTGGTGACCGCAATGCTTGTCAATAATGAGATCGGAACAATAGAGCCGGTTGCGGAGATGTCCAGGATTCTGAAGTCAAAGAATCCCAGAGCGGTATTCCATGTTGACGCCGTTCAGGGCTTTGGCAAAATCCATATGACAGCCGACAGCCTCGGCGCCGATTTGATTTCGCTCAGCTCGCACAAGATTCACGGACCTAAGGGCATGGGCGCTTTGTATATCAGAAAAGGAACACGGCTTAGACCGATAATGTTCGGCGGCGGACAGCAGCAGGGCATACGTTCGGGAACCGAGAACGTCCCCGGAATTGTAGGCTTCGGACTTGCCGCAAAAATCGCAGTGACCGATTTAAACGAAAAAACTGCGAAAATGGAAAAACTCAAAACACGGCTGAGAAACGAAATAAAAAACAGTATTGATAATATAATGATAAATACACCTGAAAATAATGCGCCTCATATTCTGAATGTTTCGTTCGGCGGGGTTAAGGCTGAGGTAGTGCTTCATTCGCTTGAAATGCAGGACATTTACGTTTCAAGCGGCAGCGCGTGCAGCAGTCATAAAAAGGAACCGAGTTATGTCCTGACAGAAATAGGTGTGCCGAGGCAAATGATTGACGGAAGTATACGGTTCAGTCTCTCGGAGTTTAACACTGAGGAAGATGTGGACACGACTGTCGAAGCGCTCAAAAAGATAATACCGAGGCTCAGAAAGCTGAACATGAGATAATCAAATCAGAAATATTTTTTTAAAACAAGATAAAATAGAAACGGAGAAACATTATGAAAAAGATAGACCTTATACTATTAAAATGCGGCGAGATTTCGCTGAAGGGTTTGAACAGGCCAAAGTTTGAGCAGAAGCTGGCGGACAATGTCGCCGCCGCACTCGGCAGCTTAGGCAGGTTCAGTATAAAGAAATCACAGTCAATGCTATATGTAGAGCCGCTGGAAAGCGGCATTGATATGCAGGAGGCGGTCGAGCGCCTGAAGAAGGTTTTCGGCATAGCCAATATCTGCCCTGCGGTCAGATGCGAAAAGGACATGGAAAGCATCAAAAACACCGCAGTGGAGTGCATGAAGAATATTGACTGCGCCGGTCGGACGTTTAAGGTGGAATCAAAACGGGAAGATAAGAAGTTTCCGCTCAACTCACCGCAGATAAGCCGTGAGGTGGGCGGAGCTATCCTAAAAAATGTAAGCGGTCTTAAGGTGGACGTACACAACCCTGATATTCTGGTGCAGGTTGAAGTTCGCGGCGAAGCGTACATTTTTGCGGAGAAGTTCAGCGGTGCAGGCGGTATGCCGGTCGGCAGCAGCGGCAGGGCTGCTCTTTTGCTCAGCGGCGGAATTGACAGCCCGGTTGCGGGCTGGATGATTGCAAAGCGCGGAGTGAAACTCGACGCGGTGTACTTCCACAGTCCGCCGTATACAAGCGAGCGCGCAAAGGATAAGGTTGTTGACCTTGCAAAAATCGTTTCGAAATACGCAAGGGATATTAACCTCTATGTCGTGCCGTTTACGGATATACAGCTTGATATAATCGAAAAATGCCCGAAGAATTATCTCACTGTTATTATGCGCCGTATAATGATGCGGATTGCCGAAAAAATAGCGGCACAGAACAATGATACTGCACTTATCACGGGCGAGAGTATCGGACAGGTTGCAAGCCAGACGATGGAAGCACTGTACTGCACGAATTCAGCGGTGTCAATGCCGGTGTTCAGACCGTGTATAGGAATGGACAAGGAGGAAATTGTTCAGATATCCAAAAAGATTGACGCATATGAGACCTCAATACAGCCGTACGAGGACTGCTGTACCATATTCGTGCCGAAGCACCCGAAAACAAAACCGAAGCTCGATGAAATAATAGAGGCAGAAAAGAACCTGACCGACATTGATAATATGATAGAATCGGCGATTGAAAACGCCGAGGTAATACATGTGAAGTAAAAGCCCCCTCGGTCGTCTTTCACATGCGAACAACTCAGGTGCAGTAACTTAAAAAATACACGGTTAAAAACCGCGGTTATAGGAGAAAGCAAAATGACATTTGAAATTTTATCTGTAGGAACCGAGCTGCTGCTCGGCTCAATCGTCAATACAAACGCACAATATTTAAGCCGCAGGCTGAGCGAGCTTGGCTTTAACGTATATTATACAACCGTTGTCGGCGACAATCCGCAGCGCCTTAAGTCAGCGCTTGAAACGGCGGCGGGCAGAGCTGACGCAGTGATTACCACAGGCGGACTCGGCCCCACTGTCGATGATCTGACCAAGGAGACTATTGCGGAGTTCTGCGGTGTTAGATGTGTGCCGGACGAGGAGAGCAAGAAACGAATAATCGAAAGATTCTCAAAGGGCAACCGCGAAATTCCTGAGAACAACTTCAAGCAGGCAGAGATGCCCGAAGGCTGCATAATACTTAAGAACGACAACGGCACAGCTCCCGGTGCGATTATTGAGAGCGAGAACTGCACGTTTATTATGCTTCCGGGGCCGCCGAGCGAGATGAAGCCGATGTTTGACAACTCGGTAGAGCCGTATTTAAAGCAGTTTTCGGACGGGGTTATACGCTCAAAATCTATATGGGTTTTCGGCCTGGGCGAATCAAAGGTTGATGAAATGCTCGGCGACCTGATGAACTCATCACACAATCCGACTATTGCACCGTATGCAAAGCCGGGTCAGGTTGAACTCAGAATAACCGCAAAGGCAGGCACAGTCGATGAGGCAAAGGAAATGCTTAAGCCTGTTGAGCAGAGAATAAGAGAGGTTCTGGGCGATAAGGTATACGGTACCGGAATAGATAACTCAATGGAAAACGTAGTGGTTACGCTCTTGCGTGAAAAGGGCTTAGTGGTGACTACAGCCGAGAGCTGTACCGGCGGACTGATTGCCGAGAAGATAACAAGAATTCCCGGCTCGTCCGAGTGCTTTAAGTGCGGATATGTGACATACTCAAACGAGCAAAAGACAAAGCTTCTCGGCGTGAAAGAAGAAACGCTTGAAAAGTACGGAGCGGTATCAGAGGAGACAGCGCTTCAGATGTCGATTGGGGCAAGAGAGAAATCCGGAGCGGATATAGCGGTAGCGGTTACCGGAATAGCCGGCCCGGACGGCGGAAGCGAAGAAAAGCCTGTCGGCCTTGTGTATGTTTCGGTATGCACAAAGGATTTTCACAAGGCATATAAGTTCAACTTTGCCGGCGGCAGAAGCATGGTTCGTGAGCGCACAAGCCTGTACGCGCTGGATTTAATCCGCCGCTGCACATTAGATATAATCGACAAGGACGCCAATTATTTGTGGTAAGTGTGAGCCGAGCTGTGGTTATGGCTCTGCGCATGGTGGACAATGAGAATTAATTTATTTCAGGTTTTTGATCGGGCACTGCTCCTTATTTTCGGGGAGCGGTGCCTTTTTGTTATTTCATAATATATTTTTTGCATTTTCCCTCCGACTTAAAATTCAATCAATTGAGTTATTATTTTTTAATAGCATTTTTTATATGTCTTAAATTTAAAATTTTCTAAAACGCTTATTACACGCCCTATGTAGAAAGCTGAAAATACAGTTCCTATACCAACACCATAAATAGAACTATGACAAATAAGACAAATAATGATTGTTGCT
>OIXH01000579.1_pt1 | contig 44572 bp, 45 predicted proteins | sample 1587741 | NCBI WGS metagenome assembly OIXH01 (sample SAMEA3888916, study PRJEB22519) | human gut metagenome | biome: human gut; feature: human-associated habitat; material: faeces | place: Denmark | collected 2011 | reverse complement strand
CGCGCCGCCGCTTCGCTACCCCTCAAGCTCCCCCGCTGCGCGGTTGTATTTACTCGGCAGCATAGGTTTTTTGACAGTCTCAAACAACGGATGCTCTCTCGAGCATCCGTTGTTTTTTTATGCGTCGCATGTGATCATGTACGCTGTGTTTTCTTCACTGTAATATAAAAGCAGGACCCAGTTAAGCTCGTTATTTTTGCTTGTGTAGGCAAACGGCGTGCCGTCCTCTGTCTCGGGCAGATAAATGCCGTCCATGGCGGCCGCTTTTCTCACGGCGTCGTTTCCGTTTATGTCGGGCAGCGTATCAAGCGACGAAAACAGCCCCGACGCGTCGCCGTCAAAGCTCAGCCTGTACTCGGCCGTGCCCTCGCCGAAGATATTGCCGTCATCATATGTGTAATATAGCTCCTCGACCGTGCATTTGCCGCTCAGGTCAAGGCCGAGCTTTTCTTTGGCGATGCTCATCGCCCGCTGCTCCGGCGTTTGTGAGCAGGCGCACAGTCCGCACAGCATGAGCGCCAAAGCGCATACGATGCAGATATTTTTCTTCATGCCGTACCTCCTTTGTGCTCTGATATTATCATCGGCACGGCGGCATTTCAATCGTGCGCTTCAAAAGTTTTCATATTCTTCATATGATCGATACAGGGCAAGCGCAATCGCCATATCCGCAGCCGCCTGAAAGCGCCTCCAAAAAAGCATTGACGCGGCATACATGGCAAACGGCATAGTAACGCTTGCCGGCAGCCGCCTGTATACATCGCTTGCCGACACGCCCGAAATCATTGACGAGGCTCTTAACCGCTTTGAGGAGGTCTTCAGACACGTCCGGAAAACCGACAAGGGACTCGTAAAGGGACTTTTCAAGCTGAGCTGAAAAATTATATATAACGCATAAAATAAAGAAAAACCGCCACAAAAGTGGCGGTTTTATATTGGAGCTGCTGGGCAGATTCGAACTGCCGACCTCATCCTTACCAAGGATGCGCTCTACCTACTGAGCTACAGCAGCAAAGCTGATGCCCCTTTTTCAAGGGGCATCTGTGGCGACCGAGAAGGGACTTGAACCCTCGACCTCCGGCGTGACAGGCCGGCGTTCTAACCGACTGAACCACTCGGCCACGGCTCAGTAAATATAACAGATTTTTGGCCCCTTGTCAACAATTTTTGAAAAATTTTTTGATTATCTTTTTGACTTGGGCTTTTTCTTTGCCGACTTGGACTTTCTGGCCGCTTCCTTTGCGGCCTTGCGGTCGGCGGCCTTCTTTTCCTTGAGCTTCTGCCCGGTCTTTATCTCAACTATCACAAAATACGCGATAACGCCGAGCGCCAGAAACGCAACATATGTATACCACGGCATATTTCATCCCTCCAGTAGCTTAAATATACATTAAAATGCAGCATCGGTCAAGATGATAAAAAGCTGTGGACAAGCTCCCGGACGGTGAGCTATAATGTAAGGTACCATATTTCCAAAGAGGAAGGTAATGATGAAAAAGAATCTGAGATTTATAATCGCCCTGTGGCTCGGCAAGCTCGCAATGTGGCTGCAAAAGCTTTTGGGCATGAATGCAAGCTATTTCCCCGGCAAGCTTGCCATAAAGCTCTGCCCGGACTTCCTCGGCAGGATCGAAAAGCCGAAGACCGTTATGACCGTCACCGGTACGAACGGCAAAACGACCTGCTGCAACATGATACTCGACGTTCTGCATGACGCGGGCTTTGAGGTGCTTGATAACAGGGCCGGCTCGAACACCGACGCGGGCATCGCAACGGCGCTCATTTCCGGCAGCACGATGGGCGGCAGGGCGAAGTTTGAATACGCTGTGCTCGAGATCGACGAGCGCAGCTCGCAGAGGATATATAAATACGTCCACCCCGACTACGCAGTGTGCACGAACCTCTTCCGCGACTCCATACAGCGCAACGCGCACCCGGAGTTTATATTCTCATTCATCGACTCGGCACTGCCGGACGATACGCACATGATCTTAAACGCCGACGATCCGATCAGCAGCCGGCTCAAAAAGGACAATAAGCGCAGCTATTTCTCCATAGTCCGCCTGCCGACCGACAGGGACAAATGCGTCAATATAATAAACGACGTGCGCGCCTGCCCCTATTGCGGCGGCAGGCTCGAGTATGAATACGTGCGCTATCATCACATTGGAAAAATGCGCTGCCCTAACTGCGGCTTTGCCTCGCCCGAGCCGGATTACCTGGCATCCCCCGACTATGAAAAGCGCTGCATCGTCATACACTCGCCAAGGGGCGACGAGGAATATCCGCTCATAAACGACAGCGTTTTCAACACCTACAATCAGGTTGCCGTCGTGACGCTCCTGCGTGAGCTTGGCCTTTCCGCCGGGGATATAGCAAAAAGCTTTTCACACATGGGCATAGTTGCCTCGCGCTACACAAACGTTAAGAAAAACGGCGTCGAGGTCGTGACGAACATGACCAAGGGGCAAAACCCCGTCGCGTGCTCGATCGTTTTCGACTATATTCGCTCCGAGCCGGGGGTGAAGGAGGTCATCGTCATGCTCGATGATAAGACGTACAAGAAAACGACCGAGATCGTAACATGGGTGTACGACGCGGACTTTGAGTTTTTAAACGATCCGGGCATAAAGCGCATCGTCGTCGGCGGCGTGAGGCTGCACGACTATCATCTGCGCCTGCTTCTTGCCGGCGTTCCGGAGGAGAAGATACGCTGCGTCGAGCAGGAGACCGACGCTCCGTCCGAGCTTGAGCTTGAGGGCACGGACAAGGTGTTTATCCTGCACGATCTGACAACGCCGCAGCTAACAAAGCAGGTGCGCGACGGTATCCTTGCGCGCCTTGAGGAAAAGGAGGAGCAGACATGAAGATAGAGGTGCTGTTTCCCGAATTTGCGAATTTGTTCGGCGACTGCTGGAACTGGCGGTATCTCGCACGCTGCATGCCGGAGGCCGAAATGATAGAGACGGGCTATGGCGAGCAGCCGCGCTTTGTCTCCGAAAAGGTCGATATGATAATAATGGGCGCGATGACAGAGCACGGGCAGGAGCTTGCCGTCAAAAAGCTCATGCCGCACCGTGACCGCCTGAGGCAGCTTATTGATTCCGGCGTTGTGTTTCTGATGACGGCGAATGCCGGCGAGGTCTTCTGCGAGTACATCGAAAACGAGGACGGCAGCCGCATAGCCGGTCTCGGCCTCGTTCCGCTGCATGCAAAGCGCGACATGCTGCACAGATTTAATTCCACGCAGCTGTGCGTTTTCGGAGATATGGAGCTTGTCGGCTTCAAGGCGGAGTTTTCGCAGCTTTACGGCGATAATTCGGATATTTATTTTGCCGAGGCAAAATACGGCATCGGCATAAACAAAAAGACGAAGCTCGAGGGTGTGCGCCTCAAAAACTATTTCTCGACCTCTATGGTCGGGCCGTTTATCATGATGAATCCGCCGTTTGTGAAATATCTCATGACGCTTTTGGGCGTGACCGAACCCAGGCTTCCCTTTGAGGAGACGAATATGGCCGCCTATGAGCGCCGTCGTGCGGACATCCTCCGCATGATGGGTGAAAGCAAGTGAATTATTAAAAAAACCGGGGGCATCGACCCCGGTTTTTTTCCGGCGCATAAAAAGCCTGCGGCTTTTTATGCGCTGTGCTACTTTTGTTGCAGAAGGGAAAATGTTTAAACTATATGATAATAATGTAACAATATCAGAGGGGGTGGCGTAATGCATGGCTTGTCATACAGTCCGTCGCAGTTTGGCGATGTTGAGATAATACGGGATGAAAACAGTGCCTTCGTCGGGCTTGCTACGCCCGACGGGGTCGAGGCGTGCACGCTCGACAGGCCGATTGTCGCCGGTAAAAAGGTGCTTTCAAGCTATAATGATGCCTGCGCCCGTATACGAAGGATATTGACCGCCAAGCTGAAGCTTGAGCTTCCGAGGGGCTATAGCCTCACACTCGCGCCTGAGGATCTGGCGGTATTCTTTTCGCAGGAGTGCGGCATGAGCGCTATGCGCGGATACATTGACGCAAAGCGCGGGCAGGTCGCGGCGGAGACGGCGCTTTGGATGCGCGAGCGCATGTGGGACACAAATCCCATGACCGCGCCGGAGGCATTGTCTTACAATTTTGTGTTCGATGCGGAAACAGGCGCGATAGCAACCGACGGCTGCTTCAATCCGGCGACGAGGGTGGAGCTTCCGTCGTCGATCGACGGTGTTCGCGTGCGCGGAATAAAGGAATACGCCTTCGTGTCGTATACCTATCTTGAGACGCTCATCATGCCCGACAGCGTGACCTATCTTGAGCCGTACGCCTTTTACGACAAGGTGCATCTGCGAAATGCCAACCTGTCGAAAAATCTGACGATAATACCAGAGGGCGCATTCTCGCGCTGCCGCGCACTCAATTGCATAGTCATACCCGAGGGCGTCACGCATATCGAGCCCGAGGCCTTTTATCAGTGCGCGAATCTGTTTTCGGTCTATATACCGGACAGCGTCGTGTCCGTAGGAAGGTGCGCTTTTTTAAACGTGCCGCATATATACTACAGAGGCTCGGCCAAGGGCTTCCCCTGGGGCGCCGCAGCCGGAAACTGAAGGAGAGATAACATGAGCGGAAAAACCGAGAAGGTCATATGCGGCGGCAGCAATATGCGTGCGCCGATGAAGCTTGACTTCATAAGCTCGCTTCGCGAGCTGTCTCCCGCCGATTGGCCCTATATCGTCATAGTACGTGCACAGCGCGAGAGCGAGCCCATGTGCTTTGCCGCCGCTGAGGATGCGGGCGATATATTTAACTGCATCGGCACAGTGTCCGAGCCCTCGGAGCAGCTTATATCAATGCTGCGCACCGCGCCCGTCACGGCGCGCCCGCGTGCGCTTTGCAAAAAAGACGGCGCTGTGTGCACTGCCGGCGACCCGGCAGTGTGGGGCTTCATAGCCGAGCTTGAGACGGCCGATAAGCTCTCGGATGACGTGCGCGAGGCGATAGAAAGGGCGGCGCTGCGCGGCTGCGCAGGCTCATCGGAGCTCAATGACAAGGCCGAGTACATGATACAGCAGGGTATACCGCAGGGGATAATCGTCCGCACGCTCGAGCAGATGCTCGCAGACCCCGCGTACCCCGAGCTCGTACCCTGTCCGCCGGTGAGATTTGTTCAGGCCGACGCTTACGGAGAGCTCACACGCGGCCTGGCCTACCGCCTGTCGGGCCTCAATCTGCGTCTTATCGGCGGCAGGGGCTGCGGCAAGAACACGCTTGCTCAGACGCTCGACTGGCTGCTGAACATCCCGCAGTACAGGATGCAGGGCAACGCCGAGATGGACAAGCTCGATCTCCTCGGCGGCCCGACGATAGAGAACGGAACGCTGCACTATAAGCTCAGCGACATGCTGCGCTATATTGAGGCCGGAGCGGACGTCGTGCTCGACGAGGGCAACACCATAAAGCCCGAATGCGCCGATGTTCTGCACTCGCTGACCGACGAGGCGCGAAGAATACAGGTGCCCGGCTACGGTCTTGTGAGAATGCACCCGAAATCCTCCTTCACGATAACCATGAACGAGGGCTATGCCGGAACAAACTACATGAATGAGGCGACCATAGACCGCTTCACGCCCATCCAGATGTCCGAGCCGGAGAGCGTAAAGGAGATACTGCGCCGCGTCGTGCCCGCCGCGCCGGAGCACTGCCTTAACATCTGCGACGTGGTCTACTGCGCGATAAAAAACCGCATCGATTCCGCCGGCGGCCTTGAGCCCGAGGCAATGACGATACGCGGCCTTGTCGACGCTCTGCGCGCCCAGCCCCTGCTGGGGCTCAAGTGGGGGCTTTTGGATAACGTTGCGGCCAAGCCTCAGGATCAGTATACCCGGCTTCAGCTTACAGAGCTCATAGAGAGCGTGGTGCCCTGATGGATGCCGCTGCACTTGAACGGTATGAGAGCTTTCTGCTCACAGAGCCGATAGAGAGCATCCTCAACCGGAACCTCGGCTTTCTGCTCGACGATAACAGGCTCGTTTCCGCAGTGAAGCTCGATACCTCGCTTAAAAACCGCACCGAGGACGGGCAGATCGTTCTCGGCGGCGCTCCTTATCTTCTTCGCTCCGGCTTTGACCGACGCCACTGGGCGGCAGGTCTGCGCGTCCTCCTGGCGCACGAGGTGCAGCACGATAACAGCTCTGACGCCGACGCGCTCAAAAGGGTGAGCGAATTTTCCGAACGACTGTTTGAGGAGCGGGGCTTTCGTCCCTTTGTCGGGCGCATACTCGGCCGCAGAGTGATGAACATCCTTGAGGACGCGAGGGTGAATAACATGATATGCTGCCGCTTTCCGGGCTATGTTCCCATGCTGCGCTTTGTAAGCTATGCAAAAGCAGACAGTCTCGCGCCCGGCGGTGCGCTGGAGAGCTTTCTCGCGCAGCTTGAGACCTGTGCGCTCACGGGTCTCGGCTTCGGGCTTGGCGAAGGAATAAAAAAGCTCATTGACGCGGCCGCCGTCGCTCCGGCCTGCTCCGACTGCGAGAGGATATGCCTTCAGCTGCTGACGAGCGCGGCGGAGCTTTTTGCACAGCTTTGCAGCGCAGAGCAGGAGCTGCCCGCAGCGCTTGAAAGAATAAACGCGCAGATCGAGGACTATGCCTTTTCCGCCGAGATGCGCCTTGAGCAGCGCGGCGACGGCAGCGACAGCTATCTGCGCAGTCATGCCACCGAGCCGGAAACCGAGCGCCGCGGCACGCCCGACGACGGCGACGATGCCGGCGGAGATAAGGGAGACAGCGCAAGCCCGGGCAGCGGGGATAACTCAGAGCGCCATGGCGACATGAGCGGCAGTCTCACGGGCTCGGACGTAAAGCCCAGGGGCAGCGCCGGAACGGACGGGCGCGAGGACAGGGGCGCGTCGTCGAGCGCCGGACGCTCGACAAATCACGGGCAGAGCAGCTCGCTCGGCATAAAAAACGACTCCGGCAGCGCTCTGTCCAAGGCTTTTGCCGAGGGGCCGAGCTCCGTGCGCGAGGTAATCGGAGCGGGCTTTTCCCATAAGCGCTCGGCGGCGCTGACCGAGGCGGAGCTCGATCAGATGCTGAGCAATGCCGCATCGGAGCTCCTGCGCGAGCGGCGGTATGAAAAAATGAGCACCGTTCATGCTGCGGGCGCAAGCCGGCTGAGCCTTGACGACCGCTCAAGGCTCTCCGGAGCCTACTCCGCCGTGAAATTTGAAGAGAGCAGCATAGTACCGACGCGGCGCAGACTCCCGCCGCAGTATGCCGAAAAGGCGCGGCAGATGCACAAGCGGCTCGACCGCATCCTGCGTGAGCAGCGTATACGCAGTCTGAGCCAGCGGCGCGGTGCGCTGTCGGAAAGCGAACTGTGGAAGATCCCCCTCGGCTCAAAGCATATATTCAAGAGCAAAACGCCTCCGAAAACACGTGAGACCGCCTTTTATCTGCTCATCGACCGCAGCGGAAGCATGGGCACGGGACTCGGCAACGGCAGCTCAAAGCTCTTCACGGCGCTCATGACGGCGGCAATGATCGAGGAGGCGCTCAAGGATATAGCATACACGAAGATAGTCGCCTTCGACGGCGGGCCGGATGCCGTCGGGCACTGCGTCATAAAGGATTTCGAGCAAAAGGAGCTCGGCAGCCGCTGCTACGATGCCATAACGCAGATTTCCGCGGGAAACGGCAATAAGGACGGATATTCCATCCGTGTGGCATCCATGGAGCTTGTAAAGCGCTGCGAAAAGCGCAGGATACTGGTCGTGCTGTCCGACGGCCTGCCTTCGGCATACAGGGGCGAGGCGGAGGCAATAGAGGATGTACGCAGTGCGGTGCACGAGGCAAAGCGGCAAGGCATAATCGTGATCCCCGTAATCTATGCCGCCGACACAAGGCACAGCTTAGAGGCATATGCGAAGATGTACGGCAGAAATCTCATCCTCGCCTCCGGCAGCAGCATTCTGTCCGAATTTGAAAAGATACTTATCAGGCTCATAAAATAAAAAATGAGGCTCAATGAGCCTCATTTTTTATTTTATGCAATTTTTGTCGGGCTCGAAAACGACGATGCGGCGCTTTGCGCTCTTTTCGACCTCATATTCGCAGCCGGGGAGACAAACGATCTCTTCCCCGCTCCACAGCGCGAGAAAATCATCGACATACGCCACGTTTTCAAGTCCTATACCTGCGCTGCGGTAGTGCATCGGAATGACCGTCTTCGCGTCGAGCGCGAGCGCAACCTCCTTTGCCTGCTGCGGGCATATCGTGTAGTAGCCGCCGACAGGGATCATCAGAACGTCTACTGCGCCGAATTTGGCCGCCGTTTCGGGGTCGAGCGTGTGTCCGAGATCGCCGAGATGCGCAAGCCTCAGTCCCTCCGCGCAGACTATGCTGCACAGATTGTCGCCGCGCAGAGCACCGAGCTTGCCGTCGTGATATGTGGGTATCCGCGTCAGTTCAAAGCGGGGCTCGGCGCCGGTCAGCTCAACTCCGGCGGCGTAGTCATGGTCGGAGTGAGAGTGGCTGCAAATAACACTGTCGGCGCGCAGGGGCTTAAGCTCCAGCCCGCGTATGCTGCCGGGAGAGTAGGGGTCGAATACAACGCTGCCGTCGGCGGAGATGAGCTCGAAGCAGGCGTGACCGTGCCATATAAGCTTCATATCTCAGCCCTCAAAGCAGCTCTGGAAAGCCGCGTGCGCCGCCTGACGCGCATCGTCTCCCAGAATGGCGTACATGACGTAATTTCCCTGCTGCCAGACCTCGGCATTGTCGAGCTTTGGCTTTTCGTCCGGCAGGTACTCGTCCATCCAGACGCTCTCGCGGTATTCAAGATACTTCTCGAGCGCCGCCTTGAGCGTTTCCGCCTGCCCGGCGTCCTTTGCAAGGAAAATGCCGTATTCGTTGATATTCGTGCCGACGGCGGATATAAGCGTGTTGCGGCTGACATAGCCGTCGGGCGCGATGCCCATCACGCTGTCGACATAGGCATTCGGTATCTGCGACATTTCGCTCAGGTCCATCGTTGCGCCGACCTTGTCGGCAACGGTCTGAATATCGGGGGTCTTGGCGTTATGGCCGGTGCTGCACGCGCAGAGCATGCATACAAGCAGCAGCACAGCCGCTGCGGAATAGATTTTTCTTTTCATGCCATCACCTTTCACAGCCATGCGTGGGTCTTGAGATAGTCTATCACGCGTTCAAAGCCGGCGGCATTGAGATGTATGCCGTCGCCGTTGCCGTAACCGGAAACGAGCTTGCCGTCCGAGCCCTTGAGCACGGAGGCCGAGTTTGTAAAGTGCGTGCCGGTCGCCTCGGCGATCTGAAGTATCCAGCCGTTTGCGCGGTCGATGACGGCATTGTTTATGCCGTTATCCTTCGCCTCATACATCGCCTCGACGGGGTAGATGGAGTTGCAGATGATCCTCGTGTCGGGGCTTACGGACTTTATGCGCTCTATAAGCTCAGTGTACTGCGTTTTAAACTGCTCCTCATTCATCATGGAAACGCCGTTTACGCCGATGGTGAGGACGACGTACTCCGGCTTTGCTCTGCCCACGGCGTCGGTAATTGGTATCTCCTCGCCCGTCGGGGGATAAACTATGGTGGCTATGCTCTGGTTAAACAGAGCCAGCGTACCGCTCGACGGCGTCCAGACCTGTGAGCCGTCCAAAACCTCGTAGGCCTTCAGACCGTAGGTCGTGCTGTCGCCTATAAAGACCATTTTTGAGATATAGCCGTCACCTGCGTCGGCAGTCTCGCCGAGCTCGACGGAGCTCTGCTTAACGGCGGCCGTCGGCTGCACATCGGGATTGTCGGTGCTCACCGCCGGCGGAGTGCCCGTTTCCTCAGGCGTTTTGGTGTCTTCATCCTTGCCGCATGCGCACAGAGCGCACAGCAGCATGATAAGTGCCGCCGCAAGGGCGATATATTTTTTTTTCAAAGCGTTCACCTCTCTGAACTGTAAAGTATGCCGATTATATCATATACGGCGTGCATACATCAAGACGAAAAAAGTAAACAGAAGTTTCGGCCGCCCGAATTTTTTCGGACGGCCGGGAGCTTGTTTTATTCTTCGGACGTTTCGGCTGTGCGCTTTGCCTCCTCCTCTTCTTCAAGGACGCGGTAGGCGACCTTGCCGACGAGGGTCTTGGGCAGCTCGCGGCGAAACTCTATGTCATACGGCATTGCGTACTTTGCTATGTTCTTGCGGCAGTAGGCGAGAATGGCCTCCTTGGTTTCGGGACTTTCGGGAACGCCGGGCTTGAGCATGACAAAGGCCTTAACCTTCTGCATCTTGTATTGGTCGGGAACGCCGATGATGCAGCTCATGTGCACAAACTCGTGCGCGTCGAGGATATTCTCAAGCTGACCGGGATAGACATTGTAGCCGGAGGTTATTATCATGCGCTTGGCGCGGCCCTTGAAGTAGATAAAGCCCTCGTCGTCCATCATGCCGAGATCGCCCGTGTACATCCAGGTAAGGCCGTCATCGTGCCTGCGAAGGGTCTGCGCAGTCTCCTCGGGGTGATTTATGTATTCCATCATGACCGTGGGGCCGGCAATGAGTATCTCGCCCTCCTCGCCGTAAGGCAGCTCCTTATCCGTGCCGGGCTCAACTATCTTGTAATAGGTGTCGGGGAAGGGCAGGCCGATGCTTCCCTCCTTGGCCATGTGCGGAGGAGTCAGGCAGCTTGCCGTGACGCACTCGGTAAGGCCGAAGCCCTCGCGTATCTGGATCTTGGCGTTGTGATCGTACAGGAATTTGTCAAACTTCTTCTTTAGCTCAATGCTGAGACTGTCGCCGCCGGAGAAAACGCCCTTGAGCGAGCTCAGGTCGGCCTTATCCATGCTCGGCAGGCGCAGCAGCGCCTCGTACAGCGTGGGAACGCCGGCGATGAAGTTGCAGTGGTATTTTGTTATCTGCTTTGCGTAGGTCTGCGCGGTAAAGCGCGGGATGAGGATGCATCTGCCGCCCTGCGAGAGCATCGTGTGGATGCACACACCGAGGCCGAAGCCGTGGAACAGGGGCATTGCCGCGAGCATCTTATCGCCGACACGGAACATGGGGTTTGCCGCTATGACCTGCTGACCGAGGGCGTTAAAGTTACGGTTTGAAAGCAGGATGCCCTTTGTCGTGCCGGTCGTGCCGCCGGAATAGAGGATGACTGCGGGGTCAGAGCCCGTGCGCTTTACCTTATAGTTATAAAAGCAGTGCCGGCCCATGCGCAGGAACTCCCTCCAGCGGATAACCGGGGCGTCCTCCGGTATCTTTTTGATCTTCCTGCCCTCGGTGAGCATGTAGCCTGCCTTGACGGGCTTTGAAAGCTCGTCCTTTATGCTGGCGATGATGATGTTGACGACCCTGGTGTTCTGACGGATATTTTCAAACTTATTGTAGAACTGGTCGAGCGTAATGGCTGTGACAGACTCCGACTCGTTGAGGTAGAATTCTATCTCCTTTTCAGCCGAAAGGGGGTGGATCATGTTGCAGATGCCGCCGATGAGGTTGACGGCATAGAACATCTGGATGGCCTGAGGGCAGTTGGGCATTGCGATGGTGACCTTGTCTCCCTCGCGTACGCCGATGGTGCGCAGCGCCTTGGCGCAGTCCTCGATCTCTCTTACAAGCGTCTTATAGGTCGTCGACCTGCCCATGAAATCAAAGGCAATATTGTTGGGGTACTGCTTTGCTATCTTCTCAACGGCCTCGAACATCGAGCCGTCAAAGTAATCGAGGGTAAAGGGCACCTCGCCCAAATGGTTTTTCCACGGCGCTTTCGCGCTTATGTTTTCCATCCGTATCATTCCTTTATTTTAAAAATCAGAATTTTATAAGAGCATAATAGCTCATAACGAATATTTTGTCAAATCCTGAACAAAAAGTATGACCCGATGCAGTTGCATCGGGTCATAACAGACCGTCGAAATCGCTTATTTACATTCCACAGTGCTGTTGCCTATCACGATAGGCGAGTCAAAACGTATCTCGCGGTTAGGCTGCGCGGTATTCCCGCTGGCTATCCTGTCAAGCAGGAGCTGCGCCATGCGGTTGCCAATTGCAAACAAATCCATACGAGTATGTGTAAGATCCACATACATCAGATCGTGATTGAGAAGGTTGCCGAAGCTGCAAAGCGATATGCTGTCCGGTATGCTGATGCCGTGCTCGCGGCAATAGCGCATTACGCCCAGTGCCATTTCGCTGTTGGATGCAACGACTGCAGTGGGCGGAACGGGCATGCTCATGAGCTTCGCTATCCCGTTGTAGCCGTCGTTGGCGGTGAAGCTTTCGCTGCTTTTTACGACATACGGATATTTGCTGTCGACTGCTATGCCCGCAGAGAGCATCGCCATGCGGAAGCCCGCTAAGCGTTCCTCAACCGTGCTCAAAAATTCGGGTCCCGTCAGAAAGGCTATGCGTCTGTGACCCAACTCGAGCAGATGCTTAGTCAGGCGCGTGACTCCGGAAATGTTATCGAAGTCAACGAAGTCGCCTATAAAGCCGGGATCTCTTATCAGTCTGTTGCTGAGCACGGTCGGAAAACGGCGGCTCATATCGGCGATGAGCTTATCGTTGTTGCCGACGGTGTTTATGACGATACCCGCAACACGACGCTTGGCCAGCATGTTCAGAAAACGCGTTTCGCGCTCGAGCGAGAAATTCGTGCTGCAATTTATAAGGCTGTAGCCCCTATCAAAAAGCACATCCTCGATACCACGGCTTATGCTCGTGAAAAACGGGTCGGCCGTGTTTGACACAACATACGCGACCAGAGACGAATCCTGCATCTTCAGACTCCTTGCGACATCGTTCGGCGTATAGCCGAGCTCCTGTGCCGCGGAAAGAACCTTTTCCTTGAGCTTTTCATCGACGCGCACATTGCCGTTGAGAACCCTGGATACGGTAGAAACGGAGACCCCTGCCATTTTGGCAACATCTTTTATGGTAGTATTGTTTGCCATATGTAATCTCTATCCCTTTATTTCTAAAACTTTTTTATAATCTATCACCGAAAACAGGGCGTGTCAAGAATTAACTGCCTACGGACACAAGGTATTTATAAGGCGCAGTATATCTCCGAGCGCGGCAATATAATCATTTTTACAATGCTCGGCCAGCTCCGCGGCCGGACGGGCGGCACGATTCGTGCAGAACACTGCGGAAACTCCGCTGCCGTAGACCTCCTCGGCGTCCTCGCCGATGACGCCGGCAAGCACAACAAGCGGCACGGCTTTTGCCTTGCAGCGCGTTGCCACGCCTGAGATGACCTTGCCCTGAAGGCTCTGCGAATCGAGCCTTCCTTCGCCGGAGATGACCATGTCGGCTCCGATCAGCATGTCGTCAAAGCGCACGGCGTCCAGTATCGCGTCGATACCCGAGCACAGCCTGCCGCCCAGCAGTGCAACACAGCCCGCTCCCATTCCGCCTGCCGCGCCGCCGCCGGGAAGCGACGATATGTCAACGCCGGTACATTCAATCAGCTTTTCGGAAAAGTGCCGCAGGTTCCTGTCAAGCAGCTCGACCGCCGCGGCATCGGCTCCCTTCTGCGGAGCAAAGACATATGCCGCTCCTTTTTTGCCGTACAGCGGATTTTCTACATCGCACATGACGGTAAGCTCAACGCCGCAAAGAAGCTCCCTTACGCGGCCAAGCCTAATACTCTGGATATTGCACAGAGTTCCGCCGGTCGGGATGAAACTTCTTCCGTTTTTATCGAAAAACTCCGCGCCCAGGGCATGTGCACAGCCGCAGCCGCCGTCGTTTGTCGCGCTGCCGCCGAGCCCGAGCAGTATTTTTCTGCACCCCAGCTCGACAGCATGCCTTATGAGCTGCCCAACGCCAAGCGTACCGGCGCGCAGCGGATCTTTATTGTCACCCACGAGTGGAAGTCCTGCCGCGGATGCCATTTCTATGATCGCGGTGTCACCCATTACGGCAAGCTCCGCCGTTACGGGCTCGCCGTACGGCCCGCTCACCTCGCAAAGCACGCGCTCTGCACCGAGAGAATGCACGAAGCATTCTACCGTACCCTCGCCTCCGTCGGCAACGGGCACGGTTATGAGCTTGCACTCCGGCATGAGGCGCTCGAATACTCCGCGCGCGAGCCCGCATATTTGCAGGCTTGAGAGCGTGCCCTTAAACGAGTCGGATACAACTATGCATTTTCTCATGATCTATCCTTTCATATTCACGACGTTTACAGGCGCGCCGGACAGGAACGCCTCCAGGTTTTCCGCAGTTGCCTTTATGATCCTCGACCGGGCTTCCTTCGGAGCCCAGCTTATGTGCGGGGTTATGAAGCAGTTTTTCGCAGCCAAAAGAGGATTATCGGGGCGTATGGGCTCACTTGACACGACGTCAAGCCCCGCGGCGTAGACCCGGCCCGAATTGAGCGCGTCGGCAAGATCCTGCTCGTTTACGAGCTGCCCGCGGCTGTTGTTTATAATTATAACGTCGGGCTTCATTTTGGCTATACTGTCTTTATTTATCATGCCCTCCGTCTCGGGTAGAAGCGGGCAGTGCATAGCTATGACATCGGAGTTTTCAAAAAGCTCGTCCACGGTGACGAATTTGGCCAACTCATCCCCGCCCGACTGCTTCGAGCGGCTGTTTGCCAAGACTTTCATCCCCATTGCTCTTGCGATGCGCGCGGTCTGCCTGCCGATGCGGCCGTAGCCGAGCACGCCCATGGTCTTGCCGTCGAGCTCGATGAGAGGATAGTCCCAAAAACACCAGTCGGGGTCTATCTCCCAGCGGCCCTCGTGGACGGCCTCGGAATGGTGCGCAGTATGATGGCATATCTCCAGCAGCAGCGCGAACACAAACTGTGCAACAGCCGCCGTTCCGTAGCCCGGTATGTTCGAAACGGGTATCCCCTTTTCCGAAGCGCAAGCGATATCGACGATGTTGTAGCCCGTTGCGAGCACGGCAATGAATTTTATATTCCAGCAGACATCGAGCACCGCTTTGGATATGGGAGTCTTGTTTGTTATAACGATCTCCGCGTCGCCGATGCGCTCGGCTATGACGGCGTCATCATACTCGGTTCGGTCATAGACCTCCACCTCGCCGAAGCGTCGCAGCTCATCCCAGGACAGGTCGCCCGGATTGACGCAGTAAGCGTCGAGAATAACGATCTTCATTTCTATGCCTCCTGTTTTAAATAATTATAACACAATACATGAGCGCCGTTTAGCAAAATAAACGGCGCTCTCATTCTGTTGCATTTTACATTTTACTGTACAGGCCTTCGAGTTCCGCCTGCGCGAGGATATGGCCGCGCATTTTTCGGAACATCACGTTCATATCAAAGCCGTTTTCGATATCCAGCACGGTATCGAGCGCGAATATCCTGAGGGTGTAGACGTGGTCGGCATCCGGCGGGGTCATGCCGCAGTAGCCGATGCATTCCTCTCTCGGTCTGCTTCCTCCCTGCATGCTTATATAGCTGTTGACTCCCTGCACAAAGCCCTCGCCCTGCGCGGAGGCATTTTCCCCAAGTCCGGTCAGTGGTATGTTGCACGCTGCCCAATGGACCCAGGAGAAGCCTCCCGTTACGGGAAAGGCATCTCTGTCCTCAAGCAGCAGAGCCAAAGATGCCGTTCCTTCGGGTGCGTCGGCGACCGTGAACGCAGGGGAGAGATTCCTGCCGTGACCGCCGCAGTCGACGGCGAAGCGGCCGTCGGCCAAGGATGATGAAAATACCTTCATATCATTAACCGTAGCTGAGGTTGGGCAGCCACATAACGATACCCGGAATGAGTGTGACCAGCACCGTTACCAGAAGCACCGCTATGATAAACGGTACAACGCCCTTATAGACTTCGAGCATCGTGTATCCCTTCGGGAGCAGCGCCTTGACATAGAAAAGTGCAAAGCCGAAGGGCGGCGTCATGAAGCAGGTCTGCATGATGACCGCGATGCAGGTGCACAGCCAAAGAGTATTCTCGAAGCCCATATCGGTGAGAATAGGCAGGAAAATGGGAACAACTATGGCAACGATGCCGATCCAGTCGATGAACATGCCCATGAAGAATATGAGAACCATCATAAAGATGAAGCAGCCCCACTTGCCGATGCCGACAGAGGCAACGAAGTTTTCGATCATTGTGTCGCCGCCGAGCGCGAAGAAGATCGCGCAGAAGCTGTTTGCCGCTATCATAATGAAAAAGCACATTGCGGAGGTCTTAAGGCAGCCGATGACGGACTCCTTGAGCATTTTCCATGAGAAGCTCTTATAGAAGAAGGTCAGGATCAAAGCCAGCAGTGCGCCGCAGGCAGAGGCCTCGGTCGGGGTAGCAACGCCCATGAAGATGGTCCCCAAAACGCCGAGGATTAGTATCAGCGGCGGAATGAGGTTTACGAGGATATCTTTGATGAGAACAGCCTTGTTGAGCTTTTTAAACTCCTCCTTGCTCATCGCGGGGCCCTTTTCGGGGTGGATTGCGCAGGTAACAAGGATATAGATGATGTAAACAACGGCGAGGATGCCGCCGGGGACAAAGCAGCACAGCAGAAGCTTTGACAGCGATACCTGTGCCAGTGACGCCAGAGTAACGAGCATGATGCTCGGCGGGATCAGTATGCCCAGCGAGCCGCCTGCGCAGACGGTGCCTGTGGCGAGACCGTGGTCATATTTATTCTTGTCCAGAACAGGCAGAGCCAGCAGACCCATAGTCAGTACGGATGCGCCGACAACGCCGGTCGTTGCCGCGAAAACCGCCGAAACAACCATGACCGCTGCGGCAAGGCCGCCCTTTACAGGCCCGAACAGCTTGCGAACCGCCTCAAACAGGCCGTCTGCAACTCCGGAATAGGTAAGAAAGTTTGCCATGAGAACAAACATGGGGATAGCTATGAGTGTGTAGTTGTTCATGACGCCGAAGGTCTGGCTCATGATAATGCTGAAGGTAGAAGTCCCCCAGCCGATGTAGCCTATGATGACCGCGACGCCTCCGAGGACATACGCCAGGGGTGTACCTATGAGAAGGCCGGCCAGCAGCGCTACGAACATTATAAGCAGTAAGCTTGCAGATACAGTCATTGTTCACTGCCTCCCTTCTCGATTTCTTCAATCGCCTCGGTGTGAAGGCCGGAGTCGGCCTCAGTAGCGAGTATCTCCTCGATTTCCTGTGCGACCTTGTCGTCATCGTCGTCGGAAAGGCCGAGGGCATCGCCCTTGTCAAAGAGTCGGAAGAACAGCTTTATAAGCTCTGAAATGCCCTGCAGCAGCATAAGGATTCCGCAGGCGGGTATGGTAGCCTTGACCGGCCACAGTACCGGAGCCCAGGTGCTCCATGAGCGTTCGAGCGAGGAGAGAGATCTGCCGAAGTATCTCACGCCGGCAGTGGTGAATATGAGCATGAATATTCCGAAGAACACGATAAAGGTAGCAATATCGATTATTCTTTTTGTTTTCTTGTTAAATACGTTGTAGAGAACATCGACACGGACGTTAACACCGAGCTGAAGGCCATAGGGCAGCGACAGCATGATCATTCCTCCGAAAAGAAACGTTACGGTCTCATAGGACCACAGCGTCGGCGAAGCGAAAACGCGGCGCATGAAAACCTCCGCCACTATCAGAAACATTATAAGAACGCTCAGATAAGCAGCAAACATGCCGATGGCCTTAACGATCCTGTCGATCGTTTTTGATATGCCTGCCATCACTTTCATTATTGATATATCCTCCTGTTAGATCGTTACCGGTCTCCCGGCATGTCCTGCCGGCCCGTACAAAGGCCGACAGGACAATTTGGTAGAGAGGTAGTTATGCTTATCCGAGGTTGGGATATGCGCTGGGGATGCTGGTGGTACTGTAATCGCCGAGGAAGTCCTCCTGATAGTAGGTCATGGTCTTGAAGTAATCCATCTGAGACTGTGCGATCTTTGCAAAGTCGGCGTTCTTCGCCGCCATTTCCTTGTAAACTTCGTTGCGTGCATTTTCGATGGTTGCAAGGTCTTCATCGGAGAAGTAGGTAAGAGTGACACCCTCATCCTTTATCATTTTATCGGTCGCAACTGCGTCCTGATATGCGTTCTCGCCGTAAGCCTCGAGGAGGTTTGCTTTTGCGCAGGTGGCGATGATGTCCTTAAGCTCCTGATCGAGGGAGTCATATGCCTCCTGGTTGAACATGATGCCGTAGGGCGCAGCAGTCTGATGGAAGCCCGGGCCGATCCAGTACTTTGCTATTTCATAGATCTGCATCGTGTAGTCCATACAGGGGGAGGAATATTCCATTGCGTCGATTACGCCCTTCTCAAGGCCGTCGACCGCCTCGTCGAGGGTCATGGAGGTGGAGGTTATGCCGAGCTTGCCGAGGACAGCTCCGATAACGTTGCCGGACATACGGATATTCTTACCCTTGAGATCGGCAAGGCCGGTGATCTGATTGTTCGAGCGGATGCCGGACTCGCAGTTGGTGATAGCGGTGTAGAAATACTCCAGGCCGTACTTGTGGTACAGATCCTTGGTCAGCTGATAGCCTTCTCCGCCGAAGTACCATGTCAGATAATCGGAGCCGCCCAGGCCGAGAACATTATAGCCGAGGAGGTCAAACGCGGTGTTCTTGCCGCTCCAGTACTGGGGAGCGTCTGAGCCGACTTGAACGTCGCCCGCCGCGACAAGGTCAAATACCTCGGTGGTCGAGCACAGCTGGCCTGCGCCGTAGAGCTTTATCTTCAGGCGGCCGTTGGACATTTCCTGAACGCGGTCACAGAAGCGCTGGTCGAACGAGAACTGGCGGCTGCCCTCGCCCCATGCGCTGGCGAGCTTCCACTCGTAGGTCTTGCCGTTTGAATAGTCGCCGTTTGATGCGGAGCCGTCGCTGCTGGGGCCGTTCATGACGCCGTCGGATGAGCAGCCGGCCAATATCATGCAGAGCATGACTGCAACTAGCAGCAGTGCGATAATACGTTTTTTCATCTGTTTTTTCTTCCTTTCAATTTGTCATCTCTTTTGCATGTTTATTCGTGTTTATTATTATAAGCCATAAGCCGTTTTCCTCGTGCGGCTTACATTGCCTTGGTGAATATTTCTCTGAGCTCGTCGGCAGTCAGCTTCCAGCTCGAATGACCCATAACGCGGGTCTGCGCGAAGGTCTCGTCCACAAGATGGTCTATATCCTCCGGCTTGCCGCCGAACTTCGACAGCGGGATAAGGCAGCCGACATCGCGGTTGAGCCTTACGAGCTCCTCGGTGATTGCGTCGGCCAGCTCCTGATTATTTTTGCCCTCGATATTCAGGCCGAAGGCCTGAGCCAGTCTCGGCATTCTGTCGAGCTCGGCGCGTGCAACATAGGGGAAAACATACGGCAGGACTATCGCGTTGGACAGGCCGTGGCTTATATGGTAAACGCCGCCGATGGCAAATGCCAGGCCGTGGTTCGCGGCGCAGCCGTCGGTGAGGTTGTTTGCAAAAAGACCGATGGAGGAAGCATAGCTTACCCAGTAGCGAGCCTCAACATTGTCGCCCTGACCGACTGCCTTGCGCAGGTACTTGACCATGTAGTGTATGCCCTCAAGACAGAACATCTCTGCCATGGGGCTGGTGAGATTGGAGATATACGACTCGATAAGATGGCACAGGCCGTCCAAACCGGTCGCGGCAGTGAGTCCTCTCGGGCAGCTGACGGTCAGCTCAGGATCGACCAGCGCGAGATCCGCGCAGAGGTTCTGATCCACGACGCCGGCCTTCTGGCCGTTGACCATCATTATTGCAAACATTCCGATCTCGCTGCCGGAGCCGGCTATAGTAGGTGCAAGCACCAGGGGGCAGCCGCGGTTTGGCACCTTGCCGACGCCGACATATTCCTCAAAGCTGCCGGGATTTGTGACCAGAACGGAGACTGCCTTCGCCACATCCATCGCCGAGCCTCCTCCAAGACCGAGAATTCCCTGGCAGCCTTTTGCGCGGTAAGCCTCAAGCGCCTCATAAACGTTTTCAACGGGAGGATCGGGCAGGCAGCCGCAGTATTCAACAAATTCAATACCGTCTGCCCTTGCGTAATCGAGAACCATGTCGACTATGCCGAGCTCCTTGAGCGTGTTGTCGGAAATAAGCAGGCACTTTTTTATGCCGAGCTTATTCAGATGCGCACCGAGCTTTTTTATCACACCGTTGCCGATAATAAAGCCTGTGGGACTTTTAAAATATATTTCCTTCATATTTCCTCCTGATTTTTAAAGCATCATACTGCCGGTCTTCTTGAGTCTGATGTGCCAGGAAAGCGCTTCGTCAAGCAGAACCGGGTGATGGCCGCCGGCCGCCGCCGCACGGTCAAGATAGCTGCGGAGTTGATCCTTATACGCACCGGCGCAGTTTTCGATTATCTCTCGCGCTCTTTCGGTATCGCTCTTTCCGCGAAGATCGGCGACTCCGTTTTCGGTAACAACAACATCGATATCGTGCTCGCTTATGTCCTGATGCGAAACCATAGGCACTATCGTCGATATTGCGCCGCCCTTACCGGTCGACGCTATCATCATAACCGACAGCCCCGCGTTGGCAGCGAAGTTTGCGCCGCCGCCGAGACCGTTTACAATCTTCGAACCGGCTATGTGGCTGGAGTTTACGTTGCCGTAGATATCCATTTCAATGCCGCTTGTGAGCGTTATGGGAGCAAGACGGGCTATGACCTCGGAATTGTTTGTTATCTCGCCGTTTCGGATGACGACGCTGCGGCGCACCTGCTCGTTTTCCTCGATGAGCTTTTTTACCTCAGAGCTCATTTTCACAGAGCCGCAGGATATCGCCTTGGCCTTGCCGGAGGCCGCGAGGCGTATGTTCGCCTCCTGAGCGACTCCTCCGAAAAAGCTTATATCGTTGAAGTTCGCCCGACCAAGTGCGTTTACTATCTCCGCTGCGAGACTGCCGAAGCCCGTCTGCACCGGCGGTAGCTGAGTTATTCCGCGCCGGGTCATCTCAAGCTCAAGGAAGTTAAAAAGATTGTCCGCTATGGCCGCCTGTTCGGGCTTTACCGGTGCCAAAGCAGCTACCTCGTCGGGCTCATCGCTCAGCACGATAGCGGATATCTTTTTAACATTGCAGGCGATCGAGGATACACCGATGCGCTGCCCCGCAGAGGTGATGGGTATCGGGCCGCCGTCGGGAATATAAATGTCATGCATGCCCTCGAGCTGCTCGGGCATCGCGGCATTGACCTCGATTATGACCCTGTCGGCAAGCTCAACGAGCAACGGTACAAAGCCCACGGATGAGCTCGGCACGAAGCTGCCGTCGGCATTGACGGCAATGGCCTCAACAATGGCAACATCTATATGGCCGAACGCCTCGGCACGCAGAAGATGCGGCATTTTGTTCATTTGCTGCTCGCAGTAGGCGACCGAGCCCCGGTTTACCTGAGATGCGATGACCTTGCTTTCTATCATCGGGGCACGACGGGCAACTGCGCCCGCCTCTGCAAGGATCGTATCGACAATGCCGTTATTCGAGCCGGACACGACGTTGAGCCCGAGCTCCTCTCCGGCGTTTGCACGGTCGGCGAGTGCTCGGATGACCGCCTTGGGGTAGCCGCAGCTCGTGTAGCCGCCTACAGCAACGGTCATGCCGCTTTTTATTATTTCCGAGGCCTCCGCAGCCTGCTTTATCAGGCCGCGGAGCTCGGCGCTTCTTATTTTGCTTTCCATCTTACTTTGCCTTGAAGCCGGCGAAGAGCTCCTCGTCGGTGGGCTTGAAGTTGGGTATCTCCTTAATGATCCAGGTGTTATTCATGTAATGCTTGAGCCAGATGTTCTCAGAGCAGATGTTGCCGCCCCAGGTCGCGCAGCCCAGAGAGCTGGTGAAGGGCATACCGCTGGTCCAGCTGCCGGTGTTGGTAGCCGCCTGCGGCTGGTTTACAACAACACGGGTGGTATAGGTCTCGGCGGCATACTTTGCAATGTTCTCCTCGGTCTTGGAGTAGATGCCGCAGGAGTGGCCTGCACCGTTTACGTTCTGGTTGGTGACAACGATGTCTATTGCATCGTCAACGTCCTTAGCCTTGTAAAGAGCTATGACGCAGCACTGCTTCTCACGGCAGAATGCCGTACCGTCGCCGCGGACATCCTCTTCGACGAAGATGACCTTCGTGCCGTCGGGAACAGTTATACCGCATATCTCGGCGATATCGGGAATGGGGCGGCCGACGATGTTCTTGTTGACAGCGTGTCCTTCGGGCCAGTTGGGCCATATGCCCTTGCGGACGGCTTCCTTGTCCTCTGCCGGCAGGATGTAGCCGCCGACCTTCTCGAACTCAGCCTTCATCTGATCGTAGACAGATTCGTGAACGATGACGCTGTTGTCGCAGGAGCAGCCGATAGCCATGTCAAAGGTCTTGGAGGCTATGATCTTGCTTGCCGCATCGGCGAGATCGGCAGAATCGTCAACATATATCTGTGCGTTGCCCGCACCGACACCGAATGCCGGGGTGCCGGAGCTGTAAGCCTGACGGACAAGGCCTTGGCCGCCGGTGGCAATGATGAGGTCTGCCTGCTTCATGAGCTCTGCGGTGATCTCGTGAGTCGGTTCGGGATAGGTGATGAACAGATCCTCGGGTGCGCCGTACTTTTTCATAACGTCACGCAGGAGGGATACGGTATAGTTGGTAGTCTTTGCGCCGCGTCTCGACGGGGAGAAAATGATAGCGTCGCGCGCCTTGACCGCGTTCATCGCCTGCATGATAGGTATCATCTCGGGCTGAGTCGCGGGAACGATCGAGCAGATGACACCGACGGGCTTTACCATGCGGAGCAGACCTTTTTCGGGGATCTCCTCAACGACGCCGACAGACTTCTGCTTTTTGAGGTCATACATAAGACCCCTGCACTTGTTGGTCAGCTTGCTGCGCTTGGACTCCATGTCGCCCAGGCGGGTCTCGTCAAGAGCCATTCTGGACATGGTCTCTATCTTCTCGTCGTCGCGGATGATCTCCCAAACGATGGCTGCAACCAATTCGTCGACCTGCTCCTGATTATAGCCCTCGATTACCTTCTGCGCTTTTCTTGCGCGTTCCATAAGACCCGCGATAAACTTCGCCTCGGCGGTGTCAGCGATAACATTTTTGCTCATGTCAATTCCTCCTGTTAGTGAAAATTAATCGTTTGATTTTCAGAAAACGTTTGCCGAAGCACCGAGGATGTTGACAAATATTTAACCAAATTCGTATTATTTATCGAATAATTCGTTATGTTTTTAGCAATTTGCACTATTTCAGGCTCGGTTTTCGCCTATCGTTTAATGAAAACGTTTTCTCGTATCAAACTATATCACCTAGTATGTAAATTGGCAATAACTCAATTGTGTATAAAAATCTTTAGCACTTTTAGTGCAAAATGACGGGGTTTTTGTCAAAACGCCCGAAAACGCAGGTGCACTTTTGGCTGCGGCACACAAATTTAAATATGCATCTTGAAAACGTTATCAATATGGTATATCTTAATTTATGAGCTTTTTAGATAACTTTTTCCCGTGAAAGGAGATAATTCAACCGCCTATGAAAGCAATAGAAATTTATGAAGTCGGTCCGAGAGACGGCTTCCAAAACCAAAAGGTCTACATCCCCAAGGAGAATAAACTGCTAATAATCGATGCTATTGCCGCTTCCGGAGTCAAACACATTCAGGTGACCTCCTTTGTCAGCCCCAAGGCCATCCCGCAGATGGCCGATTCGGCCGAGGTCGCCGCGGCGTGCGCCGAAAAATACCCCGAACTGTCGCTTTACGCGCTGGCTCCCAACCTGCGCGGCGCATACAACGCGTGGAACGCCGGGATAAAGCACATCTTCTACGTCGTCTCGCTCAGCGCCAGCCACAACAAGGCAAACATCAACCGCACGCACGAGCAGAGCATGCAGGAGTATCTGAATATACGCGAGAACCTGCCCGACATGGAGGTGTCCATCGACCTGGCCACGACCTTTGGCTGCCCGTTTGAGGGCAAGCCTTCAACGCAGGCCGTTGTCGATTTCATAGGCAGCTATGTCGAGGCCGGAGTCGGCGAGGTCGACCTGTGCGATACAGTCGGTCTCGCAAACCCTGCGCAGGTGCGTGAGGTCATTGCCTCCGTAAAGAGCGCATTTCCCTCTCTTGAGCTTCAGGTACACATCCACGACACGCGCAACATGGGCATGGTCAACACCCTTGCCGCCATCGAAGCCGGCGTGACAAAATGTCAGTCCACACTCGGCGGTCTGGGCGGATGCCCCTTCGCACCCGGAGCGTCCGGAAACCTGGCAACTGAAGACCTTGTCTATATGCTCAACGACATGGGCTATGGCACCGGCATCGATACCGATGCGCTTATTACCGCCGCACGCCTTGAAAAGGAGCTGCTCGGCGAGGGAAACTTCAGCGGTCACCTCATGAACATAGCTTCTCCTCAGTGCTTGGCAGAGTATTGAGACCAAAAGTGAAAATAACCCCCCTGTGCGGAACACAAAGGCTCTGCACAGGGGGTTGTTTCCATTATTAAAGTGCTTTCACGCCGTCAGCAGGATAAATCCCGCGACGATAAGGAATTCCGCCAGCAGATATGTCAGCATTACCCCGAAATGCGTTTTAAACGGCCTGCCCTTGCGAAAGCGGACGTAAAACAGTATGGAATCGGATACAAAAAAGCTCACGGCTCCCGCGTACATGATGGCCGTAGCAAGGCACGGCAATGTTATCAGCTGGAACAGCGCAAAGCAGTTCATCGCGCCGTTGACGACAAGATAGCCCATCATGCCGACGTAGAGGCTCCTGGGCTTCACGTTCCCGACAAGGCCGCGGAAAACAAAGCCCACCGCCGCTATGTACACTATCGCCGCAAGGACTATCACCCACACCGGCACGAGCGTGAAATCGACGTGCATGCAGTAGGCCGCCGCAAAGCACAGGTGTGAAAGGAAAAAGCTCGTTCCGCCGACTGCAAAGCCCACCGGCCCGAATATGAGCAGCACATCGCCCAGCCAGCTCGTCACCACCGCGGCAACAACGATATCCAGCGGCGCCTGAGCCGTCGTAAGATACCAGCCGAGAAGAGTCGGCAGCAGGAACACCTTCGTAACCGCGCGCAGCACCTTATCGCACCTCCAGCTTGCGTAAAGGTGCACCGCGGAAAATGCGGCAAACGCCGCAATAAACACATAATTCATTTGATCTCTCCCTGTATATTTCCTATACAACGATACAATACCATACACAGCGTATTATTTCAACAGATATCAGAAGTTGAAAACGGGAGAATTTTGTGATAAAATTGGTAAACTAAACGTTAATAAGGGTTAAGGAATCAGTATTTATGAAAACTCCGCTTATGATGATAATAAACCCGGCGGCCGGAAAGGGCGGCTTCAGGCGTGCTCTGCCCGATGCACTGAAAATGCTGTCGGATGCCGGCTATGCGGTGACTATGTATTTCACCGAGTGCCGCGGCCACGCGACGGAGCTTGCCACGCAGTATGCCGGCGCGGTGCCGTACCTTTTGGTGCTCGGCGGCGATGGTACGCTCGCCGAGGCCATCGCCGGTCTCATGCCGCTTTCCGAGCGTCCCAAGGTAGGCTATATCCCCATCGGCACGGCAAACGACGTTGCGCGCACCATAGGTCTTCCGAAAAACGACATACTCGCCGGTGCACAGCGCTTCATCGGCGGATCTCCCCACCCCTTTGACGAAGGGCGGCACGACGGCGGATATTTCAACTACGTCGCGGCCTTCGGCGCATTCACCGAGGTCAGCTACGCGACGCCGCAGGAGGCAAAAAAGCAGCTCGGCGAGGCGGCGTACCTCCTAGGCGCGGTAAAAAGCCTATCGACGCTAAAAAGCCGCCGCGTCACCGTCGAGTACGATGACGGCGTTATTGACGGCGAGTTTCTCTACGGCAGCATGTCGAACTCCTACTCCGTGGCCGGCTTTATCGACCTGCCGCGCAAGGAGATCGGCCTCGGCGACGGGCTGCACGAGCTGGTGCTGGTGAAAAAGCTCCCGAACGCGGCGGCGTTTGCGGCGCTTGTGACAAAGGTGCTCAGCCACGATCTCGACAGCGAATACATAATCATAAAGCACACCCGCCGCGCACGCTTTGTTTTCGACGAGCCCGAGAGCTGGACCTTCGACGGCGAAAACGGCGGCGCACACAGTCAGATATGCTTTGAAAACTGCCCGCAGGCGATCGAGCTTGTGTATTAGCCGTCAGCGGACAGCTGATAGCTTATTGTGTGCGGCGCGGCCGCAATAATCATATCGGCAGCGGCCTTAACGCGCCTCCGAAAGCTTGCCGAGGACGTTCTTGAAATACTCCGGCAGCTCGGTGGAGATGACGACTCTCTCACCGCTGCGCGGATGGATGAATTTAAGCTCGCGAGCGTGCAGGCACTGACCGGAAAGCCCCTTGTCGGGTGAGGGCGCGCCGTAGACGCTGTCGCCGAGCAGGGGGTGGCCGATGTGCGCCATGTGGACGCGGATCTGATGCGTGCGCCCGGTTTCGAGACGGCAGCGGATATGCGTATAGCCGCGATAGCGCGCTATGACCTCCCAGTGCGTCACTGCGCTGCGCGAGCCCTTCTGCGTGACGGCCATTTTCTTGCGGTCGCTCGGATGGCGGCCGATGGGTGCGTCCACCGTGCCGGAAGGCTCGCGCATACCGCCGCGCACGACGGCCTCGTATACTCGCGACAGACTGCGGTCGGAAAGCTGAGACGACAGCGCAAGGTGTGCAAAGTCGTTTTTCGCGACGATCAGCAGGCCGGACGTGTCCTTATCTATCCGGTGCACGATGCCTGGGCGCTTTTCGCCTCCGATGCCGGACAGCGAGTCGCCGCAATGAAACATCAGAGCGTTTACGAGCGTTCCGTCCGGGTGGCCGGGCGCGGGGTGCACGACCATGCCGCGCGGTTTGTTTACTACCAGCAGGTCGTCATCCTCGTACACGATGTTGATCGGGATATCCTGCGGCCTGAGCTCTGTGTCGGCGGCCTCTGGCATGACGAGCACGACCTCCTCGCCGGGTGAGCATTTGTAGTTTTTCTTCACCGCTTTTCCGCCGACGGTCACCGCGCCGTCGTCAATGAGGCGAGCTGCGGCGCTTCGCGTGAGCTCCGGCACACAGCGCGCAAGGAGAGCGTCGATACGTTCGGCGCTCTCCTGTGCTGTTATTGTTATTATATTATCGTCCAAATAATCCATTACAGATCCTTAAACTCGGCGAGAATATCATCAACGCTGAACTCCTCGCTCTGCGCAGACTCGTCCTTCGGCGTGGCGGCCTTCTTTTCGGCGGGCCGCGCCGAGCTCAGCGACGGGCCGAAATCATCCCAGAACGCGTCGTGCGCCTGAGGGCGCGGCGGCTCGGGCTTTATCGGCTGCGCCTCCTGCGGCTGCTCGGGAGCGGCGGTGCTTATGCCGAAGATATCGGCGAAATCGTCGGCAGTCTCGACCGGCTGGCGCGGCACAGGTCTTACCTTGACGGGAGAAGCGTCCTCATCGTCATCATTGTCTCCGCGTGAGCCGAAAAAAACATATATCACGAACATCAGGCAGGACACGACGAGAACCGCGTCGGCAATATTGAACACCGCGAAGTTGACAAACTCAATCTTGAACATGTCCACAACATAACCGAGAAACACCCTGTCGATGCAGTTGCCCAGTGCGCCGGTCAAAAACAGCACCTCGCACCACACGGCAAAGCGCGAGTCGAACACGCGCCGCACCAGCAGCACGGCGATAACGACGACGAACACCGCCGTCACGGCCAGAAAGATCCAGCGCGCATAGTCGACATTGTCAAGCAGGCCGAACGCCGCGCCGGAGTTGTGGATATTCACGAGCTTCACGACGCCGGGGATGAGCTCCTGTGAGCCGGTTGACAGAGTTATATTCACCGTGACCCAGTATTTGAGCCACTGATCCGCGATGAGTATCACCGCGGCAACAATCGCAAAAAGCATGGTCAGATCCTTTCGGTTTCCATTATAACTTATATAATGCACCAAAACACTCCGTCCGTCAAGTGCTTCGGCGGCGAATTAAGGCTGTCACCGATACGGTGAGTGCGTCAGCCCGGTGTCGAAGGTGCGGAACAATCCGCTTTTGCATCGCGTTACGGCACTGCGCCATGCCTTGTAGGGAACTTATCTTGCCCGTTGCGTTTGTTGAATTTTCGTCGGCACTAAAACCTATTCGTAGGGGCGGGCATTGCCCGCCCGTTTTCTTATGTTTTGCTCCGCACTCGCCGTTCGTACTGACGCAATAAATGTATCGGTGCGATGTAAAAGCGCCGACGGAACCTGTCTTTTACGCATTTGTATTAAATCGTAGTTCCGACCATGCGGGCGACCAATGGTCGCCCCTACGAGGTGACATAGGTTTCGACCAAAACCGCCGCAAGCGGAACTTATCTTGCCCGTTCCGTTTGTTGAATTCTCGTCGGCACTAAAACCTATTCGTAGGGGCGGGCATTGCCCGCCCGTTTTCTTATGTTTTGCTCCGCACTCGCCGTTCGTACTGACGCAATAAATGTATCGGTGCGATGTAAAAGCGCCGACGGAACCTGTCTTTTACGCATTTGTATTAAATCGTAGTTCCGACCATGCGGGCGACCAATGGTCGCCCCTACGAGGTGACATAGGTTTCGACCAAAACCGCCACAAGCAGAACGGGCTTGCCCGTTCCCTACAGGGTGAAGGCAGAGCTTTTGCACTAATATAGAACAATTTTACAGGATGCGAAACGTTCCGGTTTTGCCGGCAGCTTTGATACCGGGCAAGCGCAATAAATGTATTCGCAGCTGCGTCAAAGCGCCTCTAAAGAAGCGTCATACAGAGCTTTTGAGGACAGGCTGGTCTCTGCGGCGGCTTTTTTGCAGGCGGCTCTGCGCGACAGACCCTCTGCGCGATAGCGCTCTACGAGGGCGAGAGCGTCGTCGAGCGTAAGCTCAAGCTCCTGCTCCGGTGCGCCGTCGATGACCAGCACGAACTCGCCCTTTGGAGGCGCTGCTGTGAAATACTCGACCGCCTCTCCGAGAGTTGTGCGTATCGTCTGCTCGTGTATCTTTGTCAGCTCGCGGCACAGCGCGATGCGCCGGTCAGCACCGAAAGCATTTTTCATATCCTCAAGCGTGCGCATGAGCTTGTGCGGCGCTTCGTAAAATATCATGGTGCGCTTCTCGCCGCGCAGACCTTCAAGGTGCTCACGGCGGCTTTTGTTCGAGGTGGACAGAAAGCCCTCAAAGCAGAACCTGCCCGACGGCAGCGCCGACAGCGCGACGGCCGACACGAGCGCGGCAGGCCCCGGCACGACCAGCACCTCAACGCCGCCTTCCGCGCACAACCGCACAAGCTCCTCGCCGGGGTCTGATATCGCGGGCATGCCGGCGTCGGTCACGAGCGCGCAGCTTTCGCCGGCGAGGATGCGCTCGAGGATCTTCGCGCCGGAGGCATACTTGTTGTGCTCGAAATAGCTCACGAGCGGCTTGCGTATGTCGAAGTGATTTAAAAGCTTCATCGTCACGCGTGTGTCCTCGGCCGCGATAAAGTCCGCGTCGCGCAGCGTCTGCATTGCGCGCGGCGAAAGGTCGCCGAGATTGCCGATAGGCGTTCCCACCAGATACAGTTTACCGCTCATGCCCGTCCTCCCTGTGACAGATGCGTTTTATTTCCGCGCTCTCGCGCCCGTCGCCGCCGCAGATAAACAGCGGCGGCATTATTTTTAAGCCCGCGTTCGCGCCGCGCCGCCCCTCGACGAGCACGAGCGACGGCTCTTTTCCGGCCGAGTGCGACACCGTGCGCAGACGCTTTGCCTCAAAGCCCGTTTCGCGCAGCAGGCATATGACGTCGGCCAGACGCTCTGCTCTGTGCACAAGGCAGAACGCGCCGCCCGTTCGGCACAGATAAGATGCCGCGCGGCATATATCCTCCAGCGAGCACAGCTTTTCGCCGCGTGCGGCGGCCTTGTCCGCGTTTGGGCTCTGCCTGCCGCTTCCGGCGGCAAAGTACGGCGGATTGGAAACGACGAGATCGAACTGCCCGGTTTTGAACAGCTCGCGACAGCGGCGGATATCGCCGCTAATGATATCGCAGCGCGTCTCCAGTGCGTTTGCGGCCATGTTTTCGCGGGCTACGCGTGCGGCCTCGGAGTTTATCTCAAGCCCCGTCATGTGCAGCCGCTCACTTCGCACAAGCAGCAGCAGCGGCAGTATGCCCGAGCCGCAGCCGAGGTCGATGCCGCGCCTTCGCGTGCCGATATTCACAAAGTCCGCCAGCAGCACGGAGTCCGTGCCCGGCCGGAAGTGCTTCGACTGCTCAAACTGCGGCCCGTTTTCCCATAACTCCATTTTTTCAATAGCGCTTTTTCAGTGGCGAATCAGCGCTTCTCCTATACGTTTATTGCGTGAACCCGGTATCAAAATTGCTGACGAAACCGGTTTTGCATCGCACTGTGTAGGGAACTTATCTTGCCCGTTCCGCCTGTTGAACCTTAGTCGGAAATTAAAACTATATCGTAGGGGCGAGCATTGCTCGCCCTCATGGTCGGAACAAGAGCTAAGTATAAATGCAAAAAAGACAGTGCAGCATTTACATTGTGCCGATACATATTTTGCACCAGCACGACCGTAAGCTATCGACAAAACCGTGGTAAACGGGCGAGCAATGCTCGCCCCTACGAGTTGACATCGGTTCCGACCAAGCCCATCACAAGCGGAATGGGCAAGCCCATTCCCTACAATAGTGCGCCGCAGCACAGCGCTGCGATGCAAAATCGCGAACCTGCCGCACACCTTTAGATATCCGCTCACAATGTTTTTTAACGGTGCAAAGTCCCGTTAAAAAACATTGTAACAAATATGGCGCGGCGCGTCAATGCGCTTGACTGCACACCCCTGTTTGGGGTAAAATCATACCAAAGCATAGCTGAAAATTTAACGGAGGTAGAAACAATGAAAAAATGGCTGATCATAGCACCCATCGCCGCCGCAGCGGCGGCAGCAGGCGCGGCGGTTGCGCTCAAGGGCAGGGCCGGCGCGGATAAGAAGCCCGCGGCGGCAAAGGCCGCATCCAAGCCCGCGGCAAAGGCCGGAAAGAAGAACGCCGAATTTTCGATAAAGAATCCCAAGTCCGGCGTCTACAGCTTTGCAAGCGGCTACAAGGACGCGAAGGAGATCTCCGTCACCGTCACCTATGACGCGGATAAGCACGCGTTCGGCGTCGTCTCCGAGGGCTATATCACAGACTCCGGCGACTCGCACGTAGCCATAGTAAACGCCGACGATTTCGCAATTCAGATCGAGTATGCGCCCTACTACCACGGCGAGGACTTCTCTGCTCTCGAAAAATCAGTCGAGGAAAACTACAAGAATTTCGGCAGGGTCAGCTTCAAAAATGCAAGCGGCATCTGCTTCACAAACGGAGGCAGCTATTGCATGGCCTTCCCTGCGGCGGACTCCACGGCCGATTACGTTCTGGCAACGGTCGTCCTCATGGGTGACGACAACGAGGACGAGCGCGTTAAGCTGCGCTCGAACCCCGAGATGCTCGCTATCATGGACACCCTGGTTATAGAATAAGCAAGCGGCTGCTGCGTAAAAGCGCCTCTGAAACGAAAAAACACGAACGATTTTCTCGTTCGTGTTTTTTCCATAATTAAAGAAGAGAGGTGTAGATGTGAACAAAAGCCCGCACTGTTTTGATCTTTCCCGGCGGCGTCCTGAACCGCCGCCGGAGGCTTATCACATATTAAGGGAGGCTTTGTGATTTTAATTTACTACTTCCGCGATAGGATTTCAGCTCCAAAACGGCTCTCTCCTGCTCCAAACGGGCAAATCTCACTTGCCGCCACGCATTTTCTCCATATCGGAGACGTGGTTTTTGATCGCATTGAACGATTCGTCGCTTATGATGTGCTCCATCTTGCAAGCGTCCTCGGCAGCGGTCTCGGCTCCTACGCCGAGCATGCGCAGATATCGCGTGAGCAAGGTGTGCCGCTCGTATATCTTCTCTGCGACCTCCGCTCCGGCCTCGGTCAGGCTCAGGTGCCCCAGCTCGTCGGCGACGAGATATCCGCCGCTTTTGAGCAGGCCTACCGCACGGCTGACACTCGGCTTTGAATAGCCCATGTACTCGCCGACGTCGATGGCGCGCACATCCTTGTATTTTTGCGACAAGACGTATATCGTCTCAAGATACATCTCGCCGGATTCCTGTAAAGTCATTCGTTCCTTCTCCGTGTTTACTGTAATTTAAAATGAATGATATCACATTGCTTTTATTAATTCAAGCAATTGCGTACATTATTCTTAATCCCTATAAAAACGATGTGATATTATGCACAATTAGTTAGCTTGTGCTAACCGTCGAAATTGTGCAAACATACAAACCTTGCGTCAGGGACTTGACAAAGGAGAATACTGTGCTATTATTCAGGCAGTTAGCGAGAGCTAACTTAAATTCACCCCCGCGGTTAGCGTGTGCTAATCAAATGGAGAAAGGATATATGCAATGATGCCTTTAACATTGGCGGCGGTCGGCGAGGAAAACACGATACAGCGTGTTGCCGGCAAGCCTGAGGTGAAAAAGCACCTCGAAAACCTCGGCTTTGTTGTCGGGGGCGATGTAAAAGTGTTGACTGCCGTTGGCGAGAATGTCATCGTCAAGGTCAAGGAAGCCAGGATCGCCATAAGCGCGGAAATGGCTCAGAAAATATATGTGTGAGGAGCAGAAACATGAAGACTCTGAGAGACGTTAAGATCGGCGAGACCGTAACCGTCAAAAGGCTCCATGGCGAGGGCGCGATAAAGCGCCGCATCATGGACATGGGTATAACCAAGGGCGCTGAGGTCTATGTCCGCAAGGTCGCTCCCCTGGGCGATCCCATCGAGCTCACCGTTCGCGGCTATGAGCTTTCGCTGCGCAAGGCAGATGCAGAAAAGATCGAGGTGGAATAATGGAAAGGAACATTAAAATTGCCCTTGCCGGCAACCCGAACTGCGGCAAGACCACGCTGTTCAACGCGCTGACCGGCTCGAACCAGTTCGTCGGCAACTGGCCCGGCGTAACCGTTGAGAAGAAGGAAGGCAGGCTCAAGAGGTTTGACGGCGTAACGGTCGTTGATCTTCCCGGCATCTACTCGCTCTCCCCGTACACCCTTGAGGAGGTCGTTGCGCGCAACTACCTGCTCGGCGAGCGCCCCGATGCGATACTCAATATCATCGACGGCACAAACCTTGAGCGCAACCTTTATCTGACCACTCAGCTGACCGAGCTCGGCATCCCCGTGGTCGTCGCTGTCAACATGATGGATATCGTCCGCAAAAACGGCGACGTCATCAACATCAAGGAGCTGTCCCGTCAGCTCGGCTGCAAGGTATATGAGATCTCCGCTCTGAAGGGCGACGGCGTTTCCGAGGCAGCCGCGGCGGCGGTAGACGCCGCAAAGAACGGCAAGACCATCCCCATGCACTCGTTCTCGGGCGTTGTCGAGCACGCTATCGCTCACATCGAGGAGGCCGTCCTGCACGAGCTGCCCGAGGAACAGCAGCGCTGGTACGCGATAAAGATCTTCGAGCACGACGACAAGGTCCTCGCAAGGCTCGCGATAAAGCCAGAGATCATGCAGCACATCGACGCGGATATCAGGGCCGCCGAGGATGAGCTTGACGACGACGCGGAGAGCATCATCACCAACGAGCGCTACATCTACATAGCGTCCATCATCAAGGCCTGCTATAAAAAGAAAAACGTCGGACAGCTCACCGCCTCCGATAAGATAGACAAGGTCGTCACCAACCGCTGGCTGGGTCTGCCCATCTTCGCGGCCGTCATGTTCTTTGTATACTGGGTCGCAATGGTCGCGGTCGGCGCGCCTGCTACCGACTGGGCAAACGACGGCGTGTTCGGCGACGGCTGGCACCTGCTCGGCATAGGCTCGGCAGATTACAACGACACAAATGACGAATACACCGCGGCGCTTCAGGCCGTCAGCGCATTCCTCGGCGAGGATATAGACGTTGAAGCCGACGACTTCGATGCCGATGCACTGCTTGCCGACATGAAGGCCTTCAAGACCTCCGACAAGACGGCGACCGTCGATGTCGAGGACGAGGAGACCCTCGCGATAAACACCATGACCGCTTACTACGACACGCTCCCCGAAGGAGCCGACAAGCTCGACGATGTCGTTCAGATGACCTATGTCGACGCGGTGGCTTACCTTGAGAAAAACGGCTTTGACGCTCCCGACCCGGCCGACTACGGCGTATGGGTACCGGGCATCCCCGTTCTCGTGGGCGACGGCCTTGACGCTGCAAACGCGGCTCCCTGGCTCAGCGGCCTTATCAACGACGGTATCGTGGCCGGTGTCGGCGCGGTTCTCGGCTTCGTGCCTCAGATGCTCGTTCTGTTCCTTATGCTCGCCTTCCTCGAGGCCTGCGGCTACATGGCGCGTATCGCCTTCGTGCTTGACCGTATCTTCCGCAAGTTCGGACTTTCCGGCAAGAGCTTCATCCCCATGCTCATCGGCGTCGGCTGCGGCGTTCCTGGCGTCATGGCCTCCCGTACCATCGAAAACGAGCGTGACCGCCGTATGACGATCATGACAACCACCTTCATCCCCTGCGGCGCAAAGGTGCCGTTCATCGCGATGATCGCCGGCGCACTGTTCGGCGGCAGCGCATGGGTATCCACCTCCGCGTACTTCATCGGCATGGCGGCCATCATCTGCTCGGGCATCATGCTCAAGAAGACAAAGCGCTTTGCCGGCGACCCCGCCCCCTTCGTTATGGAGCTTCCCGCATACCACATGCCCACCCTCGGCAACGTCCTGCGCTCCATGTGGGAGCGCGGCTGGTCCTTCATCAAGAAGGCCGGAACCATCATCCTGCTTTCGACCATCTTCGTATGGTTCACCACCTACTTCGGCTGGGTCGAGGGCAGCTTCCAGATGCTCTCTGAGGATCAGATCGACTCCTCCATCCTCGCAAAGATCGGCAACGCCATAGCGTGGATCTTCGCTCCCCTCGGCTGGGGCAACTGGCAGGCAACCGTCGCCTCCATCACCGGCCTTGTCGCCAAGGAGAACATCGTCGGTACCCTCGGCATCCTCTACGGCGGCGGCGACGGCACCGTCTACCAGGCAATGGCCGCGGCCTTCACCGGCGTAACGGCTTACAGCTTCCTCGTCTTCAACCTTCTGTGCGCTCCCTGCTTTGCGGCCATCGGCGCAATAAAGCGCGAGATGAACAACCGCGGCTGGACCTGGTTCGCGATCGGCTATCAGTGCGGCTTTGCATACGTCATCGCTCTGATGATAAACCAGTTCGGCAGCGCCTTCACCGGCAAGCTGAACATCATCGGTCTGATCGTTGCCGTCGCTCTGCTGGCCGGCATCATCTACATGCTCCTGCGTCCTTACAAGGAGGCTGAGACCCTCAGCACCAGGGAAGCAGCCGTAGGTGCAAAATAACAAGCAGCATAACTTGAGAAATATTAAAGGAGGAAAAAGCAATGCTTGAATGGTTGGCTTCCAATCTCGGAACAATACTGATAAGCGCCGGTCTGATCGTCATTGTCGCGCTCATCATCCGGCTGATAGTTAAAGATAAGAAAGCGGGCATATCCTCCTGCGGCGCAAAATGCGGCGGCTGCGGCGCGTGCGCCATGGCGGGCAAATGCCATGACGGTGCGTGCTCCGAAAGCGGCTCCGGCGCCCTCAGGGACGTAAAAGACCTGAAGAAAAAGAACAGTTGATTCTCTGACGGGAGGTGCAGACCCCTGCACCTCCTGCATAAAGCAAAAAGCCCTCGGCTTTTTACTTTATGCAAAACGCCGCATTTTTTGTGAAGCTTACACTTCACGAAAAATCTCGCTGCGCTCATCAAAAAGTCCTGCGGACATTTTTGACGGCTATTATCTGATTACGAGCGGGGCCTTCGCCCCCTCGCGCTCCCCCGCTGCGCGGATATTGTCCTCGGCGGCACAAATTTATTTGCAATCTGACGGGAGGTGCAGACCCCTGCACCTCCCTGTTTTACAAACAGGAGTAAGCGATGACTAACCCAAGGCTTGCGGTCTCCGCCTCGGTGGTTCGATATCTTCTTGCGCTTGACGCACTCAAGAGCTCGGGCGGAATACGAACGATCGATGTGGCGCGGCATCTCAACGTAAAAAAGCCGAGCGCGCACACGATGCTCAACAATTTAAGAGACGCCGGCATTCTGACGAAGGACGAGCTCGGCATAGCGCATCTGACGAGCCGCGGCATGGAGCTTACGAGCCGGTATCGCCGCTATTACTGCGCCGTCGCCTCGGCTCTTGCGCGTGCTCTGCCGCCCTCGGCAGACGTTAAAAATGCAGCCTGCACCCTTGTGGCCGAGCTTTCAGAGCAGGTGCTCGAGGAGCTTTGCGCGCAAAGCGGCACGGAAGGACATGCGGTAATGAAAAATCCCGATACGGAGGTCGTTTTATGCAATATGTGATTTTTGCTCTTGTTCTCATCGTTTTTGCCGTCCTTGTCATAAAGGACTACTCTAAAAAGCTGGCCTCCGGCTGCTGCGGCGGCACAGACGCGGAGAAAAAGATAAAGGTCGGGGACAAAAACAGGGCTCACTACCCATATGCCGCGATCCTGACCGTAGACGGCATGATGTGCCCGGCCTGCGAGACGCGCATAGAGAATACCCTCAACGTCATTGACGGCGTCTGGGCTAAGGCAAGCTCGTCCGACGGCAGGGTCGAGGTGCTCATGAAAACGCCCGTGGACGAGGAGGTCTTCCGCAAGGCCGTGAACGAGTCCGGCGTTTACACTCTTATGAAGGCTGAATACCGCGATGCAGAGCAAAGTTAAGAAATATTCAGGTGTCGACGGCAGCTACATCGTCGTAAGCTACGATGTTTTCCCCGGCATCGAGCTTATCTACAACGACATCAGCCTCTATGAGCACGATATCCAGCCCGAGGAGGATAAGACCCTTCTGGAGATACACCACTGCCGCTCCGGGCGAATGGAGTGCCGCATCGGCACGGACTTTTTCTATCTCGCGCCGGGTGATCTGTCGATAAGCCTGTCCGACGGTGCGATATCGCACTCGAGCTTCCCCACGGGCTCCTATGAGGGCGTGACGATACGCATAAACGGCAGGGACGCGCCGCGCTGTCTTTCGTGCCTGCTCGCCGACGTGAATGTCCGGCCCGACGCTCTGCGCGAAAAATTCTGCGCGCACGGTCAGTGCTTTGTCGCACGCTCCTCGGCGGCCGTCGAGCACATTTTTTCCGAGCTGTACAGCGTGCCGGCGAGCATACGCAAGGGCTATTTCAAGGTTAAGATACTTGAGCTCCTGCTGTTTCTGAGCGCAATGGAGCTCGACAGCTCCGCGCTTTCCGAGCGCAGGATATCCAACACCCAGGTCGAGCTTGCAAAGAGCATCGGCGCGTATCTGTCGGCCAATATGGACAGGCGCATAACGCTCGAGGAGCTGTCGCGCACATTCCATATGTCGCAGACTGCGCTGAAGTCCTGCTTCCGCGCAGTCTACGGCGAAAGCGTGTATTCCTATATCCGCACGCAGAAGATGCAGTGCGCCGCGGCGGATCTCAGGCGCTCGGAGATGAGCATCATGGAGATCGCCGGACGCTACGGCTATGATAACGGCAGCAAGTTCGCCAAGGCCTTCCGCGATACCGTCGGCATGAGCCCGACGGAGTATCGAAACGCCGGCTGAGGCGGCTGCAATATAAATAAAAGGAGTATATGACTATGAAATTCCACATTGAAAACACCACGAAGATGTTCGGCTGCGGCCTTCTTTTCGGCACCGCCGGCATCAAAATCCTCAGAAGCCGCGACGCAAAGACCCTGTACACCCACGTCACCGCCGCCGTTCTGCGAGCAAAGGAATCGGTCATGCAGACAGCCGACGATATCCGCTGCGACTGCCGGGACATCTACGCGGGAGCAAAGAACATAAACGAGCGCCGCGCCGAGGAAGAGGCGGCGGCAGTCATTGAAAACGTCGAGGCAGAGTAATGAAATGCAGGATTCTCAGCGAAATTGACGGCAGGATGCGCGTGCGTCTGTGTACGCCGCGCATGACATTAAAGCAGGCCGACATCGTTGAGGAGTATCTCAGCGGTGTCCCCGGCGCAAAAAAGGTCAATGTATACGACCGCAACTGCAACGTCGTCATCGAATATGCAGACCGTGCGGCGGTCGTGTCCGCGCTGGCGCGCTTTTCGTATGAAACCTGCGGCATAACGGAGCCCAAACCCACCGGCAGGGAGCTCAACCGCGAATATCAGGACAGGCTCGCGGGCGTTATCATGCGCCGCATTCTCAAAAAGGCGCTCCTGCCCGCACCGTGGCGTGCGGCGATCTGCATCGCAAACAGCGCAAGGTATTTTATCCGCGGCGTACAGTCGCTGCTTGCCCGCAGGCTCGACGTTGCCGTGCTCGACGCAACGGCGATAACCGTCTCCGCGCTGCGCGGCGATACCGACACCGCGTCGTCTATCATGTTCATGCTCAGGATAGGCGATATCCTTGAGGAGTGGACGCATAAAAAATCCGTTGCCGACCTTGCGCGCACGATGAGCCTGAATGTCGATAAGGTCTGGGTAAAGGCAGGCGATGCGGAGGAGCTTCGGAATATCTCCGACGTAAAGGTCGGCGACGAGGTTATCGTCCGCATGGGCAGCATGATACCCCTTGACGGAAAGATCAAATCGGGCTCGGCGGCCGTAAATCAGGCCTCGATGACCGGCGAGAGCATGCCTGTGCGCAAGGAGGAGGGCAGCTATGTCTACGCCGGAACGGTAGTAGAGGAGGGCAGCTGCGTCATAAGGGTCGAAAAAAGCCTCGGCTCCGGCCGCTACGACAGGATAGTCCGCATGATAGAGGACTCGGAAAAGCTCAAATCGGACGCCGAGTCGCAGGCGTATCACCTTGCAGACAGGCTTGTGCCCTACAGCCTCGGCGCAACGCTGCTCACCTGGCTTATAACACGCAATCCGACAAAGGCTCTTGCCATACTCATGGTCGATTTCAGCTGCGCGCTGAAGCTTTCCATGCCCATCGCGGTGCTCTCGGCAATGCGCGAGAGCGGCGTGCACGGCATATCCGTCAAGGGCGGCAGGTTTCTTGAGGCAATCGCCCGTGCCGACACCGTCGTTTTCGACAAGACCGGCACGCTCACCCACGCAAGCCCGGAGGTCGCGGATATCATCACCTTCGGCGAAAACGAGAAGGACGAGATGCTCTGCCTCGCGGCATGCCTTGAGGAGCACTATCCTCACTCGATAGCAAACGCCGTCGTTAAGGAGGCGCAGCGACGCGGTCTTAACCACGCAGAGCGCCACTCCAGAGTCGAATACGTCGTCGCCCACGGCATCCGGAGCACCGTCGACGGCAAAAGGATCGTTCTCGGCAGTCACCACTTCGTGTTTGAGGACGAGGGCTGCACTGTCCCCGAGGGTGAGGAGGACAGCTTCGATGCCCTGCCCACGCAGTATTCGCACCTGTATCTTGCCATAAGCGGCGTTCTGGCCGCGGTCATCTGCATAGATGACCCTCTGCGCGGCGAGGTGCGAAGCGTCATGAACGCTCTGCGCGGACTGGGGATAGACAAGCTCGTCATGATGACCGGCGACAGCGAGCGCACGGCGAAGGCCGTCGCCGAGCACGCGGGCGTTGACGAATACTATGCCGAGGTGCTGCCCGAGGATAAGGCGGCGTTTATACGCTCCGAGCACGAAAAGGGCCGCATAGTCATCATGATCGGCGACGGCGTGAACGATTCTCCGGCACTCAGCGAGGCCGACGCAGGCATCGCAATGTCCGACGGCGCCGCCATAGCGCGCGAGATCGCCGACATTACGATCTGCTCGGACGAGCTTGAGAGCCTTGTTGTCCTCAAGCGCATAGCCGACGGCCTCATGGCGCGCATCCACGCAAACTACCGCTTCATCATATCCTTCAACGCGGGGCTGATCGTCCTCGGCGTCGCGGGTGTTCTTCCGCCCTCGACCTCCGCGCTGCTGCACAATGTATCGACACTGGGCATTGGTTTACGCAGCATGAAGAGCCTGCTGCCGTAAGCAAAGATTCAAATTGTCCTTTCGGAGCCTTATTCGCCCTTTTCGGAGCGGATAAGGCTCCGCTTTTTATGGCATAATAAATGCATAGTAAGGAGATAGGATATGAGCGATGAGTTACTCGTCTCGCAATGCGCACCCACGCTTGCGGGACTTAAAACCGCGAATATGTTTTCCGCCGAGTATGAGAGCCGCGAAAAAATGACGGCTGAGCTTCGGCGGCTTAATGCCGTGCTCGTCCCCAGGGGTCTGCGCATACTGCCGATGCGGTATATGCAAAGCCGCGTGCTTTTGTATCTTTACCGCCCCGACGCGCTCAGGCGCGACCTTGAAAACAGCGACGCCCGTGATATCCTGCGCGACTGCGGCTACGAAGCCTGCTGCCGTGCGGAAAGCTGCCTGAGCTGTCTTATCGGCAAAATGCGCAGTAGCGCCGATTTTCCGCACGAGGTCGGCCTGTTTCTCGGCTATCCTCCCGAGGATGTGCGCGGCTTTATGGAAAACCGCGCCGCGGGCTTCAAGCTCATCGGCTGCTGGAAGGTCTACGGCGACGTGGACGCGGCAAGAGAAAAATTCAAAAGCTTCGAGAGCTGCACTCGCCGCAGCCGCGGCAAGGCTCTTGATGAGATCATACAGTGAAAGGACGAATTTTAAAATGAAAAAAGCAGTTGTATATTGGAGCGGCACCGGCAACACCGAGGCAATGGCAAAGGCGGTCGCGGAGGCGGCCGGCGCGGAGCTTTTCACCGCGTCCGAGTTCTCCGGCGCAAAGGCCGACGAGTTCGATTCCATCGCCTTCGGATGCCCGGCAATGGGCGCCGAGGCGCTTGAGGAGACCGAGTTCGAGCCCATGTTCGAGGGCGTGAAGAGCCATCTTTCCGGCAAGAGGGTCGCGCTGTTCGGCTCCTACGGCTGGGGCGACGGCGACTGGATGCAGCTCTGGGAGGACGACTGCCGCGCAGCAGGCATAAACCTCGTGCACGATAGCGTCATCTGCAACGGCGAGCCCGATTCTCAGGCGCTTGCAAAATGCAGGGCGCTGGGCGCGGCATTGTAACAGGCAGAGAATATGAGTAAACAGCGGAAATTGTCTCCGCTGTTTTTTACATTCTGTTTTCTCGGGCAATGCCCGGATTTCTTAAAAATCTTTAATCATATGTTAACAAATGCTTAACCGATAAAAATGCGCGCATGGTATAATAAAATTATACACTTGTTCAGCGGAGGAACGGAGAATGAGCGAATTGAAGAAGTTTTCGTTTGCGCAGACGGTGACGCCCGATCTGTGCGGCAAGGAACCCAAAATGCAGCCGCCCGCGGCGTTCATGCTGTTTCAGAACGCTGCCAGCCTGCACGCCGAGGACATCGGAAACGGTACTGCGGCGCTGGCCGAGCGCGGCCTCTACTGGGTCGCAACGCACTCGAGGATAGATTTTTACGACGACGCCCGGCTGATGGATAAGCTGACCGTGTCGACCTGGGTAAACCCCGCGAAGCCCAACGCCGTGCGCGGCTACCGCGGCTACGACATATTCGTCGGCGACAGGCGCATCGCCGAGGGGCTGACCGAGTGGGTCGTGCTCAACCGCGAGACGGGCTTTGTCCGTTTTTCGGAGTTCGGCTTCCCCGAGGGCTTTGAATTTCAGGACTATGTCGCCTGCGGCGGTAAGCTAAGGCGCTTCCGCGATGAGTTTTCCGACGATGATGAGGTCTACACCTTCGTTGTGCGCACCGGGAGCATCGATATCGGCCGCCACATGAATAACGTCGCCTACGTCCGCGCCTTCCTTGACTGCTTCACCGCCGACGAGGCCGCCTCCATGCCCGTCAGAACCATGGAGGCGCGCTACATAACAGCCTGCATGGAGGGCGAGGAGCTGAAGATTTACAAAAAGCGCACCGGGGACGGCTATGTGCTCGGCGCCCGCCGCTCCGACGGCAAATGCGCCGCATTCCTCGGAATAACGCTGAAATAGACATTGAAAAATCCCGCAGGTCCGAACGGACCCGTGGGATTTCTTTTTTTATGCTCCCGTTGCCGGGATGCTTATCTCGCGGTCATAGCCCGCGCCGTAGCAGAAGGAATGTATCTTTCCCTCGGTCGGATTTATGACGTTTACGACAAACGAGGTGTCGTTTGCGGTATCGTGCGTCTTTGCGTAGGTAGTCTCCTCACCGAACTCGATGCCGTTTGAGTCCGCGCCCTCGTTTTGGCCGAACTCGTTATTGTAGAAGTAGCACATGTTCGGCGTTGCGATGCGCAGAACGTCGAATACTGTGTTACCTGAGTCTTGAACGTAATTAAGCTTTGCAACCTTGAAGTTGTGCGTATGGCCGTGGAAAGCGCCGTATATCTTCGCCTTGTTGCAGTTTTTGAAGGATACCGTCATGCCGGTGATCTTAAATGAGCCGCCCGTGACATACTGGTAAAGCACGGAGCCTGCCACGCTCGCCGCGTCCGATAGCTCGCTTTCTGTAAAGTCCAAAGGATAGTGCGAAAGAATGACGACGCCCCAACCGGTTCTCGCGCCGACCTCACGCAGCTTCCGCGCAAACCAGAGCAGCTGTGCCGAGGTCATATTGTCGAAATTCTGTCCGATAGTGGAAGTGTTCAGGCAGAAAACGCGCAGCTTTTTCTCGTCGAAGTCGCGGTAGCAGTAGCCCTCGGTGGTGCTGCCGTAGGTCGCGCCCTCGTTGTACTTGCCGACGTAGGAGTATATCTCCTCCGACGACAGGCTTTCGTGATTCTGATCCCATGAATTTTTCAACCCGTCGCGCTCGCCGGGAGTCCTGAACTGCGGGATATCGGCAAACGCCTCCTTGAGTCCGGCGTTTATCTCCGCGAAGTTCTGCCTGCCCTCGGCCAGCGTGGTCGTGCTATTTCCGACGGTGTAGTCGCCCAGAAAGCAGCAGAAGTCGATATCCGGCAGGATATAGCCGAGCGCCTTCATTGCCATGCTCGCGTGCTTATTGCCGTTTACGACGTATTCGTCAGCGTCGAGCTGATGCGCGTCGGACGCGGCAATAAAGGAGATGCTGTCAGTCGTCTGAACGGCCTTCACCTTTTTTGCGACCTCAAGCGCCGCCGCCTTTACATAGTCGGGTACCTCCGTCTGAACAAACCTGTCTCCGGTTTTGAGCTCCTCGATCGCCGAGGCCATCTCCGAGAGCTTATAGCTCGTGCTCTCGCCGTTTCTCTGGCGAATGGCCGTCGCTATGGCCTGCACGTCTGTTTCCTCATAAAGCTTTTTTGCCATCAGTAGCTCACCTCGCTTCCGTCCTCCACATTGATGGTCTTATCGCTCGAACCCGTGTATTCATAGCTCTCCACTTTGTCGCCGAGGATTATAGTCAGCACCTTGTAGGGCGATACCTCCGGCTTGTCGATGGGCTCGTCGTCCCTGTCGGTTATGCACTCGGCGCAGCGGAACACCGCCGGGGTTGAGGTGTGCAGCTGTCCTGCATACAGGCCGACGGCTATCCACGGACGCTTTTTGATAACGGGCAGCGCACAGCTCGTGCCGTTAAACTCCACGTCCTTGTACTTGCCGTTGCGGTAGCCAATGCGCATGGTCTTTTTATCGTAGGCCTCCCACTCGGCGTCAAGCTCGAAATTAACGGTGTAGTCGCTGTTGCCGCAGACTATGAGCGTTTCGTCCCCGACCGCGATCTTGTCCTTAACTTTGATGTTTATGTCCATGCAATTCTCCTTATAAGCATAAGTGAGCCGAAGCCCAAAGCTCGAGGCCGCTTTTCGCTCCGGCGTATTTGATAGTAGCAAAAATGCATGATTTGTCAATGCAAGCGCTGTGCCGTTGCGCAAATTTTGTTTCATGGACAAGGTTCGAGATATGTGATATGATGTAGAAAAACGTTACGAGGTAAAAATACATGTCCAATTCCGAACTCAGTCAGCAGCAGATAGATCAGATATCCCGCATGGGGATAAAGAAGCTTATCGGGAAATACAGTCAGTCGCAGGGCAAGGACCGGCAGGCGCTGTCGATGCTGCTCGAGCAGCTTGCCAAAACACCTATGTACTTCGCCGTGCAGAAAAACAGCGCATCCTCGGCTATGCTCAATTTCATCACCCTGACCGTTAACAGCCAGGTGTTCATCCCCATTTTCACCGACCCCGACGAGCTGGGCAGGCTCAAGGATCAGTGCGACTGCGTTTGCTTAAAGCCCATGGATTACTTCCAGATGCTCGTTGACAACAATCGCCACGCCGTTGTTAATCCCTTCGGCACCTATTTCCTCATGTGGCCGGAGCTCGTGCGCGACCACATGCTGCCGTATATGAAGCAGGCCGAGGATTTCGACCGCCAGCAGCGCGAGCAGAAGGCCGGCTTCAAGCCCATATCGTGAGCATAAAACTATAATGTTAACGCCCGTTGCTTGCGGCAACGGGCGTTTTTGCGTAAAAAAACTCCCGTCCGAAAACGGGAGTTTTTTTCAGCGTGTCAAAAAAGCCAATGGCTTTTTTGCACGCTTCAAATACGCCACAT
>OIXH01000578.1_pt1 | contig 44591 bp, 36 predicted proteins | sample 1587741 | NCBI WGS metagenome assembly OIXH01 (sample SAMEA3888916, study PRJEB22519) | human gut metagenome | biome: human gut; feature: human-associated habitat; material: faeces | place: Denmark | collected 2011 | reverse complement strand
TTTTTATGGATTTAACCGCTTCGGCGCTGGCGACTTTTTTAGACAAGTCCGTGCTCGCCATAATCTCTTCTAATGTCAGCGCGTCGGATTGATTGATTTTAGCGTCAACATCGGTCTTTAGCGAACTAACCGTCGTGGCGGAAGCCGCCCCGATGTTCTCCCTTGCCTGCGCCTTTTGCGCATCATCAAGCGTCTGCGCCGTATACAGTACCGCTTCCTGCGGCGCGTCCTTTCCCGGGTCGCCCTTCTCGCCTTTCTCGCCCTGCGCGCCCGTGTCGCCCTTCATCCCCTGCGGAATCGTAAATTCCACCATCGGGTTTTCCGCCGTGCCGCTCTGCGTAACGCTCGCCGCCGTCCCGGCCTCGCCCGTCACGGCCGTGACGGTAAACCTTGGCGTTGCGCCCGTCGCGCCCGGGCTTCCATCCCTGCCCGGTTCGCCTTTCTCTCCTTTCTCGCCTCGCGCGCCCGGGTCGCCCTTGTCGCCCTTCGCGCCGGGGTCGCCTTTTTCGCCCTTCGCGCCGTCGCGCCCCGGCTCGCCGCGTGGACCCTGCATCAGCTTCTCAAACCGAATCCTCAGCGTCTGGTTGACCGGCTGACCGAACCCGTTGTTTGCCGTGCTCGATAGCTCGCCAATCGCCGCCATGACGAATAGGATTCCCGGCGGACAGGGCGTGATGACCTGCTCTGCGTCCGTCACCTCGCCGTTTTCGTCCACGTTGGCCTGAATCGCCAGCCGCACATCCCAGACATATTCGCGCGGTTTCAGCCTCGCCGTGTCCTCACTTTCAAAGCAGACGACAAACCGCCCGTCCGCTTCCGGCGCAATCGTCTTTTCAATCAGCGCGCGCCGTTTCGGTCTCTCCCTGACGGTGAAAATCGCCCGGTCGTTTGCCGTCGGCACATACCCGGTTTCGTCCGGGCAAATCGCCATCAGCGCCGTGTCGCCCGCCGTAATCGAAATCTGGTTTCCGCTTACGCGAAACATCGCTTTTCCCTCCTTTTCTTCATGTACAGCCTGATTCCATCGACCACCAGCCCCGTCAGCCTCACGCCGTTGAGCACAATGGCTTCCACCGGCGACCCGTTGAAGATCACGGGGATGTAGTCGTCCTGCGTCCCCCGGATGATGACGACGCCCGAACCGCCGCTTCCCGCTTTGCCCGGCCGCGATTGATACGGTTCTTCGTACCAGCCGCCGCCCGCGCCGCCTGCTCCGCCGCCGGTGTTGGCCGCGCCATTCCCGCCGTCGCCGCCGTCCACGCCATTTATTCCGCCGCGTCCGCCGTTTCCGCCGCCGCCTGCGCCGCCTGCTCCGCCAGCCAGCGCCATACCGCCAGCGCCGCTTCCGCCACCGCCTCCGCCGCCAAAGGGTCCGAACCCGAACAGCTTTAAGCCGTTTCCGCCGTCTGTGCCTTGAATGTTGACGTAGTAGCCGCCTTTGCCGCCTTTGCCTGTGCCCGCGCCTGGGGAATCGCTACCACCGCCGCCGCCACCGCCCGGAGCGGAGATTCCGAATGCCGACGTTGCGCCGCCGCTTTCGGCGGTCACGTTGTCGCTCCATCCGTTTATCCCTTTGCCGCCCGCGCCGATTGTGACCGCATATGCGGTTCCTGCCTCAGCCGTGGTCGTCCCCGTTTTGATGTACCCGCCGCCTCCGCCTGCAAACCCGCCTATGTGCGCATAGTTTCTGTTGCTGATGGTACCGCCGCCCCCGCCCACACATCCGACCTCAATGTTCTTTCTGTACGTGAACGTCATCTTTCCGGAGCTTTTCAGCTTGATGTACCAATAGGTGTCGTCCGAACTGGTTTCATACGCGCCGGTGTAGCTGAATTTCGGAATCTTCTTCGCCATCTTCCCCGCCTCTTATGTCGTCGTGATGTACAAAACCGTGCCGGATAACTGGAACGTCGCGCCGACGGGGCCCGGGTCGCCTTTGTCGCCCTTGTCCCCCTTTGCACCCGGCTGTCCGCGCTCAACGCCCAGCGTCAGCACGAGCTTCCCGTCGATGTCGGCCATCTGCGCCGTGCTTCCGCTGCCGTATTCCCGCGTCTGCGCCTGAATGTTCATGTTCGCAAGCCGCTGCGCCTGCGTGTTCGCCGACAGCGCCGCCGTGCTCGCATCCGTTCCGGCCTTCTGCGCCGCTTCCGCCTGCGTCTTCGCGCCCTCTGCCGCCGCGTTCGCCTCGGAAATCGCCGTGTTCATCTTCGAGAGCGTCAGGTTGATTTCCGTCACCAGCGCGTCCCATGCGTTACTCTGGCTGGGCGTGACCTGTGTGCTCGGCGCTGGGCGGCTGATGGGCGTGAAACTCCCCTCATAACAGGTTTTCGCGCGCGTCTCGTCCGCCGTCGCGCCGTAGCTCACATAGACGAATACCTTCACCGCGCCGCTTCTTTTCAGATACACGTCCGGGATATCCGCCATCCAGCAGCCCGTTTCCGCGTCAAAGGACGCGATGCGCGTTTCCGTCTGGCTGTCCCCCGCGTAGCCGTATTGCGCCTGCACCGTCACCACGTCCCCCGCGAGGAAGTCGTCCATTTCGGCCAGCTCGTCCGGGGTCGGCAGCCCGCGCATCCTGAGCCGCTGCCCCGTGTCGTACTGGTAAACCCCGGCAATGGCCGCGCTCTTGTGCGTCTTAGATTCAAAATTGGCCTCGATCATCTGATTTCTCCTCTCATTCGGTTATATCATATTTCCATTGTCCCATAGTCACGAAAAAACAATATCTGCTCTGTCGGCAGTATGAACGGTTCTCCCGACTTTGAGGTGTTCAGCGTCCAGAAAAATATTTTTCCATGCCTTTTTTGCATTTCTATTGTCAAAAGTTAAAAATCCGTATAAAATGTAATTGCGTGTTTAGGTGTTTTTCTCTTGGAATTTCACGTTTTTTAAGTTTCAGGGTTTAAAGGAGGATTTTTATGGATACGCTCGAAAACAAACGCATTTACTCCAACCAGTTTTCTGTTTCCGTCGGTCAATCTGATGCTGTTCTCGTCTTTAACTGGAAAGCACCTGATTTTAATGAAAACGGAAATGTTGTTGGCGAAAAAACGCTTGACACAATCACAGTTGCGCTCTCTCGTGAGAATTTTGCTCAGCTTTCTAACCTTATCAACGAACTAAATGAGAAGGTCAAGAATGAGAATGGAAAACACGAATAATACTGTTTGGAAGACAAAAGATTATAAAGAGCGCACTGTGGAGCTTCGGAATGATGACCGCCAACACATTTACGACCATCATAGCTCGATGAAAAACGGCGACAACATTCATCAATTAAAAACGGTTGTTGAATCGCCGGAAGTGGTTTACCAAAGTGCTGAATATCCAAAACGGGAAGTTTTCATCTCCAAAAGCACTGGTTTTACCTATGCTTCCAAAGTCGAACTGACAAAGATTATCATTCATTACGATACAGAGCACTCTGGTCACGTTGTAACGGCTTTCCCTGTAAAAAGAGTAGGTGGTAACATTGGTGAAAAACTCTATCCAGAAGATGACGTATGACAAAATCAACGATGTGTTGTATGTCACGTTTGTTCCAGATTCCGATTCATACGGTGATGAAACCGGCGGCGTGGTTCTTCTGCGTGATATGGATACCGATGCGATTACCGGCCTGACCATCTTCTCGCCGAAGAAATTCAAAGCCGCCCGCGAAAAAGACCTCGCGCTGGTCGCGAAAAACACTGGCCTTCAATTCGATCTTTCTCATGTTTCATTTTGAAAAAAGGGGTTGCCTTCGGGCAAGTCCCTTTTTTATTACCGTATTTCGCCCGCCTCCTTCTTTCGCCTGACCAGCTCGGTCAGCACCTGCTTTTTCGCCGTTTTCTGCATGTCCCGAACCGCTTCTATCCTTTCTTCATCGCTCATTCGTTCCCATCTGTTTCCGCTCATCATCGCGCGCAGGCCGATCACGTCCCTGCCGCTTCCGTTAAAGAGCGTGTCCGCGTAGGTGCTGTTCGCCCAGCGCTTTTCCTCGTCCGTCAGGCGGATTTTGAAACCCTCGTACTGGTTAAACCCGACCTTGCCCACCTTGAGTTCCTTGGCCAGCGTCTTGGTGATGCTCACCTCGTACTTGCTCGCGCTGACCATCTCGCCCGGCAGGAAGCTTGTTTCCCCTGTCCGATAGCTCAGGTCGATCAGCGTGTCAAGCGCCGCGTCGTTCTTTTCGCCCAGCGTCGTCCACGGGGTTGCAAAAGCGTTGAGGAAATGCAGCGCCGCGTTTTGGTTCTCCTTTCCCCAGTTGTAATAGCCGTTTTGCAGCGTCGCGTCGCCCGTGATGTCCGTCTTGACCGGAAGCGTCTGCCGCAGAAGCGGCCAGTTCTGAACGATTTGACGGTTTAGGAATTGCTTCACCGCATTTTGGCTGTACACGTCCCGCACATAGGGGTCTGTCACCTTGGCCAGCGCGCGAATCGCCGAAGGGGTCAGGCGGCTCGCCTGATTCTCCGCGATGTTCTCTGCAATGTTGCTCGCGATGCCTGCCGCGTCGTTGTAGCCGCTGAACAGCGCGCTGAACCCGGAAAGGAACGAGTTGTCAAACAACTGGTTGCCCGTTTCCAGCGCCGAACCGTAGAGTATTGTTCCGATCAGCGCCGGAACGTTCACGTCGTCGCCCATCTCTTCAAGCGCCCATGCGATCTTTGCGCCGATGTACAGGGGTCCGCTCGAAGGCTGCGCAAAGTCAAGCGGGATTTCCCAGTCGCCCAGCTTGAAATATGTGCTGTAACTCCTGCCCTGCGCCTTGCGGATTACGCCCCGTCTCTTGTCTTCCTCGTCCTCGCGTCCGGGCTGAATCGCGCCGAGGCTGGCCAGCAGCGCGCCGACGACGGCCACGCCGGTTCCCGTCAGGCCGCGCCCGAGGTTCATCACAAACTTTCGCTGGTCGAAATTCGCGCCGCCGTTGCGCTTGCCGTCCCATAGGCCGTATTGGATGATTGCCCGCGCCAGTCCGATGGGGCTGTACTGCATCATGCGGCTGGCGACGTTTGTCGGCGTTTTGAGGAAGGGCATTATGCTCGTAATCATAAGGTCGATCATCGGGCTTTCCCGCCGCGCGCCGTTGATGGCGCTGACGATGTTGTTGTCCTCCTGAAAAACGCGCTCCGTCGCGCGAACCGCCGCTTCCGTCTTCATTTCCTCAAGCGTCATGTCGCGCAGGACTTTGACCTCGCGTCCGTCTACGCGCTGCGTATCGGGGATTTTCGTTCCCAGACGCTTGATGACGGCCAGCTCCTCCGTGTAGCATTGCTCCCAGAACGGACGGTCGCCCACCTGCATGGCAAAATCCACGATGTTCTTGTAGGCCTGCAGCCATTCGTTGTTGAAGGTGCGGTTGTTGTGGTTCAGGTCAAAGCCGCTTCCGTGGCCTGTGTCCACATGCGTCACGAAATAGTCCACCATCGTCTGTCCGATCTCGCCGGTAAACGCTTCCCGGCCTGCCGCCCGCTCCGCGCGGTTCGGCGCGTCCGTCGTTCGGTTGCCCGTCCGCTTGGTGATATATTTTCTTTCAATCGCGCCGCCGATCTTCTCGCTCGCCAGCTCCAGCGGACGAATGAGAATGTTGCTGGAAACGTTCTTGATCCACGTCTTCGTTCCGGATAGCATGTTGGTATATCCAAGGGCATTGACCTTTCCCATCATGCTGTCCTGCGCGACGTTGGCCTGCGCGTTGTAGACGCGCTGCAATGCCGTTTTGCCCTCCGTCGTCACCGGCACGCCCTCAAGGTCTGCGCCCTCGGCATAGAGGAATGTGCTCATCTGCCCCGCGATGTAGTTCAGGTCGGCTTCCGTCACCACCGCAAGCCCCTGTTTCATCGCTTCGAGCTGCTGGCAGAGCGTCAAAAGCCCGTCGCCGCGCACATTGTTGTCCGTTGCCAGAATGGCCGCCAGCATGCGCTCCTTCACGGTCGCATAGCTGTATGTGTCGCCGACCAGCTTTGTCCCGTTAAGGCCGTATTGGTCGATGAGTTCCGTCTTCCAGCTTTCAAGTGGTATGTTCCACGGGTTGTCATCACTCACGTCGGAAGGCAGCTTGTCGATCTGCCGCTGAATCAGCTCCGCCGCCGTATAGACCTTTTCGAGCACCGGCGGCAGCGGTCTTTCAATGAAGCTGCCCTGCACCGCGTCGCCCGCCGCGCCGCTCGCGCCCGTCACAGCCTCCTGCGGCAAAACGGAAGTCCTGCCCTTGTTGAACGGGTTGTCCGGGTCGAAATCGCCCGTCTGGCTGACGTTCTGTTCCCTTTCGGTGCCTTCCTTGCTTCTCTGCTGTCTGTCGCGCCATCCCTTCACCGGCGCTTGGCTGCCGACGGGGATATCGCCGCCCACCAGTCCCTTTTTCGCGTTGGCGTGGTCGGCTTTCTTCGCCGCTTCCACCAGTGCGCCCTCCGCAGTCAGCTTCCCGATGATCTGTCTGGCCTGCAGCGCCTGACCGGCATTTGTGCCCTGCTCGTCATAGGCCTTCGCGATCACATAGGCCGTCGTCATCAGCCCTTCGTTCTGCGCCCGGATGCAGGCCACCGCCGCCGCCGCGTGGTCGTCTGCCGTCCATCTGTCCCGCGCCAGCAGGTCGTTCACCACCGCGTCAATGCCGCGCGCGTTGATATCGTCGTTCGCCCGCTGCACCTGCTCCCGGTTGGTCACGGTCTCGTACTGGTCTCCGCGAAGGAATTCCTTCACGCCGTCGGTCAGCACGTCGAGCTCCTGCGCCTTTACGTTGCCGAATTGGCGCGGGGCGACGGCATATTCTACGTCGTTTGGCATATCATAGGGATTGACGCTGGTGTTGCTTTGTGTTACACTAGGGTTGCCACTTGTGCCAGTAGCTCCTTCGGGGACGCGCCCCGTTGGAGCGTATACGCTGGGCGAGTGGCTTTTTTCAATTTCCTGAACCTTGCCGATGTTGTAAACGACATGTCCCTGATCGCCCTGTGCAACCGAGATGTTCAGCAAATACCGCTTTCCGTCGTAATCCTCAAAGACTGCATCGTAGTACCGCCAGCCATCCTGTGCAAATGAACCGTGCTTTCCGTTGTCAGGCCGGTTTCCTTGACCCGGATTCTGGTCGATTGCCACCTGTGCAACCTCGTCCAGATGCGCCGAAGCGTTCACCTTTACCTTATACTTGCCTTCTCTGTCATACCCAACGCGGCTTCCCGCGTGCCACTGGCTCTTCTCGTTGATCGTCAGCGTTTCGCCTTCGAGCGTCCGAATCTGCATATCGCCATCCTTGCGGATGGTTTTTTCAATATATGCCTGAATTTCGTCATTCCACTTCTTCGGGTCTTGGCTGAGCACAAGCTCCCGATCCGCCTTGACCATCGGCCAGTTGCTTTCGTCCTGCCTGATGGCATATTCCATCTCCGTCTGTTGTCCGCGCGTGACCTCCCGTTCTACGGGCGCGGTCTTTCCGAACAGCTCGATGGTCGCATCCTTGCCGCCCATGCCCTTTTTCCACGTTCCGGCTTCAAGAATGGCCTGCCTGAGCGCATCCCGCGCCCTGACCAGCGCCTCGTAGTGTTCTGCCGCCGCGCCGCCTGCCTTTTGGGCTTTGCGTCGAGCTAAAAACTGCGTCAGCTTGTTGTAGACCCGAATCGGGAAGGACTGCTTCGCGCCCAGCAGGTCATACACCAGCGTCTCGCTGCCCGTCCTGCCCCATGCGCCAAGGGAAGCCATCAGCTTTTCCGTCGCCGCAGCGGCCAACTCCTTGTTCACGTCGCAGGGGAGACCCGCGTCCTCATAGGTCTTTCGGATTTCCGCCGCGTCTCTGTCCATCGCCTCTGTATCGCCGCGATAGGCCGCTTCCAGCGCCGCCTTTTCGTAGGCCGCATAGTTCTTCGTGCTCTCGATGTAGTGCGTCAGCTCGTGCATGACCACCTGTCGCATCTGTTCGCCCGCGCCGATTCGGCTTGAAAGAATCAGCCGCCCGTTCTCTCGGTCGTAGAAGCCGCGAACCTTGTCTGCCAGCGGCATGACGATCAGCTCAAGCCCCGTCTTCTGTTTCAGGCTGCTGGCGAGCTTCTGCGTCACCGGGTCAAGGTTGCCGCGCGAAACGTCCGCGTTCAGATAGTCTTCCGCTCCGACTGTGCCGATGCTGGCCTCCATCCCGCCCAGCTTGCCTTTCAGCTCGCCGCTCCTGTCCAGCAGATTCAGAATTTCCGTCTCCGGGTGCGCGCTCGCCTCGTCCATCCGTCCGGGGATTTGCGCCGCCAGTTCGCGGAAAAAGCCGCTGTCAAGGTCAACGTCCGCGCTCTTGCGGTTGATACGGAACTGTGTGCCGTATTGGCGGTTCACCTGCGCGATTGTCCGCAGTCCCGTCGTGTGCAGCACCTCGGCAATCTGCTGTTCGTTCAGCCAGATGCGCTTTTTTCGAATGTCCCTGACCACCGGGGCGATCTCGTCCATCTCGCTCTGTGTCTGCTCCCGCTCGGTCTGCCTTTGGTATTCTTCCTGCGCCTGCTGCTCCCGCTCGGCGATTTCCGCTTCCGCCTTCCGGCGCGCCTCGTAAGCCTCCGGGTTTTGCAGCGCTTCCCGGCGGTCGTAAAGCGCCATCAGCCGCGCTCCGATCTCGTTCATCCGCGCGTCGAGCTGGCCAAGCGTTTCCTCGTCCATTCCCATGGCTTCCGCTTCCGTATAGCTCTGCGTCGCCGCGTAGAATTCTTCTTCCGCCGCCTGCTGCTGCGCGTCGAGCTGCGCAATCTCGTTGTCAATGGCCTGCGTCCGCGCTTCCCGGTCGTCAAGCATGGCTTCCCGCGCCGCCGCGTCCTCCGCGATAACGGCCTTTCTGCCCGCCTGTCTCGCCTCTGCCAGCCGCTGTGCCGCCGCCTGCTGCATTTCGTCCGTTCTGCGCGCGGCGACCGCGCCCTGCTCGTTCGCGGTTTTCTGGTTTTCGCCCATGCGCACGCGCGCTTCGGTCATTTCCTTCTGCCGCGTCAGGTCGCCGTTCATCACCGCGTCGCTCGCTTCCGCGAACTGCGCCCGGCTGTTGTCCGCCGCCGTCTGCGCCGCTTCCGCCTGTGCGCGCGCCTCGTCGGCCTGCTGCTTGGCCTTTGCCGCGTGCGCCGCGCTTCCGCGCTCGTCCTTCCCGCTGATGATCTCTTCGGCGACGGCCTTGCTTTCCTTCTGCTGTCGCGCATAGTCGTTGAGCAGCGCGCAGGCCTGCTCGTCGCCCAGCGTCTTTGTCACGTCCAAGATGACGTTCTCCACGTCCGTCCGCTTGCCGTTCATCAGGTCTTGCGCCGCCTTCACGCCGCGCAGCGTGCCCACGCCGCTTCCCGCCGCGCCGGACAGAGAGAACAGCACCGCGCCGATGGCGTTCTCCACCGCGCCGCTGACAACGCCCTCCGCCGCGCCCTTCACGTCAAGGTTCTTGGGGTTCAGCAAGTTCAGCGCCATATTCAGGCCGTCCGTGAACGTGATGTCCTCGCCCGCGTCCACCTTGCGGAAGATTTCGCCCAGCGCGTTGTCCGTCCAGTTTGCCGACAGTCCTTCAAAGAATTCGTCGTGAACCACTTCATCAAATTCGTTTTGGGCAAACGCCTTGCTAAACGCCTCGCCAAACGTTCGAATCGCCGCAAGGCCTCTGCAAGCGCCCGCCGGGTTGCGGATGATCCGGCTTCTCGCGGCTTCCGTCAGCGCGCTCATGCCCGTCATCCTGCCCAATACACCTTCGAACGTGCCGAAGTTCGTCGCGCAGTCAAGCCCCGTGTTCACCGCGCCCAGATATCGGGCGGAATCAATGCTGTACCCCTTTTGCAGATACTCGTCAAAGTTGTTCTTGAACCCGACGACGCTGTACCCCGTGTTAAAGCCGATCAGGCTGCTGCCCGTCGCCAGCGTCGTTCCCGCCGCCACACCGGCCGAAACCGCGTTGTAGGTCATGCCCTTCACGCGCCCGAACCACTTGAATTCATCCTCCGTCGCGTTCGTGCGCATGAATCCTTCCATCGTCGCGATGTCCCGGCGCACCTCCGCGCTGTTTTTGAGGAAATCCCCCTCAAAATCCATCGGGTCAATGCCGAGCTGGTATACGTCCGCCGCACCGGCCAGCGCCTTTCTCAGCGCCTTTGCGTAATTCTCGTCGAGCGTCCCGCTGGCCAGCGCGCTTTCGATGTCCTTGCGGTACTGCGTCCGGCCGTATGCGCCGTATTCGTTCTGGTATCGGTTCTGGATGCGCGCCGCGTTGACGAGCACCATACCTTGAGAATAGCCCGTGTACAGGCTGTCCTTGAAATCCAGATACCATTGTTCGCCGCCCGCGCGGATGCCCGCGCCGACCGTGTAGCTCGCGCCCACGCCCTGACCGAAGGGAACGTCCAGCGCCGCCATTTCCTCATCGGTGATCGCCGCGCCCTGCTGACTGATGCGGCTGGCCGCGCGCTCGCAAAGCGCGTTCATGTCCACGCCGCCCGTCTTGGCGTAGTATTCGTCCAGCGTCAGCCCCAGCGCAAGCGCCGTCTGCGTGTCCTCTTCGAGCAGTGCGTCCATCTGCTCCCTGAGCTGCGCCTGATAGTCGCCCGTGTCGATTACGCCCTGCGCGTCGAGGTTCAGCTTCACGCTGCTTAAGTCAAACGGACTGACCGCATTTTTGCTCGCGCCCGGCCTGAAATAGTCGTCCACCGCCGCCAGCCGCCCGACGTAGCCCATGTCCGCGTTCAACTCGTCCTGCCCCGCCTGCGCGTTTTGGCGCACCAGCGCGAGTTGTTCCTCGCTGGCCGTTCCCTTGAGCGCCGCCGTGCGCGCGTCGCTGAGCGCCTGCGCGCTCGCCTCCTCCTGCGCCCTGCGCATGTCGGCCTTGTCGGCCAGTAGCTCGTCTCTGGCCGCGTAGATGCTTGCCAGCTCGTCCATCGCGTGTTCGTCCGTGGTGAGCAGGCGCTCCATCAGCGGCAGCTCCGCGTCGCCGCCCAGCGTCCCCGCCTTCTCCATCGCCTCGGCCTGCGCAGCCCATACGACCATCTGCGCCATCACGTCGCCCCGCAGCTCGTCCGGGAAGGAATCGCTCTTCATCACGTCGTACAGCGTCTTGACCGTCTGTCCCTGCGCCGCGATGTTCCCGTAGGTCACCGCGTCGGCCATGTCGTTTCCGAGGATAATGCGCTGGCTGTCCGCTTCCGTCAGCGTGCCGATCATTCGCCGCGCGTTCCCGCTCTCTGCCAGCATGCGATCCAGTTCATCCTTGCCCGCGCCCTCGATCTGGTCATACCGTCCCTTGAGCAGCGCGTCCGCCGCCTCGCCGACGGTCTGCGCCTCGTGCATGCGAATTTCCGCGCCTGTTTCGTCCGTGCGCTCCCTGCCTCCCTCTTCGAGGGAGGTGTCAGCAGAGCTGACGGAAGGAGTTGTCGCCATCCATTCCGCAAAGCTCATCCCGCCCTGCGCGACGACCCGCTCTTCCGGTGTCATCTGAACGGGGCCTTGCACCTCCGGCGCTTTGCCGCTGTCCTCGGCCTTCTTCTTGCCCGCCGTCGGGAAGCCCGGCGCGGTCGATGCCGTCATCGTTTGGGAAACAATCCGGCTCTGTGCCTTCGCCTGCGCGGGATTTTCGGCCTTTTCCTGTTCCTCCTGCTCGGGCACTTTCCCGGCCAGTCCGCTCCAAAATCCCGGCTTCTTCTCTTTCTTCTGCTCTTCCTCGGGCGCGCGTTTCTCGTCTTCCGCCTCGGCGGATGCGCCTTTTGCGCTGTCGGAAGGCGTTTCCCCGCCCGTGATGCCCGTGTATGCCTTGTCCAGCGCCGCCGTCAGTTGGCTTTTCGCATAGTCGGAGTATGCGCCTTCCTCGATCTCCTGCCGCGCCTTGAGGTAGGCCGCCGCATCTTCCTTGTCGTGCTTTCCGTCGCCGTAGAATCGGCTCGCGTAGTCCTCTGCCGCGTCCCTGTATTCGTCACGGGTCAGGTTCGCGCTTTCAAGGAATGTTCCCACGCCGTCCGTGTTTTCGCCGTAGAATCGGCTGCCCTCGGTCTGCGTCAGCGTCTTAAACGCCTTTGCCGCCCGCGCGCGCAGCGTGTCGTCCGCAATGGCGTTGATGCCGCGAATCACCGTCGCCGCGTCCGCCGTATTGGCGTTGATGCTCTGTCCGTCAAAGCCCATCAGGGGCATTTCGGCCAGCTCCAGCATGGCCGTGTTGCGCGCATTGGCGTTCTTCTGCCGCGTTTCCTGCTCGCTGTCAATCTGCTTGTTCAGGCTTTGCTTCAGCTTCGTCTGTCCGGAAATGGTCAGCTCGTTGTTCAGCGCAAGCTTCATGCCTTGAAGGGAACCGATGGTCTTCCCGGTCATGTCCATGACCGATTCGCCCTTGCTGTTCTTTTGCAAGCCGTATACGCCCGTCAGGCTCGGCTCGTCAAAGCTGGGCGTCTGCGCCATCTTCATCGTCGGGCGTTCGGTATTCGCATATGCTTTTCCGATTGCGCCCGCGCTGTAATCCTTCACCGCCGATTCTTCCGGCTTTTCGATCTGCGCGTTCTGCTCGTCGTCCTTCTTTTTTCGGTCATTCCACTTGCTCATAGGCTCTCCTTATCCGTATGAAATCGCGTCAACGTCGCTGCTTGCCTTTTTCTTTCTGCTGCTTCCGCCGCTCCCCGAACTTCCTGAACCCGTCGTGCTCGTCGTGTGGCTCGCCGTGTCGGTCGTGCCCGTCGTGTCGGTCGTGCCGGTCGTCTGCTGGGTGCCGGTCGTCTGTTGTCCCATCGCGGCGGAAATGGCCGTCAGGTAGTTGCTGTTGTACTCCCGGCGCTGCGTGTCCTTCAGCTCCTGCACCTTCGCCGCCAACTGGCTGGCAAAGTCCGTGTTCAACCGTCCCTGCGTCTGGCTGTTCTGTTTCGCCGCCTGCGTGATCTGATCTTGAATCTGCCCGGTCTTGCGCGCGTTCTCGTCCGTCAGCTCCCGTACAGCCTTCGCCAGCGCGTCGCCCTGGTTGGCGAGCGTTTGCAGCGTGTAGCTGCTTCTGCCCATGCCACGGTTCAGCGCCGCCGTCTCCACGTTCGCCTTGCTCTGGCGGTAGGCGCTGTTTTGCTCGTCGATGGCGCGCGTCAGGTTGGCCGCGAGGTTCGCGATCTCCTGCTCCTTGCTCAGCTTCGTCGTTTCAAAATTCTGTCGGCTGGCCTCAATCCCCGCGTTGAGCTGCGGCCGCAGCAGGTTTTCCGCGAACGCCGCAATCTCCTTGTCCGTCATGTTCCCGGCCAGCCCGCCGAGAATCTGGTTCAGCAATTCGCTGTCCAGCAGCTTCTTTGTCGTGCTCTGGCTCTGGCTTTGGCTCTGGCTCTGACTGTGCTCTCTGCTGTTTGTCGTCGAGGATTGAAACGTCTCCGTCGTCGTTCTTTTCGCCATGTTCTCACTTCCCTTCCAGCGCGTCTAACCGCTTTTTGATCTTCTCGATCTCCGCGTCCTTGAGCCTGTCCGCGTTCCAGCTCGCCATACAGAAATCGCGCAGGAACATCGTCAGGTTTCGAACGTATGCCGCAAGCGTCCCGCCCGTCTCCTGCGGAACTCTCGGTTGCTTAAATGCCATGATAAACTCCCTCCGTCAGCTTCGCTGACACCTCCCTCTGAGAGGGAGGTCTTTCTTGCGCCTTTACGCCTCTTTTGTTCATCGCATACCTTCTTTTAACCATCCCCCATACCTCCCTCCTCGAGGGAGGTGGTCGCCGCAGCGACCGGAAGGAGTTAAACCTCATCCACCGAATACTCCGCCTGCACCCCGCCGTAAATCCGCCAGCCCGCCGCCTTCGCGTGGCTTTTGATTTTCAGCTTCATCCGAACGCCGCTCACCTGAATCTTCACCCGGTAGTCCTTCCTCTGCCTTTGCAGCAGAACCACCCGCGTCTTTTCCCTGCGCTCGGTCTTGATCGTCATTTCAACCGGCACGTCGTTCTCGTCCGCGTCGGCGGTAAACCGCAGCACGAAGTCGCGCTTCATATAGGCCTTGCCCAGATCGAGCCATGGCGTTTCCCACAGGCATTCCATCGGGGCGCCCAGATAGCCGCCGCTCTCCGGGTCGCCGTATCGAATCACTTCGTATGGCTCGTCCGCCTGCGTGAAGTACACCGTCCCGCCGACGGCAAAGAAGTCCTTGACGCGCATGCCCTTTCGAACCATGAACGTCCCGCGCTCCGTATCGTATTCGAGCACCGTGTTGTTTTCGCTCAGAACGTCGCTCTCGCTTTCCTTGATGCACATCGCCAGATAGTAGATGTGGTTGCACACGCAGGCTCTCGCCGCGCCGTCCATCCCCTCCATGCGCATCCGCATCGTTTCATACAGCGCGTCCCGGCTGAGCAGCCGCAGCGTGTTTCCGTCGTACAGGCCGATTCCGTTCTGCGACAGGTACAGCATGCTCGTCCTGTCCGTGCAGATGCTCCGCTCTTCGACGGGGCCATCCGTGCCGTAGGCCTCCGTGATCGTGAAGCTGCTCGGGTCGGTGCCGCGAATTTCGAAGATCGTCTGCTCCTTCACCGCCAGCAGATACCCGCCGAAGGGTTCCAGCGCGATAAACTTGTCGCCGTCCCATGTCGGCTGGTTAATCACGCCGCCGCCCAGCTCCGGTGTTTCAGCAACATTCGTCCAGTTGAACGGGTCGTATGGCCGCGAATAAAAGATGCTGTCCGGATATCCTTCCGCGCCCGTTCCCCAGATGCGCTCCGCGTGCCGTCCCAGCGTCGCGAACTTCACCTCGGCGTATGCGTCGCCAATCGTCAGCGCCTTCTTTTCTACCCGAAGGTCGCTTCCGTATACCGCAATCATGCCGTCTTTCGCGTTGGATAGGATCAGGATATCCACCGTCGCCCCGCCCTCCGTCGTCTCGTAGGTGACGGAAGACCACACGTCGCTCTTGTACCCCTCCGAGCGCTTCACCCAGCCCTCCGTGCCCATCGTGTAGGTGTAAATCGCGCCGCCCGCCGCCGCAACGTACACGTCCGCGTCGTCCGGCCTCGTTCGCCGATAGAACCGTGCCAGCGTCTCAATCTGCGCGCCCAGCGCCGGAAACGCGCGGCTCGTGCCGTAGCTCGAAGCCAAAAGCCCGCGCTCCGTGCGGATGTTCTGCGCAAGGTAGGCGTAGTCGGTGTTGATGTTCGTGTCGCCCGCCGCCTGATAGACGCCTTTCGGCGTGGGGATCGTGAACCGCCCCTGATAATCGCTGTCTGAAATGCTCACCTTTGCTCCCTCCTTCGTCCCTTCATTCGATATTTTCCCTCTATGCCTCCCTCCCCGAGGGAGGTGGTCGCCGCAGCGACCGGAAGGAGTTTCGTCTCCCCTCGTCTCCCTCCCCGAGGGAGGTGGTCGCCGCAGCGATCGGAAGGAGTTTCGCCCCCCTCGCCTCCCTCCCCGAGGGAGGTGGCCGCCGCAGCGACCGGAAGGAGTCCCCACAGGCGGCCAACGCTTTCACCTGCAATACCTCGCATCCGTAACATCATAAATGTGCTTGCAATGCGTCACGCTGCCCATGCCCTGCGGCCTTAGCCGCTGCATGCCCCGGAGGAAGCTGTTCAGATAGAACTGCGCCTGTCTCTGCTTGATCGGATTGCCGTTGGATAGATGCCGGTAACAGATGTAGTCCGCCAGATACGCCTGCGCACATTCCGGAATTTGCGGCTCGTCGCTCCCGTCCTCCATCGGGTAAAACGCCACTTCGCATACGGCACGCAGCGTCTTTCCCGCCAGATCGTCCCGCCAGATGTGCAGCCCTCGCCCGTCCGGGTCAAGGTCGTAGCCCACGTCGCGGCCGTATTCGTCCCTCAGCTCCACCACGCGCGTGACCAACAGCCCCGGAACGGGCGCGTTCCCTTTCTCGTCCACATCGACACAGAACGTCCGGCGCGGTTTCAGGTACTCGCGAACCGCGATGTCATAGCCCATGTTCGCGTATACCTTGAAACTCTCTTCGTATTCGCTCACGTCCTCCACGTTCTCGTCCAGTTGACGAAGCGCGTGCGCGATCAACTGTGAAAGCGTCAACTGATCACATCTCCCCGCAGTTCTTCAGAATTTCCACCACCGCCGCCGGCATTTCGCAGACCGTCCCGCGCATAAAGTAAAAGCTCACGCCGTTCATCCCCGCAAAAACCACGTCGTCCCGGCTGCCCGGTGCCAGCGGCAGGCTCACCTTCACCACCTCGCCGTCCGCGCAGCCCGCGTCGGCCATCAGCTTTTTCAGGTTCTCCTGCGTCTTTTTGCACTTACCGGAAAGCATCGCGCTCGTCTTTTTCATCGTTGCCGTCGTATTGATATTTGCCACTCTCTTTTCCTCCATTCTTTGTCAAAACTTGCTCGTTCCCCGTACCCTTCTCCCCAAACCTCCCTCTTCGAGGGAGGGGGACCGCCCGCAGGCGGTGGAAGGAGTTCCCGCACATCGCGCGCCCTATCCCCCTTCGCCCGCCCTCTCGAAGTCCCTTATACAACCCCGGGTGTAGGGTCGCAACCCTGCTCGTTTCAAAGGGGGTTATGGGGTTCCTAGGGGATTTAAGGGGGAAAAATCGAAATTTCCCCCTAATCCCCTAGGCCTAGCGGAGCACGTCCCCGCATAGCCCGCAGGCTATGCAATCGTATCCCCGTCCCCCTCCCCAAAGACCTCCCTCTTCGAGGGAGGGGGACCGCCCGCAGGCGGTGGAAGGAGCTCCCCCGCACTCGGTGGAAAGCGTTTACGCGCTAAACCCGCACTCAATCCTCACCGCGTATTCCGGCTGCAACAGCTTCGCGCCAAAACCGTCCATCTTCCAGCCCACCGTGGAAATCTGGTCAAGCGGATCTGCCGTGCCCGCGCTGCCCGCCGGCTTGACGATCACGCGCGGCTTTGCGCCCTTGAGGCTCGTCACGCCGTAGGCGTACTGCCCCAGCACGATCACGCTCGCCACATCCGCGCCTTCCGCGCCCGTACCTTCGAAAATCTTTGCCTCGGTCGTCTCCACCAGCCGCACGCCGAACAGACGGCCGACCTCGCCCGTGTAGATGTTCTCCTTGTCCTGATACTGGCTGACCTTCACAAAGGCCTCGTCCTCCTGCAAGTCGTACATCGTGTCCGGGCCGATAATCGCCACAAAGTAGCCGCCGAACGTCTGCGCATGGTTCTTCTTGAGCGTCTTAACCGCCTTGCGCAGCTCGCGGCTGGTCAGCTTGTCCGCCGCCGTCAGTTCGGCGCGGCTCGCCTTGCCGCCTGCGTAGATCACGTTTGCGCACTTCGCCAGCTCCTCGCGCACCACCGCGTCGATGCTTCGCGCGCCCGCGTCGCCAAACAGCTTCGTGCGGCGCATGATGTCCATGTCCAAATGCGTCAGATCGAGCTTGTCCGTGCAGCGCGCGTATTCGCCGTACTGCTGAAGCTGCACCGTCACCTCCGTTTCGGCCAGCATCACGCTCTCGCCCGGCTCTCCCTCACTGAGCGCCTTCGTGTTCGTCTCCAGCGGAATCAGCTTGCGCATATTCATCACCAAACCGCTGTGCGGCGGCATGCGGTGCTCGTCGCCAAACTGCAAGTGCACCAGATTCGGTTCAAACGTCCGCAGCAATTCGCGGTTGTAATAGGTCTGCATGCCCGCGCTCAGGGCGGAGCTGGTCGTCATGTTCGTGTCAGTATTCGTGTAAGCCATATGCTTCCTCCTCAATTTCGTCTGTTCATCGGGTCACGCGGCCGTCCGGCGCTCATTCCACGCGCACCTTTCGTCCCGCCATCATCGCTTCCTGCGCCCTCTTTGAAAAGGCCGCAAACTCCCTGTCGCTCATCTGCTCGATTCGGCTGCCGGGGCGAACCGTCCCCGCGGCGGTCGTTCTGGCAATCGGCACCATGCCCTTTTTCGGCGCCGCCAGCATCCGCTTGAGATAGCCGCACGCCGCGCGAACAACGCCGTGGCCGTCAGCGATTTCCCGCTGCACCGCCTCGTCCTGCGTCATCGCGCCCAGTTCGCCGGTCGTCCAGCCGTCCTCAAACAGCTCGCCCAGCCCCTGTCGAATTCCCGCAATCCATTCCTCGTTCTCTTCTTCCTGCTGCTGTTCCGCCTCGCCGGTCAGGTTTTCTTCCAGCTCCTCCACGCCGATCTCCTCGTTCGGCGCAATGACCATGTTCTCTTCCATCTTGTTCTCCTTTCGCATCTCATCGAATTGTACGTCGGTCAAGGCCTCCGGCCTTGCCGCCGATTGTATATAGGGGCTTTGCGGTCGCCCCTATCACCCTTCGCCCCTCTCAAAGAAACTTGACCGTTCCTCCGTCCCCCCGCACCCCTCCCCAAAGACCTCCCTCCTCGAGGGAGGGGGACCGCCCGCAGGCGGTGGAAGGAGTTCCTCGCCCGCACTCGGTAGAAGGAGTTCCCCTTTCTCATCCCGCTTACAGCGAACCATTCTCCCGAATCGCCCTCAGCACCCCTTCCTTGCTCCGATATCCCTCCATCAGCCGGATCACCGTCTCCGGCGGCAGCGGCGTTCCCGCGTCCGCGCAAATCTTGACCGCCTGCATCAGGAATTCGTTGTCGCTCTGAATCTGGTTAGGATTTCCGCGCTGCACCTGCACGCGCACCGTGTACGCGGGTCTGGGCAGCGCGCCGCCGCGCCTGTCCGGCGCGACCAGCTCGATGATTCGCTCTCGCATCCCGCCGGCCGAGTTCCACCCGCCGATGATCCGCAGCTTGCGTCCCGGCTCCATGTATTCGCTCAGCACCCAGAGAATCTGCTCGATCATCCGCCTGAAAGCATCCTTGAATCGTTCGCTGTGCCAGCGCGTGATCTTGCCGCCCGCCTCCTGCAAATAGTGGATGGCCGTGCCCGCCGTCACGTTCAGGCCGCCCTCGCCGCGCGTGAACTGGTTCTGTCCGCAGTCCTGCTTCATCGTGTCGGCCATATAGCGCATCATCTCGTATACCTGCCCGTTGATCGGCGCAGCCTGCACCGTCTGCATCACCTCGCGGATGTCGTTGCCCTCCCATTCGATGATCGTCTTGCGCATGTCGGCCACGTCGTCGGGATTCACGCCGCTCCCCCTTCGGATGAAGTGCCGCTGTATGCTCGATTCACGCGCATTGTCGTCGATGTATTTGGCGTATCGGTCGATTGCCGTCTGCGTGTCGTAGTAATCGTAGATCAGCCCCGTGCCGAACGGTTTGCGCCATGCGTCGCGGTATTTGTAGAGTACAAACGGATATTCCCCGTGCGCATACAGCCCTTCGGGGTATTCGCTCTCCGCGCCGTAGCCCGTCTCCGTGCTGAACAGCAGCGCCCGCCCCGCGACCTGCGCCATATGGACGCGCGTTTTCTTCGCCTGCGCGTCGTATTTCTTGTACCAGAATTCCAGCAGCGTCACCCGCGTATCGCCCTCCGGGGTCTGCGCATCGTCCTCGTCCGCTCTCGCGTATCGGTCGCCCGCCACATAGCCCTTCGCCTGCGGATAGTGCTCCTCCACCCATGCCACGCTCGTGTGCGTCGCCTTGAAGCAGCCCCGCCCGTCCTGAATATCCTCGTACATCGGATCGGGATAGAAATCTTCGGGATGCCACGCCAGCACGTTCACCATGCCCTCGCCTTCCTCCAGACTTTCGTCCCAAAACACCTGCGCCACGCCCGTGCCCGCCACGATGGCGTCCTCCATCAGCGTCTGGTACTTGCCCGGCCAGCCCGCGCGGTAGAGCACAAAGCTCACCACGTCGTCCATTTCCTCGGCGCTCTGCGCAGTCTCCTCTCGCTCCGGCAGCATGACGGCTTCCGGCAGGTTGTCGATCTGGTCGGCGATCATGTTATCCACGCAGCTTCCCAGCGTGTTGCCCGTCGGCGCGGTTTGGCTCTGCTCGTCAGGTTTTCGCGCCCGCAGCATGCGCGCCTTGCGCATCAGCTCGTGTTCCTCCCCGAGCTGATCGTAAAAGCAGTCAAACAGCGCGTAAGCCCGCGCAACCAGCGCCCTTTCCTGTTCGGAAATCGGCTGATTTTCCGCCGCGTCCCATCGGCGCGCAGCCTCCCGCCTGTCGCCCACTTCGTTCATGGTTTTTTCCTCCTTTCCTGTCTTTGGGGTTCATACGCCGGTCAAGGCCTCCGGCCTTGACGTCGATTGCCTATAGGGGCTTTGCGGTCGCCCCTAAGCCCCTTCGCGCGCCCTCTCGAAGCCTCTTATACAACCCCGGGTGCAGGGTCGCAACCCTGCTCGTTTCAATGGGGGTTATGGGGTTCCTAGGGGATTTAAGGGAGGATCGAAGCCGAGCGCGCCCTGTGGGCGGCTCAGCGAGGCGGAGCATCCCAAGCGAAAGGGAGCAACCCTGTTGCGACCTTTGAGCGCGGTAAATCGAAATCTTCCGGGAAACTCGCATAGTCGCGCAAGCGCTCCTTGCGATTTCCGATTTCCGCCATGCTTTTTCCCGCACAGCGGGCGCATGGCTTCAATCCCCTAATCCCCTAGGCCCAGCGGAGCGTTTCCTCGGCGCAATCGGCCTTGACATCAAAAAATACCGCGTCTCGTCGTAGATGTGATCCTCGCCCGCGGTGTCAATGTCCTCCGGCCTGCGCGCGTCGTAGACCAGCGCCGGGATCGTCCGTCGAAAGTCTCGGCAGTTTTCGAAAACGTAGAGCATCGGCCGCCCTTCCTCGTCAAACTTGAGGCGCTCGTGCAGCTGCATCTTTCCCGGCAGCCGCGTGTTGTCCCCCTTCATGAAGATCACGCCGTTGAATACCTTTCGAATCTGCTCCTCCACGCTCAGTCCCCGGCTTCTGTCCCAGATGGCCGGGTCGGCAATGCCGCTGACGTGTATGCCTTCCTCAAATTCCGGTTCCATCAAGTCGGCCAGCTGCCGCGCGATTTCTCCGGGCGGGCAGGTCACGCCGACGTTCGCCTCCCCCGGCACGCAGCCGTAGAGCTCCTTGTATCGGTAAACCCGTCCCTCCTCGTCCACCGCCCAAACGCCAAAAGAAAAAGGCCGCGTGTATCCGTGGTCGAAGCTGACCACCCGCGTCCAGTGCCATGGAATTTTGAACGGTTTGATGACGTGCGTGTATAGCCCGTCCTCGTAATGTGCCGGATCGTCCACAAACTCCGGGAAAGCCTGCCCGTCGAATGCGTCCCACTTTCCCAGAAGCAGCGCTTCCCGCAGCGCCTTGGGCTTCTGCTCCAGCTCCACGATGTAGTCCCGTGTGATGTGCGGATTGTCCATCGCCGTCGCCGGGATGTATTCGATCCGCCTCACGCTCACCCCGCCGAGGATGCTGCTTTCCACCGTCGCTTCGGCGACGCGCTGCCCCGCGCCCGTCGCGTCCACGAATCGCGCCTTCACCCATGCGTGCCCCGGGCCGCCGGGGTTGCTCGCGCAGCGGACGCAGGGCGTGATGCCCAGCCGTTTTTCCGCGCGCAGCCTCGTCCGGAGGTAGTCGTACATGGGCTTTGTGAAATGCGTCAGCTCGTCGAAATACAGCCAGTGGATTTCCGCGCCCTGATACTTGAGCAGCCCTTCGCCCTCGTTGCTCAGGTGGCAGAAGTGGATGACGCTCCCGTTGCTCAGCCGCAGTTCATGCGCGCTGGCGACGTATTTGCCCAGCTCCTTCGGCGCAATGCGCATCATCGTGCGCACCAGCGTCATTTCCAGCTCCGGGTATGTCCGCCTGAATAAATACGCGTGCGTCTGCGGATATTTCAGGCATCGCATCAGCGCATCCCAGCAAATAGCGTAGCTCTTTCCGCCGCCCGCCGCCCCGCCGTAGAGCACCTCGTCCGCCGTGCTCGCGTGAAACGCCAGCTGCTTGCCCGTCGGACGATAGGCCAACTCAAGCTCCATGCCTTTCCTCCTTTCCCTTTTCCGCGCTTTCCGGCATGCCCAGCGGCGGCGCGCCCTGCGCGAATCGAATCACCACGTCGCTCCGGCTCTCCTTGGGCACGCGAACGCCCGCCCGGTCGAGGATGTCCTTCGCCGCCCTCTGGCTGATCGTTTCGTTCACCTCGCCGTCCAGCAGCAGCGCCGCCTGCCGCCGCGCCGCCTCCTCCGCGCTCTTGTTCACGCAGATTTGCGCCCGCAGCTTGGCCGCCTCGCTCCGCTTTTTGTAGGTTTCCAGCCGCGCCAGATCGCCCAGCACCGTCTTGGCCTGCCGCAGGCTGATGCCCAGCCGCGCCGCAATCTCCGCTTCCTCCCGGTTCTCTTCAAAGTACAGCCGAACCACCTCGCTCTTCATGCTCTCCGTCATTTTCATCGTCATCCCTCCCTTCCTTTGGGCATATAAAAAGCCGCTCCCTTTCGGAAACGGCTCATGCCCATTTGCTGGTCGTCTAGGAGGGCTCTTTCGTTCCCTCTTTGACTGATTCTATCATACCACACCTTTTTCCGCGCCGCAAGCTGACATTTGGGGGACATTTAGCGGACGCCTTCCGGACATTTTCCGGACATTTCCCTAACGTCTCCCGTTCGTCCGCCCGCGCATTTTTCTCATTCCTCTGCCTTTTCCTCTTTCTCAATCTCCCGCTTGTATCGCCGAATCTGCCGCTCGCATCTGTCCGTGATCCGCGCCGTGTCCTCCAAATTCATCCCGCAAATGTAGTAATATAAGCAAAATGCATATGCGCCGCTCTTCATGCCGATCATCGCCTCCCGCGCTTCCTTTTCGTAGTCGCGCAGCCGCTTTTCTTCCCGCTTCAGCGATTCCTCCAGCGTTTCCCGCAGCATGACCTTCATTTCCAGCCCGCGCGGCAGGCCGCCCTTTCCTCTGGGCATCCCGTCGAGCGCCGCCGCGCCGATTGCCGCCTTCGTGTCCTCCAGCCGCTCGCGCAGCTCCCGTACCAACCTCGCCTGGCTTCTCACCCTCAACAGCGCCTGCTTATCCTTCTGTGTCATCGTCTCAAACTCCCCTTTTGCTTCCGCCGGCCTGTCCGGCTCATCTCTCCGTCTCAGCGCTCCATGCTTCCGCCTGTCTCAGCGGTTCTTCGCACATTCCGCAGCCGTCACATTCTTCCTTGAGGTGCAGCACACAGGAAAACGCCATTTTCTCCTCCTCAAATCCGCGTCGTCTTTTCTCACCGTCTTCATTCCGTTCGCATTCCGGGGCAGTAATACGAACGCATGTTCCCATTTTACGCGATACGCACCGCTTTGTCAACCCGGTCTCCCGTCCAAAACCGTCTGTTTCCGCCCTATTTTTCCCATCAAAAAAACGGGCTGAGCCCGTTCAGCTTGTTGACATAAGCAAACTTGGCTTGAATAGCAAAATCAAGAAATTCAGCTATTCTTTCATTTGCGGAAAGGGCTATTCTCCCCCTTTCGGGGGGAGAATAGCTTTTTGTCTACAGTCTGAACGGGCTGAGCCCGCCTTCATCTCTTTATTCTTGAATTGCACCTGACTATAAAGCGTCCCTTTTCAAATTTCTTTTATCAGCGCCCTCACTGTTTTATCAATCACTTCACACACGGATTCAAAATGTCTATCAACTTCGGCGTTGGAAAAACGGATGACAGTGATTCCATATTCTTCAAGGCCGGCTGTTCGGCTTTCATCATATGCCTTTCCTTCGTTCGAAAAATGCTGGCTGCCGTCCAGTTCAATCGCCAATTTAGCCTTTGCGCAATAAAAATCCGCAATAAATCTTCCGATTGTTTTTTGCCTCTGAAACCGAATCGGATATTGGCTCAAATACTTATACCATAAGCATTTTTCCTGCTCGGTTGCATCCTTCCTCAGCTCTTTCGCTCGCGGAATCAGCTTATGATTGTAAGGCAAAGACACCGTATCCCTCCGTTTTTCTGTCATCCCATCTTCTAAACCGCCCCATGACCTCCCTCTTCGAGGGAGGTGGCACGCCGAAGGCGTGACGGAAGGAGTCGTCCCCCGTATGCGCCTTATTGCTACTTCCATGGCCTCCCTCTTCGAGGGACGTTTTCCATCGTCGCCGCCTGTGGCGGATTCAGACGATGAAAAACGCCGAAGGTTGGCACGCCGAAGGCGTGACGGAAGGAGTCGTCCCCCGTCTCACAAACGCATCTGCCGCAGCGCGTCCTCCTTCTTCACCCCGGCCAGCCTGAGCCGGTGCGCTTCTTCGAGCAGCCGCCCCATTTCCTCCCCCGGCTGAATCCCCCGCGCGAGAAGATCCGCTCCCGTGATGTGTGGCCTTGCCATCATTTCCTCATACGCCGAAAGCCGCGCCCAAATCGTCCGTTCCGTCTCCGCGTAGGGCGCGGCGTTTATCCTGCCCCGATGGTCTGCCTTCGCAAGCAGCAGCAGGTCTTCCGGGCAGGCGCTCCGGTCAAACAGCCTGTTCCACGCCTTCTGTCCGCTGTTCTGCGCGGCGTACATATTCGGCTTCATGTGCAGCTCCACCATGTTCAGCACATAGCGGCAAAGCGCCTTTTCCCCCGTCAGCCGCCGCAGAAAGTCCTCCGCCAGCGGCACGCCCGCCGTTTCGTGCCCGTAGGCGTGGATCACACCGTCCTTCTCCTGCATGGCCACGGCCTTGCCCACGTCGTGCAGCAGCGCCGCCAGCATCAGCCCCGTCGGGTTTTTCGCCTCGTCCCGGAGCTTGGCCGCCTCGTCCACAACCAGCATCGTGTGCGTCCATGCGTCCCCCTCCGGGTGGCAATCCGCCCGCTGCTTCACGCCGATGAGCGCCGCGACCTCCTTCAGCCAGGGTTCGAGCTGTCCCATCTCCCGCAGCGCTTCAAAGCATCGGGATGGCCGCCTGCTTCTCGTCAGCGCCTTCTCCATTTCGCCCATCACGCGCTCCCGCGCCAGCCCGTCAAGGTCGAGCGTCCGGCAGAGCGCCATCGTTTCCGGCGCAATCGCAAACTCAAGCCGCGCCGCGAACTGCGCCGCCCGGATGGCTCTCAGCGGGTCGCGCCGAAAGGTTCTCTCGTCCACATGCCGAATCACCCGGTTTTGGATGTCCGCCTGCCCGCCGAATCGGTCGATCAGCGCTCCGGTCAGCGCGTCCCGCATCATCGCGTTCATCGTAAAGTCGCGCCGCCTCGCCGCTTCCTCCACGCCCATAAAGGGGTCGATGTCCGCGTCCTCGCCCTTTCCGCCGCCGCGTCGGGGCAGCGCGATGTCCAGCGTGTATCCGCGCAGCGCAAACACGCCGAAGCTCGCGCCCATCTCCTTCCACGGTCCGATCTCGCTCAGCATCCCCCGCACCGCGTCCGCCGTCATCCCGTGGATTTCGATGTCCACATCCTTGCTTTCCCGCCCCATCACGCCGTCGCGGACGAAACCACCGACAAAGTAGACGCGCCCGCCCGCTTTCTCGGCCATCCGCGCAATCCGCCGCGCCATCGCCAAATTTCTTTCCATGCCGTCCCCTATTCACACGTATTGCAGGAAATCCCCGCCTCAAATCTCCCGCCTCATCACGATATAGCCGTCCTCGCGCAGCACCTCAAACCCGTTCTTTGTCCAAAACGCGAGGCTCTGCGGATTCCCCTTGTCCACGCCGAGCTGCATTTCCCGATACCCAACCGCCTTCAGACTCGCGGCCATGTCGCGGATGATTCCGCTTCCGACGCCTTTCCCCTGCTTTTCCGCGCTGACCATGAACAGCCCGATCCACGCGGTTTCCTTCGCGGGATAGCCGCTGATCCAGTCCAGAACAGCGACCAGCTTTTTCCCCTCAAAGAAGCCGACATACGCCTTGTCCTCCATACCCTTTCCCGGCGGAAGCGCGGTCATGTCCGCCAAAATGCTTTCCCGCGTCGCCATCGGCGGATGGTATTGATAAAACATCCCGTTTCCTTCGCAAAGCGCCAAAATCGCGTCCACATCCCGCTCGCCAAGCCGTCGCATCTGAAAGGCATTGCCCGTCGTTTCCGTCCGCATATTCATTCCTCCACCTTGTCAAATTCTTCCATCCGAACCGCATGATCGAAACCAGCATGGATACCTCCGTCACCGCTTCGTCGAGCACCCCGGCCATTGCCCCGCAGATCAGGTTGTATTCGTTATAGTCCCATCACGTATACCTGACACGGGTTCCATTCGTCCCACAGGTGCGGAAACACCTCGAACTCCCTGAATCCCATCGCCAGATAAAACCGATTTGTCGCGTCATACTCGGCGTATTTCCCCATCTGCACCGTTTTCACCTGCATGAACGCATAGCCCGCCTCGCGCGCCGCCCGCTTGGCCGCTTCCACCAGCGCGCGCCCCGCGCCCGTTCTGTGCCGCGCCTTCAAAACGCCCATCACATACAGCTCCACCGTGTCGCGCCCCGTCTCCTTCAGGCAGAGAAAACCGACGGGGTTTTCTCCGTCCATCGCAGCGAAAAAGAGCTTGTCCGCGCTCTCGCTGACGTATTCCTCCCGCGCCTCCGGGATGCCGAACCACTCCGGCAGCGCCTCCAAAATCACGCGGCAGATTCGCCGCTTTTCCTCCGCATTTTCGATTGTCCGAACCTCTGTTGTCATTTGCTTTTCCTTCTCCATCTGCAATTTTCTCCGTAGGGGCGCGCATTGCGCGTCCGCTGTTTTCCGCCCCTTTTGCGGTTTGAACCCGTTTCAATCACAGGCCGCTTCGCGGCGACAAAAAGCGGCGCCGCAATATACGACGCCGCTTTCCACATTCTGTTTTACTTCGCGAACTCGGTGCAGCGGGTCTCGCGGATGACGTTGACCTTGATCTGTCCCGGATATTCCAGCTCATTTTCAATGCGCTTGGCGACCTCGCGGGCGAGCACATAGGTGCCCTCGTCGGAGATGTCCTCCGGCTTGACCATGATGCGCACCTCGCGGCCGGACTGAATCGCGAACGACTTTTCCACGCCCGGGAAGCTGTTGGAAATCTCCTCCAGCTTTTCGAGACGGCGGATGTAGTTCTCGATGCTCTCGCGGCGCGCGCCCGGACGAGCCGCGGAAATCGCGTCGGCCGCCTGAATGAGCACGGCCTCGACGGTCTGCGGCTCGATATCGTTGTGGTGCGCCGCGATGCAGTGGATGACCTCGGGGGACTCGTGGTAGCGCTTGGCCATTTCAACGCCCAGCTCGACGTGCGTGCCCTCCATCTCGTGATCGACGGCCTTGCCGATGTCGTGGAGCAGACCCGCGCGCTTGGCGAGCTGCACATCCGCGCCCAGCTCCGCCGCCATCAGGCCGGCCAGATGGCTGACCTCGATGCTGTGCTGGAGCACATTCTGGCCGTAGCTCGTGCGATAGCGCATGCGGCCGAGCAGCTTGACCAGCTCGTGGTGGATGCCGTGCATGTTCGTTTCAAAGATGGCCTGCTCGCCGGCCTCGCGAATCTGATTGTCTACCTCGCGCTTGGCCTTTTCGACCATTTCCTCGATGCGCGCCGGATGGATGCGCCCGTCGGCGATCAGCTTTTCCAGCGCGATTCGCGCAACCTCGCGGCGAATCGGGTCAAACGCGGAGACGATCACGGCCTCCGGCGTATCGTCGATGATCAGATCCACGCCCGTCGCAGTTTCCAACGTGCGGATGTTGCGGCCTTCGCGGCCGATGATGCGGCCCTTCATATCCTCGTTCGGCAGCGACACGACGGAAACCGTGGTCTCCGCCACGTGGTCGCTGGCGCAGCGCTGAATCGCCATCGCGACGATGTTGCGCGCCTTCTTTTCGGCCTCGTCCTTCGCGGTCTGCTCGATTTCGCGCACCATCACGCCCGCGTCGTGGTAGGCTTCCTTCTGGATGCGCTGCACAATCATGTCGCGCGCCTCGTCCTGCGTCATCTTCGCGACGCGCTCCAGCTCGGCGCGGCTCTTTTCTTCCATGTCCTTGGCGGTCTTCTCGGCCTCCTCGGCGGCGGTCTTCTGGCGGACGCTGTATTCCTGCGCCTCGGCGGTCAGGCGATCCAGCTCGTTCTGCTTGCGCTCCAGGCCGGTCTCGCGCGCGTCGAGGTTATCCGCTTTTTTGTCAAGGGTTTCCTCGCGCTGGGTCACGCGGCGCTCGCTGCGCTGCACCTCGGCGCGGCGGTCGCGAATCTCGCGATCCAGCTCGTTCTTGAGGCGGATGACCTCTTCCTTCGCTTCGAGGATGCTTTCCTTCTTCTTCTCCTCCGCACGGCGCTGCGCGTCGTCCAGCAGATTACGGGCATATTCCTCGGTGCGCCCGATTTTCTTTTCCTGCACGTTCTTGCGATACATGTAGCCTGCCGCAACGCCCGCGGCCAGCGCGGCTGCAATCGCCAAAAGGGTAAAAATAAACGACGCCAATCTGCTTCACTCTCCTTCTGTTTGGATTCTTAATTTCTTTCAATCAATCGTCCAAGAAAAAAGGGTACAGATCGACGCCTGCCTCTGGCGATAAACAACACAAATTAGGCGCAAAGAACCATGCCATCGTCGGGGCACAAGAACCCCGCCGCGGCTTTGCCGCCTATTCAGTTTTGATGTATCAAACGCCCGGAAAAGTCGGCCTAAACGCACCCCGCTTTTCCCCGGCGCAATGTCCAGCACAGCATAAATCTGCACACGCTTTCACTCTGACTATCTCTATTTTACATTTGATTGAACCGCATGTCAAGAGAATTTGTCAATCCGGTGAAATTTGCGATGCGTTTTTGAGCAAAACATATAGAAACGGACGGGCATTTCTGCCCGTCCGCTGTGAATATGAATCTTTTTATTCCTCATCGTCCGCGAGATCGGCCTTATGCGCCTCGATGATCTTGCTGGAGATGGCCTGCGGCACTTCTTCGTAGCGCTCAAAGTTCATCTTGAACGCGCCCTTCGCCTGCGTCATGGAGCGCAGATCGGTTGCGTATTTGAACATTTCGGCCTGCGGCACTTCGGCGATAATCAGCTGCTTGCCGTCGCTCTGCTCCATGCCGAGGATGCGGCCGCGGCGCTTGTTCAGGTCGCCCATGATATCGCCCATGTACTCGTCCGGCACGCTGATTTCCACGTGCATGATCGGCTCGAGCAGCACCGGGTTGGCGTTGATGCACTGCTTATACGCGATGCGTGCCGCCGTCTTGAACGCCATTTCGGAGGAATCGACCGGGTGATAGCTGCCGTCGTAGAGCTTGGCGCGCAGACCCGTCATCGGGAAGCCCGCGAGCACGCCCTTGACGAGGTTCTCGCGCAGACCCTTTTCGACCGACGGGATGAAGTTGCGCGGCACCGCGCCGCCGACCACCGCATCGACGAACTCGAAATCCGTGCCCGGTTCGGCCGGGGAGAACTCGATCCACACGTCGCCGAACTGGCCGTGGCCGCCGCTCTGTTTCTTGTGACGGCCCTGCACCTGAATCGTCTTGCGGATGGACTCGCGATAGGCGATCTTCGGGTCTTTGAACACGGCATCCGCGCCGAACTTGCTTTGCAGTTTCTGGCGCACGATTTCAAGCTCCAATTCGCCCTGACCGCTGATGAGCGTTTCGGTGGTCATCGGATCCTTGGCGACGATCACATCCGGCATTTCCTCGCACAGGCGCGCCAGACCAGAGAAGACCTTGTCCTCCTCGCCCGCCTTCTTGGCGTATACCGCCAGAGAAATCTGCGGCGCGGGGAAGTCGATGCTGTCATACTGAACGACCTTGCCGATTTCGCAGAGGCTGTCGCCGGTGGAGGTGTATTGCAGCTTGCTGAGCGCGCCGATGTCGCCCGCGCAGAGCATGCCGACCGGAATCTGCTTCTTGCCGCGCACCATGAAGATGCCCGCCGCCTTCTCGGGCTTGTCCGCGTTCGCGTTGAACAGCGGGGTCGCCGGGGTCAGCACGCCGGAGATGACCTTAATCAGGGACAGCTTGCCCACGAACGGGTCGGCGATGGTCTTGAACACCTGCGCGGTGAAGCTCTCGCTCATGTCCGCGTGGCGGATGTGCATGGATTTGGTCTTGGGGTTGATGCCGTGATAGGTGTGCTCCATCGGGCTGGGCATGTACATGGCCAGCTCATACATCAGCGGGCGCACGCCGATGCCGTTCAGGCTGGAAACCGGGGCGACCGGCACGATGCTGCCCTCGTAAATGCCCGCGGAAAGGCCGCGCAGCATGTCTTCCTCGCTCAGCTTGCCCTCGTCGAAGAATTTTTCCATCAGTTCTTCGCTGGTGCTCGCCGCCGCCTCGTTGCAGGCCTCGCGCGCTTCTTCGACCAGCGCTTCCATTTCTTCCGGAATCGGGATCTCGCGGCGATCCTTGCCCGCGCCGGTGAAGGCCTTACCCGTCAAAACGTCCACCACGCCGACGAAGGACGTGCCCTCGCCGATCGGCAGAACCGTCGGGATGATGCAGTTGCCGTAGGTGCTGCGCAGATCGTCGAGCACCTTGCGGTAATTGATATGTTCACGATCGACCTGCGAAACGGCGATGATGCGCGCCAAACCATGCTTCGCGGTCGCGTTCCATGCTTTTTCAAAGCCGGTGGAGATGCCCGTTGCGGCGCTCAGAACGATGACCGCGCCCTCCACGGCGTGCAGCGGGCCGGACATTTCGCCCGCAAAATCGAAGTAACCGGGAACGTCAATGAGGTTGAGCTTCTTGCCGTGGATTTCAATCGGCGCCACGGACGCGCTGATGGAGATATGACGCTTGATCTCTTCGGGATCGTAATCACTGACCGTGTTTCCGTCCTCGACACGACCCTGGCGGTCAGTCACGCCGGCGGCATAGAGCATCGACTCAACCAGCGTCGTTTTGCCTTCAGAGCCGTGTCCCAATACAGCGATGTTGCGTATGTCCTTCACCATGTAGTCCTTCATAAATCGTTCCTCCTTTGAAGCCTTGTTTCGGCTGTTTTTCAGGCGGCTTGTTTCGCGCCCGCCCGCATCTGATGCTCATTATATCAGAATGTATGAAAAAATGGAAGTGTTTTTGGATAATTTCTTTTCTTTGCTCGGTCAATTTCGCCAAATTCGAGCCCATTTTTTACGAACTTTCCGCATGATAATCCGCCGTTCGATCGTTTTTTGCCTTCTCCACGCCTTGCTCGTGCAGGGCGGCTTTGCGCAATTTCTCATACACGCAAAAAACGTCCGGCGGGCGCGGGCAGTCGGGCGCTTTTTTACGCGCCCCTTTTGCCGTTTCCGTCGAACGTTTCCGTTTTTTGCTTTTTGTCTTCTTTTTTTGTTTCTTTGCAGGCTTTACGAATTTTTTTCTTCGCTTTCCGCCTCGCCGAGCTGCTCCATGATCGTCTGATACAGAAACGGCGCGCGGCTTGGCCAGCGCTCGCAGAAGCGCTTCGCCTGCGCCTTCGTCGCCGCCGTCAGCGTCATGGAGAAGATTTCCGCGCCGCCCTCCAGCGCGCGCAGCGTGACGGCGAAGCCGTTATCCGTCTCCTGCCACGCGGCGGGCATTTGCAGCTCGTCGCGGATGCGCCGCTTCCACGCGGGCGCGTTCACGTTCAGCTTCTCCGTCTGAGAAGCGCGGATGCGGGAGGCGAACATTTCCACGCTCTCGCGCCCCTGCGGGGTCAGAATCAGCAGCGTTCCTTCCAGATGGCGCGCCTCGCGAATGAAGCCCGCCTCTTTCAGCCCGCCCAGCGCCAGATAAAACTGAAATTGATTCATCAGCGCGTTTTCAACCAGAAAGCGCAGAAGCTGTTCCTCCGTGCAGCCGCCGAGGCGGTTCAAAGACGACAGCACCACGAGCTTGTCCTCTTCTTCCGTAGCATGCACATCAAGCGGCATGGGCTGCACCTCCATCCCTTATTTCGCGGCGGTTTCCTCGCCGTCCTTGACCAAATAGCCGTCCAGATCGCGGAGCAGGTCGTCGCAGTCGTCGCTGTAAATCGTCATGGTGATCGGTCGGGAGAGATCAATCGAGAAAATGCCCAGGATGGATTTGGCGTCCACCACATAGCGCCCCGAGCGCAAATCCATATCATATGGATAACGATTGACCAGGCGGACAAAGTTTTTCACGTTGTCCGTCATCATCGTCAGGCGAATCGTCACGGTTTTCATATTCATGCACCTCGTCACATATTCATATCAGTCGATATTTTTCCTGTATTCCCCTTTATTATATCCAAAATACTGCTGAAATGCAAGTACGGTTTTTGTTTGCTGCATTGCCTTGACGCTCCCCGCGCGTTGTGCTATGCTGTTCGCATTGCTCCAGGATTGAGGTGATCGCTTTGTTTGCCCATCGTTCGCATCGTCAGGTGGAGATGACCGCCGGGCCGCTGCTGCCCAACGCGCTGGCCTTCGCCGTGCCGCTGATTCTCTCCGGCATGCTCCAGCTTCTATATAATTCCGCGGATATCATCGTCGTCGGGCGCTTCGCCGATTCCGTCGCGATGGCTTCCGTCGGCGCGACGACCTCCCTCATCCATCTGCTGGTCAGCCTGCTGATGGGGCTGAGCGTCGGCGCGTCCGTGGCCGTCGCCCGTGCGGTCGGCGCAGAGGATCGGGACGGTGTGCACCGCGCGGTGCATACCTCCATGGCGCTGGCGGTGCTCTCCGGCGCGGCGCTGGGCGTGCTGCTGCTCGTCCTCTCCCGCCCGCTGCTCGAAATGATGGGCTGCCCGGCGGACGTGGTCGGCGGCGCGCAGCTCTACCTGAACATCTACGCCGTCGGCCTGCCCGCCAGCCTCGTCTATAACTACGGCGCGGCCATCCTCCGCGCGGTCGGCGATACCAAGCGTCCGCTGTATTATCTGACCGTCAGCGGTCTGGTCAACGTCGTCCTCAACGTGGCGCTCGTCGCCGGGCTCAGGCTCGGCGTTGCGGGCGTGGCCATCGCAACCGTCGTCAGCGAGACCATCAGCGCCGCGCTCGTGCTCGCCAGCCTCATCGCCAGCCACGGCGACGTTCGCTTTGAGCCGAAAAAGACGCGCATCGAGCGCCGCTCGCTTTCGATGATCCTGCGCATCGGCATCCCCGCAGGGCTGCAAAGCAGCATGTTCTCCATCTCCAACGTGCTCATCCAGTCCGCCATCAATTCCTTCGGCGCGGCCGCCATCGCGGGCAACACCGCCGCCGCCAGCATTGAGGGCTTCGCCACCACCGTTTCCAACTCCATCTCGCAGGCGGCGCTCACCTTCTCCAGCCAGAACATGGGCGCGGAGAAATATGCCCGCGTTCGCCGCGTGCTCCGCGTCTGCCTTGCGGCCACGTTCGTCGGCGGTCTGACGCTTGGCCTGCTGATTTACACGTTCGGCACGCCGCTGCTCGCGCTGTTCAACACCGATCCGGCAGTCATCGCCAGCGGCCTCGTCCGCGTGCGCCACAACATGCCGCTCTATGTCCTCTTCTGCATGCAGGATACCTTCGTCGGCCAGCTCCGCGGCGTCGGCTATTCCCTTCTGCCGACCATCACCAGCCTGAGCGGCATCTGCCTGTTGCGCGTGGTCTGGCTGTATACGGCCTTCGCCGCCTCCCCGACCCTCGATACGCTCTATCTCTCCTATCCCGTCTCCTGGGCGGCGACGCTTTTCGCGCTCGTCGTCTGCTACGCGGTCGTGGTGCGGAAAATGCCGAGGGCGTGAACTTTAACTCCCTCAGTCAGCTTCGCTGACAGCTCCCTCAATGAGGGAGCTCTTTGGGGCGGTATATGAATCTGGCCTTTTTTACGAGAAAAACAGGGATCCTCCAAAAGGAGCTCCCTCTTCGAGGGCGTGGAGCTTGCCGCCCGCTGTGCGGGAGACAGGCAAGCGGAACGCCGAAGGTCTGGCACGGCGTAGCCGTGACTGAAGGAGTTCCCCCCTCGAGGGCGTGGAGCTTGCCGCCCGCTGTGCGGGAGACAGACAAGCAGAACGTCGAGGGAGCTGGCGCGCGCAAGCGCGGCTGAGGGAGTTACAGTGGCGTTTTAATTTAGAAAATTTTCTAAATACCTATTGACAGCCTTCTCCATCCCTGCTATAATTCAAGCATCCATTATTTAGATTTTTTTCTAAATAGAAATCCTGAAAGGACGTCGCCTATGAGCTTTGCCGAAACCTTCAAAGCGCTTTCCGACCCGGCGCGGCGGGAAATCCTGCTGCTGCTCAGGGGCGGGCGCATGAGCGCGGGCGAAATCGCCGGGCATTTTGAGATGACGGGCGCAACGGTCTCCTATCACCTCAGCGTGCTGAAAAAGGCCGATCTCGTGTTCGAAACGCGCGAAAAAAACTTCATCTATTATGAGCTGAACACCTCCGTCGTCGAGGAGGTCATGCTCTGGCTCTCTCAACTGAAAGGAGACAACCATGAAAGCCATTCCTAAACGCACCCTGCTTGTCACCTGCGTCATCATCCTGCTGCCGATGTTTTTCGGCCTCGCCCTGTGGAACCGCCTGCCCGAGCGCATGCCCACCCATTTCGATTTCAGCGGCACGGCGGACGACTATTCCGGCCGCCCGTTCGCGGTAATCGGCCTCCCGCTGTTTATCCTCGCCATGCAGCTCTTCTGCGCCGTCATGCTGCGCGCCGATCCCAAAAAGCAGAATATCTCCGAAAAGATGGTGCAGCTCGTCCTGTGGGTCTGCCCCGCCACCAGCCTGTTCGTCGGCCTGTCCATGTATCTGAGCGCGCTGGGCTTCGCCATCAACGTCTCGCGTTTCGGCATGATTTTCGTCGGCCTGCTCTTCATCGCCATCGGCAATTATCTGCCCAAGTGCCGCCATAACTACACCGTGGGCATCCGCCTCCCGTGGACGCTTGACGACGAGGATAACTGGAATCACACCCACCGTTTCGCGGGCTATGTATGGATCATCGCCGGGGTGGTCACGCTGCTTTCCGTCTTCCTCAGCCATGCAGCCGTTGTCTGGGTCGCCGCGATTTTTGTCGCATCCCTCTCGCCGCTCGTCTATTCGTTCGTTTACGCGAAAAGGCACGGAAAAATCTGAACACGCCCTGACCGAATGATTGCGCCTAAATAAAACGCCGCCCTTGACGCGCGGCGCGGATCATGCTACAATAAAGGCACGACGAGGGCTTTTGTGGTTGTTAGCCTCTCGGCACTAACACGATGATGACCTCAACATCATCGTGTTCTTTCGTTTCCTGCGATTTTTCGATCTTGACAGACGTAACAAGCGTCTGTCGGATCGTAATCGTGGTCGTCTCTTTTGCTTTGATGGCTCTCACCTCCCTCCGGTCAGAATCCGGGGTGTTCCGGTGTCAAGCCCTCGCCATGCCTGTCGGCAAAGCCGACAAAAGCATTATATCATAGCTCTCTTTCCGGCACAAGAACGGTGTGCGGAAGAAGTCTTTTCGAGCCGATTGAAAGGTCGTGATTGCATGTCCACCCGCTTTATCCCCAAGGAAAAACTCAGCAAAAAAGCCCGGCGCGAATTGAACGCCGCGCGGCGAACGCTTTGGGTCGTCTCCCCAATTTCCAAAAAGGTTGAAAGCAAAAAAGTGTATAATCGCAAAAAATCCGCCCGGCTGTATCGCGAAGATACCGGGCGGATTTTTGATATCGTTATGGCTGAGTGAGCCAAATGGTCACGGCTTCTTCGGGGCGCTCTTCCGTTCCCGTTTCCGTGTAATAGCACGGAATCCATTCCAGCTTTTCGGGGAGCTGTTCCGGCCTTGCATAATCGTTTTCCATCGTCCAATCCGTTGTTTCAAGCCCCTCGTCCATGCCGGAAATCACATGCATGGGCTGTCCGTCGAGACAAAGCCCGCCGTCCATCATTTCGCCCGGCGTCCATTTCTCTCGGCCAAGCGGATGGCCGTTAAGGCTCTTCAAATTTGCCTTTACATGGATTTTGACGTCTGAAATCGTCACATCCACCGCGACGCTGTACGTCGGGAACGCCCTTTCCGCATGATAGACCGTTGCCTTCTCGTTCGCATTGAGCGGCACGTCAACCCGTATGCGCTGTTCTGTTCTGTCTTCCATGTTCTGCACCCAGCGCTTTCCGTCAAAGAAATCATATTCCGTCGCTCGATAAAGCACAAACTCTATCGCGATCGACGTTTCATTTTTCAGTTTTTCGGGCAGTTCCAGCTCCTTTACCCCGATCATCGTGCCATCCTCGCGCAGCGTTTCGTCGCCGGAAAGGATATTCAGATATTCGTCCGTCCCGGCCAGATATGCGCCGTCGCTCAAATAGGCAATTTTCCAAATTGCGCCTGCCGCGCCGGTTTTCGCGCCGTCCTCCAGCAATTTGCGGATCATCGCGTCGCGTTCTTCATTGCCCGTATCCGGTTGAACGTCGTCCATCTGCTCCATCTGCGCCAGTTCTTCCGTTGTCGGCATCCATGTATAATCGACGACAGGCCGCATATTCGTCATCTCGTAAGCCACAAACAGGCTGTTTTCATCCACATACGCCTGCTTGAGCCGGAACGTTTGACCACCCGTATTCAGCATTTCATCCATGCTCACGCTTTTTTCATCCAGCGCGCGATACAATTCCGAATAGCCTTTGTTGGCGGTTTGCTCCGCCAGCCTTCCAAAAACGCCCAGCCCCGCCGCAACCGCCGCGCAGGTCAGCGCCAAGACCAGAATCACCGCTGCCGCCAGCCCGACGGACATCTTTCGCTTTACACGCATTCTATTCGGGCTGTTCTCCGGCAGCGCGTCGAGGGTTGCGCGAACTGCGCAATCAAACGCATCGTTTCCCGGCGGATACATCGCCTGAAATTCCCGCTTTGAGGGCATCTTGAATTGTTTCATGCTTCCACCTCCTCGAGCATCCGCCTGAGCAGCTTTCTTGCCCGAAACAGCCGACTGGTCAACTGCGGCAGGCTCTGCCCCAGTGCCCCGGCAATTTCAGCCAGCTTATACCCTTCCATATAATGCAGCAGCAACGGTAAACGCAGTTCCTCCGGCAGGCGCTCCACCGCGTCATACAGCGCGCTGTCCGGCGGCTCATAGCCGCTCTCTGGCACAGTCTCCACCGGAATCGCCTTTTGTCGCGCGCGCTGGATATCTCGGCAAGCGTTGATCACCGCGCGGGCTAAATACGGTTTAAGCCGCGCCAGATCAACGTTCTCCCGCCGTGCCCAGACGGAAAGCAGCGCCTGCTGCACCGCATCCTGCGCATCGTGCTCGTTGCGGACGATAGAATAGGCGATTCGCCGCAATGACGGTGCCAGCCGCTCCGCTTCATCTCCATATTGTTTCTTTGTCATGCTTTCACCTCCGGCCGTTTTTTCAAAAGCGCTTTCACCTGTTATACGGACGGACACGCCAATTTCTTGCATCCAAAATAAAAGAAAACGCCGCCCTTGACGCGCGGCGCGGATCATGCTACAATAAAGGCACGACGAGGGCTTTTGTGGTTGTTAGCCTCTCGGCACTAACACGATGATGACCTCAACATCATCGTGTTCTTTCGTTTCCTGCGATTTTTCGATCTTGACAGACGTAACAAGCGTCTGTCGGATCGTAATCGTGGTCGTCTCTTTTGCTTTGATGGCTCTCACCTCCCTCCGGTCAGAATCCGGGGTGTTCCGGTGTCAAGCCCTCGCCATGCCTGTCGGCAAAGCCGACAAAAGCATTATATCATAGCTCTCTTTCCGGCACAAGAACGGTGTGCGGAAGAAGTCTTTTCGAGCCGATTGAAAGGTCGTGATTGCATGTCCACCCGCTTTATCCCCAAGGAAAAACTCAGCAAAAAAGCCCGGCGCGAATTGAACGCCGCGCGGCGAACGCTTTGGGTCGTCTCCCCAATTTCCAAAAAGGTTGAAAGCAAAAAAGTGTATAATCGCAAAAAATCCGCCCGGCTGTATCACAACGATACCGGGCGGATTTTTTCATTTTCTATTCACTTTCGGTTTACGCTTTCAAAAATTCTCCGATTTTCTCCGCGTCCCGCATGCCCTTATCGTACATCATTTGCAGCTTCTCGTGGCTCTTGCTGAGCGTGGACAGGCCGCAGATATCGTCCGGCGCGACGATGAGCAGTTTGCCGAGCTTCTGGTATTCCTTGGCGATTTCCACGCCGTCGTTATAGGCGCGGTAGCGATCCAGCAGCCGTTCGGCGGCCTTCGGATAGGCCTTGGCCAGCAGGCGCGCGGGCATCACGTCCTTCTTCTGCTCGCGCTTTTGATCGACCGGGCGCGTCAGAATCAGCACCACCTTATCGCAGCCATCCTCAAACGCCTTGAGCACCGGCACGGGGTCGGAGATGCCGCCGTCCAGACACGGGATTCCATCGACGACATACGGCTTGCAGAACAGCGGCAGGGCACACGAGCCCTTGAAGATGTCATACTGATCCTTTTTCAGGCAGCTCTTGCTGAAATAGACGGACTGACCGGTGCGCGCGTCGCACGCGCCGACATAAAATTCGGCGGGGTTATGCGCCAGCGCCTCGTAATCAATCGGGTTTTCGCCCTTACTGCCGGACAGCGTGGTAAACACATAATCCAGATCGACATAGTTGCGGGTTCTGAGCCAGTTATCCAGACTCGCGTATTCCTTGCGGAACACATAATCCATATAGAAGGTGTAATTCCGCCCGCGCTGCTTGGCCAGAAAGGATGCCAGATTCGCGCTGCCCGCCGATATGCCGATACAGTAATCAAAATGAACATCGTGGTCAAGGCACCAGTCAAACACGCCCGCGCCGTAGATATCGCGGAAGCCTCCGCCCACGTCGATCACGCCTAGTTTCATAAAGCCTCCTTTAGGGGGCTTTGCCCCCTTGCCCCCACCAAAGGGCTTTCCGTTCGCCCTTTGGAAACCTTCGGGCCCAAAATTCGAAATGATTTCAGGTTCTAAGATATACCGCTGTACCTGTAGGGGCGTGCATTGCGCGCCCGCGTTTTATGCAGACTTTACTTCTTGCTCAATGATTCTTATTATACGCAGGAAACGATCGCTTGTCAAAAAACTTTTGGTCACGCCCGCTCGTTTTCTCCCGCCACGCGAAAAGGCGCGGAGCTAAGCCCCGCGCCAACGCGATTGCTCGCATTAAATGGCATTGTATTCCTTGAGGAATTTCTCGATGTCCGTGCCCTGAATCTTCTTGAGCACTTCCTTGAGCGCGATCTTCTCGATGAACGGAAGCTCCATGTCGGTGATCTTCTTGCCGTCGCGGAGCTGCACGGTGGCGTTAATCAGGTCGCGCAGGTCATAGGTGCTGCCCCAAACCTCCGGCACGCCGCGATCCACGTTCAGCAGGGTGTAAACCGCCTCCATGCCGGTGCGCATGGAATACTCGGTGGTGAAGATGGTGTCGCGCGCCGTCTCGGCGAACTGACCGAGGAACGCGAAGTTGACAGCGCCCTTCGGCACGATGTCCGGGCGGTCGCCCTTAGCGCGCGGCATGAAGAATGCGTCGATGTACGGCATCATAACCGGCACAGTGTTGGCGCTGTTCTCCGCCAGCTCCTCGATCTGATCCTCCGGCACGCCGATGTGATACAGCCACTCCATGCAGATTTCCTTACCGGTGCAGTCGCGCATGGGCTTCTTCACGTAGTCGCCCGGCTTATCGGTGAACAGCGCGTAGACCCACACGCAGAGCTGGTTCTTCGGCTGATCGTGGAACTGCTGCTGACGGTTGAGCGTCCAGCTCATCAGCCAGCTGGAATCCTTCACGGTGACAATGCCGCCGGTGACGGTGTGGCCGGTGAACGGGTTGCGCTTGCAGATCTTCTGGATATACGGCGGGATCTTCTCGTCCAGCGTGGTGATGGTCGCGCTCTCCCAGTTGGTCTGCTCCGCGTCGTAGATGAACTTGTTCGGGTGGCCGAAGCTCGGGTCCTGCGCGGCGATCCGCTTCCAGAGATCCCAGCCGTTGCCCGGCTTGAGCTCCGGGTCAAACTTGGCCGCCTCGTTCTGGCTGCCGATGGAGCTGTTCTCGACGCAGCCGCCGTTGGTGATGAACAGCAGATCGTTTTCGGTCAGGTTGATGGTCTCCTGCTGGCCGTCGCTCTCCACCACGATGCTGCTCGCCTGCTTGCGCTCGCCGTTGATGTCAAACTTCACATCCACGACCTTGGTGTTGTAGAAGAACTGCACGCCGTGGCTCTTGAGGTAGCTGGTCATCGGCAGGATGATGGATTCATACTGGTTGTAGCGCGTGAAGCGCAGCGCCTTGAAGTCCGGCAGGCCGCCGATGTGATGGATGTAGCGCTTGATGTAGAGCTTCATCTCCAGCGCGCTGTGCCAGTTCTCGAAGGCGAACATCGTGCGCCAGTAGAGCCAGAAGTTGGAGGAGAAAACCTCGTCATCGAAGAAATCGGTGATGCGCTTATCCTGAAGCTGCTCATCCGGCGTGAAGAACAGGCGCATGATCTCCATCGCGCCCTTGTCGCTGATGGCGAACTTGCCGTCGGTGTGCGCGTCCTCGCCGCGGTTCACGGTCGCGCGGCAGAGGGAAGAATTCGGGTCTTCCTTGTTGAGCCAGTAGTATTCGTCCAGCACACTCTGACCCTCATGCTCGAGGGACGGGATATCGTGCAGCAGATCCCACATGACCTCGAAATGGTTGTCCATCTCACGGCCGCCGCGCATCACATAGCCGACGTCCATCTTGCGGCCGTCGCACGCGCCGCCCGCGACCGGGTCTTTTTCAAAGATGTGGATGTGCTCGCCCTTCATCTGGCCGTCGCGCACGAGGTAGCAGGCCGCGGTCAGCGCCGCAAGGCCGGAGCCGATGATATACGCGGACTTGCCGTCCACGCCTTCCGGCTTCTTGGGATGAGAGAACGCTTCATAATTGCCGCTGCTGTAATACATAACCGAAACCTCCTTATGATTCAGGCGATACCGCCGGGAGCATTTTGCCCATCCGGCCTTTGTGTACCGCGCATTTCCTTTTGATGGTGTTATTGTACCAAGGTCAAGCGGTTTTTAACACGGGCAGAAAAAAAGCGGTGTCCCGTTTTCAGACACCGCTTTGATTTTGGATGATTTTTGGACAGTTCGGGGCAAATGTGGGAAAACGCCTCCATTGTCTTAACCCCGGGTGCAGGGCCGAAGCCCTGCTCGTTTCAAAGGGGGTTATGGGGTTCCTAGGGGATTTAAGGGAGGATCGAAGCCGAGCGCGCCCTGTGGGCGGCTCAGCGAGGCGGAGCATCCCAAGCGAAAGGGAGCAACCCTGTTGCGACCTTTGAGCGCGGTAAATCGAAATCTTCCGGGAAACTCGCATAGTCGCGCAAGCGCTCCTTGCGATTTCCGATTTCCGCCATGCTTTTTCCCGCGCTGCGGGCGCATGGCTTCAATCCCCCTAATCCCCTAGGCCTAGCGGAGCGCGTTTTCCCCAAAAGCATCAATAAAAGATAGCTATCGCCGATGAGAAGAGCATCGTCTGCGGACGATGCAAAGACGTGCTCCGCAGGCAAGGGGAGCTTAGGGGGATTTCGATTTCCCCCTTCGCCCCCTTGACCCCCACACCCCTTAAAACGAGCAGGGACACCCTGCACCCGGGAACGGGGGCTTCACATCCCGGACAAACCGCCCTGCGGGGCGTGTCCGGGGGCAGGAGATGCGAAAAGCGGAATTTACTTATGCACCTTCCTAAACAATCCCCTATTCGTCGTGCGCCGCGCCAGCGCATTGCCCAGGCTCTGCAAAATGAACACGACGATCAGCAGCACCACCACGCAGACGTTGACGATATCCTGATGGTTCTGGTTTTGGCCGTAGTTGATGGCAAAGCTGCCGATGCCGCCCGCGCCGACCGCACCGGCCATCGTCGTCAGGCCGATGAGGCTGATGGCCGTCACCGTCGTCACTCGAATCAGCTCCGGCACGGCCTCGTGCAGATACACACGGAAGATCAGCCCCAGCGTGCCCGAGCCCATGCTGCGCGCGGCCTCGACCTTGCCCTCGTTCACACCGGCCAGCGCAACCTCGACCTGGCGCGTGTAAAACGGCACCGTGCCGAACACCAGCGGCAGAATCGCGCCCTTCACGCCGATGGCCGAGCCGACCACCGCGCGCGTCAGCGGGATGAGGAAAATCAGCAGGATGATAAACGGAATCGAGCGAAACACGTTGATGACGATGTTCACGACCTGATAGACGAGCAGATTCTCGCGCACACCGCCCTTGCGCGTCACCACCAGCAGCACGCCGAAGAACAGGCCGACGACAAACGCGATCAGCCCCGCCTTGCCGAACATCTCAAACGTCGCCGCAAAGCTGGTGAAAAAACGATCCCGATAGGCGTACAGATTCGGCGCAATCCGCTCAATCAGCGTTTCAAATGCTTCCATCGGCAATGACCTCCGTATACACATGGTTTTCGTTCAGGTAATGGAGCGCGGCGGCCACCTGCTTTTCCCCGCCGCCGAGCAGGGCGACCATGCCGCCCAGCGGATTATCCTCGATCACCTCGACGTTGGCCAGCACGATGTTGATGTCCACGCCGAATTCGTGGGAGACGGTGGAGATCACATGCTCGCCCACGCAGTCTTTATGGAAGGTCAGGCGGACGAGCTTCTCGTCGGCGGCGGGTTTGACCAGCGCGCTCCCCTCTTCGATGAGCTTATCCACCTTGCTCAACGCGGACGCAGAGGCGACGAACCGGCGAGTGATCGCCGCGCGCGGGTGCGCGAAGACGTCGTATACGTCGCCCTCCTCGACGACGCGCCCGTTCTCCATCACCGCCACGCGCCGACAGATGGATTTGATGACCGCCATCTCGTGCGTGATGAGCACGATGGTCAGCCCGAGCTTGCGGTTCAAATCGCGGAGCAGGTTCAAAATGGCCTCTGTCGCGTCCGGGTCGAGGGCGCTGGTCGCCTCGTCGGAGAGCAGCACCCGCGGCTTGTTCGCCAGCGCGCGGGCGATGGCGACGCGCTGCTTCTGCCCGCCGGAAAGCTGGGAGGGGTACACGTCCGCCTTGTCGCGCAGATCGACCAGATCCAGCAGCTCAAACACGCGCGCCTCCATATCGGCCTTCTTCATGCCGGTGTAGCGCAGCGGATAGGCGATGTTTTCAAACACGGTCGAACGATCCAGCAGGTTGAAATGCTGGAAGATCATGCCGATGCCCCGCCGCATCGCGCCGAGCTTTCTTTCGGTCAGCTTCATGCCCTGCGCGTCGTAGGCCTTGCCGCCCCTGAGCGTAATCACGCCGGAATCGCCGACGCTCAGCGTGCCGTCGTCCGGCGTTTCCAGCAGATTCAGGCAGCGCACCAGCGTCGATTTTCCCGCGCCGGAATAGCCGATCACGCCGTAAATCATGCCGTCCTCGATGTTGAGGGTCACGTTGTCCAGCGCGGTCACGTCGCCGCTCTTGAGGTGAAACACCTTGTTCATGTGCCCGATTTGAATCATGGGGATACCTCGCTTTATCAATGATAAACAGGAAAAGGGAGCTGTCAGGCTTAAACCAAACATTTCAAGAAACAGATGTCTAAGCATTTGAAGATATGGGGCCTTGCCCCATCGCCCCACCAAAGGGCTTTCCGGTCGCCCTTTGGAAACCTTCGGGCGAAAATACCTAGTTTTACTCTTGAAATATCGGTGTTGTTAGCTTGACAGCCCCTTGAAAGGGTGCCCTTTGCTTACTTCGCGCCGGCCGCTTCCTTGATCGCGTCGATGGAATCGTACTTCTCGGAGTAGATGCACAGCGGGGCGATCAGGGTATCGCCGATGACGGTGAGATCATAGCCGTTCGCGCCGCAGTCCTTGGCGAGGTAGGCCTTGTGCTGGAAGGCGTTCAGGTCGATGTCGCCGCTGTTGAGCGCCTCGTTGGGCAGGTTGTATGCGTCGAACTCCACCAGCTCGATGTAGATGTTCGCGCCCTCGTCGTCGAGCACCTTCTGGGTCGCGATCCACTGCTCGTTGTTGCTCACGCCGCCGCACACGCCGATCTTCACGACGGTCTTGCCCTCTTTGGAAGACTTGTAGCCGGAAATCTCGGAAACGTTGTCCTCGGTCACGGCAAACGTCGCGCCTTCGTCATACGGGAAGGCCGGGAAGAACGTCTCGTGGTAATTGACCAGCAGGAACTCCGCGACAAGCTGGGTCTGATAAGCCTCGACGACCTTCTTGTAAACCTCGTTGTCCTTATCCGCGGTGCGGGCGGCGACCACGTTCACATATGGGTTTTCGCCGTTCTCGTCCTGCTTCTCGATGAGCAGCGCGTCGCGGGAGGGGATCAGGCCGTAGGGCACGGCGTAGGTGCCGTTGATGGTGGAGGCGGCGAAATCGCCCAGCGTGGAGGGCAGCGTGTTCGCCGCAATCGGGGTCACCTCCACGTTGTAGAGGTACTTGGTGATGTCCTTGATTTCCGGGGTGTAGCCCGCCGCCGGATCAACCTCGATGAAGCCTGCGGCTTCCAGCAGCTTGATACCGCGGGAGAGGTTCGTGCCGTCGTCCGGCACACCGAGCTGGAGCGGGGCGGCCGCCAGCGCGGCGGCAGAGGTCAGGGCGAGCGCGGCCGTCGCGGCCAGCGTAACAATGTTCTTAGCAATGCGATTCATATGATGCAATCTCCTTTATGATATCAAAATGATGTTTGGCGGCGGGGTTCGGCGCTCAGCACATTCGGCTTCTGCTCCCGCCCGGATGAAACAGCATGTTCAAATCCTCCCGTTTCGTTTTGGATGATCGTTTTCCGATCCGGTGACTGTATTATACGGGCAGAGACCGTAAAGGTCAAATCCCCGTTTCCTGCCGCCAGTCATAGCTTCATCCTATGGTTCAGCCTCTTTCCTCGGTTAAACCGATATAGGGCATCGCCTTTGCGGACGATTTTATGGAATTTTCAATAATTGAGAAAAAAGCAAATTCTGCACAAAACGCGGGCGCGCAATGCGCGCCCCTACGGGTATGGCAGTACAATGTGCGCTTGCTTTTTTTCGCAACATTGTAGGGGCGCGCATTGTGTCAAGAGCAACATGGTTTACACTTTGTGCAAGCACATGGTTTACATATTTTCT
>OIXH01000577.1_pt1 | contig 44624 bp, 51 predicted proteins | sample 1587741 | NCBI WGS metagenome assembly OIXH01 (sample SAMEA3888916, study PRJEB22519) | human gut metagenome | biome: human gut; feature: human-associated habitat; material: faeces | place: Denmark | collected 2011 | reverse complement strand
ACCTCCAAAGTAGATTTTGGTTATTTACCTTGTCTACTTCAGAGGTATCATATCACTTTACATCGGATGCCTTTTATTTAACAGGGGACTATGCTACATAACGATACATGAAGATGAAGTGGCAGATGCTGCCCGCCATGACAAACAGGTGGAAAATTTCATGGGAGCCGAAGTTTGCATGCTTCGCATTAAAGATAGGAAGCTTTAGGGCATAAATGATACCGCCCACGGTGTAAATAATACCGCCTGCTAAAAGCCAGCAGAAAGCCGGAACGGAAAGCGTATGGATGAGCTCACGAAACACAAAGACACAGACCCAGCCCATGGCGATATAAATTATGGAAGAAAACCATTTCGGACAGGTAATCCAGAAAGCCTTGATCAGCATGCCGGCAATGGCGATGCTCCATACAACGGTCAGCATGGTGACACCTTCTTTGCCGCCTAAAACAATGAGGCATACCGGTGTGTAAGAACCGGCAATCAGCACGAAAATCATCATGTGGTCAATCTTCCGGAAAATCCGTAAGGGCTTTCCGCTTAAATTTACGGAATGATAAGTGGCACTTGCGCCATATAATAAAACCATGCTGAGCATGAAAATAAGCATTGCGGTAAATGTCCGGCCGCCTGCGGAAACACCGGCTTTGATAAGCAGGGGGACGGAAGCGAAAAGGGCCATCATACAGCCGATAAAATGAGTAATGGCGCTGCCGGGTTCACGAATAGTAATCTGCATAAAATTTCATTCCTTTCCATAGCCTGAAAATGCAGGCAAATATTTGTATAATAAATCTTTTACATGTTGACAGTTACAATACATAGTATTCAATACTACATGTCGTTGAAGAAATACTACTACATGAGTGAGGATATGTCAAGAAGAAAAATTTATGCATAAAAAAAGAGGATGCAACATCCTCTTTTTGTGTCCGGAAAGTTAGTTTACTTCCATAATCTGCAATGTGCAAGCTCCGCAAAGTAAGGTATTCCCGATAATCTGCAAAGCCTGGAGACTCAGTCTTCTTCCATAATCCACAGTCTACAGGTCCCCGCAAAAGTCCGGAGACTCAGTCTTCTTCGATGACCTGTATTTCGAGATAATCGAAGGGAATGGTTTCGGTGAAATTGTCCTGGGTAAAGCGGGTTTTGCTGTGGAGCTGGAAATCCCGTACCGTGGAGTCGAGCCAGATGGGGTGACCCAGATCAAATTTTGTGCAGATTTCATCAATGGCATGAAAAATTTTATGGGTGCGGGTATCGGTTCCGGCATCCTCCACAACCATATCGTTTAACATTTTGTTGTTCTTAAAAGTTTTGGCCCATAATCGAAACATAAGATTTCCTTTCTGTATAGCAGGTATCAGAGTCGGGACCTATTGCCCCTGAAATCATCTTAACAGATTATATGGAAGAAAAATATACAGAAAATATTAAAATTTTCATAAATCCTTATACATAATATACAAAAGTAAGAAACGATGTGATATACTAAAAATAGTTTTTATTTTGTAAAAGGAGTATGTAAAATATGGATGTAAGGGAATACCGGGATGACGGAATAGACAGTTGGGAAGAAGTCAATCTGATTTACAATGCGGCGCTCAAGCAGGTGCAGACCAAAATGGAGATTTTAAATGACGAGTTTCAGAGAGTACACCGTTACAATCCCATTGAGCATATCAAGGCGCGTATCAAAAGCTCGGAAAGCATTGTGAAAAAGCTAAAGCGGTACGGCTACGAATCCACCATTGAAAATATGATTACTTATGTGAATGACATTGCGGGTATCCGCATTATCTGTTCATTTACTTCGGATATTTACCGGATTGCGGATATGGTGGCAAACCAGAAGGACATCAAGGTTCTTTCCATTAAGGACTACATTACATATCCCAAGGCAAGCGGCTACAAGAGCTACCACATGATTTTATCCGTGCCGGTCTACCTTTCCGACCGTATCGAGGAAACCAAGGTGGAAATGCAGATACGCACCGTTGCCATGGATTTCTGGGCAAGCTTAGAGCACAAGATGCATTATAAATTTGAAGGGGATGCACCGCAGCATATTAAAGACGAGCTGGTGGAGTGTGCACATATGGTGTCCGACCTGGATGCCCGGATGCTCTCCTTAAATGAGGAAATACTTGCCATGAGTGAGGAGAAGAAATAATAATTTACCGGGATTTTACATCAGACACTGACTGATTTTATCTTCTTGTCTTATGCTTAGTTCAAAAGAAGACAGGAAAGAAGACGGTTGCATGAAGCATTTTATTTCCAATCACACGCCGATGGGCGATTACCAAAGGATACTGCAGCAGGCGCATTACTTTCGGTATTATACGAGAAAAGTACGCAGAACCATCCGGTGGTCCGATAAGCTGTTAAATGCCGATAAGCTTCTTGACGCATTGCAGGCACTGGAAAGACGGAAGTAATTTCTAACTGTTACCTCTGCATGCACCCGTTGGGTTTGTGGTTTGTTTTATCTTCTCTGTATTTATATAGAGGTAAATTTGACCCAACAGTCACAAATCCATGACAGAGTCAAAGGATTTACTATACTCTTTGTTATTTTTTTGACTCTAATTGTACTATTCTATATCAGAGTCAAAGGAAAACGAGCATCATTTCCCATTATTTTGACTTATTAAGGCGAAGTCTTTCACAGAGTCAAACCAAAGGCACCATGGAAAACTGTTTGATTTGACTCTGTGAAGACTTTTTGCTGGTAGAGTCAAAAGCCTTTCAGTTTAACGGTATTCGAGTTTGACTCTGCAGCGATGTTTCTCTCTGGAAGTCAAAAGCCTTTCAGTTTAATAATATTCGAGTTTGACTCTGTTGCCTTTTTTTATTATAGGGTCAAATTTTAAGAAATCCTGTCCTCACACATTGAACCGGAGTGATCTTTTTGAATAGGAAACTATTTTCTATCCATAATAATAGTGTAAATATTCTGGAAAGGAAGTAGAACTATGATATTAAAGGAAAAGGAACGTACCACCATTGAAGATTTGCAGACACAGGAGAAAAGCTGCGTGGAAAAATACGGAAAGTATGCCGAGCAGGCAAAGGATCCGGAACTCAAAAGCCTGTTTCAGACTCTGCAGAAAAAGGAACAGGAACATTACGACTCTTTAGGCCAGGTGCTTTCCGGTACTGTGCCCCAGTGCAACTGCAATGACTCCGACGGCAAAAATTATGAACCCAAGGCAACCTATTCCGCCATGGAAAATACGGACGATAAGCTGCACGATGCGTTTCTGGCAACCGACTGCATCGGTACGGAAAAGTTAGTATCCGGCGAATACAATACCGATGTTTTCAACTTCGGGGACAGCGGTGTGAGAAAGCTTCTTGCCGATATTCAGGTGGAGGAGCAGAACCATGCGGAAATGCTTTATAAATATAAAACTGTCAACGGTATGAAATAAACCTTTGGGGCTGCGGCAACCGCAAATATCTCAGGCGGAGCTGCAGCCCCTCTTGACTTCTCTTTTCAAATAGGGGTATGATTGTTTTTTAGAATAGAACTACAAGGAAGGACATCGTATACAAATGAAGAAAATTTGGAAAATCTCTGTCGTAGTAACTCTGGCAGTAATGGCATTCAGCGGATGCGGAAAAGCAGAAGCCTTTGCCTATAAGCAGTTTGATAACATACAGTTTACCTGTGCTTTGGAGGAGGGCGCAGGACAGGGTATTTCGGTTGGCGGACAAACGGGTATGCGGATACAGGAGGACGGCTCCTTCAGCGCCAGTTATTATGCCATGGATATGGAGGACACGGGAGAGGATTATCAGGGCGGTACCATGTATTACGGCTCCGGCTTCGGGCAAATCGCAGAACCGGTCAGGGTGGATGACTATACCTACAAAGCAAAAGTGGAGAGCATCACTTACTCGGAAGCCGGAGAAGAAAGCCTCCAGGGCGATATGCGTATGGTATATACAGAGGTTTACGGACTGGAAGAGGCAGAGGAATTTATGATTTATCTGCCCGGAAAAAAGGTGACGCAGCTGCCGGAAGCATACATAGAAGGGGTAAAGGAACAGCTCTGCGATGAAAACGGAAATATGCCGGAAACTCTCCCGTTTTACGGAATTTTCAATGAGTCAACCGAGACGGGCTTTGTCGGAGAGGAGATTGACGATCCGTAAATAGGCGCACCACTCAAGTGTTACTTGCATCAAGTACTGCTTGCTTGGAAAACAAAACATAACCGGTTACGCTGAATGTGTCAGATGACAGGCCGGCTGTTGTCCAATACAGGAAAGAGAGGAAAAGTTATGTTTGAAACAACAAAGGTAGGAAGAAAAATCAAAGAGGCAAGAGTGGAGCAGAATATGACACAGATGAATCTGGCGGACGCCATGGGCGTCAGCTATCAGGCAGTTTCTAACTGGGAAAGAGGCAATTCCATGCCGGATATATCCAAACTGTCAGAGCTGTGCGACATCCTGCACATTCGTATGGAAGAACTTTTAGGCGAAGAAAGCAGGGCTATAGAGGCGGCTAAAAAATTTGCGGAAAACAGGGATGTGGAAGTTACCATTTCCGAACTGGCAGAGGTTGCGCCCCTTGTAACCCCGGACAGAATGGAAAAAGTAATCAGGAAAAAAACGGAACAGACAGAAGAGAATGGAAAACCCAGGATTTCCATTTCCCAGTTGATAGGACTGGCTCCCTTTTTAGGGGATGAAGATCTGGACATGCTGGCAGAAAGCGTGGAAGAGGAAAATTTAAGCAAATTCTGCGGTCTTGCTCCGTTTTTAAGTGAGAAATCTTTGGATAAAATTGTGGACAGGTATCTTGGTTCTGCGAATGCGGAGGGTATGGATGCGGCAGTATGCGGATTGGCTCCGTTCCTAAGCGAAGAGTCTTTGGATAAAATTGTGGAAAAAAGTCTGGAGTCCGGAAACAGTATGGGAACCGTAACGGGTCTGGCTCCGTTCCTTGCCCAGAAGACGATTCACAAAGTTGCGGAGCATCTGGTAAAACAGGGACGATTCGCGGAACTGATGGGGATTGCCCCCTTCCTGGATGGGGACATCTTAAAGACGGTTTATCCAAAATAAAGGAGAAAAGTTTTTATGAAGAAATCAATTGGTTTTTCGGTTGCGGCGATTATTCTTACGGTCCTGTATGGGATGCTGTGTGTAGGCATTTTTACAAACACCGGGCTGGTTTATAACCTCTATGGAGTAGTTATTCAGGATTGGCATGCGGATGCGCCCGTTTACATAAGCCTGTATGTGCAGACCTTCCTGAATGCGGCGCTGGTGCTTTTGTTTGCGGTGGGAGCGCTGCTTGGCAATCCCGGTACGGAGAATAATACCAAAGAGCTGATACTTCTTGTGTTTGCCGTGATATTCCAGTGCCTGCTGCCGGTGTGCAATACATTGGGAGGAAGCTATGAAACAGTTGTTATTGCCAGAAGGTACGGAGCTGCAAGCCTTGCTGCTTACAGCGCTATGAAAAATCTGCTTGGTCTAGTGGGAATTTTTCTGACCATAGCCAATGCCATGGCATTGTTACAGATAGGAATCAATTACGGAAGAAAGAAGAAAAACCAATGAAGATTTCGGTAAGAGCTTATGAAGAAAAAGATTTACCCGAAATGATAAGAATTTGGAATGAAGTGGTGGCAGACGGGGTAGCCTTTCCACAGGAAGAACTTCTGAATGCAGAAACAGGAAAAGAATTTTTTGCCGGACAGACCTACAGCGCCGTGGCAGAGGATACGGAAACCGGAAAAGTGTACGGTCTTTACATCCTGCATCCCAACAACGTGGGACGCTGCGGTCATATCTGCAACGCCAGCTATGCGGTAAGCCGGGACAGCAGAGGACATCACATCGGTGAACAACTGGTATTGGACTGTCTTATGCAGGGCAAAGCCCACGGCTACGGCGTGCTGCAGTTCAATGCGGTTGTGGCAAGCAATGTGCATGCCAGACATCTGTATGAACGGCTGGGCTTTGTGCAGCTTGGTGTCATTCCGAAGGGCTTTCGCATGAAGGACGGCAGCTATGAAGATATCTGTCCCTATTATCATGAATTGTAAACGGTACGGTCGGGAGTTGTAAAGGCAGGATGAAAAATGCCCGGTATTTGCGGCCTGCGGAAAGGAACGGCAAGAATTATGGAAAAACTTCTGCTCATTCACAGCACGAAAGAAATACAACTGCAGGTGAAGAACGTGGCATCCCGCCTGAAACTGGCGCTGGATATTATCCAGGATGAATATTGCGGCTGCCATCTTAAGGAGCTGGCGGCAGGTAAATATGCACAAAACCCGCCGGATACTGTAGCTTCCGATAGCATTGTGGCAGAGAGTACCATACCTTCCGATAGCACTGTGGCAGAGGGCACCATACCTTCCGGCAATGCTGCAGCAGAGGGCACCATACCTTCCGGCAGTGCTGCGACAGAGGGCACCGTTCCGGCACCGGCTGCACAAACACCGCCAAGCTGTCTTGTCCTGTGCGGTCTCCGGGACAAGCGTCTGGACAAGGTGCTGTTTGAATTAAGGAGAGCGGACATTCCGATAGATTATAAGGCAGTTTTAACACCGTCTAACCAGGAGTGGACGGTGCCGGAGCTTATGAAAGAACTGCAGAGAGAAAGACAGGCTGTGGGAAGATAAGCCTGTCTTTCCTTTTTGGGGCAGATGCCCTTTAAAACCCTTTAAAATGAGGAGTGCCCCGATACATCTCTGCATCGGGGCTATTATGAAAAAAATTATCTCAAATCGTTTCTTAAGATGGTTTTAGTATAGCAATTATTTATGAACAAACTATGAACAAGATGTAAATAAAAGGTAAATGTTACAAAGAAACGAAAAAACGAAAATAATTTATATACAAGTTGCACAAAAAAGTGCTTTTTATTGTTTTTTCGATGAAGAGATGATAAAATAGGTATATTATATGTGGTGAAAATTACCCTATTACTCCGGGAGGAAGAAATATGGATACCTTTATTGATAAATTGGCACAAAAGCTGACAGCACAGGAGATGATAAATGCCAACTCGGCAGCCGATGCGGCAGAGCTTACCATGCTGCGGGAGCAGATGGCGGAATATGAGGATCTGCTGAAGGACATTCAGGAGGAAAACGAAAAGGGAAAGGACAGCACGGCACGCATGGAAAAAAGTGCGGCGGCGATTGACCAGAGCACGGCGGGACTGACCCAGAGCGCATCCCTGATGGAAGAGCAGGTTGCACAGGTAAAGGAACAGATTGGCAGAATGAGCGCCGGTGCAGACCGTCTGGAAGAGGAAATCAGACGTCTTTCCGAAACGAGCGGTAGCAGCGCTTCCTTTGAAGAAGAAGTCACCAAACTGAATATGGGCATGACAAGTCTCGGCGACAGCATCAATCGTCTGAACGAGAGCGCTACCAATATCAGTGACGGTGTTATCGGCTTAAGCGAAGGCACCTTCCATTTAGGAGAGGGACTTTCCCAGATGGACAAAGGCTTAGAACGCTTAAATGAAAGCAATACCCGCTTAGAGCAGGTTGTGGAACGCAACGAAAAGAGCGTATCCATGGCGGCACAGACCGTGGTACGCGCCGAGCAGAGTGTTACCAAGGCAGAACAGGGCGCCGCAAAGACGGACGAGCTCATCCGCACCGCCATGGCAAAGATTGAGCAGATGCAGGCAGGAAACGGCAATACGGAAGAAGTAAAGGCACTGCTTGCCGAATTACAGAAGGTACAGAACGACCAGTTTGCACAGCTTACCGATCACGTACACAAGGAAAACGTAAAGGTATACCGCAATGTGCAGGCGGTTGTTATTGACGAAAACGACAAACAGAATGAGAACAGCGGAAAGAGCTTTGGTTACCTGTCCGTAAGAACCAATGCCATTCTGGTAGTATCCCTGGTATCTTTGCTGGCATCTTGTGCCGGACTGGTATTCCAGATTTTAGTATACCTTCACATTCTGTAAATACATATTTTATAAGCGTCTGGCAAAAACAGTTTATTACATATCCATAAACACGGAGGCAGCATGAGCAAACAAATTTGGAAACCCGGCAATATGCTTTATCCCTTACCGGTTGTTATGGTCAGTGTGGCTGACAAAGAAGGAAAGCAGAATATCATTACGATTGCGTGGACAGGCACCATCTGCAGCGACCCGCCCATGGTTTCCATATCCGTACGGCCGGAGAGATATTCCTATCATATGATAAAAGAAACCGGTGAATTCGTGATAAACCTGACCACGAAGGAGCTGGCTTTTGCCACGGATTACTGCGGCGTGAAAAGCGGCAGGGATGTGGACAAGTTTGCTGCCATGCAGCTGACACCCGTGCGGGGAGAAAAGGTAAAAGCACCGTTAATTGCCGAAAGTCCTGTGAATTTAGAGTGTAAAGTTACCGAAGTGAAGCATTTGGGCACACACGATATGTTTATGGCAGAGGTGGTCTGCGTCCATGCGGATGAAAAATACATGGATGAGCAGAACCGTTTTCATCTGGAAATGGCAGACCCTATTGTATATTCCCACGGCACTTATATGACCACGGGAAAAAAGATTGGTACATTTGGTTACAGCGTAAGGAAAAAGAATTAGTATGAAAATTACCCGGTATCACAAAAGGTTAAAATACACATATATGAAAGTGGCAGGCGGCATACTTGTTGTCGCCGCTCTCTTTTTTCCGTCCTATGTAAAATGGGAAGCTCCTGCGGAGAATATGTTTACCGTTTCCTTAAACGGTGAAGAAGTGGGAGTGGTTGCGGAGAAAGAAACTGCCGAAAAGCTGCTCCAGGAAGCCCGCAAGGAATTAGTTTCCGGCAGGGACGGGCTGGTATTTATGGACGTGGATATGAATTTGCGGGGGCAGGCAGTGCTGGTCGGCAAAATCGATGACGAAGATTCCGTCCGGTCCCGCATGAAGCAGGTGCTTGAGCACAACATCAAAGAAACCACACACCGTTCCTATGCCGTGAAAATCAATAATTACATGGTAAACTTAGGAAGCAGGGAGGATGTGCTTTCTCTTTTGCAGCAGGCGGTGGACAAATATGACACGGAAGGACGTTATCAGGTAAATCTGGCCCATGCCCAGGGCAGGGAATTCAACGTACTTACCGCACAGATCGAAGACACGGCGGACGAAGAAACAACCGGCCGGGATAGCGGCACCGTACAGGTAAGCGACAAGGGCGGTTTTGAACTGGCAGCAGAAAACATGCTTACGGACACGGAGCCTGCGGGAGAAAAGGATTTCTCCGACTATGAGCTTGGTACGGTGGATATCCGTTTTGCGGAAGAAGTGGAAATTGTGGAAGTGTATCTGGATGTCTCCCAGCTTACGGATGTAGCGCAGGCGGCGGAAGAGGTCATCAAGGAGCAGGAGGTAAATTCTGTTTACGAAGTGGTTTCCGGCGACACTCTTTCCGAAATTGCCATCAAGACCAACATCCCCATGGAACAGCTGGTTGCCATGAATGACTCCCTGGAGGACACCAATTCTGTAATCCGTGTGGGACAGGAATTGATTATCACAATTCCGGAGCCCGAGCTTTCCGTGGATCATGACGAAGAAATGTACTATGAGGAGATTTACGATGCTCCCGTTCAGTATGTATACAATGACAGCTGGTACACCAATCAGACCAAGACCCTGCAGGAGCCTTCGGCGGGCTTCCGAAAAGTAGTGGCAGTTGTTTCCTATAAGAATGATACCGAAACAAACAGGGAAATACTAAAAGAAGAAGTGGTTATGGAAGCAGTTCCGAAGATTGTGGAAAAAGGAACCAGAATACCGCCTACTTATATCAAGCCGATTTCCGGCGGTCGTCTGACATCAAACTTTGGTAAGAGAAAAGCGCCGAAGAAGGGCGCCAGCACCTATCATAAGGGCGTTGACTGGGCAACCCCGAAGGGCACTACGGTTGTAGCATCCTGCGGCGGTACGGTAGCCAAAGCCGGATGGGGCAGCGGCTACGGTTACGTGGTCTACATTAACCATGAAGACGGCAGACAGACCCGTTACGGACACTTAAGCAAGGTTCTGGTAACGGCGGGACAGAAGGTTTCCCAGGGGGATAAGATAGCCTTGAGCGGAAATACCGGCGTAAGTACGGGACCTCATCTGCACTTTGAAATCCTGATAAACGGCAAGCAGGTCAATCCCTTAAACTACCTGAATTAGCCGGGAAAAGTCACGAACACATATTCACGTTTACAAAAACGGTGTATGGATATATAATGTAAGGATAAGAAATCTTGAAATGGATAGAGGTATGAAAATGGAACAATACGCAATCAAAGGCGGTAATCCATTAGTTGGTGAAGTGGAAATCGGCGGTGCCAAAAATGCCGCTCTTCCCATTATAGCTGCGGCCCTTATGTCAGAAGAGACAGTGCATATAGATAATTTGCCCGATGTCAGGGATACCAATGTATTATTGGAAGCTATGCAGAGCATCGGCGTTATGATTAAAAGAGAAGACCGTCACAGAGTGACGATTTATCCTTCCCGGATAAACAATCTGGTAGTGGACGGCGAAGGCGTCCGCCGTATCCGTGCGTCCTACTATTTTATCGGAGCACTGCTTGCCCGCTATAAAAAAGCAGAAGTAGCGCTTCCGGGTGGCTGCGATATCGGCTGCAGAGCCATAGACCAGCATATCAAGGGCTTCCGCGCGCTTGGTGCGGACGTCAACATTGAGTACGGACTGATTAAAGCGGAAGCGGAGCGCTTAAAGGGCAGCCATATTTACATGGATGTGGTTTCTGTAGGCGCCACCATTAACATCATGATGGTAGCGGCACTGGCAGAAGGTCAGACGATTATTGAAAATGCAGCAAAGGAGCCTCACGTAGTAGACCTTGCCAATTTCTTAAACAGCATGGGTGCCAACATCAAGGGCGCCGGTACGGATGTTATCCGTATCAAGGGTGTTTCCCACCTGCACGGTACCGATTATGCAATTATTCCCGACCAGATTGAAGCCGGAACCTTTATGTTTGCGGCAGCAGTCACCAAGGGAGATGTTACTGTAAAAAATGTTATTCCGAAGCATTTGGAGTCCATTACCGCAAAGCTTTTGGAAATCGGCTGTGAAATCGAGGAGTCCGATGATGCGGTGCGTGTTGTGGCGGCAAAACCGTTACGACATACACAGGTAAAGACACTTCCTTACCCCGGTTTTCCCACGGATATGCAGCCCCAGATTACGGTGGCGCTGGCATTGTCCCAGGGTACCAGTATCGTAACCGAAAGCATCTTTGAGAACCGTTTTAAATATGTGGATGAACTGACACGCATGGGCGCCAACATCAAAGTAGAAGGCAATACCGCTATCGTGGATGGCGTAAGCAAATATACCGGAGCCAAGATTTCGGCTCCCGACCTCCGTGCGGGCGCGGCACTTGTGCTGGCGGCACTGGCAGCGGACGGTTATTCCGTTGTGGAGGATATTCACTATATCCAGCGCGGATACGAGGATTTCCATTTGAAACTGCAGTCTCTGGGCGCACAGATTGACAAAGTGGATTCCGAAAGAGAATTACAGAAATTCAAGCTTAAAATAGGCTGATGCCGGGAGAAACCCGTATACAGAACGCAAAAGAAAAGGAGACTAAAATGGAACAGGAAAAGTTATTGTTTACTTCCGAGTCTGTTACAGAAGGACATCCCGACAAAATGTGCGATGCCATTTCTGATGCAATTTTGGACGCTCTCATGGAGCAGGATCCTATGAGCCGTGTTGCCTGCGAAACAGCAAGCTGCACCGGTTTCGTACTCGTTACCGGAGAAATCACCACAGAAGCTTATGTGGATATTCAGAAAATCGTAAGAGAAACCGTAAAAGAAATCGGTTATGACAAATCCGAATACGGCTTCGACGGCAATACCTGTGCCGTTATGGTAGCTATTGACGAACAGTCCCCCGACATTGCCATGGGTGTTGACAAATCCTTAGAGGCAAAGAAGGAAGCGGCTGAAAACAATATGTCCGAAGAAGAGCTGGATGCCATCGGCGCCGGCGACCAGGGTATGATGTTCGGTTATGCCACCAATGAGACAGAGGAATATATGCCTTATCCCATTTATCTGGCACACAAGCTGACCAGGCAGCTGACCAGGGTTCGTAAGGACGGAACCCTTCCTTACCTTCGTCCCGATGGAAAGAGCCAGGTTTCCGTACAGTATGATGAAGCCGGAAAGCCCATCAGACTGGAAGCGGTTGTACTTTCCACCCAGCACGACCCGGATGTTACCCAGGAACAGATTCACGAAGACATTAAGAAATATGTATTTGACCCCATCCTTCCCAAGGAAATGCTGGATGAGGACACCAAGTACTTCATTAACCCCACCGGACGTTTTGTTATCGGCGGACCTCACGGAGACGCAGGTCTGACAGGAAGAAAGATTATCGTAGACACCTACGGCGGATATGCCCGTCACGGCGGCGGCGCTTTTTCCGGTAAGGACTGCACCAAGGTAGACCGTTCCGCAGCATACGCTTCCCGTTATGTGGCAAAGAACATTGTGGCAGCGGGACTGGCTGACAAGTGCGAAATCCAGTTGTCCTACGCAATCGGTGTGGCACATCCCACCTCCATCCGCGTGGATACCTTCGGCACAGGTAAGCTTTCCAATGCCAAGCTGGTAGAAATTATCCGTGACAATTTTGATTTACGTCCCGCAGGTATTATCAAGATGTTGGATTTGCGCCGTCCTATTTACAAGCAGACCGCTGCTTACGGACATTTCGGACGCAACGACCTTGACCTTCCCTGGGAGAAATTAGACAAAGCAGACGACTTAAAGAAATATTTAGCATGAGAACAGGTGAATTAATAAAACGATTTATTCCTTATTATAAAAGTCACAAAGGAGTGCTGGCGGCAGATTTATTCTGCGCCAGCCTTATTTAGTATATAACAAGGGGGAAAACATGGCATTCACACATTTGCATGTGCATACAGAGTATTCACTGTTAGACGGTTCCAACAAAATAAAAGAATATGTCAAGCGTGTGAAAGAGCTTGGCATGGACAGTGCGGCAATCACCGACCACGGCGTTATGTACGGTGTCATTGATTTTTACCGTGCGGCAAGAGAAGCCGGCATCAAGCCGATTCTGGGCTGCGAGGTCTATGTGGCGCCCAATTCCCGCTTTGACAAGGAGCTTACCGGCGGCGAGGACCGGTATTACCATCTGGTGCTTTTAGCGGAAAACAATACAGGCTATGCCAACCTGATGAAAATTGTCAGCCGCGGTTTTACGGAAGGCTATTATTATAAGCCCCGTGTGGATATGGAGGTTTTGCAGACCTATCACGAGGGCATCATTGCTCTTTCCGCCTGTCTGGCGGGCGAGGTGCAGCGCTACATTGTAAAAGGACTGCATGAGGAAGCGAAAAAAGCGGCGTTAAAATATGAAGCATGCTTCGGAAAGGGCAATTTCTTTCTGGAAATGCAGGATCACGGCATCCCGGAACAGAAGCTGGTCAACACGGAGCTTTTGAAATTAAGCAAGGAAACCGGCATTGAACTGGTGGTCACCAACGATGTGCACTATACCTATAAGGAAGATGTGGACTCCCATGATATACTGCTCTGTCTGCAGACCGGTAAAAAGCTGGCGGATGAGGACAGAATGCGCTATGTGGGCGGTCAGTACTATGTCAAAAGCGAAGAGGAAATGAAGGCGCTTTTCCCCTATGCGTGGGAAGCGGTGGAAAACACCCAGAGAATAGCAGACCGCTGCCATGTGGAAATTGAGTTCGGCGTTACGAAGCTGCCGAAATTTGAAGTGCCGGAAGGCTATGACTCCTGGACCTACTTAAATAAACTCTGTAGCGATGGGTTAGCGGAACGTTACGGCGATGAGCATGCACCTGCGGGCAGCACTGGTCAGACCTTACGGGAACGGTTGGACTATGAGCTGAATGTCATCCGTACCATGGGCTATGTGGATTACTTCCTGATTGTGTGGGATTTTATCAATTATGCCAAGGAACACGGTATCCCCGTGGGACCGGGACGAGGCTCCGCGGCGGGAAGCATTGTGGCATACTGCCTGAAAATCACCAATATCGACCCCATCCGCTACCAGCTTTTGTTTGAACGTTTCTTAAACCCGGAGCGTGTGTCCATGCCCGATATCGACGTGGATTTCTGCTTTGAAAGAAGGCAGGAGGTCATTGACTATGTGGGCAGGAAGTACGGTGCGGACAAGGTAGTGCAGATAGTTACTTTCGGTACCATGGCGGCAAGAGGCGTTATCAGGGATGTGGGCCGTGTTATGGACATGCCCTATGCGTTTGTGGACTCCATTGCGAAAATGATTCCCAACGAATTAAACATTACCATTGATAAAGCGCTGGATATGAACCCGGAATTCAAGAGCTTATACAGCTCGGACGACAGGGTGCATCATCTGATCGATATGTGCAAACGTCTGGAAGGTCTGCCGAGAAATACATCCATGCATGCGGCGGGCGTGGTTATCTGCCAGAAATCGGCGGACGAATTTGTACCCTTATCCCGCGGATCGGACGGTTCCATTGTCACCCAGTTTACCATGACGACGCTGGAAGAACTGGGACTCTTAAAAATGGACTTTTTAGGGCTTCGTACCCTGACCGTTATCCAGAACGCCGTGAATATGATTGAAAAGGACACCGGCGTACATATTGACGTGGACCATATTGATTATGACGATAAAAAAGTACTGGAATCCTTGGGAACCGGCAAAACGGACGGTGTGTTCCAGTTGGAAAGTACGGGCATGAAGAACTTCATGAAGGAGCTTCGCCCCCAGAGCTTAGAGGACGTTATCGCGGGTATTTCCCTGTACCGTCCCGGCCCCATGGATTTTATCCCCAAGTATATCCGGGGCAAAAACAATCCGGACAGCATCACCTACGCCTGCCCGCAGTTAGAGCCTATTTTGGCGCCGACCTACGGCTGTATTGTCTACCAGGAGCAGGTTATGCAGATTGTGCGTGACTTAGGCGGTTACACACTCGGACGAAGCGACCTGGTAAGACGTGCCATGAGTAAGAAAAAACAGGCGGTCATGGAAAAAGAACGCGCCAACTTTGTTTACGGCAATGAGGAAGAGAACGTTCCCGGCTGCGTTTCCCGCGGCATTGACGAAAAGACGGCATCCGGTATTTACGACACCATGATGGATTTCGCCAAGTATGCGTTCAATAAGTCCCATGCGGCATGCTATGCGGTGGTGGCATACCAGACGGCGTACCTGAAATATTATTACCCGGTGGAATTTATGGCGGCGCTGATGACCTCTGTTATCGACAACCCCAAAAAGGTGGCGGAATACATTTTGGTCTGCCGTAACATGGGCATTGAAATCCTGCCTCCCGATATTAACGAAGGCGAAAGCGGATTTTCCGTATCCGGCAGTTCTATCCGCTATGCCCTGACAGCTATCAAGAGTGTGGGCAGACCGGTCATTACGGCTGTGGTGGAGGAACGGAAGGAACGCGGGCCTTTCCTTAATCTGCAGGATTTTGTGAACCGCATTACCGATAAGGATGTGAACAAGCGTGCTGTAGAAAGCTTTATCAAGGCAGGTGCCCTGGACGGACTCGGCGGCACCAGAAAGCAGTTTATGTCCGTTTTCTCCCAGGTAATGGACAGGACCCAGAAGGACAGGAAAAACAATATGGCAGGCCAGCTTTCCTTATTTGATATTGTGGAGGAAGAGGAGAAGGAAGGTCTTGCCCTGAAGCTGCCGGATGTGGGAGAGTACCCCAAGGAAATGAAGCTTGCCTTTGAAAAAGAAGTGCTGGGCATCTATGTCAGCGGTCATCCGCTGGAGGAGTATGAGGCGGCGTGGCGAAAGAAAATCAGCAATACCACTGCGGATTTTGCCTATGACGAGGAAGTGCAGGGCGTGCGGGTAAAGGACGGAGCCAAGGCGGTTATCGGCGGACTCATTGCCGGCAAGACCATTAAATATACGAAGGACAACAAGATTATGGCATTCCTTACCATAGAGGATCTGGTGGGAACGGTGGAAGTGATTGTGTTCCCCAAGACCTACGAGCAGAGCGCTTCCTTCCTGACGGAGGATGCCAAGGTGTTTGTGCAGGGCCGCATTTCCGTGGAGGAAGACAAGGACGGAAAGCTGATCTGCGAAAAGATAGTGCCGTTTACTGAGCTTAAGAAGAAAGTATGGATTAAGTTCCCCGATATGGAGGCATACAAGGCAGCGGAGGCGGGACTCATGGACACGTTAAGGGAGTCCGAAGGAAAAGACGGTATCGTAATTTATATTGAAAACCCGAAGGCGAAAAAAGAACTGCCGCCCAACCAGAACGTAGAGGCGGATGAAAGCCTTGTAAATCGCTTGCAGGAGCGGTTTGGAAGGGAAAATGTCACTGTAACGGTTTCCTGATTGGAAAGAAGCAGTTTTCAAGATATAATGTGAAAAATATATCAAAAAAATCATTGAAAATTGCAAGGAAAAGGGTTAAAATAGAGGAAATTGTTTAGATGAGCAACTGTTTAGGAGGAATAAAATTATGGCAGACCAGATGAAGACAATTGCCGTATTGACCAGCGGTGGAGATGCACCCGGAATGAACGCAGCAATTCGTGCTGTTGTCCGTACCGCTATTGCAAAAGGACTTACTGTAAAAGGTATTGAAAGAGGCTATGCAGGTCTTTTAAATGAAGAGATTATAGATATGGATGCGAAGAGCGTATCCGATATTATCCAGAGAGGCGGTACTATTTTAGGAACCGCAAGATGTCTGGAATTCAAGAACCCCGAAATACAGAAGGTCGGAGCGGATATCTGCAGAAAGCATGGTATCGACGGCCTGGTTGTTATCGGCGGCGACGGTTCCTATCGCGGTGCGCAGGCACTGACCAGAAACGGCATCAACGCAATCGGACTTCCCGGTACCATCGACCTCGATATTGCATGTACCGATTACACCATCGGCTTCGATACCGCAGTCAATACCGCTATGGAAGCGATTGACAAGGTAAGGGATACGTCTACTTCCCATGAGAGATGCAGCATCATCGAAGTTATGGGACGTAACGCAGGCTACATTGCTCTGTGGTGTGGTATTGCAGACGGCGCAGAAGATATTCTGCTTCCCGAAAAATACGATTACAACGAACAGGCAATTATCGATAACATTATCCAGAAAAAGAAAATGGGTAAGAAGCACTACATCATCGTAAACGCAGAAGGTGTCGGCGATTCCATGGAAATGGCCAAGAGAATTGAAGCGGCAACCGGTATTGAAACCAGAGCTACTATCTTAGGACATATCCAGAGAGGCGGCAGCCCGACTTGTAAGGACCGCTACTATGCATCCATCATGGGCGCATACGCAGTAGACCTTCTGATTGAAGGCAAGTCCAACCGTGTAGTCGGCTATAAGAACGGCGAGTTTGTAGATTATGACATTGAAGAAGCACTGGCAATGAATAAGAGCATTCCGGAGTATTCTTACGAAATCAGCAGACTGTTATCCAAATAATAAGGCGAGAGAATGAACTCCCTATGACTGAGAATGTCACAGGGAGTTTTTTACAATCATAGAAGGAAGAAGGTGACGGCATGATTACAAGCACGTCAAATCCGCGTGTCCGCCAGCTCGTGCTCTGGCAGGAAAAAGCGAAAAAGAGGCGTGAGGACAATGTTTTTTTAGCAGAAGGCATCAAGATGCTAAGAGAGGCGCCGAGGGACTGGATAAAGGAAGTCTACCTGACGGAAGAAGTACTGCAGCGCCTGAGGAAAGAGGACGGAGAGGTCCTTACAAAAATAGAGAATACCGGCTACGAACTTTTAAGCAACGAGGTTATGAAAAAGGTTTCCGATACGCAGACCCCACAGGGGGCACTGGTGGTATTGAACCGTCCGTCTTACACGCTGGAGGATATTGTCGGAAACGGAGAGGGCACCTTCATGGTGCTGGAAAACCTGCAGGACCCCGGCAACCTGGGCACCATTATCCGGACGGGAGAGGGTGCCGGTATACGGGGCGTCATCATGTCGCAGGACACGGTGGACATCTATAATCCCAAGACCATCAGAGCCACCATGGGGTCCGTTTACAGAGTCCCTTTTATATATGTAGAAACTCTTTCAAATAGCATATGTTATCTAAAAGAAAAGGGCGTCCGGACCTATGCGGCACACCTGAAGGGCACAAAGCAGTACTATGAATTTTCCTATACGGGCGGTACGGCTTTCCTGATAGGAAATGAAGGCAACGGTCTGAAAAAAGAGACTGCGGACTTGGCGGACGAATATCTGCGTATTCCGATGGAAGGACAGGTAGAGTCCTTAAATGCCGCAATTGCCGCTACGATTTTAATGTATGAGGCGTACCGGCAGAGAAGGCAGTAAAGACCGCAGACTATGAATGCATTAAAAATTAAATCATAATTTGATATATAGAAAGGATGGTAAATTATTTATGATCGGATTTATTGGACTGGGCAATATGGCTTCGGCTATTATTGGCGGATTACTGAAGAAAAAACTGGTGTTATCTAATGAAATACTGGGCACGGACAAGCTGCCCGAGGCGGTGGAACGATGCAAAAAGGAATACGGCATTGAAACAGCTTCTACCAATACAGAGGTGGCATCCAAAGCGGATGTGCTGTTTTTAGCGGTAAAGCCGCAGTTCTTTCCGGAGGTCATTGCGGAAATCAAAGACGCAGTCAGAGAGGACACCGTGGTAGTCAGCATTGCGGCAGGCAAGACCATGGCATCCATTGAAGAACTGTTCGGAAGAAAAATTAAACTGGTACGCTGCATGCCCAACACACCGGCGCTGGTACTGGAAGGCTGCACCGCTGTGGTGCAGGGCGAACTGGTATCCGATGGCGAAATGGAATATGTAAAAGAACTTCTGAAAGCATTCGGCACCGTCAGTGAAGTACAGGAAAAAATGATTGATATTGTAGTAGGCATCAGCGGCAGCTCCCCCGCCTATGTATTTATGTTTATCGAATCCATGGCGGATGCGGCTGTCCTTGCCGGCATGCCCAGAAAGCAGGCATACGAAATGTCGGCCCAGGCGGTGCTCGGCAGTGCAAAACTGCTTCTGGAAACGGGAAAACATCCCGGTGAACTGAAGGACATGGTATGCTCTCCGGCAGGAACTACCATTGAGGCTGTAAAAGTATTGGAAGAAATGGGCTTCCGCGCAACCGTTATTGATGCGGTGGATGCCTGCATTGAAAAGTCCAGAAATATGTAAACTTGACAAAATTTCAAACCTCTGCTAATATATCATCCATGATTGCGTAACATTTCTGTAATAAATGTAATAAAATTGGTATATATTATGTTGGAGGTAACGAAAATGGCAATAAGCAAAAAGCTCCTTACAGTGCTTGCCGGTCTTGTTCTTATGACCGTCCTGCTGCTGCAATGTGATCTGGATGCACAAGCTGCTAACCATAATTACCTGAGTGATTACACCGGAGGTGCCGCAGCAGTATTAGATGCCAGGTCTACCAATACATCAAAGGTATTGAACGCAACAGCAAAGGAATTAAACTTAGACCTTGACAGCCTGAGCCGGGAAGAAGAATCTACTCTGGTCATGGCAAATGTCACCAGTGCACTGAATGTAAGGACAGAACCCGCAACAGATGCCGAGAAAGCCGGAAAGCTTTACAAGGACTGCGGCGGTAAAATTTTGGAACGTAAGGACGGCTGGACCAAAATCCAGTCGGGCGACTTAATCGGCTGGGCCAGCGACGAATATCTTCTCTTCGGAGAGGATGCGGAAAGTCTGGCAGCGGATGTGGGTGTCACGGTAGCCCATATTGACGACGGTCTGATGGTCAGAACAAAGCCCGGTACGGATGCCGATATTTACGGCGTGCTTCCCAAGGGCGATGAAGTAGAGGTATTGAGCGTGGGCGATGACGGCTGGGCCTGCATCGACTACGAAGGAGAGGATGGCTATGTCTCCACCGATTATATTACCATCGAGTTCAAAATCGATGAGGGCGAGACCATGGAAGCCATCAAGGAAAGACAGGCAGCGGAGGCAGAAGCCAAGCGCCATGTCAACTACGGACAGTATACCACGGACGCGGATACCACCCTGCTTTTGGCAGCACTTATCCAGTGCGAAGCGGGCGGCGAGGAGTACGAAGGACAGCTTGCGGTCGGTGCGGTTGTTATGAACCGTGTCAGAAGCGGCGCTTATCCCGACACCATCCATGCCGTTATCTATGCATCCGGTCAGTTTACCCCGGCACAGAGCGGTAAGGTAAACCGGGTATTAGAGTCCGGCAAGATTAAACAGAGTTGTATCGATGCGGCAACGGAAGCAATCTCCGGTGTGTCCAATGTAGGCGATCTGACTCACTTCAGAAGAAACAACGGCAGAGCCGGTCTGGTTATCGGCCACCATGTATTCTATTAAGCTATTCAAAACAATTTTTACGGAAATGAGAAAGAAGCATCCGGTCCGCAAAACGGCCGGGTGTTTTCTTTTTCTGAAAATACCGGATATTTACGCACTTTACAAAGATTTTATTGCCCGAAGGATAAAGATGTAGTAAAATAATTGCAAATGCGGAAACTATTCTGCAGAAGGGAGGATGAAGAAATGGATAACATGCTTTTTATCTGGCTGATTGCCTTGATAGTGTTAATCGTGATAGAGCTTGCTACCATGGGGCTTACCACTATCTGGTTTGCACTGGGTGCACTTGTCGCAGCCATCACTGCAGCCCTGCATGCGCCGGTTGTGCTTCAGGTTGTCTTATTCCTGGTAATATCCATTGTGTCTTTTATCTTTACCAGACCTCTGGCTGTCAAGTATTTCAACCGGGACCGCGTCAGGACCAATGTGGAAAGCCTTATCGGCAGACAGGGAGTTGTGATCAGCGAGATTAACAACGTGGAAGGAATCGGTCAGATTCAGGTAGGCGGTCAGGAATGGAGCGCCCGCACGCGGATGGACGGCATGACAGTTCCCGTAGGAACGGTAGTCGTAGTATATGCGGTCAACGGTGTCAAGCTGATAGTAGAACCGAAATAATGCCGGATCGCGGACAGCGGTTTCTACGGCAGGCAGCAAAAAATAAAAAAGGAGAGAATGTATGGAAGTCATTATTATTGTTCTGATTGTACTGATTCTGGCAATTTTGGTATCCTGTATCAAGATTGTACCCCAGGCTCAGGCATATGTAGTAGAAAGACTCGGTGCTTATCAGGGTACCTGGTCGGTAGGTATGCATTTCAAAATGCCCTTTATCGACAGAGTGGCAAGAAGGGTAAACTTAAAGGAGCAGGTAGCGGATTTCCCGCCCCAGCCCGTTATTACCAAGGATAACGCCTCCGTAAGAGTCGATACCGTTGTATTCTACCAGATTACGGACCCGAAGTTGTTTGCATACGGTGTGGAAAATCCCATGATGGCGATTGAAAACCTGACGGCTACCAGCCTTAGAAACATCATCGGTGATCTGGAAATGGACGAAACCTTAACCTCCCGTGAAATCATCAATACCAAGATGCGTTCCACACTGGACATCGCCACAGACCCCTGGGGTATCAAAGTAAACCGTGTCGAGTTAAAGAATATTATGCCGCCCCCAGACATCCAGAATGCCATGGAGAAGCAGATGAAGGCAGAACGAGAAAGACGTGAAGCCGTTACCCGTGCAGAAGGTGAAAAGAGAGCGAAAGTCCTTTCCGCAGAAGGTGAAAAGGAATCCGCCATTCTCCGTGCGGAAGCAGAAAAGCAGTCCGCTATTCTTCGCGCAGAAGCTGAAAAAGAGAAGAAAATCCGTGAAGCAGAAGGTGAAGCAGAAGCTATTCTTAAGGTACAGCAGGCATATGCCGACGGTATCCGCATGTTAAAGGAAGCAGCACCCGATGACAAGGTACTGAAGTTAAAGAGTCTGGAGGCCTTTGAAAAGGCAGCTGACGGCAAGGCTACCAAGATTTTACTGCCCGCAGATTTGCAGGGCATAGCTTCCCTGGCAACCACCTTCCGGGAAGTAGCCGGCGATAAATAAGAAAAAAGGAATCGCTGAGATTCTTATGATGCTCGGAATCTGCAAAGGCGGGTTCCGAGTATTTGTATTCAAGGGAAAGGAATGGACATTTTTATGGTAAACTTAAAAGGACGTAATTTCTTAAAACTGCTTGATTTTACACCGGAGGAAATCCAGTACCTTCTGGATTTGGCCGCAGAATTAAAGGAAAAGAAAAAGAAGGGCGTACTGCATGATACCCTGCGCGGTAAAAACGTAGCCCTGATTTTTGAAAAGACCAGCACCCGTACCCGCTGCTCTTTTGAAGTAGCGGCGCACGACCTCGGCATGGGAACCACCTACTTAGACCCCACCGGTTCCCAGATTGGCAAAAAGGAAAGCATTGCCGATACCGCAAGAGTACTGGGACGTATGTACGAAGGTATCGAATACCGTGGTTTCGGACAGGATATTGTGGAAGAACTGGCGAAATACGCAGGCGTGCCGGTATGGAACGGACTTACCAATGAGTTTCACCCCACCCAGATGCTGGCAGATCTTCTGACCATCAGAGAACACTTGGGACGCATCAAGGGCGTCAAGCTTACATACATGGGCGATGCCCGTTACAATATGGGCAACTCCTTAATGGTGGCCTGTGCGAAAATGGGCATGCACTTTACCGCCTGCACTACGAAGGAATATTTCCCGGATGCGACACTGGTAGCAGAGTGTGAGAAAATTGCATCGCAGACTGGCGGCAGCATTACCCTGACCGAGGATGTTACGGCAGGTACTAAGGGAGCAGATGTCATCTACACCGATGTATGGGTTTCCATGGGCGAGCCGGACGAAGTATGGAGCAGCCGTATCAAGGCATTAAGTCCTTATCAGGTAAATAAAAAAGTAATGGAGAATGCCGGAGAACAGGCTATTTTCATGCACTGCCTCCCCGCCTTCCATGACCTGAAGACCAAGATTGGCAAAGAAGTGGAAGCAAAATTCGGAATGTCCGAACTGGAAGTAACCGATGAAGTATTTGAGTCCGCCCGGTCCGTAGTCTTTGACGAAGCGGAAAACAGAATGCATACCATCAAGGCGGTTATGGCGGCAACTCTGTAACAGGCAGTAACGACAGAAACGGAAAGACAGGAATATGACTTTGCAGAAGAAAGTAAAAACAGAGATTGCATGGCTCCCGAGCATCGACTCCACCAATGAGGAAATCAAGCGGAAAGCAGCGGAGGGCGCAGCGGAAGGACTGGTAATAGCGGCGGATATGCAGACAGCCGGGAAAGGAAGAAGAGGCAGGGCATGGCAGTCCCCCGCCGGCAAGAACCTTTATTTTTCCATCCTGCTCCGCCCTAAAGTGAAGCCGGACAAGGCGTCCATGGTCACCCTGCTTATGGCGGTAGCCGTGCAGAAAGCGGCAGCGGCGGTAAGTAGTACGGAAACCCTGATCAAATGGCCAAACGATGTGATTATGCACGGCAAAAAAATAACCGGCATCCTGACGGAAATGTACCTTAAGGGCGAAGAGATTGACTTTGTGGTCATTGGTACCGGCGTCAATGTGAAAGCACAGACCTTTCCCGAGGAGCTGGTGAATGCCTCCGACATAGAAACGGAGAGCGGCAGGGTGATTTCCCGCAAAGAGCTCTTAGAGGTCATAGTGGATGAATTTTTTGTCCTCTACGAGGAATATGTAAAGACCGGCAACCTTCGGTTTGTGAAGGAAACTTACGAAAAAGCACTGGTGAACAAGGACAGGGAGGTGCTCATTTTAGACCCTGCCGGTGAATACCGTGCCGTGGCGGAAGGCATTGATGAAAAAGGAGAACTGCTGGTGCGCATGGCGGACGGCACCGTCCGTACCGTGTACGCCGGGGAAGTATCAGTGAGAGGTATCTATGGCTATGTCTGATGAAAAACAGGAAAAAATGGTGCTGTGCGGCGCCAATTCCTATGATATGAAGTATTATTTCAATGAAAAATTTAACGGCATCCCGGAGTCTGTCAAGAACGAGCTGCATATTCTCTGCGTCCTTTTTACCGAGGAAGTGGGCGGCATTTTTACCATCGGCTTTGACGAGGAAGGCAATGTGCTGTTAGAAACCAACGCGGATGACGACGACATTTATTATGATGACATCAGCAGCGGGCTTATGGTAGCGGAGGTGCGCCGCCACAGAAGAGAACTGTTGGAGAGCTTAAGCATTTACTACCGGGTATTTATTCTGAAAGAAGATTTCAGCGATATGCTGACGGATGAGGATGAATAGGTCATTTTTTATGATTGCAGGATGAGGATGAACAATGATTTTAGTGATTGACGTGGGAAATACCAACATTACCTATGGCGTGTATGAAAAAGGAAAAATGAAGGCAACCTTCCGGGCAACGACGAAGCTGCCCCGGACGTCCGATGAATACGGTATTCTGCTGCATAGCATGCTTTCCATGAAAGGCATTTCCATGCAGCAGATAGAAGGCACTATCATAGCCAGCGTGGTATCGGATGTGATGCATTCCCTGACGGGCGGCATCAGGCGGTATCTGGGACATTCCCCTATTATCGTGGGACCCGGCGTGAAAACGGGTATTAAGGTAGTGACGGAAAATCCGAGAGCTATCGGAGCAGACCGGATTGTGGATGCGGTTGCCGCTTACGAAAAATACGGTGGTCCGGTGCTGGTGCTGGATTTCGGTACCGCTACCACCTATGACCTGATAAGCGAGGAGGGTAAGTTTCTTGCCGGCATTACGGCGCCCGGCGTGCGTATCAGCGCGGAGGCACTCTGGCGGGATACTGCCATGCTGCCCCGTATTGAGATTAAAAAGCCTAAGTCCATACTGGCGGAGGAAACCATTACCAGTATGCAGGCAGGTATCTTTTACGGACAAATCGGCCAGACGGAATACATCATCAAAAAGGTGAAGGAAGAAAGCAGACTCAAAAACCTGAAGGTGGTGGCCACCGGCGGACTGGGACGCGCCATTGCGGATGAAACGGACAGCATCGACATTTATGACAGCTATCTGACACTGGACGGCCTCTATCTGATTTATGAGAAAAACAGGAAAAAGGAAGCATGAGATTAACAATAGGCAATGTAGAACTCAAGAATAATGTGATTTTAGCTCCGATGGCAGGCGTAACAGACCTGCCATTCCGTGTCCTGTGCAAAGAGCAGGGAGCGGGACTTTTGTGCATGGAGATGGTCAGCGCCAAGGCAATTTATTACGGCAGCAAAAATACGGAGGAGCTGATGAAAATAAGCCCTGCCGAAATGCCGGTATCCCTGCAGCTTTTCGGCTCCGATGCGGATATTATGGCAGATATGGCAAAGAAAATAGAAGAAAAGCCCTTTGCCGTTCTGGACATCAATATGGGCTGTCCGGTTCCCAAGGTGGTCAACAACGGCGAAGGTTCCGCCCTGATGAAAAATCCGAAGCTGGCGGAAGAAATCATCACAAAAATGGTAAAAGCCGTAAAAAAGCCCGTCACCGTAAAAATCCGCAAGGGCTTTGACGAGGCACACTTAAATGCCGTGGAGATGGCGAAAATCGCGGAAGCCTCCGGTGCGGCGGCAGTAGCGGTGCACGGCAGGACAAGGGAGCAGTACTACGCCGGAAAAGCGGACTGGGACTGCATCCGGGCAGTAAAGGAAGCGGTGAAAATCCCGGTTATCGGAAACGGGGATGTGACCGATGCTCTTTCCGCAGAACGGCTTTTGAAAGAAACCGGCTGTGACGGTGTGATGGTGGGCAGGGCAGCCCAGGGCAATCCGTTTATCTTCCGGGAAATCACGGAATATCTGGAAACCGGCGTAATTCCCCCGAAGCCAACACCTGCAGAGGTGCGCGCCACCATTGAACGGCATGCAAGGATGCAGATGGAGGAAAAGGGCGAATACACCGGCGTCAGGGAAATGCGCAAGCACCTTTCCTGGTACACGGTAGGTTATCCCAATTCCGCAAAATACCGCCAGATGATTAACAGCATGGAAACCATGGAGGAGCTGCTTCACAGCCTGGATATGGTTTTTCCGAAGGAAGCATAGAAGAAATCCGGACGTCTGTGCATAGATTGTCCTTCCCCTGCATAAGGTACAAAGAAAGGGGACGGGCATGGAAGAACTGACGGTGGTTGTATTTTATATGGAAGAAACATGGGGCAGGGCAGAAAAAAGGATACCCTGGCATTTTAGAGCGAGAGAACCCTGGCAGTACCATGTGGAGTGGGAGCAGGAAGAAATACCGCATCTGTGCAGGGTGTATCTGCCGAAACGCATGCAAAAGAAAAAGGAATGGACGAAGGACGGATTTACTTCCTATATGGAGGGACTACCCATTCCGGGGGAAAGCGCCGACGTGTATTACTACTATACGAAGGCTGCGGCGACCTTTTTGCACAGGAAAAACGACAGCCTGTCCGCGGAGGGAGCACGGTTTTTACTGCGTTATTACGGGATAAAAACAGAAGCGCTGCTTTTGCTTGAGGATACGGCTGTCCGTGGAGAGGACTGGCTGTACGACTATGCCGGGGATACCCGTTATATGGGCATACTGACAGACAGACGGGGGGAGCAGGAAGAGGTGGCTGATTTTCTGTATGAAGAATACGGCATTGTGTTGCAGGTGGCGGACAGGGCCGGGAAATGGCATATTCCCGACAACACCTCCTGTCTTTTTGTGGTGGGGGAAAAATGGTACGGACTCCGTCCGGCGGACATCGGGCAGAGGGGAACACTGCTTTTTATGGGCGCAGGCGGGGAACGGACATTCGCAGGCAGGCTTCCGGCAGAACGGATAATTTCCGTGGAACGCTATCTGCGTGAGAGGGGAATAAAGTGACATTATGGAAAAACAGTATGCAATTTGTACAATTTTGCCCCGGAGGGCAAGGAAATTGTTGTATAATCGGCAAAATGTTGTATAATAGAAATTAACTAACGATACCGATTGGGAGGTACATATGGATAAAAAATTTTTATACGCAAACAAAGACGTTCAGACGAGAAAGGTAAACCGTTTTTCTCTGATTGGACTGGGGGCACTTTATTTATTGATCGTGGGTGTGTATCTGGAATCCTTCTTAAAGGGAAGCATGAAAATTCTTCCGATTATTGTGGTGGCCGCCGTTGTGGTGGTGAGCTGCGTACTTAACCTTATTGTAATCCTGAAAAACAGAGCAAGCGTAAAACTCAGGTATTTCTGTATGTTTGAGCTGTTTGTACTGGCAGGCATTGTGGCATATTTCTACGACCCGTACTTTATATGCTTTTTAGTATGCATGCCTCTGATTGCATGGATCTTATACGGTGACAAGAAATTTATGGCAATTACGTCCATTCTGTATGCGGTGGAAAATATCGGACTTACGGTATACAAGGTAAATGTGGCAAAGAGCATTTCCTCAGAAAATGCCATGGAGAATTATTTTGCACTCGGCACATTGGTGCTCTTCCTGTTTGTATGCTATTATGCAACGGTAGTTTCCGATAAATTCAATGCCGATACATCCGGTCTTCTGAAAGAGGAGGCCGATGCCCAGAAGAATCTTTCCGAAGGTGTGCTTAAGGTAGCCGAGGAAGTAAGAAAGGGCGCACAGGATGCCATGAACATTGTGGACGAAGTAAAGGATTCCACCGAAGTGACCAGCCGTTCCATCGTGGACATCAGCGAAAGTACATCCGTAACCGCAGAAAATATCCAGACACAGACGGTTATGACACAGAATATCCAGGAGAATATCGAAAAGACTGTGGAGAGAGCCGCACATATGGTAAAGGTTGCCGATACATCCAAGGATATCAATACCAAGAATGTCGACATCATGACAAGACTGAAGGAACAGTCCGAAATTCTTTCCGAAACCAACGGACAGGTTTCCGATTCCATGGGAAAACTGCAGGAAAATGTAGAAAATGTGCGTAACATCACAAAGACAATCTTCTCTATTTCTTCCCGTACCAATCTGCTGGCATTGAACGCTTCCATTGAAAGTGCGCGTGCCGGAGAAGCCGGAAGAGGATTTGCGGTAGTAGCGGATGAAATCAGAGAGCTTTCCGAAAAGACAAGAAAAGAAACCGAAAATATCGCAACTATCCTGGAAGCACTGAATGCCAATGCGGTAGAGACCGCCGATGCGGTAGGACGTTCCATGGAGGTCAGCGATCAGCAGGATAAGATGATTGCCGAAGCTTCCGATCAGTTTGGTGCATTAAACGGCAATGTAAACGAATTGGTAGCTGATATTCAGGAAATTGATACCATGTTAGAGAGTCTGTCCAATGCCAACAACCGTATTGTTGACAATATCATGCAGCTTTCCGCAACCACAGAGGAAGTAACCGCTTCCGCACAGCAGTCGGCCAGCATGAGTGACAAGAACAGAGTAAATACCGAAAAGGCACAGGAAGTATTGAAGCAGGTGCTTGAGGTTGCCGAGAAAATGGATCAGTTCCTTCAGAAGTAATAATTCTTACCGAAAAGGAAAAGATTTTACAGAGTGAAACTTTACAGAAGACACAGTGTCATACGGTTCTTTCTTGACACTGTGTCTAAAATTAAGTATAATACCTACTTATTACAGGCGCAGAAAGCGGCTGTTGTAAAGGGAGAATAAAGAATAGGAAGGCGATTAAGATGGAATCCAAGAAAAATATTCTGACTTACGAAGGGTTAAGAAAATACGAAGACGAGCTGCATGACTTAAAAGTTGTAAAACGTAAAGAAGTAGCACAGAAGATTAAGGAAGCAAGAGAGCAGGGTGACTTATCCGAAAATGCGGAATACGATGCGGCAAAGGATGAGCAGAGAGACATTGAAGCCCGTATCGAAGAGCTGGAAAAAATCCTGAAGAATGCAGAAGTGGTAGTTGAAGATGAAGTGGATTTAGACAAAATCAACATCGGCTGCCAGGTTAAAATTTTAGATATGGAATATAACGAAGAACTGGATTACAAAATTGTCGGATCTACCGAAGCAAACAGCTTAAAGGGCAAGATTTCCAACGAAAGCCCTGTAGGCAAGGCTTTAATCGGCAGCAGACTGGGCGACGTCGTAGAAGTGGAGACCCAGGCCGGCATCTTAAAATACAAGGTACTGGAAATTCAGAGATCCAATACCGCAGACTAAAACAGTACCGGGAGACCGGTTGAAGGAGTAAAACAGTGGCAGAGAATAATCAGGGACAACAGAATCAGGCAGCACAGGAGCAGGACATCCATCAGCTCCTCAAGGTCAGAAGAGAGAAGCTTGCCAATTTACAGGAAGCCGGCAAGGACCCTTTTCAGATTACCAAATATGACGTAACACATCACAGCCGGGAAATCAAAGACAACTTTGAGACACTGGAAGGAAAGACCGTATCCATCGCAGGACGTATCATGCAGAAGCGCGTCATGGGTAAGGCTTCTTTCTGCAACGTACAGGATTTGCAGGGCAATATCCAGACCTACGTGGCAAGGGACAATATCGGAGAGGAGTCCTATGCGGACTTCAAAAAATATGACGTAGGCGATATTGTCGGCGTAAAGGGCGAAGTGTTCAAGACAAAGACCGGCGAAATTTCCATTCATGCGGCGGAGGTAACCTTACTTTCCAAGAGCCTGCAGATTCTTCCCGAGAAATTCCACGGCCTTACCAATACGGATATCCGTTACAGACAGCGTTACACCGATCTGATTATGAATCAGGATGTAAAGGATACCTTTGTAAAGAGAAGTAAGATTATCAGCGCTATCAGACGTTATCTTGACAGCCAGAACTTCATGGAAGTGGAAACTCCCATGTTAGTAGCCAATGCAGGCGGTGCGGCAGCAAGACCCTTTGAAACCCATTACAATGCACTGGACGAAGACGTTAAGCTTCGTATTTCCTTAGAGCTTTACTTAAAGAGACTGATCGTAGGTGGAATGGAAAGAGTTTACGAAATCGGTCGTGTATTCCGTAATGAAGGTCTGGACACCAGACATAATCCGGAATTCACCCTGATGGAGCTCTATCAGGCGTACACCGACTACAACGGCATGATGGATCTGACGGAAAACATGTTCCGTTATGTTGCGCAGGAGGTCTGTGGCACGACCCTTATCCCTTATGCAGAAGAAATGATTGACCTCGGAAAGCCTTTTGAAAGACTGACCATGATTGATGCTGTTAAGAAATACACCGGCATTGATTTTGACCAGGTGGCAGATACCGCAGAAGCAAAGAAATTAGCAGACGAAAAGGGCATTCACTACGAAGACCGTCACGTTAAGGGTGATATCTTAAATCTCTTCTTTGAAGAGTTCGTAGAAGAGCATTTAATCCAGCCCGTATTTATTATGGACCATCCGGTTGAAATTTCTCCTCTTACCAAGAGAAAGCCGGACAAGCCGGAATATGTAGAGCGTTTCGAGCTGTTTATCTACGGCCGCGAAATGTGCAACGCCTACTCCGAATTAAACGATCCCATCGACCAGAGAGAACGTTTCAAGGCGCAGGAAGCTGCTCTGGCAGCCGGTGACGAAGAAGCCAACACCACGGACGAAGATTTCATGAACGCCCTGGAAATCGGTATGCCTCCCACAGGCGGCATCGGTTACGGCATCGACCGTCTGGTCATGCTGCTCACCAATTCCCCCGCCATCCGAGATGTGCTCCTGTTCCCGACCATGAAAAGTCTGTAAGGACGGATTAAGACGCACTAAGACGTTGCGTGTCGTGGCGCAACGGTCACAGTTGTATCAGGACGGAACGATGCAAAAAGTTTCGATTTCTGAGGACTAAAGTGGACGAGAGCGGAACGGGATGTCAGAGTGAGAAAATGCATCGAGGACTATCACGGAACACAGTGTAGACCTCGAAATTAGCTGAAAACAGAACAATTAGCCAAACAAAGGAACAGCTTTTGAATGGTTTAACAGGCACTTACTTTAGTGAAAACTAGGGTAGGTGCCTGTTTTCGTGATTGGGTGTAACTGCTAACCATTGGTTTTAACGGAAAGGAGATCAAAATGCCAAAGAGAACCAAAGAGGAGATTGCGGCTGAAAAGGAGAAGGAGAAGCTTCGGGCATTACGAAGAGGTCCAGATCTTGATCGATTTCTTGAAGGTAAAAAACGGACTTTTGTTTCTTACGCTCAGGGAGCACGGATTTATTCAATGAATCATTACTCTTTCGTCACTCTCGCCAAAGCGGCAGGGGCCAATATACGTATAAAGAAAAAAGTTGTCATCGATTTAGATGTTATTGAGGAATACTTGGAAAAACAGTGTTTAGAAGAAAACGGAGGTATCTGATATGTATAGCAGAGGAAAATCAATTAATCCCGAAAAACAGGAAAAGTTGGATAACATGGCGAAGCAGTTTGTTGCAGGTGGAAAGAAGAAATGGGTGCGTTATGACGAGGGTGCGCTTCTCTATTCTATGGGAATTCATTCTTTTATGGAATTAGCGAAGGAAGCCAAGGCGGTTTATCACATCAGAAGGATTGTTTTGGTAAACACTGAGAAACTGGATGAGTACATCGAAGTAATGTACAGCGATGATCCGGAATAGGAGAGTGAAGATCATGTGTAAAGTTATCGCAGTAGCAAATCAAAAAGGTGGGGTCGGAAAGACCACTACAGCCGTAAATCTCGGGATTGGGTTAGCTGCAGAGGGCAACAAGGTTTTACTGATTGACGGAGATCCTCAGGGCTCCATGACGATTAGTCTGGGATATAGAGAGCCGGACAGTCTTGAATATACACTGTCCACTCTGTCATCAGAAGTGATGGAAGAAAAGAAACTGTCTCTCAATGAGACCATCATTCAGCATGATGAAGGTGTGGATCTTATTCCGGCCAATATCGAATTGTCGGCACTTGAGATCAATCTGGTGAATGCCATGAGCAGGGAAGTCATGCTCCGGAGTATTGTCGAATATCTCAAAGCAGAATATGACTACAAGTACATTATTATCGATTGTATGCCCTCGCTCGGAATGCTTACGATCAATGCACTGGCGTGTGCGGACAGTGTTTTGATTCCGGTCCAGGCGGCGTATCTTCCGGTGAAGGGTTTAGAGCAGTTAATCAAAACCATTGGTCGTGTTCAAAGGAGACTTAATAAGAATCTCAGAATCGAAGGAATATTGCTTACGATGGTGGATGCCAGGACGAATTATGCCAGGGACATTTCACAGCTTGTCATAGACACATACTCAAATCAGATCGGAGTGTTTCAAACCAGCATCCCTCTTTCAGTTCGTGCGGCAGAGATCAGTGCAGAAGGTTCCAGCATTTATCAGTATGATCCGAAAGGAAAGGCTACTAATGCGTACCGGACATTAACGGAGGAGGTGCTGGATCGTGGCTAAGAGAGTTGGACAGAAAATCAAAATGACATCCATTGATGAACTGCTCTGTGTTCCTTCAGTAGCCGGTTGTGAAGAGATAGAAGTTGCAAAGATCCGGCCGTTCAAGGATCATCCCTTCAAAGTTTTGGATGATGAGAAGATGCATGAGCTTGTGGAAAGCATCATGTTAAATGGTGTGCTGGTTCCGGTAACAGTCAGACCGCTTGAAGAAGGAGAGTATGAAATGATCTCCGGTCACCGACGGTTATTTGCGGTTAAGGAGATCGGACTTGCGAGGATTCCGGCTATCGTGAAGAATTACAATGATGATGAAGCTGTCCTGGCAATGGTCGATTCGAATCTGCAGAGAGAAGAGATACTGCCAAGTGAAAAGGCATATGCGTACAAAATGAAGTATGAGGCGATGAAACGCCAGGGTAAACGCAACGATTTAACTTCTTCCCAATTAGGGAAGAAGTTGTGGGCGGACGAACAGCTGGCCAAGGATGTCGGAGAGAGCAGGAACCAGGTGCATCGTTTTCTGAGGCTTGCGGAAGTCATTCCGTGTATTTTGGATTTAGTAGATAAGAAGGTGCTTGCTGTTGTAACGGCTGTTGAAATCTCCTATTTGGATTCGGAAGTTCAGGAAATGCTTTACGAGTACATGATGGAGAACGATATCTGCAAAGCGTTTCAACTGTATGCCTTGCGGGATTACATGAAAGAGCATGAAACAATTACTAAGATGGAACTCATACGGATCCTGAACGAGAATGCTCCCAAGGATGAGAGCAACAGATTTCAGCAGCTCACGATCACCAAGAAGAAACTGCAGGAATACTTCCCAACATTTTATACCAAGTCACAGATGGAGAAAGTGTTGTTTCAGTTGCTTGAAGACTGGAAGAAGGAGAATGATAAAGCAGATAAATAAGAAAAACAAATATGGTTTATGTAAATACCCGTGGCTGTCAGAGATGATTTGGCGGCTACGGGCCTTTTTGTGCAATGTGAAACGATAATGTGCACGAAAAAAGTGCATTAGCACCGAAAAGTGTGCAATGAATAATTGCAAATAGAATTACATATGTGCAAAAACCGAATAATGCTTGTGCGCACATTTGAGATGATTTATACTAACATCATAATAATGAAAGTGAGGTGCGCACATGGCAAACACAGATGTTAATGATACCGTAGGAATGAATATTCGTAGGCTGAGAAAAGAACGAGGAATGACACAAGGTGATTTAGCAGATAAGGCCGGAATACAGAGAGAAACTATATCCAAGTATGAAAGTAACAAGCTTACCCCGCCTTCATATAATTTGGAAAGTATTGAGAAAGCACTCAAGGTTCCTGCAGGAACACTCGCACAAAAGGTGGCGATAGCAATTCCTGATACATCAGCGCTTTTGCGGAATAAAAGATTACTTAATCTGCTATTAGAGGATTATAGTCAGATTATCATTGCTGACGTAGTGATTGTTGAGTTGAGCGCATTTAAGAATGCGAGAATTAATCGACAGTCAACGGGGCAGGAAAGAAGGCAGAAGAAAATCGCATCTCAGACAATGAGCATGATTGATGAATATTTGCTTAGATATAAGGGACGGATAGTAAAGAAGGAAACAAGACACTATGACGTCTCTAAGAATCTTGGCGTGTCTGAAAAGGATCAGCGAATCGTGGAACTTGCAAAAGATGTTAGAAAGCAGTCGTCGAGGGTCGTTGATATCATTCACATTGATAAAGATATTCCACTTCTTGCGGATGAATCGATAAACACTCTTTATTTAGAAACATATATGGCAAAAAGATCCAAAACGGAAAGCAACTATCAAGATATTTTGGATCTTGATTTAGAGTTTGATCATTTGGAAAGATATGATATTGCCGCTAAGCAAATGAATTTGGACGCATTCCTTCCGGATGGAATGACTTTGCTGATAAGTTGTATTCGCTGCAATGAACCTGAGAAAGTGGAGGAACGTAGAGGAAGAGTTATTCCGGAACCCAAGATACAGGCTAAATTGATTTTCCTGTTAGAGCATGGTGCAGATCCTAACAAGCCAGATTCTAACCAGTATTGCCACACTCCACTTGAACATTGTATTGAAAGATTTGAAGAGAAAAGATCAAAAGATGGGTATGATCCTTCTTTTGAAGAATTCTGTATCCTTTTGGATCACGGAGCAGATTATAACAAATGCTCGGTCGACGAAACACAACCAAGTGATAAAAGAATAAGCGAGATAAATGAAGGGAATACCCCTTTAATGATTGCATGCTTTCATGGGAAGATGAACTTTGTGAAGAAGCTCTGTTCGATGCCCAATATAAGTATTAATGCTCAGGATTGCAATGGCTATACAGCGTTAATTAAGTGTGCGGTTCAGAGATGGAATCGCAAGAATCAGGGCAAACGATATGATTGGTATGAAAAACTCTATAACTTTTTAAAGGATGATATGCATGCTGATACTTTGATACGAGATAGAAACAATAGAACGGCTCAGGACTGGTGGGACCGCCCTACAGAAATAGAAGAAGATGAGGCTGAGGCTGAGGATGATTGATAGGATATGTATTTCAATTAATAATCGGTGTAATCTCGGTTGCCGGTATTGTCACTTTCATGAAAAAGGCATTGTAGAAGATGCTGACATGAATGTGTTTGAAATACTCGACAACGTCAAACGCTATGCTAAGGGCTCCTTTAAAATCGGCTTTGTCGGAAATGGTGAAGCTTTCTTGGATTGGGCTAAGCTGAAATCCTATATTTCGTATCTTGAAGGCTATGACAATATTAGCGTCTATACCATAACCAATGGAACTGTTGTGCTCCCGGACGAAGAGTGGAAGTTTCTTGAAGATCATCATATTAATGTGGGATTTTCGATAGACGGATACCGGGAACTTCACGATATGAATCGTTGCGGATCATTCGACAGAGCTATAAAGAATGTTGAGGAGTATAAACGGGTTACCGGTCATTACCCAACATTTAATGCAACTGTCGGAGAAGAGAGCCTTAAGAATGCAGATAGAGTAATAGCCTTTTTTATGCCCTTTGGCACCAGGGTGACATTTTCACGTATGATCGGCAAATACGGGATAACGCTTGATGAGTATAGAGCTTTTCTTAACCAGGCAGAGAAGGAAATCCCCGTAAGAAGAGGAGGCCTGGATTGCACTATGTATGGAGGACAGTGCGGAGCGGGTAAAAATAATTACTTCTTTTCTAACGAAAAGGTATATTTCTGCGGAAACTGCATTGATCTGCCACCAATAGGGAGTAGCGATATGACTTTTGAAGAGTTGGAAAGGATATCTCTCCAATTTGACCGGAACTACTGTTATAAGGAGTCTTTATGAGAATAGGTCTGTATGGAATGCCTACAGCAGGAAAATCATATATTTTAGATAAGATCGACTTCATCAAGGTTATGGCGGGAAGCAAGATGCTTCGTGAAATATGCCCAGACTTTGACTTAAAAGATGAGGCAGGTAAAGGAGCAGTACGCCAACAATTAGCTGATATACTGGCATCCACGGACACATTTATCATGGATGGTCACTATTCGTTCGGGGATAAGTTAGCCTTTACGGAAAATGACGGCCGGTTATATGATGTCTTTTTTTATCTTTATATTTCGCCGGAAATATTAAAAGAGCGGATGGAAGCTTCTGAAAGGAATCAGAAGTATCTATCTTTTGATATAGCTGAGTGGCAGATGAACGAGATAGAGGGCTTAAGAGCATTTTGTCATGCAAATAATAAGGATTTTTACGTTATCGATAATCCCCCGGCAAACCAGTTTGACGATGTTTCGATAGTTGTCGATTTCATAAAGGCTGTGATCAATGGGTATAGCTGTATTTCATTGGCAGAAAGATGCGTCAAGGATATCCTTTCCAAGAGCAAGACAGATACGGTAACTCTCATGGATGGCGATAAAACTATCACGATTGAAGACAGTTCTAATAGGGTGTTCGGATATACAACTCATTTATATGATGGAAACTTCTATACCGGATTTCAGTCGTGGAAGCAAGGAAAAGAGTTTGAGCAGTATAGCTTCGAAGATTTAACGGAGATGCCAGTATCGCTTAACCCAAAAGTCTGTAAGGCGATAGATGGTGATACTTATATCCTTACATCTGGTCATGAGCGGGTATGGGGATTTATCTCTAAAGAACTCGGAATTCCGTATTATTTTGGTACAGAGATGTCTGCAGAAACAAAGCTGTATGTGACGAAAAAACTGAAGGAAGCTGGAAAGCGTGTTGTTGCATATGGGGATGGCATGAACGACTACTATATGATGAAGATGGCAGATGAGGGGTTCTTAGTCACAAAGCAGGATTCATCAATAAGCCGGTCATTAAAAGGAAAAGACTTGGAGGGACTAAAACTTGTTTGAATTGGAGAAGACGGAAGCTATAAAAGAGCTTGTTGCGATAACAAAGTCAAATTCAGGTATATCAGGCCCTGAGCTTGCCAAAGCACATATGGAACTGGGCAGACTTTTAGCGGAACAGATGCCAAAGCTTGATCCAGAAAATACTACTATAGTAGCCATGATGCGTGGGGGCATTTTCTTTGCTGAGGGGATGTATTTTGCTATGGGATGTAAGTTCCAGACCTATGATCCTAAGCATGAGCAGTTTGTTAGACCGGAAACCAAGAATGTTATTCTTGTGGATTCCGTCGTAAACACTGGAAAAACGATCCTGAATATATTGGATCCAGATATGAAGGTTGCTTGTTGCGTGATAAATGAGCAGGCAGTACCACTTGTTGATAGGTGTCTCTATACGGTGAGAGTTTCAAAAAATTCTTTTGTTGGAAAAAACGTGAAGAAACAGGAGGGAAAAGTTGGTCCAGATACCACGATGCGGTTGTTTAACCAGCTATAAGCATAAAGATACGATATTTGCAGACCTTGAGAGGAAAACCTTTCAAGGTCTTTTTATTTTGAAATGTGCAAAAAGGATAGAAAATGTGCAATGCCTATGTGCACATAAATGTGCAAATGTGCAAATTAAAATTGCAAAGTGTGCACAGATGTGCAAAAGCCGGAAAAGGTATTGCTGCACATTTTGGGTTTTGCTATAGTCGAATTACAAAGCAAGACAACCACCAAACAACCACCAAATAAGGAGGTAACGAGTATGGAAATGAACAGAGTAAACGAACTGATGGCAAGCATGAAATCATTTGGTAAAGAAGCATTTCACAAGAGCGAACTTCTGGATGAGATGTTCGCACTTCAGAGAGAACTAGTTGCCCTTACCTTCAACGAGGATCATGCGGCAACTGCAGACCTTAAGATCTGGGATGTGGAAAGACATTTGGAACAGTTGAATCAGGATTGCGGAAATGTAGCAGATGAGGAACTCAGAAGATTTGAAGAAGGATGTAAGGTACTCTGCAATCTGATCAAAGCTGAGATATCCGGAAACAGAGGAGAGTACAAGGCATTCCGTACTCTTGAGTATCTCAAATCTAACCACATCATCCTTAAGAATATTGAGCTTAGGGATGGAGACCTGAGAACAGAACTTGATGCGGTTGTGATTACTCCCTACGGAATAACAATCGTGGAAGTAAAGAATACCGCAAAGAACATATTCATAGACGAAAATGGAAGTTATTACAGAACCGGTGAGTTTCTTAAGTGGGATTGCAACATAGCACAGAAGATGGACCTTAAGGAAGAGCTACTTAGAAAGGCTCTTGCAGCTGAAGGAATAGAAGATGTGGAAATCAACAAGGTGGTAGTTTTCACAGACAACCGTATCGAAGTCCAAAACAAGTACACCAAGATCCGCACATGCTTCGTTAGCCAGCTTGCATATATCATTAACAGTTTCAAGAGTCAGAACAACATGTCCCAAGAGGATATGGAAAGAATAGAAGAGCTCATCAGAAAAGCAGAACATAAGGAAGCATATCCATTCGGGTTTGATGTAAAGCAGTTTAAAACAGATTTTGCAACATTAATGGCAGTGCTTGAAGAAGCATCAGCAAAGACCGAGGAAGAGCCGGTAATCGAGGAGGTGGTAACAGAAGAAACAAAGACAGTAAGCTTCAAGGATGTACTCAAAGACATATTCGAATCAAGATTTGTCAAATACGCAGGCAGTGCTGCAGCAGGGTTCGCGGTTTCGCTGGTAACAACAGCAGTGATTAGTTCTATCAGAAAGTGAGGTATTGATTATGAATGGTGTGGTTAAAGGAATGATTCTCGTACTTATGATTCTGTATATTGTATCCCCTGTGGATGCATGTCCGGGTCCAATTGATGATCTTATCGTGTTACTAATTGGTCTGGCTTCGACAAAAGGCCAGGAATTGATTGAATAAGTTTGAAGGAGGCAGACAATGGATAAAGAATTAATGGACATAAACCTTGGAGAGATAATCGGTTCGGCGATGGAGAGACCTTATGGTCCCCTCGCCATAGCCGTGATCGGTATAGTGGCGGTGTTTGGTATTTACATGTCATATACATCGGAGACAACAATTAACCCAGATTTAATGTGAGCATAGTATCAGTGCAGAAAGGAGAACAGTTTATGTTAATAGGCATTTTAAAGAAGGGCGATCGAGTAATTAGCGTAACAACAGATTTTATAGCAGTGGAAAGGAAAAATAAGGAGGTCGATATCGTACCCCTTTCCAAAGATGATGGAGCTTTAAGAGTGGACATTGAAAATATTGCAACTATCGGATATGGCGATAACATCGTCCAGGCAACAGACGGCGATGTAACTGTTACAACGTTCTAAGGAGGTGCAGATATGGCAGGAAAAAAGAATCAGGCAGTTGTGGCCGTAATATCTGGCCTCACTAACAACCAGGCAGCTCAGATAACCAAAGACATCATGAAGTCAAAACAAAAGTATGCTCCCCATGCGCGGGGAACAGCATCATCGGGACTGATGTCGAGCGTGGGCTCTCTTCTTCAAAAGGGCAACAAGAGGATAGGAGGTTGAGATTATGGGAAAGCACAGGTCAGCAGCTCATACTAAAGCGCAGAAAGCAGGAAGGCTCCGTGATGGTAACACATGTCAGATATGTGGGTCAAAAGATCACGTGGAAGGTCACCATATAGTCGATTACGCTTTCGGAGGAGCAGCATCAAAGGACAATATAATAGCTCTGTGTCACAAGCATCACAGGGATGTTCATGATGGAAAACTAAGCATCTTACACTTTTAGGAAATTATAAATCACGTAAAGGCTTTTGATAGCCGGAAAGGAGTTTCATTATGGCAAAGTATAAGATTATTTTCGAAGGAGAGGAAGAGGATGAGGCTTTTGATTCATATGAAGAAGCTGCTGAGTATGCCCTTTACCTCGTATCTTGCTATCACACAGGCGGTGAAATTCTTGAGATGAGCAACCTGGGTGACTATCCTTATGATCCAGACGATGAACCGGAGTATGAGATAGTTGAAGTATAACCATTTTCGTGTGATGGTATTAAGAAAGGCTATCCGTGAGAAAGTGGATAGCTATTTCTTTTCCTTGACATGTAGTCAATGACTATATATAATATAGATAGAATACACGCAATGACTACATAAAAGGGGTGCCTATGAAAAAGGAAATATATAACCTCGAAGGAATCGAGATTGAAGTAGAAAAGTATGATAAGAGTGACAAAGATGCTGAGCGTCGTCGCCTAGCTTATTGTTTCAGAATGATCAGGGAAAAATCTGGTATGAGCAGGACGGATTTTTCTGTGTGGCTTGGAGTTCCTTATCGGACCATGCAGGAGTGGGAGCTTGGCCGGAGAGCAATGCCGGAATATGTTTTACACTTGATTGCTTATAAGGTAATGAATGAACTCCGAGAAGGGAGGATTGGTTGATATGTTTATACTGAGAAAACTGTTTAAGATCATGCTGCTTCCTGTAGTCTTCGTTTTGTTCTTTATCAAGTGGCTATTGGCAACATCGCTAAAGCTCACTGAATCTATCGTGGGGCTTTTTACCCTGATCGTTGGAGCAGGTATTGTTTATTATATTATCTGCAAAAGATGGTCGGATGTATTTCTCATGTCACTGATCTTTGCAGCAATCATGGTTTTCCTGCTGGCAGTTATTACAGTCCAGGATTGGTGTGATACACTGATTAATAAGATTAGAACACTATAATTGTAAGAGGTAGTCATATATGAAAGGCTTTTATGCTCAAAACGGTAGATTACAATCTTATTATCTACTTTCAAGTATTGTTTCTTCAGAGGGAAATGAAATAAGTCTGTGTATTCCGGAAGAAATCATTCCGCAGCTATACTTTCGATTTCAAAGTCAGAAATTCAATTTTCGTGATATAACAGACTCTTTGGACGATGAAAGCTATAATGAAATATTTCCAGGCATATATATGCGAAGCGTTGAGAGCGAGTCTAAACTTAAAAGGTTGATAAATAAGTTTTTCAAAAAGAAACTATATATGCTAAGGAATGAAAATTTGAGGGATTTTTTTCAGGTTTGTTCAGAATTGGAAGAAACAAGGTCAGAGTATCATGACGGTGATATTATAAGCACTCAGATAGAACATGTTAATCCGCAGAATGTTGAACAACCAGGAAACCTTGGCGGTGGAAGATGTGGAGGATGTCCTGTATATAGTTATTTTAACCGTATTGGAGTACTTGGAGAGCATGATATAAATGGATATTATTTCTTTCGAGATGAAGAAGCAATCGAGGCAACTCGAAAGGAAGAATTCTTTTTGGATAAATGCAGGTATAGTACCTGCTTCCAGACATATGAGAAGATTCTAAAAGAAGGTTATTCTGAAGAACTTGAGATGCGTGATCAAATAAAGGTTCAGTATCAAAATGGAAGGTATTCTGCTGGAGAAGGAAAGCATCGTGTGTGTGTCATGAGAAGGTTTGGCTATTCCAATATAATTCCTATGAGGGTGACTAGGGTTAGCGATGGCTCAGGTAATCCAGGAAGAACAATGGACAAGCAGTTCTTCTCAGATAACAAGCATGTTTTAGAAAGTTGCTATGGCGTCTATGAAAGATTAGGAATATCTTCGGATGATGTCAGAGATTTATTGAAGAATCCTAAAGCAACCATAGTAGATTATTTGAAAAGATCCAAGTACTCATATGAGGAAATGCTGGATCATGCTAGGTGGTAAATGCTAAATAGTACCAAAATAGTACCTTTTCAGTACGAAAGAAGTACCTTTACAGTATTTTTTTTCGAAAATAAGTGTGTTATATTTACAATGGACAAAGCGAACGGGAAAACAAAAAAACACCCAAGCCGCCGAGTCCATTTTCTTTTGCAAAAGAATACCGGCAATGATGAGCGTCAGATCATGACTTCGAAAGAGGTTGTGAGCCTGGCGCTTTTTTCATGCCATCAACCCAAGGCCGAGGATGACGATCCGGAGCCGACACAAAAAGCGAAAGGATAAAACACACTATGGATTATGAATCATTCAAAGAGAAGTTCGTAGAGGACTTAAAGGACAGGCTTGATGAGCAGGGCGGTGACGTAAAGGTTTCAGTCAACACCGTAAACAAGCTCAACGAAAGCTACGAGGCAGTAACGGTCACGCCGGAGCGCAGCAACATCGGAGTGAACATCGGGATCGATAAGTTCTACGATGCGATGGAAAACGGCAGATCCTACGATGAAGTCGTAGATAAGGCCGTGGAGGTCGTGAACAGTGGTATCACCCAGAGACCTGACTTCGATATCGATTCCTTATCTGATTACTCTCAGATGAAAGAGAAGCTTGCGATGGAAGTTGTTTCTGCGGAAGCCAATAAGGAGATGCTTGAAACCGTACCTCATCAGAATATGGAAGATATGGCGGTTGTTTACCGCTTCGTCTTAAATTCCGATGATGACGGCAGAGCTTCCATCCTAGTTACCAACCAGCTACTTGAAAGCATGGGCGTTACTCCCGAACAGCTTCATGCTGATGCAATGGAGAATGCGCCGCAGATCAAGCCCGTCGAGATCAAGGGCATGAGTGAAGTCATGGCTGAGATGATGGGAGTTGAGCAGGCAGAGATGATGGGAATCTTCCCGGTGGCTCCTGAAGATGAGAAAATCTTCGTTGCAACAGTACCCGATAAGGTACACGGTGCTGGGGTTCTTGCTTACCAGGATTTCATGGATCAGGCAGCTGAAAGAGCAGGCGGAGACTTCTATATCTTACCTTCGAGCATCCACGAGGTCCTCATCGTTCCTGATAACGGAGAGATGGGGCTTAAGGATCTTGAGGCGATGGTAAAGGAAGTCAATGCTACTCAGGTTGCTCCTGCGGATAAGCTTACCGACAGCGTTTACCATTATGACAGTCAGGCAAAAATCTTCGAGCTTGGTGAAAAGTTCGTGGCACGCCAGGCTGTAAAGGAGGAGGAACACGCTGAGGAGAAAGGCGAGAAATCCGTTCTTGGTGAACTGAAAGCCAAGAAAGAGGAAGTCGCCAAGGCTCCTAAGAAGGAAACCATCGATAAGGGTGCGAAGGCCAAGGGTGGCGAAGCACTCTAATCAGAAACCAAAATCAAACGGTTGAGGCTTAAGGCGTCAGGCTGCGGGAAGTTCCCCGGCTTGGCGCTTTTCTTATGCCGGAAAGGAACAGATATGTCAGATAAATGTTATACGCCGGTCATTGCCGGATATGGGAATTCTTATACTTCGGTTCTCGGTAAACCGATCCCGAACGCACATCCCAGCAACTGTAAGCATGAGTGCCCTTATGGAAAGGACAGAGCATTTTGCTTTCCCTGCTACGCCAAGATCATGAACGAGCACAGGGCAGCCAGAAAAGCAGCTACTGAGGGAGTGTGATGCCATGCAGTTCGACTACTTTTATCCGGAGGAGTCGGAAAACTATGTATTCTACAGAACTCCCAAGGTTCTTTGTACGGATAAAAGATTCCGGGGGCTTTCTTCGGATGCAAAGCTTTTGTATGGGATACTTTTGGATCGTATCCAGCTTTCCAAGAAAAATAGATGGATCGATGAAGAAGGACATGTCTATGTCTATATGACTATAGAAAGCATTGAACAGGCTCTTGGTCGCTGTCATCAGAAGTCCTGCAAGGTCCTGAAAGAGCTTGTGAATTTTGGTCTTGTGGAACAGAAGAAGCAGAGGCTTGGAAAACCAACAAAGCTTTATGTGCATAACTTTGGCCGGGTATGGGATGCAAACCTACAGAAGTATGAAACACATACCCACGGAAGTATGCAGGACATACCTGCAGAAGTATGCGACTCATACTCTAATAATACTGAGATAAATAATACTGATATAAGTGATACCAATCCTATCCTATCCGGAAGGGATGTGGATAAGGATGAGAGATCCGACTATCGTGAGTACCTTATAGAGCAGCTTGATATGGCTGTTTTGTATGAGCGATATCCGTATGACAAGGAAATCCTGGACGCCATTCTGGACATGATGTTGGATGTGATCTGTTCCAAGAGAAAGACCATCCGTATTGCAGGAGATGATAAGCCTGTCAATGTAGTGAAATCTCAGTTTATGAAGCTGAATTGCATGCATGAGCAGTGTGTAAGACAGCTTAACGGAGAGGTAGACGAGTCAGAGATGAGTGATTTTTACGATATCCTTATGGCACAGCCGGAGGATGAGGCAAAGGACATTGCATTGTCTTTGGAGCTTTTCGTAAATGGTTCACTTAATATCTTCAATCATCAGACAAATGTGGATGTGGATAACAGATTCACAGTCTATGGCATCAGGGACTTAGGTACGGAGCTTAGTCCTATCACAATGCTTGTCATGATGGAGTCTATTCAGAACAGGATTGTTGAGAATGGCAAGGGAGGCAAGGCAACATGGCTCTATATTGATGAGTTTCACGTCCTGCTTAATTCCGAGTATTCTGCAAAATATCTGCAGCAGCTCTGGAAGAAAGTAAGAAAGCAGGGAGGACTTTGTACCGGTATCACGCAGAATGTCGTCGACCTGTTGCAGAACTATACAGCAACCACAATGCTTGCAAACTCTGAGTTTGTGGCACTCTTAAAACAGGCGAATACAGACAGTTCCAAGATGGCGGAAGTTATCGGGGTATCAGAGGCACAGCTAAGATTCGTAACCAATACTGCATCGGGAATGGGACTTATCAAGTGTGGCTCGGTGGTGATTCCGTTTGATAATCAGATTAGCAAGGATACAGACCTTTACAGGCTGTATAACACCAATATTCACGAGAAGATTGCGGAACAGAAGAAAAAAGAAGCAATGCTGCAGTGATAACAGATGA
>OIXH01000576.1_pt1 | contig 44674 bp, 25 predicted proteins | sample 1587741 | NCBI WGS metagenome assembly OIXH01 (sample SAMEA3888916, study PRJEB22519) | human gut metagenome | biome: human gut; feature: human-associated habitat; material: faeces | place: Denmark | collected 2011 | reverse complement strand
GAACCGAGGCTCTGTATTCATATGTGACGGCAATGGTTCGCACGGTTGAAAACGGGGACGCAAAGGCTGGATCAAACTATGCCGAAACAGATACAGAGATAGAATTCCGCCCGTATCAGGAGGAAACCACTGTTGAAATCCCGGTTGCGGCTGATAAGGATATGTCGTTCGGTCTTGAACTGTATGACTTAAAGGGCGGCGAGGACGGCGAAATTATGACCGCGCAGGCAAACATCAAATCGTCGGACAACGAAGAAACAGCTGTGGAGCTTGCGGATTCACCGTCGCAGATAAGTATTGAGGGAAAAACCTACAAATTGGATTTCAGCCAGAACAGCCAGATCGGAAAGATAATGGACGGCAACGTTCAGGTTGGTGAATACTGGGTTCCCGTAGACGGAACATTCGTTTATGACGGATCGTCAAAAGCTAAGAAGAAGGCTGAATATGACAGCACTGAAAAATGCGGACATCTCCATTCGTCTACATATTTTTATGACTGGGACTTGTCCGGAGGATTGACGCGGACTTTTGCGCTTCATGGAACTGCAATGCGTAAATATCAGTCTTTTTACCTGGACTGTCAAACATTTTCGGGTTCAAATAATTCGGAATACGGAATCGTGGAGGAGAATTATCAAACTATTAATGGATATTATATGTGCGGAGAACTGGCACGTCAGGTTCAGGGACCTGTAAAAAGCTTAACTACGGACAGAAAACCTTTCAGTCAATACTCCAGAGACTGGATTAATTTGATGATTTATGCGATGCGTAAAGAGAGCGGTTCGGCACAGCCTCACATTAAATTCTGGGGTCTGATAAAAATGTACCGTCAGTTTGATGTAACGGTTGAGCAGCCGGAAGAGATGGAATATAAAACGCCGGAGGGAAAAACCCAGAAGCTTCCGGCAAAGGTTTCTGTCGGTGAAGATAACAAGGCTACCAGATACACTAATCAGGCGCTTTCAATAAATGCAAAACCGGTTAATGAAGGAGAGCTTATAAACGGAACTCTTGTTGGCTATAACATATGGGTCGGAAACAATACAAATCCGTTCTTTTACTGGACAAACAGCTCAACGCTTACATTTGATAATGAATTTATCAAAAGAATAGATAAATATACGAATGATATAGAGGAAACGAAACTGGGCTTTACAACAAAAATCAGAATACAGCCGGTTTATAATTATATTAACGTAAACATAAACATACTTCCGTGCGAGGAAGGTGAGGACGGTAAGTTTTCGGATTACAGACTGCAGAGCTCATCAACAAATACATTCCATGTCGGTGATGTTATCAGTACATACGGAACTTCCAACAAGCCGGGCTATGAATGGGATTCGTTTTATGTAGAGGGATATTATAACCCGGGAGATACCACGCCGCAGGATGATGCGTGGGGCACACTTCTCGGCAAGGAGCTCAGGTTAGACTATGTCAAATATAATTTACGTCCGAACTTTTCAATGCATCCTAATTTTATTGAGGTGCAGATGGACGAGGAGGCAGAAAAATATTTTGAGGTATTAAATATTGTGCCCCAATCGGAGCTCAAAAATGAGCATATGATAGGTAAAAAGGTGCTTGATATTCAGGAAAAGCGTACAGAAAGCGATTATAACACCGCACCTGTGCCGGGCAGAGCATATACCGTCCAGCTTACGCTGAAGGAAGGCGTCACAGGCTACCGCCCGAGAATTACATGGGCTTTCACCGGTGATTATGTAGACGGCTTTGCAATGGACTTTATTGCAAAGGAAAAAGACTCAAAAAATATTATAAAGGTTACTGCCCAGCCCGATGACGGCAGCGGCTACGAGGATTACTTCTTCAGCGGCGTTGCTAAGTACACCGCGATGTCAGTACGCCAAAGCTCTGACGTTCCGACGCAGGGAGCGGCGGAAGGCGCGGTTGTTACCACAGGCACATCGCTTCACAGTGTGTTTGACAAAAACGGCAATAAGATATTAATGCCGAACAGAATAAATACAGAAGCAAACTCAGACGGCGAATTTGACGCTGTCGCATTACAGGTTAAAAAGGGCGACAGAATTTCTGTCCGCGTAACAAACAATGACTTAGATCAGGTAAAGTATTACGTAGTGTCGGATTCGGGCAAAGAGCCGACCGCTCAGCACAAGACCTTCACGGAGCTTCAGGCAGACGATGCGTCCGGAAAGAATATATATGTAACGGCAGACAGACCATTATACCCGGCGGCGTCGGTACCTGCAATTGATATGCCGATACGCACAATGTACGCTCCGTATATATTAAGTGTAAATTACGATTATATGAACGGTCACGAAGACGTTGATACAAGAAACAACAGCATACCGATTTTTGACGACGGAGGCGGAGCAATGCTGAAGTTAACCGCCAATGTACGCGAAAACGGCGGAAAGGTAAACAGGGTTGAATTTATACGCTATAATAAAGACGGCGAGAAAAAGCAGACATATACTGCGAAGAAAGATTCAAGCGGCTTTTACAGCGTAACAGTGGATCCGAGCGCCATATTTGAGGGAGATAAATTATATGTCCGTCTTGTCTGTGATGAAACCGTTGCGGTTAAGGACGAGAGCGGCAAAGAGACAGAAACCGTAATCGAAAAGAATTACGCCTTGCTCAATACCGGACTGAGCTTCTATTTCGAGAATACAAATTCTGTAGCGCAGCATCTGGAGGTAAATGCCGGTACAATCGGAGAGCTCCCTATTCTCGGAGACCTGGCGGCAGATTTGGATACCGGCAAGCTGAGCTGGTCGACCACCTATGCGGATCGCGAAAACCCCGGAAGGTCAGCACGTGCCGAAACCTTTACCGTATCGGTTAAGGTCAGCGATATAAAGGATGACCTTGAAAAACTCGATGCGATTAAGAACGGAAAAAGCGTAACGGCTCAAAAGAGCGTTGAGGAGCAGCTTGAGGACTTTAATCCGCTTGACGAGGCTACGGCTCAGGAGAAGCATCAGCTTGCCACAGCTTACGGCATAGGCGAAGAGTCGGTTGACGAGTGGAGCACGAGAAAAAGAGAGGAGAAGAGAGCCGAGCTGCAGGAGAAGCAGAAACAAGACTCATACGCAAAGATGAGCAAAAAGGTTGACTGGGATATAAAGTTTAACGTACTTTTGCAGTTTGAGTATGCCTACAATCCTGAGAAAAACGAGCATGTATTCACAGGCGGACAATATATCATAGGCGGTGCGTTTAATGTCAAGAAAACCTGGTACTGGCTTGTGTACGGCGTTCCGGTATATCTGAATGTATCGGGCGAGATTTCGCTTCAGCTTGACGGACGTTATACGACAAAAAATGGTGAGACAATCCTTGCAAGGCAAATCAAAGAGTCAGAAAATGTTCTGGACAAACGTTTTGTAAGCAATAATCCGTGGCTGCAGATCGGTTTTGGAACAAAGATACAGCCCGGTATAGGCGTATGCGGCATTTTGGGAGCCAGAGGAGTGTTCAAACTGGACGGAATTACGCGCTTCTTGTTTGATTCAAGCGTTACCGATGCGAGTAAGAAACGCGGCGCAATGGTTAAAATGAGCGGCGGCGTAGGCATTGATTTGCTGCTGTTCTCATATGACTATACTATAGGCAGTCTGAAGTTTGGATGGGGCATTTATGATAAAGGAAAGGCGTCTTTAAGCTCCGCAGATGATGAGGCGAATATAACAATAAGACCGCTTAGCCGCGGAAATGAAACGGACACAATATTCGGAAAAGACCAATTAAGCCTGGCATCGAGCCTTGAGCCTGTAAGCAAGACCGATATTGTCAAGGGTTCAATGGAATATGTCCGTCCTGAAATAATAAATTTAGGCGACGGCAGACTGATGATGGTATATCTGAAGAATGACGAGACAAGAAACGACGCAAACGCAGCAGCTCTTGTATACACGATTAAAGACCAAAACGGCGTATGGTCAGAGCCGGTATACATCGACTCAGACGGTACAGCAGACGGAATTTCCGATATTCTGTGTGACGGCAGCAAGGTATATATCGCATGGGGCAGTGCAGATGAGGCTGTCACGGGCAACGGAGAAGACATAAACGAGGTTAAGAAAGACCTTCAGAAGATGAATATCCGTATGCGCGTATACGATATACAAACAGGTGAAATGGATGATGTAATAACCGTTACGAGGGATGAGTATTTAAATTCAGACGTACGGCTGACAAAAGAGGACAGCAATATTGCTCTGTATTATCTGAAGAAGGACATTTCAAATGTCAGCAGTGCAGAGCAGCTTGTAAGCACAACTTCGAATTACAGCACATGGGCAAAGAAGGTATTTGACCCGGCTGCAAATTCATTTGTTGTGCAAAGCACCGAAACCGGCGAGGCAGAAGAAAAGCTGATCTACATAAAGCATCCGACAGTTCAGGACCCGCTCGTATACGACTGTGCAGTTGAGGACTTCACATACGATAACGGAACCGAGGATACAAGCGATGATATTAAATACAGTATTTCCTCATATTCGATAGACAGTGATAAAAATATAGAGACAAACAGCGACCGCGAGGTATGGATGCAGATTACAGACCTGACGGACGGCAAGGAATATTATCCTCTGAAGGTAAGCTCCGAAGACGAGGATATAATCAATGTCAAGCTTACAAAGGTTGAGGGCGATGTACTGCTTACATGGCTGTCAAATACTTCAACCTTTAATACGATAAGCATTAAAAATCTGTTTGACGCACTCAGGAGCGAAACCGGCGACAGTGAAGGCAAGGAAACCGGAGTAACGGGTCTCAGCCTGTTCCGCTCGCTGACAAAAGAGGAAGCAGCCGATAAGGATTGGAGCTCAATCCTTGCTGAAAAAGCCAAGGATACGCTGCAAGACGCGGATAAGGAAATGTTCGACGAGCTGTTCCCGATGACAAGCGATATTACAAACAGGGAGCTTATAAGAAACGCAAAGGATTTCAGCAACGGCAGCGATGAACAGATTAATATGTCCGATTACCGGATTGTTCTGGGCGGCGATAAAAATGTTTATTTGTTCTGGACGGGACCGAGCTTAGATTCGACAAACTACGGCCGGGAGCTTTACGGCACATCCTTCTTCCGTGTAAGCGATGAATGGCTGGAAACCTGGGGCAATGACAGTACGGTTAAATCCGGCTGGGGAGACCCTGTTCAGCTTACCGAATACGGTGAGGTTATTGATGAAATGACAATAGCGGTTGACGCGAATAAGTGCGCCGTTATCATTGCAAATATGTTTGAGCAGACAATAGACGATGAAAGCGGAGAGGTTAAGCAGGGCGAACATTCACTTGTTGAAATCGACTGCATACCGTCAAACAGCTTAGAGATTGTCGATGATGAAATAACGCTGTCAAATGAATATCCCGCTGTCGGTGAAGAAACAACAATAAGCTTTGTCGTTAAAAACGACGGTCTGCTGCCGTCAACCGGTCAGGACGTTGCAATCAAGGTGCTTCAGAACGGCAATGTTGTGTATGAGGACCCGGTAAGCGAGACAGAAGATAAGGACGTCATCTTTGTAGGCAATGAATTCAGATATTCAACCACATGGACGCCCGAGAGCCTGGACGGCGATATTGAAATTATAGCAGAGGTTGATGAGCATAACACCGAAACAGGCGTGCATACAGCGTCTAAGAAGCTTGAAAGAAAAGCCAATATCGAATTCGGTGAAAGCTATACATGGACTGCTTTAGAAGCGACTATCGAAGCCGCTAAATACGCAGACGGATACAACAGCGAGGAGATAAGCGCAGAGGCAGAGGCGCTGTATGGAATACTCGGCGATGAGAGCAAAAATGACTTTGATTATGTCGTATTCCTGCCGGTAAGCAATACCGGAAACGCCGCAATGTCCGATATAAAGGCAAGCGCAGTTCATATCGATGAGGATCTGAACGAAAACGGCACACTGGGCGAGTCAGGCACAATATCGCTTGACGCTAAGCAGTCGGGACTTATTGCAATCCCCGTCAAGGCCGGCGAGGGTAATTATACAAATTACGGCGTTCTTGAAATGATGCTTAAGGTTAATTCAGGTGAAACAAACCTTGATGCAGATAAGCTTCATGAAACCGTTTATGAAAGCGGAAATGTCGGAGTTGTTGCAAATGACGGTATAGGCACAATTCAGATGCAGCAGGACGAAACCTTTAATATTGAAGCAAGGGCATATCCGTTTGACGGTATAAAGAATATGTACTACTATTCAGATAATCCCGAGGTCGCATCAGTATCAGAGGACGGCGTTGTTACGGCATCAGGCGGCGGCAAGACAATAGTTTATGCGCTTGATTTGAGCAGCGGAATGTCCGATGAGATTGAAGTCACGGTAGAAGGAACAGAGCCTACGCCGACACCGAGACGCAATCACGGTTCGGGAAGTTCTTCGTATTCAACAAATACCGATTCGGCTACAGCAACGCCGATACCGGCTTCCTCACAGTCTCCTGAGCCTACGTCAGCCCCGTCGGGCGGAAATGACGGCTGGTTCGTTGATGTGCCGGAGAGCGCATGGTATTATGAGTCTGTTAAGCAGATATTTGAAATGGGACTTATGGTAGGTACTGACGATACTCATTTTGAGCCTGAGACCGACGTAACGCGCGGAATGTTTGCCACAACGCTGTACCGTATGGAAAACGAACCGGAAACAGCTTTGGAATATACCTTTAAAGACGTGCCTGTGAACGAGTACTATGCAAAGCCGGTCGCATGGGCAAGCTCAAACGGCATAGTTACAGGCTACTCCGCGGAGGAATACGGACCCGATGATACGATAACAAGAGAACAGATGTCGGCAATGATTTACCGTTATGCACAGTATAAGGGCGCAGGCTTCACGGGCACATGGGCGTTCCCGCTCAGTTATGCGGACAGCGCAGACGTATCGGATTACGCTTATGAGGCAATGTGCTGGAACACCATGAACGGCATCATAAACGGTGTGGGCGATAACAAACTCGATCCTAAGGCAAACAGCACAAGAGCAGAAATTGCCGCAGTGCTTGTGAGACTTTCGGAGGTTCTCAGTGATTTTTAGGATATAAAACAGCGAGGCCGGATGCGGTTATGAATTAACCGTGTCCTGCCTCGCGGCAGAAACGGCTTACTTATGCTCCTTTTTGAAAAGAAGTGAGCCGTTTTCTGTTTTTTTAGAGTTTATTATTTCCGGTGCTTGAAATTTCAGGCAATATGGTGTATAATGTTTCCAAGGTGATTCAAATGCAAAATATTCTGTTTATAAACGCCTGTGTCCGCAGTAACTCCAGAACACTTGAGCTTGCAGAATTTGTCTTGACGGAGCTTGACGGCAAGGTGTGCAAAATTGATTTAGAGCTTGAAAATATCAAGCCGCTTGACAAAGTATTGCTCAAGAAGCGGGAGAGACTTGTTTCTGAAAATGATTTTTCGGACGATATGTTCAGATATGCAAAGGAATTTGCGGCTGCGGATACTATAATTCTGGCTGCACCGTACTGGGATCTGACATTCCCGGCACTCCTTAAAATTTATTTAGAGCAGATTACCGTCTGCGGGCTGACCTTTAAGTATTCAAACGGCGCACCTCTGGGTCTTTGCAGGGCAAAACGCTTGATTTATGTCACAACCGCAGGAGGTCCGGTATATTATAATTTTGGATTTGAATATGTAAAGACGCTTGCGGAAAATTTTTACGGAATTAAAGATGTTCGGCTTTTTAAAGCGGAAAATCTTGATATTGAGGGCGCCGATGTAAAAGAAATTATGCAGGCCGCCAAAAATGAAGTATATGAGAATCTGCAATAATAAATTGAATGAGAAAAAATAAATTGAATGAAAAAAACTTGAAAATAAATAATTCCTGGAGGAAAAAACATGAAAAAACAACTATTAAAAAGAATAACGGCTGCGGTGACGGCCGCAGCTGTTGCGGCGAGCATTAACATTGCCGTGTTTGCCGATAATGCGGCAGACAGTGGATATGCTACAAGAGAATATGTCGTATCGGAATTTGTGCAGTCAGTCGGACGCAATAATTTGCAGTCAAGCGCGTATATGCTGTCTACATTTTCTGACGCGGACGAGATCAGCGATGAATATGTAAATGACTTTGAAAAAGCTGTAGCGTCAGGTCTGATACGCGGATATGATGACAAAACGCTTCATCCGAAGGAAAATATAACGCGTGTTGAGGCGCTTTCAATCCTTGCAAGATGCGTTCCCGAGGCTGACGACCTTGATAGCGAGCCGATTGAGTTTACTGATGTTCCCGAATGGGCAGAGCATGACATTGACAACCTGACAAAGGCAGGTCTTGTTTACGGCTACGGCGACGGAACACTGGGTGCGGAGGATAACATAACGGTTGAGCAGGTTAAGCTGCTTACAGACCGTTCAGATGAGCTTTTAAACACCATGCCGCCGGGCGAGAGCTTTTACGGCTATGTGAACAATAAGGCATTCCGCAACGCAGAGCTTACATCAGTAAATACTGTTGACGCAAAGCACGGCGCAATTATTTCTGCAACCAACGCATGGTCTGCGTGGGGTGATGCACAGAAGAAGATAGATGAAGAAGAGGATGAAATTCTTCAAAAGCTGATGAATGACGAGCTTACATACGAAAACGGCAGCGCCGAGCAGCGCGTACACGATATGCTGCTTTGCATACACGAGTCAACAGATCTTACAGATGATGACAAGGCACTTTTTGGAGAACTGAGAAACAGAATTCTTAGTGCAAAAAGCGTAAGCGAGCTTATAGAGGAATCAAATGAAATATGCTTGGATACCGGCATCAATCCTCTGTTTGACCTTGCAGGCGCCCTTGATTTGGAATCAAATCTGGTGTATCCGTCAATATCAATGGCCGAAACAGGCTTCGGCGCTATGCTTGCGTATAAGCAGTCCACAAAGAAGAACTTAAGCGACACATATAAAAAGCTGATTAAAAACTACATGACAGCGTGCGGAGTTGAGGTAACGGATAAGGATATAGAAACCGCAGTGTCCATACAGGAAACAGCCGGCAAGGAAACGAATTATATGCAGGCTTTTGTAATGGGAACTCAGCTAAGACAGATGTTTGACCCTTCATATACTGCGGAGGACGCTGAGAAGGCTTTGAAGGAGCTTTTGAATGAGCATCCGGAGATTGATCCCGAAACCTTAGAGGCAAAGGAAACAACACAGAAAATTTACACCCCGGAAGAGGCTGACAGCGCCGTTAATGGTATAAAGCCGTCAGAAATTCTTTCAGGTGCAGGCTTTAAAACAGAGGGAGATAAAATTATTTTCCCATATGATACTGTTATGAAAGAGGCTGACAAGGTATTTAAGGATAGTAATTTTCAGGCGCTGAAAATAAACGCTTTGATTAAGCTTGGCACAAGTCTCGGCGCATATATGAATGATGAAGAAAAAAAGGCGCTTGAAAACCTCGGCGGACTGGCATATATAATCATGATGGACGGCGAATGGGACGGCGAAGAAGCATCGAACGATGAAACAGCAGCACAGACTGAAAATGTGGATATTGACGAGGATGATTCAATTCTCAGCGAGAAAAATCTTGCTATTCTGAAAAATTCACTGAAATATGATATAGGTATGATATACTGTGATTATTACTATGACGATGAAATATCATATGATATAGCGGATATGGTAGATGAGTTCTGGGATGCTTATGAGAAGCGTCTCGGAAGCTGTGAATGGCTGTCAGAAGAAACAAGAGAGAATGCAATCAAAAAGATTACCAATATGGTTGCTGTTATAGGCTATCCGGACAATTATGACTATCCTACAATCGTTTCACCGTCAGAGGGCGGCACATATTTCAACAATCAGGTGAGAATAAACAGACACAATATGGATACCGATATAAAAATGTGCAGTGATAAGCAATTTTTGCGTGAACTGATGTTTATGTCTCCGGACATAATTAATGCGTGCTATGTCTCGGTGACAAACAGTATAAATATTCTTGCAGGTATACTGAACAAACCATTCTATGATAAAGACGCAAGCCGTGCCGCAAATCTCGGCGCAGTAGGTGCGGTAATCGGTCATGAGATAGGTCATGCGTTTGATAAAAACGGCGCACAGTATGATGAAATGGGACGCTTAAGAAACTGGTGGACAGACGAGGATACGGCAAAGTTTAAGGAAAAGCAGCAGCACTTCGTTGATTACTACAGCAAGTTTGAGGTTATAGATAATGTTGTTCAGGACAGTGAGCTTACAATAGGAGAGAATATGGCTGATTTTGCCGGAATGCAGTGCGTAATGGATATTATCGGCGACGACAAGGAAGCACAGAAGGAAGCGTTGGAGTCATACGCAAGAGTATGGGCGCGTCTTGGAACTGAAAAATATGTAACAGATTCTCGGTTAATGAACGATGTACATTCGTCGAATAATGTACGTGTGGACGCTACTGTAGCATCTCTTGACCAGTTCTATGAGCTGTATGATGTCAAAGAGGGCGACCCGATGTACATTGCGCCCGAAGACAGACTTAAGCTCTGGTAAAATTATATGAATATTAATTTATTCAGAAGGAGGAATTTTCTATGTGGAAGAGGAAGGAATTAAAGGAACAGGGAAAAGCTGCTCTGAAACGCAACTACTGGAAATCAGTGCTTGTTACGGCAGTATTCACGGCGCTTATAGGCGGAGGCGCGTGCGGAGCAAGCTATTCGGCGGCAAATTCTGAATATGTACAGAATTTGACTTCGGGTAATATCCCGGTCGGTGAGGCGGCAGCGATCATAGCGGCAGCTTTGCTTATCGGTATAGCTGCGCTTGCTGTGACAATCCTTATTAACGTGCTGATAGTCAATCCGCTGATCGTCGGCATAGACCGCTTCAAGATTAACGCGGTAAAGGACAAGGGAAATGTATCAGACCTCGGTCACGGCTTTGACTGCGCTTATAAGAGAAACATCAAGACATTGTTTTTCATGGATTTGTACATATTACTCTGGAGCTGTCTGTTTATTATACCGGGTATTGTAAAAAGCTATCAATACCGTATGATTCCGTATATTCTTGCAGATAACCCGGATGTTGATAAGAAAGAAGCATTCGCCATGAGCAAGGCAATGATGAAGGGCAATAAGTGGAGAGCATTCGTGCTTGATTTAAGCTTTATTCTTTGGTATTTGCTCGGCTCAATTACTTTTGGCATAGTAAGCGCTTTCTATGTAGCACCATATAAAAACCTTACAGACGCAGCGCTTTATGAGGCGCTGAAAGCTGAATAAGACAGAAATTAAGTATAAAAATGGGCAGAAAGAAAATTTTACTGCCCATTTTGATATGTATAATAATTAATCAATTAATCTGAAAGGAGTATTCCCAAAATGAACATTCTGAAAAAAACAATGTCTGCTTTGATTGCGGCAAGCATGATTGTTTCCGCAGGTTTTGCTGCGGTACAGGCTGAGGAAGCCGCTGCAGCGCCTGAGGCGGTGGTTGTCGAGCCGCAGAAAAACGAAGCGGCGGCAGGGCTTAAAAAGCTTGAAAAAAGCGACTGGACAATATGCGTATATATGTGCGGCACAGACCTTGAAAGCAACGGCAGTGCGGCTACAAGCGACTTGATTGAAATGCTTGAAGCTGACGTACCCGATGATGTTACGCTTCTTGTTATGACCGGCGGAACACAAACATGGAACCCGAGCGGCGCTGATGAAAAAGCAGTCGGGGAGGGACGCATTAAAAAGGGCGCATATATCACTCCCGACAACGAGCATACGCAGATTTATCGCGTTGATGACGACAAGATGAGCCTGGTATATACATATGATGAGAACCTGAATATGGGCAGCGCGCAGACCCTTGCCGAGTTTGCGGAGTTTGCTCTTGCATATGCGCCGAGCGAAAACCTGATGGTTGAATGCTGGGATCACGGCGGCGGTCCGATCGGCGGTGTGGAGCTGGATGAATATACAGGTGACATTATTTCTATATCTGATATTTCGCGCGCAGCCGAAGCGGTTTATAATGCAAGAGGTGAAAAGACAGAAATATTCGGCTTTGATACATGCCTTACCTCAAACATTGAAACTGTCAGCGCTTTAGCGCCGTATACTGACTATCTTGTTGCTTCCGAAGAAACCGAACCGGGCACAGGCTGGTACTATCAGTGGCTGAGTATTTTTGACGAAGCGAATAAGGCGAACAGAACAGCAGAACCGATTGAAGTCGGAAAAAGAATTGTTGATGAATACGGAAAGACAAACAATATAAATGACACATGGGCGGATTCAGCAGGGCTTACTCTTAATCTGATTGATTTGTCACAGACGCCTAAGGCAATAGAAGCCTTTGACAATATGGCGAAGGAACTTAACGAAAAGCTTGAAAATCCTGATGAATACGCCGATGTTGCCCGTGCAGCCGAGGACGTTCAGAAAACATATTATGGAATTCCGGGTGTTGTTGACTTGTATGACTTTGCATATAAGCAGAAGGATAATCTCAAAACTGCACAGGCTGTAATAGACGCTATCGGTACACCTCCGGGTACCACTCCCGAGTATTTTGTCGGAGACGTTCTGGGCGAGAATCCGCTTGTACTTTACAGAGGAACAGGAGCAACATTTAATAACAGTCTCGGAGTAGGCTTTTTCTATCCGACAATTGAAACGGATATAGGGAATAAAGAGGACTCCGCGTCAAAGTATGCCGATAGGTACGACACAGTAAGCATAAGCAAAAGTTATGCCTCATATATCAGAGAGCTGCTTCTTAAAACTGACAAGCTTCAGGTATTTACGGGCAGTCTGAAAACAAATCCGGATCTGGAAAACAGTACATTCTATCTGGAGTTTTTACCTGCCGAATCAGCAAAGGCAATAAAGGACGTTATTGCCACGTGTCAGATGACAAAGAAAAACAGCGACGGCAGTGAAACTGTATACTCACTCGGTATGGCTGATGTAACAAAGGATTGGGACAATCTGCGTTTTGAAGCGCAGTTTGACGGTACATGGTACAGCCTCGGAGACGAGTTCTTCACCTGTCAGAAATATTCTATCTATAATGGTTTAGCAATAGCTTATGTAATCCCGATTAAGGTAGAAGGCGACGATAGTATATCTGTTATTTCAGCTTTGGCAGACGCGCAGAAGCCGGAGGAAGCCACAATAATTTCGGTGCAGACTGTTGACGCTGACGGTGTTGCAACGAGATCATATATCCCACAGGGCGACTTTACCTTCAGCACACTTCTGTGCGAAGAAGAGGACGACACAAAATACTTATGCAACGATCCTGTAACAATTAAGCCTGAAATAGATGAAGACGGAAATGAATATCATCAAATCAATCTTGAAAAGACAGAGCTTACAAAAGGCAGCGACGTTGAGTATGCAGCATACTTCAAGGCAATAGATATTAAGGGCAACGAGTTCCTTTCAGACCCATGCGGATATATATTCAGCGAAAACCCGGACGATTACTATATAAAAGACATTGCTCCTCAGATATATACGGGCGAGCCTGTTGAACCCAGAATCGCACTTATGATGGGTGAACACGAGCTGTTCCTGGATAAATACACTGCCGTATCGTACAGCAACAATATCGAAAAGGGTACCGGTAAGGTTACGCTGACAATCAAAGATGATGAAGGCGAAGTATTTGCAACGCTTGAAAAGGACTTTGAAATCGTAGATGTAAGCGATATATTTGACGACGTAAGGGCTGACGACTGGTACTTCGGCAACGTGGCATATATGCACTCAAACGGCTATATGCTGGGCGTTGAGCCGGGTGAATTTGCCCCGGATGCTGAAATGACCAGAGGAATGTTTGCCCAAATGCTATATAGATTTGCCGACGAGCAGATATACAGAGGTCAGAGCGGATTTGAAGATGTCAAAGACGACGATTATTATGCCGCAGCGATAGGCTGGGCAAAGACTAACGGTATCATAAGCGGCGTAAGTGAAACTTCGTTCGAGCCGGAATCAGTGATAACACGTGAGAGCGCCGCAGTGCTTCTTAAGCGTTACGCGGAATACAAGAAGAAGCCGGTAAGCGCACAGGGCGACTTGTCAGTATTCAGCGACAGCAATCTCGTATCCGACTGGGCAAACGACGGCATCGCGTGGGCTGTAGGCAGCGGACTTATGAACGGACGCAGTGAAACGGAGCTTGCTCCGCAGGGAAATGTAACCCGCGCTGAAACAGCTGCACTGATTGAGCGTTTCGTGGAATTAGGTGCCACAGAATAATTTAGAGAAATTTTAATCTCAGCAGACAGAAATAACCCGATTTTTTAAAAGTCGGGTTATTTATTATATTTTCAAAAATTTTTTTCATTTTTTTTACTTTTTTGGCTGTTTATGTGTCCTTTTGATGTCCTTTGTGTTATATAATAGGAAGCATAAAGGAATTTTATTCAAAAAATAATTCAGAGGTGATAAAAAATGAAAAAACGAATTTTATCAATCATTACAGCGCTGGCGCTTTTTATGCCGATGATGTGCGTGTTTAACATCGTTAAACCGCCTTTGGCACAGGCGGAATCTTCAACGCCGGTGGCGCGGGCTAACGGAGTTGATTACTACTCGTTCGACAAAGCATGGGCAGAGGCAATTAAAAACAGCGGCACATTTAAGCTGCTGACAAACTGGTGGGCGTCAAACGGGGAATTTAAAACAGATAATAAGGATTATAAGGCTTACTTCAAAAGCGGTGCGCTTTGTGTGCCGGAGGGGAAAACAGTAACTATTGACCTTAACGGTTACAGCATAAGCCGCGGTTTGTACTATAGAAATCATGAAGCCGTTTCAGACGGCGAGGTCATTTACCTGTCAAAGAAAGCCGAACTGAATATTAAGGACACATCACCCGGCGGTGACGGACGTATCGAGGACGGAAACAGCAGAAACGGTGGCGGCGGTATACACGCAAAGTCCGGCTCGCACATATATATGTACGGCGGCAATATTTCCTATTGTCAATCGGCCGGCGGCGCGATCTTTGATGGTCACAATGGCAGTGCGGTGCATCTGGAAAGCGGTGCGACAATGTATATGTACGGCGGTAAGCTGTTTGAGAACAATTATAATCCGACTCTCCCATACCCGTACCAAAATGTGCCTAAAGGCGGTGCAGTAAAGGTTGAATCGGATTCGCGATTTTATATGTACGGCGGCGAAATACTGTATAACCATGCTATAGACTATAACGACAATGAGACCCCGAAATCTGCATCCCTGGGAACCGCTATTTACAGTAATAAGGGCGGAATAGTGTTTTTGGACGGCGGAAGCATACATCATAACGTCTCTAACTTCGACAATTTAAACATAGGAGCGACTGTATACTGCGAGGGTGAACTGTATCTGCGAGGAACAGAGCTTGCATACAATTCGGCATATGCCGCTGTTCAGAATGTTAATAGAGCCTACTACCGCGGCGGTTCTATTCATGATAATGAAAAGTTTGGTATAATAGTAGAGCCGGAAAACGATACTTATTTCGGCGGAAATATAGTTGTTAAGGATGGTGTCCGGTTTGGCTACTATCGAAGAGACGATAAGATAGTGAGAACCCGAATGATAATGGAAACGTTTGGCGAATGTGCCAATATAGTTATAATTGAGCCTGTTGCTCTTGGCTTGCAAGAGGAATATCTGCTATGTGATACAGCAGGAAGCGGACAATATGCAAAATATTTCCATTCGTGGACCGCGCACTACGGGCGCGTTTTAAACGGTACTGACGGCAGGCTGTATTTTAAAAGTGAGCCGTTCGACGCAGAAATGAATACTTTGATAACAGGCATTGATTCCGTTAAGCAGGGCAATTCTGACATTAACTATGAGCTGAATGAGCAGGATTATGATTGGCGCAGCTATAACGTAACAATCCATGTTCCGGAAAATACAGACGTTACAAATCTTGCCGTTTCTTTTGCGACAACCGGAACGGCAGAGAGCGTAACAACAGAAAACTCTCCTAAAAGCGGAAGTGTCATGGACTTTACAAAACCGGTAATCTATACGCTTTTACACAGTGACGGAAGAACGGAGCAAAACTGGACAATAACAGTTGTAAAAGATTTGGAAGTACCGTCATATAATGTAACCGTAAACAGCGGTACGGGCAGCGGAAATTATAAGAAAGGCAGCGAAGTTTCCGTTGCGGCAGACGAGGTTGAAGACAAGCGTTTTGTTTCGTGGAACGCAGAGGGCGTTGAGCTGACCGATGAGCAGAAAACCTCGCAGGCAATGAGCTTTACCATGCCAAATAATGATGTAACGCTTACGCCTGAATATAGGGATTTGCAGAGTCTTGCGGAGCTTACGATAACAGAGCCGTCATCAGGACAGGGCTTTGACGAGTATGCTACAGTTACGGTGGCGGAGGGCGGCAGCGCGGAAATTCCGATTGAATGGACGCCAAAGGCGGAAAAGGCTGAATACGGAAAGACATATACCGCCGTTATGTCGGTATCGTCACAATTCGGCTTTGCTAAAAATATAAGGGCAACCGTAAACGGCAATGAAGCGACAGTAAGCAGGCTGAACGATAATACTATCGCGATTACATATGTATTTAATACTGCTAAAGCAAAGCTGCAGAGCATAACCGCACCGACCATGAACGCGGATAACGGTACGAAGTTCGAAAATATGCAGCTGCCACAAAAGGTTGGCATAATGACTACGGACGCAAATATTGTTACTGCTGACGTAACGTGGGAAACAAAGCCTGCCTCATATTATAACCCATTATCTCTGTACGCACAGCAGTTCACCGTAAAAGGAACGGTAACACTTCCCGAAGCGGTTGACCAGAATGAGGTTGACCTTAATGTTAAGCTAACCGTCAATGTGTCTGCCGCAAATACGGTCGAAAGCGTGCAGGCAAGTCTTAATGAGGGCAGCTACACGGAGGTGCAGCAGCTGGTGCTTTCAACGCCTACCGAGGGAGCGGAAATTTATTACAATATCAGCAATGACGGAACAGTGCCGGAAAAACCCGATCCCGAAAAAGCTGATGTTAATAAATATACAGGCCCTATTCAGCTTGGAGAAGTTGGCAAAGCCTATACATACTGTATCAGCGCAATAGCCGTAAAGGACGGAATGTTCGACAGTAAAGAAGCGGTATACAAATACAGAGTTGACGTTCCGAAACCGAAATATGAGGTAAAGGTTGTTGACAAGAACGGCAGTACGGCAGGTCTTGGCGGCGGAACTTATTGTGAGGGTGATATCGTAACCGTTAAAACAACAGCAGCGGCAGGTGACCATGTATTTAAAAACTGGAGCGTAAAAGAGGGAAGTCTTACTCTTACAGACGAACAGAAAACCGCGTCATCATTTACATTTACAATGCCGGCAGGAAATGTAACACTTCAGGCAGACTTTATTGACGCGATAAATAAAATTGAGCTTGATGTAAACGCACCACAGGCAGGTAAAATACTGGATAAGACGGCAGGCTACAAGCTGTATAACAGTGCGTCAGAAGCTCCTGTTATGACAGGATCGGCGACGGACGCAAACGCACCTGTTATAGTATGGAATCCGTCACACACTACCGCGGCATATAACACGGATTATATGGCATATATAAAACTGCTGCCGAACGAAGCAAATGATATAGTATTCAGTGATTATACGGAGATAGCGGTAGATGAGGGCGAAGCCATCGCGATGAAAAATGACGACGGCAGTCTTGACATATACTTTGCTTTTGCTCCGACTGCCAAGGCGAAGCTTACGGGAATTACAAATCCTGACCCGATAAATGTACCGTATAATACGGCGGCTGAAAATATCAACTTACCTAAAACAGTAGAAATCGACACCGAATCGCCGGACATCAATATATCGGCAGTTTCATGGGATATGAGTGAATACAATCCAACGCAGACCGGTATTCAGAATATAAAAGGAACGTTGATTTTGCCGGAGGATGTTGACGGCGAGGCGTTGGGACTTGATTTTAGTCCTATGCTGAAAATAAATGTTGCCGAGCAGGAAAAATCACCTGTGCCTATGGCAAGTGTCGCTTCGGGAACATATACGGAAAATCAGACGGTAACGTTTACAGCCGAGGGTGCGGATATTTACTATACAACTGACGGCACAGAACCGACAACAAGCAGTACAAAATATACTGCTCCAATTTCCGTAACAGGCACAGAGGGTACGGAAAAACAAACTACAATAAAAGCAATTGCTGTTGCAGCAGACAAGGCAAACAGCTCTGTTGCAGAATTTAATTACACAATCGCGCTCCCTGCAAAGACCTATACCGTTGAGGTAATAAACGGTACAGGCAGCGGAGAATATGAAGAAAACGAAATCGTAAACATCATGGCTCGGCCGGGTGCAGGTATGGCTTTTGTAAACTGGAAAGCCGAGTCGGTTTACTACACAACGGAAACTGTAAAAGAAACCATTCTTGACGAGAATGGCGAGACTAAAGAGATTGATGTAGAGAAACGCGTAAGACATGCCGAGCCTGTGGCTGATACCGTTTTTGGAAGTACATCAAGACCAATCACAACTCTGACCGTTCCCGCACTTGCAGAGGGCAGAACGCTGGAGGTAACAGCAGAGTGCCTTGAAACAGTAACAGCAGTTGATTTAAAGATGACGCTGCCAAAGGGCGGCGAAGCCCTGCCGACAGGCATGACAACAGCGACAGACAATGTGATCATTACTGAAAATAGTTTCAGTATCACTCCGAATGATGGTACAGCAAAGTATAACACAACCTATACAATGAGCGTAAATATCACAGCCAATGAGGGATATATCTTTGGTGAAAATCCCGTATTCAGCATAAACGGCGCAGCTGCGTCATCAAAGAAGAACACAGACGGCAGCTATACCGTAACCTATGTGTATAAGACAGCAAAGGACGCAGTTACAAGCGTTACAAATCCGTCAGCGGTTACAGATTTACCAAATGGTATAAGTATTAACGATATTATAGGCAAGCTGCCGCAGACTGTGGATGTCACAACTGAGGGCGGAACTATTACAGAATCACAGGTATCGTGGAATGCTGCTCCTGTAGAGGGTAGCTATGCTCCGACAGTTAAGACAGCGCAGACCTTTAAGCTGAGCGGCGTATTGAATCTGCCGGAAACAGTGACAAATCCGAAGGAATTAACCGCTGAAATTGAAGTGACCGTAAATGCTGTGGAGAAATACAAAGTAACAGTAAACGGCGGCAGCGGCAGCGGCGATTATGAGGAAAATTCAACTGTTCCGATTGTGCTGACAGACGAATACACGGATAAGGTATTCACAGGCTGGAGCATTGACAAGGAAAATGTGCTGATTAACAATCCAATCTCAAAGAGCACATTTTTCACAATGCCGTCAGAAGATGTAGTTGTTACAGCAAATTACCGCAGTAAAATCGCGAATGTTGCATTGACGGGTGAAGTGCCAAAAGCCGGTGAGGTTCTCCCGACAGAGGTAACCTGCGAAACAGAGGGAGTAACCGCGTCGATTGCATGGACACCGAGCGATACAGTGGCAGGCTATAACAAGAGCTACACAGCAAATGTAAAACTGAAAGCCGACAGTGCAAACTTCTATGAATTTGCAGATAATGTAAGTGTGATCATAAACGGACAAAATGCAGATGTTACCGTAAATGCTGATAAGACGATTACGGTTTCCCATGAATTTACAACCGACAAAGCAAAATTGACGGAAATTATACCGTCAAAGCTGACAGGTATCAAAAATGGTACAGCGCTTGAGGATATGCCGCTTCCGAGCAAAGTAAGCGTTGTAACGGAGGATTCAGATATAACAAGCGCAGATGTTGAATGGGATATGTCAACAGCTGTATATGACAGCACAAACACAGGCGAGCAGAGCCTTACATTAAAGGGAAGAATTACGTCAGACAACATCAATACAAGCGAATATAACGGTGTTCCGACACTCAATGTAACAGTAAGCGCGGCAGGTATAGCAGCAGCGCCGGTTGCAAGTCCGATTGAGGGAACATACACCGAAAATCAGACAGTAACGCTTACCACAGCCACAGAGGAAGCGCAGATATTGTATTCAATAAACGGCGGTGAATTTATTGAGTACACCGCACCGATAGAGGTAAATGGAACAATCGGTGAAACGGTCACAACAGTAATCAAGGCAAAGACTGTAAAAACAGGCTTTAATGAAAGTGAAGTTGCAGAATATACCTATACAATAAAGCTGCCCGAACCGACATACGCACTGACTGTAGTTAACGGCAGCGGCAGCGGCGAGTACAAGGCAGGCGAAACCGTAACAATTATGGCGGATGCCGCAGCAGAAAACACCACCTTTGCAGGCTGGGAGGTATCTGACGGAACAGCATTGGCGGCAGAAGAAAAAGTTACGTTCATAATGCCGGATTATCCTGTTACAGTAACGGCGAAGTATAATGAAAAGATTACAAGACTTAATCTGACAATCACAGAACCAAAGGCAGGCGAAACGCTTGACGATACAATCAGCTGCGGAGATACAACGGGTATCAGTGAAGCGATTATGGCATGGTTTACAGAGGATGTAACGGCGCAGTACAACACGGAATACTGGCTGCTTGCGGCAGTTGTTCCCGACAGTGATAATTTCTATGAATTTGCGGATAATGCGGTCGTTGCGATAAACAGCAAAGAAGTATATGCTGAAAAGACAGCGGACGGCGGAATTATAATATACGCATCATACTCGACCGAGAGAAAACCTGACCCGATACCAACCGTCGGACCGACATCCGAACCAACCGTTGAGCCAACGACAGAGCCGACAATTGAACCGAGCGCATTGCCGACAGCAGAGCCGACAATTGAGCCAACAGCAATTCCAACAGTGGCACCAACGAAAAAGCCGTCAAGCGGCGGAGGAAGCAGTAGAAGCAAGGCAACACCTACACCGTCGCCTACAGCAACGCCTACAGCAGCCCCGACATCAACGCCAAAGCCGTCATCGGGAGATAACGACCTACCGTTTACAGATGTTCACAAGAGCGACTGGTTCTATGACGATGTATGCAAGGTATATAAAGCCGGTTTGATGAATGGCGTGACAGATACATTGTTTGCGCCTGACACAGATATTACAAGAGGTATGTTTGTAACTGTGCTTTACAGAATGGACGGCGAGCCGGAAACGGCAAAGGAATACACCTTTAATGATGTTCCGAGTAACGCTTACTATGCGGACGCGGTCGCATGGGCAAGCAAAAACGGAATTGTCGCAGGATATTCGGACGAGGAATATATGCCTGATAAGACAATCAGCCGTGAACAGATGGCGGCAATAATGTGCAGATATGTTAAATACAAGGGAGCAGACACAAGCATAGGAGAAAATACAAATATTTTAAGCTATGATGATTTCGATACAATAAGCGAATACGCAATCCCTGCAATGCAGTGGAGCGCAGGCAGCGGAGTGCTGGTCGGAAGAACGGATACTACACTAAATCCGCTTGAAACTACCACTCGTGCCGAAGCAGCGGCTGTATTTAACAGAATTACTGAATATTTGAAGTAAACATTACAGATGTATGAGAAATATGAGAAAGGAGAAAAGTATGAAAAGTATGAAAAAGAGAGTAATATCTTGTATAATTATAGCTGTTATGCTTATATCAGCTGCCGGATGCAGCAACAGTTCAGTGTCAGTTAAGCTAAACGGCAAAGATGTGTATACTACAGCGCAAAACAGCGCATCATCTCAGCAGGAACTGGTTGAAAACGCATTAGATCCGGAGGTATGGAAAGACCATCTCGAAAACGACCTTATGAAATTCTGGACTAAACCGGACGCGCAGGATATGAGCGACGGTTTGTTCAACACATATCTGAGCAACAGCGGCGAAAAGCTTCCGGAGGACAGCAGTGAGCTTCCCGAGGAAATAAAGGCGGCTATGGAAGACGATGTGATGAAAGACCTTATGGATATAGGTACAAATTATGTCAGAGCACATTCAAGACTTACATATGCTTACGGCGTTGCATACCATATGACAGGCAAAAGCGAATACCTTGAAATGTGCCGAAAGGGTACTCTTGCGCTCCAGGAGGCATTTGACGGCGAGTACGGAATGTACGTAACAAAGGATAAAGAAACCGGCGAATGGGACGCAGACAGAAATGCCCGCACAAGTCAGGATTTGGCTTACGGTATAACGGGAATGGGAATGTACTATTTCCTCACTCATGACGAAGATGTTCTGAACAGTATCATAAAAGCCAAGAACTATATTTTTGATACATATTTTGATGATAACAAGGGTTATATAACATGGCTGCCAAAGGATACTGAGGATATGCAGACTCAGATTGTGGCACAATTAGACCAGCTTTACGCATATATGCTCATGCTGACGCCAAGCCTGCCGGAGCCGTATCAAAGTGAATGGAAAGTCGATATGAAAAAAATAGCGGATATACTTATCAACCGTTTCTACAGTGAGAAAAACGGACTGTTCTGGGGAGTTGTCAACGACACTGACAGCATGGCACTCGGAAGCGGACACACTGATTTCGGTCATTCAGTAAAAACCCTGTGGGTAATCATGAAGGTCGGACAGATAACAGGAGAGACATCCTACGTTGACTTTGCGAAACCCAAAATTGATAATATTCTTAAGGAAGCATATATCGAAGAAAACGGCTCATGGGCAAGACGCTTTAACAGTGACGGAACTCGTGATGAGGATAAGGAATGGTGGATTTTAGCCGAGCTTGACCAGGCTGCTGAAATTATGTCCATCAACGATCCGTCATATTATGAATACTTAAATAACACCCAGAAATATTGGTTAGAAACAATGGTAGACCACGAGAACGGAGAAATATGGCATATGGTAAGCGCTGACGGCGAGCCTGTAATAAGCTATCCCAAGGCGCATTGCTGGAAAACATCGCTTCATAGCTTCGAGCACGCGCTTTTCGGATATATGACAGCGGCACAGCTTAAGGGCATGGATTTTGAATTATACTATGCTTTCCCTGAGAATGAAAGTGTATCTGAAAACAGTGTTGAGCCATATATGTTCTATGCCAATGCGGCAAATATAACGAAAGGTGAAACACTTACAGATATGCCGAACGGAAACTGCGTTTATAAAGTTACCTTTAATCAGCTGTATTAATGCAGACACAAGCATACCATGCCGAAAAACGATGTGACGCTGACGGCTGTATATAAGGATTTGCAGAGCCCTGCCCCGATAACTGAACCGTCATCGGGGCAGGGCTCTGACCCGATTCGGGGATTTTACTGGCGGAGAAGGAGGAACCATACCAAAAAGCAAGTTTTATTTCTCAATACCAGTAACCGCTGAAATGATCTTATATAGGAGTATGCAAATCGAAGACTTGCTCTAAGCAATGAGATAAGAAAAATTACAAAGGCATCTTTCCCACAGTTCTGAAAGACAAGATTTGAAAAAGATTTATTTGTATTCATAATCAAAAATACTGTCAAATATTGAAATTATATAACTTATACGGTATAATTAAATAAAAAAACAACTGAGGTGGTTGTGTGCTTGCTAATTTTAATACAACTTTATTGTTGGTGCTTTGTTTATCTATATTGTTAATTGGGGTAATTACTGGAATTGTTATTCTCATTAAATCAATTATATCTTCAAGAAAAAATGGAAACAACACAAAACTAAAATATACTCTTATTTCTGTTTTGTTTGTAATCATAGCAATAGTTTCTTGGGTTTTAAATATGGGTTGGTTAAGATTTATAATGACATTTTTAGCAGTTCCTATAATTCATACCATAGCATTTATGATTATAAATAATTTTTCATTATCTTATGTTGATAAATCTGTTAAGTTAAAAAGATATGTTATTTTATCATATATTACATATTTATTGGGATATATATTACTTCCTGATGGTGGAGATGTTGGTCCTATGTATGTGTTCTTTGGTTTAATACATAATGATATTGTTGCAAGTATATTATATAATATATCTTCTATTGCATTTATAGGGAATATTGTTCTTTTGATCTTGCAGATAGTAGAAAGAAAAAAGATTAAAAAAGAAAACAATAATTTATCTAACATAAAATGATTGCAAAGACCACCGCATGGCGATGACTTTATAACAATAGATGGATTCGAAGATACACACGACAGACTGCGTGGACGAAAAGGTGCTTTCAAAAACACGATGAACGGAGTAAATGCTTTAATCCGAAATGAGAATTTTGAGCATATACAAATTACAACCGTAATAAATCATTAAAATATAAATGAATTATCATTGATGTTTAAAATGCTGAATAACATTGATATAACATCTTGGAGAGTTATCAACATATAATGCCGAGCGGTTATTTGACATTAATATATAAAAAGGGCATGAAATCTGATGATTTCATGCCCTTTGCCAACCCCGATTTGGGGATTTTACTGGCGGAGAAGGAGGGATTTGAACCCTCGCGCCGCTTTCACGACCTACACCCTTAGCAGGGGCGCCTCTTCGGCCAACTTGAGTACTTCTCCGAATTTACATTTTCCAATGATAAAATTGTTTTCTTTTGCGTTTTGATGACGCATAGGTTATTGTACTAAAGGAACTTCTATTTGTCAATCCTATTTTGTATATTTTTTTACATTTTTTTCTTGCTGCCTTTTTTACAGTTTTTATGTTTTTATTCTTATTTAGTAATATCCTGTTTTTTCCAAAATATACGGCTTATCTTATTTTAATGTACAATACTCCTGGATAGCTGTTTCATACAGATTATTACCATCTGAATCTATGACTACGATTACCGGAAAATCTTTGACCTGCAGTTTTCGGATTGCCTCTGCCCCTAAATCTTCATAGCAGACGATCTCTGACTCTGTGATACATTTGGACAAAAGTGCTCCTGCCCCGCCGATTGCTGCAAAGTAGACTGCATGATTTCTTTTCATGGCTTCTATGACTTCTTTTGTCCTCTTTCCTTTTCCTATCATTGCTTTTTGCCCAAGGTCTAAAAGTGTCGGTGCATACTTGTCCATACGGCTTGCTGTTGTCGGTCCGGCAGAACCGATTGGCCGTCCCTCTCTTGCAGGTGATGGTCCCATATAGTATATGGTAGCGTTTTCTATTTCGATAGGAAGCTGCTCCCCCCGGTCTAAGGCTTCTATCATCCTTTTGTGTGCTGCATCTCTTGCAACATAGATAGTTCCGGTGATATAAACATAATCTCCTGCTTTTAAATCTTTTGTTATTTCTTCTGTGATCGGTGTTGTTATTCTTTTATCCATCTTCAACCTCTTCTCTGATTATTTTTCTTCTATAATATATACTAAACTGGATTCTCAGATTTGTTAGATTTCTCTTACGACATGACGGTTTACATGGCAGCAGATATTTACAGCTACCGGCAGTCCTGCAATATGTGTCGGATAGGTATTGATGTTGACAGCTAAAGCGGTTGTTGTTCCTCCCAGTCCGCCCGGTCCGATTCCAAGACTGTTGATCTTTTCTAACATTTCTTTTTCTAATTCTCTGACATATGGAATTTCGGAAGGCTCTTCTAAATTTCTGGTAAGAGCTTTTTTTGCAAGAATCGCACATTTTTCAAATGTTCCGCCGATTCCGACTCCTACGACCATTGGAGGACAGGCATTTGGTCCTGCATCTTTTACGGCTGTCAAGATTGCATTTTTTACACCTTCAATCCCATCTGCCGGCTTTAACATGAAAATGCGGCTCATGTTTTCACTTCCAAATCCTTTTGGTGCAACGGTGATTTTGACTTTATCTCCCGGAACGATGTTATAATGGATAATTGCAGGGGTGTTGTCTTTTGTGTTCTCACGTTCGAGCGGATCTTTTACAACGGATTTTCTAAGATATCCTTCTGTATATCCCTGACGGACTCCTTCGTGGATTGCTTCTTCCAGTTGTCCACCTGTGAAATGAATTTCCTGTCCGATATCCACAAATACAACTGCCATTCCGGTATCCTGACAGATCGGTATTTTTTCACTCTCCGCTATTACTAAGTTTTCCTGAAGCTGGTTCAGTATTTTTGTTCCAAGTTCGGATTTTTCTTCTCCTGCTGCTTTTTTCATGGCTTTGTCCATATCCGGGGACAGGGTATAGTTTGCTTCTATACACATTTCTTTGATGTTTTCTGTGATTTCTTTTACATTAACTTCTCTTATCATCTGATTTTCCTCTTTTTTCTATATATGTTTTTAATCTTTGAAGTGTCTCGTTATGGTTGTCAGAGGTCATTCTTGGGAATGCCTTCATCAAACGGTTATGCCCACTGATTTTTTCTTCTAACATATTCCGGTACTGTTCTTTCAGACGCTCTATTTCCATTCTGCCTTCGATCTTGCGGACTTCTGCTCCTAATCTGATATTTTCTTTCTTTTCCGCTATCTTTACGATCTGCTCTTCATGCTCTTCCTCGAATTTTTCTTTTTTCTCAAGGGCTTCTGTTACATTTTCATAGATGTTCTCTCCAACTTCATCGGACAGATGATGGATTCTCTGGGCTATTTCATTCATCCGTTTTAACCGTTCATTAAATTTCATTATGGTCGCAACGGTAATTCCGCAGTCTATTGCAAAAAATACAAGCACTACGGTTAAGATGATAACTCCTATCAGAAACGGAACGATTTTTATGATACCATAGATGATCGGATGCAGGATCAATACGATAAAGGTACATGCAAATCCCCAGAACAACGAGAATTTTAAACATATGTATCCTTTGATGTTGTATGGTTTATCGGAATAATCCCACCATTTGTTGTGAAATACTTTTTCTAATAAGTAGCCTGTAATGTATTCAATGACTGAGGTCAGTATCACGGAACCGATATACAGGATCAATAAATTTTCTTTCAGCGGCGTTAATACTACGATGACCAATGAGATTCCGAATCCGTAGATCGGACAATATGGTCCATTTAAAAATCCGCGGTTTACAAATTTTCCGGTATCTAATGCAGCATATGCTACTTCGGAACACCAGCCGATCACTGCATATACGATAAATATCCATAATACTTCATAGATTGTCTGTGGCATAATTTCTCCTTTTTATAAATTTTTATAAAAAAATATATTTCTTTTAAATTCAAAAAGTTCCCGCTTTTCAAGCAGGAACTTTTTTATGTTACTCTTCCTTTGGAACTTCCTCGGAAACTTCCTTATTTTCTTCTGAAGATTCCTCTTCTGCGGACTCTTCTTCATTCTGATTCTCTATTATGGATTTATCTTCTCTTACTTTTGCCATACTTGCAACCGTAACACCTTCATCCAGATTCATCAGTTTGACACCGGAAGTTACTCTTCCAAGAAGTGCTGTGCCTTCTACGGAAATACGAATGATGATTCCCTCTGTTGTGATCAGGAGAACTTCATTGTCTTTGTTTACTGCTTTTGCTCCGATAATATTTCCTGTTTTATCTGTGATCTTGTAACATTTTACACCTTTTCCACCACGATTTTGTGCCGTAAATTCGGAGATCAGTGTACATTTTCCAAGACCTTTTTCAGAAACGATCATCAAAGAATCGCCCTGCGTATGAAGCTGCATTGCTACTACTTCATCTCCGGCTGTTAAGTTCATTCCGATCACGCCCATGGAGGTACGTCCCGTTTTTCTGACATCTGTCTCATGGAAACGGATACACTGTCCATATTTTGTAACCATCAGGATATCTTTTTGGTTATCCGTGATCTTAACTTCTATCAATTCATCTTCTTCACGCAGATTAATTGCAGCAAGTCCCGTCTTTCTGACATTTGCATATTCTACGATGGAAGTCTTTTTTACGATTCCGTTCTTGGTTGCCATGAAAAGATATTCGTCTTCTTTGTATTCTTTGATTGGAATCACCGCTGATATTTTTTCACCCGGCTGGAGCTGGAGGATGTTGATGATTGCTGTTCCTCTCGATGTCCGGCTTGCTTCCGGTATCTCATATGTTTTGATACGATATACTTTTCCGGTATTGGTAAAAAACATCAGGTAATGATGTGTCGTTGTCATAAACAGATCTTCGATGTAATCATCATCTATGGTATCCATACCTTTGATTCCTCTTCCACCGCGATTCTGGCTCTTGAAGTTGTTGACACTCATCCGTTTGATGTAACCAAGATTTGTCATGGTTACTACGGTATTTTCTAATGGAATTAAATCTTCCATGGAAATATCATATTCATCAAATCCTATACTGGTTCTTCTCTCATCTCCGTATTTATCGGAAATAACCATGATCTCTTCTCTGATGACTCCGAGTAATTTTTTCTCATCTGCTAAAATTGCCTTTAATTCTGCAATTTTTTCCATGAGTTCTTTATACTCTGCCTCTAATTTTTCTCTTTCTAAGCCTGTCAGTGCACGCAGACGCATATCTACGATTGCCTGTGCCTGTACATCGGTCAGTCCGAATCTTTCAACTAAACGCTCTTTTGCCTCCTGTGTGGTACGGCTGGAGCGGATGATCTGAATGACTTCATCGATATTATCAAGTGCGATCAGCAATCCCTGTAAAATATGTGCACGTTCTTCGGCTTTATTTAATTCATATTTTGTTCTTCTTGTCACTACATCCTTCTGATGAAGAAGGTAATAGTTGAGCATTTCACTCAGATTTAAGACTTTTGGTTCATTGTTGACAAGTGCTAACATGATGACTCCAAAAGTATCCTGTAACTGGGTATGCTTGAACAACTGGTTTAATACTACGTTTGCATTAACATCACGACGCAGCTCGATACAGATTCTCATTCCCTGACGGTTGGACTCATCTCTTAAATCCGTGATTCCATCGATCCGCTTATCGCGTACCATTTCAGCAATCTTTTCTATGAGTCTTGCCTTATTTACCATGTATGGAAGCTCTGTGACTACGATCCTGTTCTTTCCGTTTGCCATAGGCTCGATATTTGTCACGGCACGCACGCGGACTTTTCCACGTCCTGTCCGGTATGCCTGTTCCACTCCGGTGGTTCCAAGGATCATTCCTCCGGTTGGAAAATCAGGACCTTTTACGATATTTAATATTTCTTCTAATTCTGTTTTTCTGTCTTCTAATATCTGATTGTCGATAATTTTTACAACTGCTGCAATGACTTCTTTTAAGTTGTGCGGCGGAATGTTTGTTGCCATTCCTACAGCAATTCCGGTGGTTCCGTTGACTAACAGATTCGGATAACGGGATGGAAGCACTACAGGCTCTTTTTCCGTTTCATCAAAGTTTGGCATGAAGTCTACGGTATCTTTATTGATATCCGCAAGCATCTCCATGGAAATTTTACTCAAACGTGCTTCTGTGTAACGCATCGCAGCAGCACCGTCACCGTCCACGGAACCAAAGTTACCATGTCCGTCTACAAGTGGATAACGTGTCGACCATTCCTGTGCCATGTTGACAAGTGCTCCATAAATGGAACTGTCACCATGCGGATGGTATTTACCCATGGTATCTCCGACAATACGCGCACATTTACGATGCGGCTTGTCCGGTCCGTTATTTAATTCGATCATGGAATACAGAACTCTTCTCTGTACCGGTTTTAAACCGTCTCTTACATCAGGCAATGCACGGGAAGCGATAACGCTCATTGCATAGTCTATATAAGAGGTTTCCATTGTTTTTTTCAGGTCTATATCATGAACCTGATCAAATATCTTATCATCCATTTTCTAATAACTCCTCTTGTTATCTATACATCAAGATTCTTTACATATTTTGCATTTGCCTCGATAAATTCACGTCTTGGCTCTACTTTATCTCCCATCAGAGTGGTAAAGGTTAAGTCTATTTCGGAAGATGTCTCATCATCCATGATGACTCTCTTTAAGATTCTCCGCTCCGGATCCATGGTTGTTTCCCATAACTGTTCTGCATCCATTTCTCCTAATCCTTTATAACGCTGGATTTTATTGTTGCCGTCACGTCCGATTTCCGTGAGGATATTGTTTAACTGCTCGTCACTGTATGCATACCAGACTTTTTTATTTTTCTCGATCTTATAAAGAGGCGGCTGTGCTAAATAGACATATCCCTCTTTGATCAAATCCGGCATAAAACGATACAGGAATGTCAAAAGAAGCGTACTGATATGTGCTCCGTCGACATCGGCATCCGTCATGATGATGATCTTGTGATATCTCAGTTTTGATATATCAAAATCTTCATGGATTCCTGTTCCGAATGCTGTGATCATGGCTTTGATCTCTGCATTTCCGTATATTTTATCTAATCTTGCTTTTTCTACGTTTAAAATTTTACCGCGGAGCGGAAGGATTGCCTGTGTTGCACGGCTTCTGGCTGTCTTTGCTGAACCACCGGCGGAATCTCCCTCTACGATATAGATTTCGCAATTCTTTGGATCTTTGTCTGAGCAGTCGGCAAGTTTTCCCGGAAGTGACATGCCTTCTAATGCTGTCTTTCTTCTGGTCAGATCACGGGCTTTTCTTGCTGCTTCTCTTGCCCGCTGCGCAAGCAGCGATTTTTCACAGATTGTTTTGGCAATTGCCGGATTCTGCTCTAAGAAATAAGTAAGCTGCTCGCTGACGATACTGTCTACAGCTCCTCTTGCTTCGCTGTTTCCAAGTTTCTGCTTGGTCTGTCCCTCAAACTGCGGTTCTTCTATCTTGATACTGATGATTGCTGTTAAACCTTCGCGGATATCATCTCCTGAAAGCTGTGCATCACTGTCCTTTAAGATTTTATTATCTCTTGCATAAGCATTAAAGGTTTTTGTTAAAGCATTACGGAATCCGGTCAGATGTGTACCACCCTCCGGCGTAATGATGTTATTTACAAAACTGTAAGAAGCATCGTTGTAGGAGTCATTATGCTGCATTGCCACTTCTACATAGACGTTATCCTTTGTTCCCTCACAATAGATGACCTCTGGATAAAGTGATTCTTTGCTCTTATTCAGATAAGTTACAAATTCTTTGATTCCTCCGGCATAGTGGAAATCATGTTCCCTGACAGGATCTTCTCTTAAATCTTTTAGGATGATACGAAGTCCCTTTGTTAAAAATGCTGTCTCACGAAGTCTCTGTTTTAAGGTATCATAATCATAAACTGTTTCTTCAAAGATATCCGGGTCCGGATGGAATGTAACTTTTGTTCCATGCTTATCTTCTTCACAGGTTCCGATCACTTTTACGTCTTCATCCGGTTTTCCGATATGATAACTCTGGAAGTAAATTTTTCCCTCTTTATAAACTTCTACACAGAGCGTTGTGGATAACGCATTTACTACCGATGCACCTACTCCATGAAGTCCTCCGGATACTTTGTATCCTCCGCCGCCGAATTTTCCTCCGGCATGTAATACGGTATATACGACTTCAAGTGCTGATTTTCCTGCTTTGTGATTGATATCTACCGGTATTCCCCTACCATCATCTTCGACTGTAATGGAATTGTCTTCGTTGATCGTTACTTCTATTTTGTCACAGTATCCTGCTAAGGCTTCATCGACCGCATTATCTACAATCTCATACACTAAATGATGAAGTCCTCTTGACGAGGTACTTCCAATGTACATACCCGGTCTTTTGCGGACTGCTTCGAGTCCCTCTAAAATTTGTATTTGGTCTGCTCCGTATTCAGTGCTCATTGAAATCCTCCTGTTCACATGCAAAAATACTGCCATCTATTACTTTAAATATCTTGTTTATTTCAAATCGGTTACGAATAAATTCATCCAGTCCTGTACAGGTTATAATTGTCTGGATGTCATGGATGCTGTTCAGCAGGTAATTCTGTCTGCTGCTGTCAAGTTCTGATAATACATCATCCAGCAAAAGAACCGGTGTCTCATGAATACTTTTTTTCACAAGCTCTATCTCTGCTAATTTTAAAGAAAGCGCACTCGTTCTCTGCTGCCCCTGGGAACCATATTTACGGATATCTATTCCCGATACATCAAATAACATATCATCCCGATGTGGTCCTACCGAAGTCTGGCAGTAACGCAGGTCTTTTTCTTTTGCACGGTTCAGCTCGTCCTGAAAAAATGCATCATCAATATTTGGTTCGTATTTTAGTATTAATGTTTCTTTATTTCCTGAAATATTTCTATGAAGTTCATAGACGATTTCGTTTAACTCGTCTATAAATGTCTTTCTTCGTCTGATGATCCGCCTGCCGTATTCAAGTAATTGTTCATCCCAGATAGGAAGTGTCTCTTTTAAGTCAGGACGATAGATCATGTCTTTTAGAAGTTTGTTCCTCTGATTTAAAATCTTATTATATTTTGCTAAATCAGAAAGATAGATTTTATCTAACTGACAAAGTTCGGAATCTAAGAATCTTCTACGCTCGGAAGGACCGTTTTTGATGATGTTTAAGTCCTCCGGTGAAAAAAGTACAATGTTTAATATTCCAAACAGTTCGCTTGCCTTTTTCAAAGGAATCTTATTTACGGCAATCCCCTTTGTCTTATGGCGTTTCATATGGATGTCTATCTGATATTCCATATTTTTCTTTTCCACAACTGTCTTGATATGGGATTCCTCCATACCAAACCGGATCATCTCTTTATCTTTGCTTCCTCTGTGTGACTTTGTTGTCCCGCTGACACAGACTGCTTCTAAGACATTTGTCTTTCCCTGCGCATTGTCGCCATATAAAATATTGGTTCCATTGTCAAATTGAAGATTAAGATTCTCATAATTGCGAAACTGGTTCAACTCTATGGATTTTATAAACATGTCTCTACTTGAAAAGATTCTCCTTCGTAAGTTACTACATCTTTGTCGTGGAGTTTTTTTCCACGCTGATACTCGGTCTCACCGTTGACTTTTACAAGCCCGTCCTGTATGACCATCTTTGCATCAACGCCGGAACCCACCAGACCTGCTAATTTTAACGCCTGTCCGAGTCTTATATATTCATCTTTTATTCTTATTGTTTCCATCTTTTCACAGGCTCCTTAATTTGCAACATTGTTAAAGTTGACTGGAAGGATCAGATAGATATAACTTCCCTGGTCATCTTTTATAAAACAAGGTGCTTTTGGATTTACCATGTAAAGTGTCACTTCCTCATCGTCAATTACACGAAGTGCATCTATGAAGAATTTTGGATTAAATCCGATCAGAATGTCTTTTCCTTCTTTTTCGATATCAATATCTTCATTCATGGAACCGATAAAGGACTGGATCTTTAATTCCATGTTTCCTTCCGTTACATTCATGATGATCGGTTTTTTATCTCCCTCTTTTACTAAAAGGGTTGCACGGTCGATACAGCTTAATAATTCTCTTTTATTGATCTTGATCTTTGTTTCATAATCGGAAGAGAGCATCTGCTCAATTCTTAAATATTCGCCTTCGATCAGTCTCGATACTACGGTTGTCCGGTTAAATTCAAACACAATGTGGTTGCCTGTCAGGAAGATATCCACATTTTCATCGGTTGTTCCAGGGATAATCTTGCTGATCTCCTGTAAAGTCTTTCCCGGTACAACGACTTTTTTATAATCGTAGCTGCTGTTTAACTGTATATTTCTGATAGACACACGGTGTCCGTCTAAGGATACCACCTTAAGCTGGTTTTCATTGATCTCAAACAATTCTCCGGTCATCAGTTTATTGTTGTCATTGTCTGAAATAGAAAAGATGGTCTGACGAATGACTTCTTTTAAGGTAAACTGGGACATGGTAATCGGTTCTTTTCTTTCTATATATGGAATATAGGAAAAATCTTCTCCTGATTTACCAACAATGTTGAACTTTGCTTTTTCACAGGTAATGGTTGTCTTAAAGCCGTCGTCCGTTTCGATCACAACATCATTATCCGGAAGTTTTCTTACGATATCGGAAAAAATCTTTGCATCTAACGCAATGATTCCGTTTTCTTCTATAGTACCGTCTATTACAGTCTCAATTCCAAGTTCCATATCATTTGCAGTCAATTTAATTTCATTTGAAGAAGCATCGATTAAAATGCATTCTAATATTGCCATCGTAGTTCTGGTAGGAACTGCTTTCGATACAGTATTAACACCATACAATAAATTCGATTTGGAACAGATTAATTTCATTTTGTGAATAACTCCTTCCTGCCTATAAATATATAATATAATTTAATAATTAAAAGTCTTCTTCGTAGAGGGTGTTAATAAGTGAATAACTCTCTAAAGCTTGAAAAATCAAGGGCTTAAAGAAAATTATGAACTTCATAACCCTGTGAAAACTCTGTAGATTCCAACTGGATGATTTGTGAATAACTTAATTCGGGTTGATCTTTTTCTTTATGGTATCAATGGAATTGTGGATATTTTCGTTCGATTCGTACTCATCCGTAATCTTATTAATTCCATGGATAATGGTAGAGTGGTCTCTGCCTCCTAAAAGAGAACCGATACTGTCTAAGGATGCATCCGTCATATTCTTAGACAGGTACATGGCAATCTGTCTTGGTTTTGCAATATCGTTACTTCTGCTTTTGGATTTGATCTGGTCTAAGGTAATTCCAAAATGTTCGCAGACAACATCAATGATAAGCTGTGGTGTGATCTCCTTTGGCTTGTCCGGTGAAATGATGTTCTGTAATTCTTCGACTGCAACTTCCATGGTAATCTGCTTGTGCTCTAAGTTTGAGTATGCCAGTAATTTATTTAAGGCACCTTCCAGCTCACGGATATTGGATTTGATATTGGTTGCAATGTAATCTAATATCTCATCATCCAATTCAAAGTCATCCATATCTTTTTTTCTTCTTAAAATAGCCATTCTCGTCTCATAGTCCGGAGAACCGATATCGGTGATCAGTCCCCATTCAAAACGAGAGCGGATACGTTCTTCGAGTGTTTCCATATCCTTCGGTGGCTTATCGGAAGATATGATAATTGCCTTTTTTGCCATATGAAGCTCGTTGAAAGTGTGGAAAAACTCTTCCTGTGTACTTTCCTTACCTATAATAAACTGGATATCGTCGATCAACAGTACGTCGATATTTCTGTATTTATCACGGAACTTATTCATCGAGGAATTGTTTCCGTTACGAATAGAGTCGATCAATTCATTTGTAAATATCTCAGAAGATACATAAAGAACCTTCATGCTCGGATTGTTCGTCTGGATAAAGTGAGCAATGGAATGCATCAGGTGGGTCTTGCCAAGTCCGACTCCTCCATATAAGAAGAGAGGGTTGTACACCTCGCCCGGAGATTCTGCTACAGCTAAAGATGCTGCATATGCTAACTTATTGTTATTTCCAACGACAAATGTATCAAAAGTATAATTTGGATTTAAGGCAGAACCGGTTCCTCCACTTTCTGTCATCCCAATATTTTTTGCTTTATAAGGTTTGATTTTCTTTGTCTGTTCCGGAAGAATAAACTCAATCTCATAATCGGTTCCAGTAATCTCTGCAACTGACACACGAATCGGGAGCAGGAATTTCTTTGTGATATAACTAAGTCCAATCTGCTCGTCCGGTACTAAGATATATAATTTGTTATTCTCTACAGCAAAGACAGAGAGAGGTTTTAACCATGTATTGAAAGAAACTTCGGAAATCTCATGTTCTTCTTTTACCGTATTTAAGATTTCATCCCATTTTTCAATAATCTGTTCTATTTGTTCCATATAAATCTCCAATAACTTTTTAGTCTGTGGATTTTATTATGTATATAATAGGAAATAAGTCTGTCCTAAAAAAATCCACACTTACTATAATAAACTATATCGCCTAAATAATCAATGAAAAAAATGGAGGCGTATAGGGGATAGCAGGGAACGTTATAAACGTCTTATACAGTTTATATCCACATTTTATAGACAGGTTTTCAACATGTGGATATTCATTGGATAAAAAGTGAATAACTATATCTTGTGGGTATGAGTTTCTTCCTTATATATATAGTAGGTAAAAATTTCTAATTATAAAAAAATGCCGTAATAGCTTGACTTAGAGCACATTTTTGTTATAATTGAAGAGATGTTTTTTAACATAGAGGAGGTGGATACTTATGAAGATGACTTATCAACCAAAAAAGAGACAGAGATCTAAAGTGCATGGTTTTAGAAAAAGAATGAGCACAGCAGGCGGAAGAAAAGTATTGGCTGCAAGAAGATTAAAAGGAAGAAAAAAATTATCAGCATAGGCCACGCTTCGTGGTCTTTCTTCTTATTTTAATTATTTTAAGAGGATATGTGACAATGCAATTTTCGGAGTCATTGAAAAAAAACAGAGATTTTCAAAAGGTGTACAGGCTGGGTAAGTCTTATGCAAACAAATACCTGGTCATGTACATTTTAGAAAATCATACAGAAAGAAACCGTATTGGAATATCAGTTAGTAAAAAAGTAGGAAATAGTGTTATAAGACATCATTTAACAAGATTAATCAGAGAAAGTTACAGATTGCAGGAAGACATGTTCCATAGTGGTTGGGACATTGTAATCATCGCAAGGGCATCGGCAAAAGAGGTTGGGTTTCATCAGATAGAGAGTGCTTTGATGCATCTTGGAGGTCTTCACAAAATAACGAAAAAGAAGATGGAATCATTTTGAAAAAAATTTTAATTGCTTTAATTAAATTTTATAGAAAATATTTATCTCCGTTAAAGAAAACAAAATGTCCTTATTATCCGACCTGTTCTACTTATGGTTTAGAAGCAGTGGAAAAGTACGGAGCTTTTAAGGGCGGTGCTTTAGCGGCATGGCGAATATTGAGATGTAATCCTTTTTCAAAAGGTGGATATGATCCTGTTCCATAGTGTAGGAGGTTTTTCATGGATATTATTTTGACACAATATTCAGGTGCAATCCTCGGACCAATCGCAAAGCTGTTAGGCTGGGTAATGAACGGTATTTATATCGTACTGGATAAAATAGGAATCCAGGATATTGGTCTGACGATCATCATTTTGACAATGATCATTTACCTGTGTATGCTTCCGCTGACGATCAAGCAGCAGAAATTTTCAAAGCTGTCACAGAAGATGCAGCCGGAGCTTCAGGCAATTCAGAAGAAGTATAAGAATAAAACAGATGCTGCTTCAAGACAGAAGATGGGTGAAGAGACTCAGGAAGTGTATAACAAATACGGAGTATCACCTTCGGGAACCTGTTTACAGTTATTCATTACATTCCCGATCCTGTTAGCATTATATCGTGTAATCATTAACGTACCGGCTTATGTAAACGGTGTAAAAGGTGTATTTTCAAATCTGGTCAATGCAATTTATACGACGGATGGATTTGATAAAATCTTAACAGATTATGTGGATGCCGGAAAAATTAACAATCTTACATCCAAGATGGTTGATTTTTCTGCAAAGGACACAATGGCTGTAAAGAATAATATCGTAGATGTTCTTTATAAAATGCCTTCTGACGGATGGAACTTTTTACAGGACAAATTCGGTTCTTTAACAGATCTGATCCAGACAACACATGATCAGGTAGAGCCAATGGTTACCTTTTTAGGTTTAAATATTGCGGATTCACCATTATCCACAATTAAGTCCAGTTTTGCATCCCATTCATGGCTGATGTTGATCGGAGCTTTATTGATCCCGATTATCTCTTATGTAACACAGGTGATTAACATTAAGATGATGCCTCAGCCACAGCAGACACAGACAGGTGATTCTAGTACCGATGCAATGGCAGCTCAGATGAAAACAATGAATATCATTATGCCGTTGTTCTCATTTGTTATGTGTTTTACTGTTCCTGTAGGTCTTGGTATTTACTGGATTTCAGCCGCAGTATTTCGTGCAGTACAGCAGTTCTTCATCAATAAACATATGGAAAAAATTGATTTAAATGACATTATTGCAAAGAATCAGGAAAAGATGAAGAAAAAACGTGAAAAACTCGGAATTTCTGAGGAAGACATGAAGAAAGCTGCTAAGATCAAAACAAAGAATATCAGTTATGACGTTTCTTCCAAAGAAAAAGAAGAAAAGTTAAAAGAAGCTGATGAGAAAAAGAAACATGTAAAAGCAGACAGTATGGCAGCGAAAGCAAATTTAGTTCGTGAATTTAACGAAGGTAAAAGGCAGGAAAAATAGGGGGCAGGATTCATGGAATTTATGAAATTTACAGGAAAAACAGAGGAAGATGCTCTTACAGAAGCAAAGATTGCTCTCGGTGCTACAACCGATGAAATTGAATATGAGGTTCTTGAGAAAGGAACCAGCGGTTTTCTTGGTATTGGAAGCAAGCCGGCAGTGATTCAGGCTCGTAAAAAATGTTCTGTAGAAGATTATGCAAGAGAATTTTTAAATAATGTGTTTGCAGCAATGAAATTAGAAGTGGAAATATTGATTAATGTCAATGATTCCGACCGTGTGATTGAGATTGAGTTAAAGGGCGATGACATGGGAATTCTGATTGGAAAACGTGGACAGACACTGGATTCTTTACAGCAGCTTACAAATCTTGCAGTAAATAAAAAATCTGATGTTTACTATCGTGTAAAGATGGATACAGAGGATTACAGAAAGCGTAGAAAAGAAACTCTTGAAAACTTAGCAAAGAATATTGCTTATAAAGTAAAGAGAACAAAACATCCGGTTTCTTTAGAGCCAATGAATCCTTTTGAGAGAAGAGTTATTCACTCTGCTTTGCAGAATGACAGATATGTAACAACACACAGTGAAGGGGAAGAACCTTACAGACATGTAGTTGTTACTTTGAAAAAATAACGATGATACATAGAGAGTGTTCTAAAGAACACTCTCTTTTGTACTAATTGATTTGTATGATAACCTAAGGATAAAAATTTTTTGTTTTTATGTTATGACACAAAGCGTACTTAAAGGAGTATGAAATTATGAAAACAGATACAATTGCAGCAATTGCCACAGCAATGACAAATTCAGGGATCGGTATTATCAGGATCAGTGGTGAAGATGCTTTTACGGTGATTGACAGGATCTATCAGTCGAAGAATGGTAAGAAAAAGTTATCAGAAGAAAAAAGCCATACCGTGCATTATGGATATATTGTGGATGATACAAAAGAAAATAAGATCATTGATGAAGTAATGGTTTTGATCATGCGTGCCCCAAATACTTATACCAGAGAAGATACGGTTGAGATTGACTGTCATGGCGGCGTACTTGTTATGCAAAAGATCTTAGATACCGTGGTTTGTCATGGAGCAAGACCTGCAGAACCGGGAGAGTTTACAAAACGGGCATTTTTAAATGGAAGGATTGATCTGACACAGGCGGAATCAGTTATGGATGTCATTTCTTCTAAAAATGAATTTGCATTAAAGAGTTCAATTTCCCAGCTTCAGGGTTCTTTGCAAAAAGAGATCAAAGAGCTGCGGGAAAAGATCATTTATGAGATTGCTTTTATTGAATCTGCTTTGGATGATCCGGAACATATCAATATTGATGGGTATGGGCAGAAATTAAAAACAGTAGCAGAAGAGTGTAAAGAAAGAATTGAACATCTCTTAGATACAGCCGATAATGGTAAAATTCTAAAAGAAGGAATTGATACGGTCATTGTAGGAAAACCGAATGCAGGAAAATCTTCTTTGATGAATGTTCTTTTGAAAAAAGAGAGAGCCATCGTTACGGATATTGCCGGAACAACCAGAGATGTTTTAGAAGAGCAGATGAATCTGAATGGAATTACTCTTAATATCATTGATACCGCAGGAATCCGTGATACAGAAGATGTGGTGGAAAAAATAGGAGTAGATAAGGCAAAAGACTATTTAGTAAATGCTGATTTAATAATTTATGTTGTGGATTCTTCTACTCCGTTAGATGAAAATGATAAAAAAATCATGGAAATGATAAAGAATCGTACTGCTCTTGTACTTTTAAATAAATCTGATTTAGATACAGTAACCACGGAAAATATGATAGCTTTTCATTTGAATCAGAAGATCATTAAAGTATCGATGAAAGAGAATCAGGGAGTCGATGAATTAGAGAATGCAATCAAAGAATTATTTTTCCATGGAAAAGTAGAGTTGAATGATGAGGTCTACATTACAAATGCGAGACATAAGGCAGCTTTAAGTAATGCAAAGGACAGCCTGAATATGGTGCTTGACAGTATTGCGATGGAGATGCCGGAAGATTTTTACTCGATTGATCTGATGAACACTTATGAAGAACTTGGAAATATTTTAGGCGAATCTTTAGGAGAAGATTTAGTCAATGAAATATTTTCAAAATTTTGTACCGGAAAGTAGGAAAGAAGGATTGTTATGGCTTTTGTAAAGGAAAACTATGATGTAGTGGTAGTTGGTGCAGGACATGCCGGATGTGAGGCAGCACTTGCCTGTGCAAGACTTGGACTTGAAACAATTTTATTTACGATTAGTGTGGACAGTATTGCAATGATGCCTTGTAACCCGAATATCGGGGGAAGTTCCAAGGGGCATCTGGTCCGTGAGATCGATGCACTCGGTGGAGAGATGGGAAAAAATATTGATAAGACTTTTATTCAGTCAAAGATGCTGAACCGTTCTAAAGGACCGGCAGTACATTCTCTTCGGGCCCAGGCGGATAAGGCTGCTTACAGTATGGAAATGCGAAAAACTTTGCAGGATACCGAACATCTTACGATCCGTCAGGCAGAGGTTGCAGAGATTATAACCGATGAAGAAAATCATATTACCGGAGTTAAAACTTTTTCCGGTGCGACTTATGAATGTAAAGCTGCGGTTCTCTGTACCGGAACTTACTTAAATGCACGTTGTCTCTATGGAGATGTCATCAATTATACAGGACCGAATGGTTTACAGGCTGCAACGCACCTTACGGATTCTTTAAAAGAACATGGAGTAGAAATGTTCCGCTTTAAAACCGGTACTCCGGCAAGAATGGATAAACGTTCTCTTGACTTTTCTAAGATGATTGAGCAAAAAGGTGACGAGAGGATTGTACCGTTTTCTTTTACTACAAATCCTGAAGATGTTCAGATCGAACAGGTTTCCTGCTGGCTGACTTATACAAATGAAGAGACTCATAAAATTATTCGTGAAAATTTAGACCGGTCACCAATGTATTCCGGTGTGATTGAGGGAACAGGTCCGAGATACTGTCCTTCGATAGAAGACAAGGTTGTAAAATTTGCAGACAAGAACAGACATCAGATATTTATTGAGCCGGAAGGTTTGAATACAAATGAAATGTATGTTGGCGGAATGTCAAGTTCTCTTCCAGAAGATGTACAGTATCGGATGTACCGGACTTTACCTGGAATGGAAAATGCAAAGATTGTCAGAAATGCCTATGCAATTGAATACGATTGTATCAATCCAAATCAGTTATATCCAAGTCTGGAGTTTAAGAAAATAAAAGGACTTTTCAGTGGTGGTCAGTTCAATGGAAGCAGTGGTTACGAAGAGGCTGCAGCGCAGGGATTGGTTGCCGGAATCAATGCAGCAATGTCAGTTTTGTTAAAGGAACCTTTAATTTTAGACCGTTCAGAATCCTATATCGGAGTATTGATCGATGATCTGGTGACAAAAGAAAACCATGAACCTTACCGAATGATGACCTCAAGAGCGGAATATCGCCTCTTATTAAGACAGGACAATGCAGATTTACGTCTTTCTAAAAAAGGATATCGTGTAGGACTGATTTCTCAGGAAAGATATGACTGGATTTTAGAAAAAGAGAGATTAATTGAAGAAGAGATTGCCCGTGTGGAAAAAGTAAACATTGGAGCAAACAAAAAAGTTCAGGCTTTACTGGAAGAGTATGAGAGTACACCTTTAAATACAGGAACCTCTTTGGCAGAGTTAATCCGAAGACCGGAATTGAATTATGAAGTCTTAGCACCAATTGATGAGGACAGACCGGAGCTTCCGGATGAAGTTGCGGAACAGGTAAACATCAATATTAAATATGATGGATATATTAAACGTCAGATTAAACAGGTTGAAAACTTTAAAAAGTTAGAGGTAAAGAAAATACCGGAAAATTTTGATTACGATGATGTTAACAGCCTTCGCATTGAAGCAAGACAAAAGTTGAAACAGTACCAGCCGGTGAACATCGGACAGGCTTCGAGAATCTCAGGAGTATCACCGGCGGATATTTCCGTGCTTTTAGTTTACATGGAACAGATGCGACAAAAGAACAGCAAAAAGGAATCATAGAATTTATGAAAAAAGAAATGTTGTATTTAAAAGATTCTGCTGCAAAGATGGGAATTGAATTATCTGATCTGCAGTTAGAAAAATTTGATACTTATTATGAGATGTTGGTGGAAAAGAATAAGGTAATGAATCTGACAGCAATCACAGAGTTAGAAGAAGTTGTCCAGAAACATTTTTTAGACAGTATCTCTTTAATAAAAGTAGAAAAATTAAATCAAGATATATCAATTATTGATTTAGGCACAGGTGCAGGCTTTCCGGGAATCCCATTGAAGATTGCTTTTCCTGAATTAGAAATCTGTCTTGCAGATTCTTTGAATAAAAGAGTTCTTTTTCTAAATGAAGTCATAGAAGAACTGGAATTGAAAAAAATATCTGCAGTACATGGAAGGGCAGAAGAGCTTGCAAGACAAAAAGGATATCGTGAACAATTTGACCTATGCGTGTCCCGTGCCGTGGCAAATTTATCAACTTTAAGTGAATACTGTCTGCCGTTTGTAAAAGTAGGTGGAAAGTTTATCTCCTATAAGGCAAATGAAGTGGAAGAAGAGACAAAGCAGGCAGAACATGCTTTAGAAGTGTTAGGTGGGGCATGTGTGGATATCCAGAAATTTCAATTACCTGATTCAGAGATGAACCGTGCATTTGTTATTATCGAAAAGAAAAAAAAGACACCTGCAATTTATCCAAGAAAAGCAGGAACACCATCGAAGAAACCTTTATGATAATGAAAATAATAAGATAAGAATACCGACCTTGAAAGTTAGAATAGATCTAACGATCAGAGGTCGGTATTTTTAAGTTAAGAGATTACTGGTTATTTAAGAAAACCTGAAGAATCTCATTTACTTTATCCGGTGTCTCTAACTGAGGCAGATACTTGGAATTGGATAAGTAAGCTGTTTCAATATTGTGATTACATTCTGTATACTCGTCTAAAATCTCTACGGAGTGAGGACGTTCTCTGCTTCCGATAATGCAAATCTTATTTTCAATATTTTTTAAAGCATGAGTAATACTGATGTTTGTATAGTCACTGATGATACTTGCATAGAGATATCTGCCGGCACCTTCACCTAAATGTGCAGCTTCAAAATAGACATCCTGTGCCTTGGTAGAAATCAGTTGTTTCTTATAATAATATTTTTCACGGAACATCCGGTTGATCTTTAATTCGTGTACCGTTGTATTATATAAGAAGGTTCCGATGACAGGAAGATCAAGCAGGAACTTTGCAACATTTTTCTTCTTATCAGGAGTTCTATTTAATACACTCATTTCTTCCGGATTGATCAAAATGATTTTTTTGAAAAGATTCTTTTCCATATTACATGCCATCACAGTAAAAGAAACAGAACTTCCGGTTGCTACAACATCTGCCTTTTCTTTAATAACATCTTTGATAAAATTATCAATTAACTGTACATACAGATAATTGGTATAGGTAATATTTGGTTTATCACTTCGTCCACATCCAAGAAGGTCAATGGTATAGACCGTATTTGTTTTTTCGAGTTTCTTCATCATTCTGGACCATTCATAAGAAGAGCTTGCCGGATGAAGGTCATGGATCAGTAAAAGCGGTGCACCACTTCCTGTCTTGGTATAGTAAATTCTTCCATGTTTCCAATCATAGTAATGACCCGGATGAGAAGAAAGAATTTCTTTCATACATGCAGTTCTGTTGACAGTTCGGTTCATAAGATGAATTCCTGTTCCGGCTGCTGCTGCAAGAAACAGAAAATGTTTGATGTTTTTCTTCATATATACTGACCCCCTTGTTTTATTATCTAAGTTTATTATAGACGAAATTCTATTTTTATACAATTCAAATTTAAAGAAAAAGATCTGCCTTTTCTTTTGCAAAAAATTAGTATAAAATAAAGATAGTAAATAAATTACAAACATATGTTCTTGAGGTTATTATGTTAAAAGAGTTTTTAAAAAATTATCAAAGTGAGCAGGAAGCAAAGAAAAAAATGCTGCAAAATAAGCAGGATGAATTACATATCCGAATCCGTGAGACAACACAATTTATTTTGTATTTAGAAAAAGAAGATGAAAATGATTGTGAACCGTTTACACCCAGAACGATATATCCGCATCATAAAGAAAGAATATCAGATTTAAAATCAGAGCAGAAGAGTCTTTTGGATGAACAGAAAAAAGTAGAAGAAGAATTGAAAGATGTAGATTATCGTTTGACACAGATATCAGATATTATAAAAATTGTGGAGCAGAGTGAGAGTACAGATCAGGTATCGATTCTAAAAGATACTTATGATATGATTATTTCTGAACTGAATCATGCTGTTCAATCTATAGATAAGTGTATGAGATTAATGGATGAAGAAAAGAGTAGTAGTAATATGCAGTGCAAGAAAGAGATGAAGTCTGCATTGGATTGTCTTTATAATGTTATTGGGTTGTTATAGATTGAGTTTTTGAAATAAATATTATGATAAATTTATATGATGGAGTTTTAAGTTTTTTGATTGGTAAATTGCACAAAGCCGAGTCTATTTTGTTCCGTTGTACGAAAATAAGAAAATCTA